>Ga0209073_10000088_pt1 | contig 12749 bp, 15 predicted proteins | sample GAAS100_FD_187520 | JGI IMG/M metagenome (GOLD analysis project Ga0209073, IMG submission 187520) | Agricultural soil microbial communities from Georgia to study Nitrogen management - GA AS100 (SPAdes) (version 2) | ecosystem: Environmental > Terrestrial > Soil > Agricultural land | place: USA...
TTACCACCTTCGTGGTCGACGGTCACAGCATAATTCGCCATTCCTTGCTTGTTCGTGACGATGACCTCGGGGCAGCGTTCTGTGAAGGTTTTGATGATCTCCGCGGTTTGCGGTCTGGCTCCGCCGGCTTCTGCTCCACCCCCGGCACCGCCCGACGCACCCCAGCCCCCACGCACTTCCCAAGACTGGCTGTCAGTGATGAAGACTCTGATCTTGCCGTCATCCGGTGCAACTTCATAGTGAGGAGCCTGAACCATTGCAAGGACGACGCCATCAGGCACACCCTTATCCTTCAGTTGCTTCAACGTCTCGACTTCTGTGTTGAAGTTGCAGTGAGACGCTTTGATCTTAGCGGCCACAATATCGGCCGGCAGACCGCTTTTCAGCATGTCCATCACGTCCTGATTCGTCAGAACCTTCTGGTCGGCGGTTTGGTTCCGGGCCGGACTGGAGACGGCAATACCGGAAGTGCCGAGTAGACCAAGCAGCGTTGCCAAACAGATCAGCGAAACTTTACGCACGGTGTTCTCTCCTGAGTCTCATGGGTGTAGGCAGCCTAATGTGTCCTCAGTTAGCGAGAATACTATGGTGTTCTGCCGACAACCGATTCGCCTGAACCTCTGTGCTTGATGTACAAATGACGGCTTAGGTAAAGCTCAGCGGGTATTCGCCCCTGATGCGCGGCACCAGACTCCAGCCACCGGAGTCATCTTCTTGAGAATCTGCTCAACCCTTTCGAGATGACGTCAGGACGGCTCATTCTGGCGCGGGCGACCAACAGTCCGGCGATTAGCCTTTGCCAATTATCGCTACCTGCCGGATGCGACCTTTTTCGCCATGTGCATGATCAACGTTCGGTCAGTATCGCTTGCTTTGCTCAAGGCCCGGCAGAGCTTGGAAAGGTATCGAGCGTCCTTTCCTTTTGATCCCCAACCCTCCTCGCGACCAGTCCCGAGAGACTTCGGGATTTCAGGCGGTCCATCGCCGTTGTAGAAAAGCTGGTACATCGGCATGCCCAACGCACGAGCTATCTTTTCCAGAGTCTCGATTGCCGGAACGGTGTGGCCGTTCTCTACTCGGGAGATGTAGCACCGCAGCAAGCCCGTCTTCTTTTCGATGTCGCCTTGCGAAAGCTTCTTGTCCTCTCTAAGGGTACGTAGCCGATAGCCGATGTCCATTTTTCCTCCAAGCCGATGTGTTACTGCGGGGGATAATTTGCGCGATACCTTAGCACAACGCAAAACTACCGCAAGATGAAAAGTGAGAATCCGCGGCGTGTCCCGTCTCAAATAAGAGATCTCAGTGTTACTTTGAGGCAATCCTGTAGTTATTAATGGCGTGGCGACCGCTGAAAGTCACAGAAATAGCGGGAACGGCCCAATACCCGATGTGACGGTCCAATGCGCTGTCGTCGGAGACACTCGCATCTATATTCCATAACAGATAATGGCCGGTCGCCAGTATCGCGAACTCCATACCAGCGGAAGTAATAATCGCACGATTGGTAGGATGACGACCCAGCAGCGGATTGGTTTCCACAGCGCCCGGAGGGCGGTCGCTGGTGGTATAGGCGTCCGCAGCGATGGAGATCGCGATGATGCCGAAACCAAGCCATTCCTTGGGATTCTTGTACCAATGCCTGCGCAAATCTTTATAGCCGTCGTCACTAGTCGGTTTGACCCAGGACCACGGGTTGTGAAATTTCCGAGTATGTGTGACGCACTGTGCGCTAACGAAAGGAACCACGAACACAGACAGAAGAACTCCGCCGAGCAGTTTTTTCAGCATTTTCTCCTCCATCGAGAAATGCCGTTCATTTTGCACGGCGCTCGCCGCAATGGCGGAAATGCCGAACTGTTAGATATTCTTAGGCTTAGTCGCGCGGGCAACGGCGGTGGACTACCGAGTTGTGCCAAAAAGAACAAAAAGTCATAAGCGCTTTCCTGAAATGGCACGCGGCGACTTTTGGCTGACTGTCCCGGCCTGAATAGCAATTTGCAACTCCGCCCTGAACTCCGTAAATAGTTCGTCGGAGTTTCGCAGTCTTCCTTCCTCGGTACTCCATTCACGAAGCCTGCCCCATTTCCACAGTAGTTTCTTAAGTCCGAGCGATGCTCTCGCGGACATATGTCTGGCCAGTCCGACCATTTTGTGGTGCTGCGAGTTTTCAGAAATCGAGGCAAGTTCGAGCGCTGGGAGAATCATCCCCATTGTGTCTAGCAGTTCTGAAAACAACTCCTCAACTTCGTGGCAATCGTTTGCGCTGAGAGACACACCTTGGTCGGCAGAGTTGTCTTTGAGCATGAATATAATCCGGTCTTCTCGGGTAAAGACCGGCTCCTTTTGGCTCAGAGCGCAGGTTGTCTTCCAACTGAGCGGAGTTTTTCTACCACAATCCGGCGGTTTGTCAAGGGTAATAGAACTAATTGCAGAATGGCCTTGACACACACTTACCCTGCGCAGTACAAGTTGGTTCCCAAGTAACGGGCGGTTCACTTCTAAAAGGGATGACTCCCCACGAGCCGCCCGTTTCTCTAGGAAGGGCACATGCATTCAGGAACCAATTCGGCTCAAGAGCAGCCGAGTCGAATCGAAATCGCGTCAGCATCCGTGAAGACGGTCAAACAATGGGATAGTCCGCCCACTCTGGAGGAAGTACAGGAACTCTACGTGCACCATATTCTCACTTCCTGTTCTAAGCCTGCGGTTGCGGCTCGAATCCTCGGAATAGGACGGACTACGCTTTACAGAATTCGTTTACGCAACAAATTCACCTGACAGTTCGAGGAATCATGCGGTTTCAGCCGGCAGCAACGCGAGTAAATCGTTCGGTTCTCTTGCTATGGTCGGTGTTGTGTGCGTTAGCTTCGATAGGACTGCTGTTGATGATGTTTCCCGGCCTAGTTCGTGGCCGTTAGCGCGATTGAAGCAGGCGTCGGCCGCGCGCGCCTAGTCTGCGCGTCCAAAAACCTCACTTGCCGAATCTTTGGAACCGTCTCCGGCAAGCCGATCGAGTGTTCCGACCCCCAACCTCCATCTCCGCCGCAGTCCGTTTCCAGCCGAATCCCTGAGCGCGAATGGCTTCGACTCCGCTGCAGTCCGCCCGAGCAACGCTCCCTTATTTTGGCGCTACACCTTCATCTTTCAAGTGCTCGGCACAAGCCTCGGCCCTGCTTTTCTTCCCGCGCTAAATCTTGTTCATGCACACATATGCGCAAGCAATTGCTCCGGTCTTGAGGTTGCTCATCTTGATGCTGGCACCCTCTCCGGAATGCCAACTTCCCATGATAATTTTCTCTGCGGCACCAGCTTTCTTGCTTTCTGCTACCCGCGTTATCTCATATTCTGCTTTCTCACGCTGATCGACCAAGTCAATGGGCACCTTCTTCTTATGATCGCTTCTCTCAGATGTGTTTCGAAGCCATCCATCGGTGCAATGTAGACCTTTGATCTTGAGGGTATCCTTGGTCGAGTAGATTGAGTCGCCTGGGCCTCGCTAGTTTGCTGATTCTTCTTTGATTGTTCTAGTTGCTGAATACCGGTGGCCACGGTCGCTAGCGGAAATGACAGCAACACCGAGTACGTCAAGCCAGACCGTTTAGCATTCATTTCGCCACCCCTCTCCCGACAAAACCAACCAGCATATGTCAAGTAATGGAGTACGGACCGCTCCCCATTCGGAGTGGGCCATGGCGATTCGCGTCTTCTAAAGCCACATTACTCTTTCCTTATCAGAGCTATTATTCTCCGTGTATCTGCATTTCATGGGCGATACAGTAGTCAAGGCATTAAGACCGCCCAACTTTCATTCTCGGAGAGCCCAGATGAGATTCCTGCTCCGGCTGACGGCATTTGCATTGTCCGTCGCGCTCGTTACGTGTGCCCAAGGCAATAGCTTCGACAAGGTTCGCTACAACGGTGGTTCAGTGGCCTCAAAGGTCGATCCCAAGGATTGGCACAACCGTCTGACCGTGACTTCTGACATGATTACGCTCGAACTGAAGGATGGCGCGAAGCTCGGCATCCCGCCCAAAACCGTCACTTCCTTAAGCTACGGACAAGAAGCTCATCGCCGCGTCGGCACGATGATCGCGCTCGCCGTGCTCGTTGCGCCCGTTGCGCTGTTCGGGCTGTTTCACAAGACCCGACTTCACTATATCGGGGTGCAGTACAGGACTGCTGACGGAAAAGATGCCGGAATTCTCTTGCAGGGTGACAAGGACAACTACCGAGCTATCCTGGTCGCACTTCAGGGTGTGACTGGCGTTCCCGTTGCTGTTGCCGAGAAAGACCGCGAGTTTGTGCCGGTCGGCGTGAGAAGCGATGTCACTAACAGCGGACCCGGCCCGACAACTCAGGAAAAACCGGCGACAGCGACAGCAGAACCCGTAAAGGGCACAGTGGACGTCACCTCGAATCCGGCGGGAGCGGACGTGTTGGTGGACGGCACGTTCGTCGGTAACTGCCCAGCCACCCTGAGACTCGCGGCTGGCAAGCATACCATCACGGTTAAAGCCTCAGGCTACAAGGATTGGTCCAGAGATATGAGCGTGGAAGCTGGGTCGGAAGTGCATCTGACGGCCAATTTGGACAAATAGCGCCTATCTTCTGCGACGAGAAACCTTCTGTGCCATGTACATGACGAGTGAGCGGTCTGCATCGCCCATTTTCGCGAGCGCCTTTTTCAATCTGTCGAGGTAGCGGCTCGACTGCCCTGACTCGCCCCAAGCGATTGGTCTGTCGGCCAAGCTGATGGCCGGTAGCTGCTTCGGCTCATCCCCGTCGTAGAAAAGCTGGTACATCGGAATCTCAAGTGCACGAGCCATTTTCTCCAGGGTCTCAATGGAGGGAACCGTATGTCCGTTCTCAACTCTGGAGATGTAGCATCGGAGCAAACCGGTCCGCTTTTCGATCTCACCTTGTGATAAGTGCTTCGATTCTCGCAAGTCCCGCAAGCGGTCGCAGATGATCATGAGTCTTGCCTTCCCGCAAACTTGCGGAAGGCGACCCGATGCCAGTGGGATCATCCATGTCAGCCCCACTTGGGATTGAGGCTGTGATGGCATCGGATCGCCCTCAGCGCTCGGCTCTTTATATCGGAGTACGTTGTTTGATGTCAATAATAATCCATAGCAATAATACACTAGCCTAGAAATAACCCTGACGATGAGTGCATTGGTAATTTTTCGACTGTTAGCGCGGCCGGTGAACACTTCTCACCGCCCCCATAAATTGACTAATCTCTGTGAACCTGGCGCCGCCAGAGAGGCGTGGATCGTCAGATTTCAAAGTGAGCCGTGTTTCGCTAGGCAAACCCGAAAACAAGCAAAAATCGTGGAAGCCGTCATTGCCTTCGTTCAGCCGGACAATTAGAGCCAGCTTGCACAGCTCCTTCGACGGCGTGTTTAAGTACCATCGTAGCGAACCGTCATGAACATGACCGCACCGGCACAGGTATACAGTAACCAGCGACCTATCCTTGAGCCTCAGTCTGAGCCTGTGTCGCCAGCTCTTCCTCGCTATCCGTACTTCCTTTGGAAATGCCTGCACGATATCCCTGTGAAGAGCGAGCCTGATGAACGCCAATCGACGGCGCGTGGCGGTGATCTGGGGAGAAGATTGCGCGCCGGAGTACCCGATCAGTTTGTAGGCATTCCGAAGGCCTCCAAACCGCCACCAAAAGGTTCCTGTGGAAGGAACACCCTTCGCTTTGGATATCAATGTTTGCGTAAGTTTGCCCTTTTCGGTCAAAAGCGCCCGAAGGGCATCGAGGACTCGGTCGTTGGACTTGAAGAATGTTCGAGAGTGAACAATCTTCTGCGCTTCCTCGAATCTCTCGGGACTGATAACCGGTTCAAAGGCACCTGGAACCATGCACCAACTGGTTCTGGGCATCGTAATGTTCGGTCCCTGCAGGATTTGAGAGCGGCGTCCGAACACGTGGCAACCACAGCACTTTGGGTTTGTAAGAAGGCGATAGACACCCTGTTGATACCATTCTCGGCCTTTGAGATAAGGGATTCTCAGGCGATTCAGTTCCAGAGCTATCTGGCGGGCTGAACGCCGCTCTTCGATGAACATCCGGAAGATTTCCCGAATGCACTGTACTTCGTTCGGAGGCCCTGGAACGAGGATGACCCGATCGGTAGCGAGATTTTTTCGCTCGCCTGGACCAAGAAGCTGTTTAGGCGATTTGTCCCTACTGACCAGCTGCCTTCTAAAACCGTAGCCCGGGATCCCGCCGTTTCTGAAGCCGAGCGCGGCTATCCGTCTGCTGCCCATGGCCACCTTCACAGAAAGCTCTCGGCTGTATTCGGCGGCCATGCTTCGCTTTAAACCCTTGACGATCGCGTTTACGAGATTAGCTTCGTGTGTGAAATTCTCGGAACAGTAATAGACCGGAACGCCGGCTTTCTTGCAGAGAAATTCATAGTGCGCCGATTCGTCAACGTCCTGAAACCTGCCCCATCGCGTCACGTCCAGCACGAGGATTGCTCTAAATCGTGCTTGCTGGCTGATGACCTCGTTTAGCAGAGCCGCGAGTCCAGGACGCTTGCGAAGCATCAGGCCGCTCTTGGCCACATCTTGGTACGTTTGGATGATCACGAAACCGTGGTCGTCCGCGTATTGCCGAATCGCCGCGGATTGATTATCCAGTGAGTATTGCTGATGCTCGGTAGACATGCGCAGGTACTGAGCGGCAGGAACCACCATGGGATCGATCCTCCTCTTCAGTCTCAGATGCCATCGCTGGCGACTAAGGGATTTTACGCAAGGGAATAGCCTCCCGACTTTCTCCTGGCGTCCGCGCTACTGCGATCTAGGCTGCGGACAGGCGCGGAGCGCAACTTCCCCGCCGTAAGTCCGGGAAGCAAAGCTCCACATCTGTTCGAAAACCGTTCCTTTTGCGCTGCGAGTTTGTCGGCTGCCTGCAATCGAACCCTCCGTGCTCTGGGAATTCACAAGCAATTCCGCTGCTCTTGCTCTGCATCAGCCAGAGCCGGAGGCTGATGCCGCCTGTCCGTTCAAGCCACGGGATGAGAGACCCAGGCAGGCGACCAGGTCCGGGAAAGCGGGGATTCTCCATTGTTTCCATGAGAGGCGCGCGGCTTCCTCCTGACCATGAGGCTTCCCAGACCGTCAACGATGTCTGGAAAACCGACAGACTGTCTGGGCGAGGCCAATGGTTCAGGTCGCTGCTTTGAAGCGCCCTAGCCGCGGAGTGCAAACGCGCCGTAAAGGAATGGACACAAGACGGTGGCGCGGGCCAATATAAGATAATTTCTGAGGCGCGAACAATAGATGGCCCGCATTAAAGCGTTGCGAGCCCTTCGCCGGACCGTGCCGCCTTACCGGGTTCCTTAGTTTCCCGCCAATAGCGAGCTGGGAGTGGATCGCCGCGCGATTTTCTGCCAAGCGTGGGTCGGAGTACTCAAGAAAACATTTACAACCTGTGGGTCGAAAAGACGCCCCGCTTCCCTGCGGATTGTGTCCCACCCTTCCTCAAACGAAGACGCGCGCCGGTAGGGTCTGTCCGAGGTGATCGCGTCGAAACTGTCCGCAACTGCGAAGATTCGCGCGGGGAGCAGAATCTCCTGCTTTCTGAGACCTTGGGGATAGCCGCTGCCGTCATAGCGCTCGTGATGGGTCAGCACAATCTCCGCGGCGTCGGAGAGAAAGGAAATGCCCTTCACCAGGTTGAAACCGACCTGCACGTGCCGTTGCATGATCGCGCGCTCCCCGGCGGTCAGGGGACCGGGCTTGAGAAGCACAGCGTCGGGGACACCGAGCTTTCCGATGTCGTGCAGATATGCTCCTCTCGCCAGACTCTCCGTCTCTTTCTGAGTCAGGGACATGGCGCGCGCGATTTCCACGGAGTACTGACACACTCGCTGTGAATGCCCCGCGGTTTCGTTGTCGCGCAGGTCAATCGCGGCGCCAAGCGCCTGCAAAGTCTCCTCATAACTCCCGCCCAGCTGCGCAAGAGCCCGGGTTAATTGATGGGTCCGCTCCGCGACCATTTCCTCGAGATGCTGGCGGTAGTCCGCCAGTTCCCGCTCAAGTTTTTGCTTTTGCAAAGCGCGCTCAAGGCTGGCGACCATGACTTTCTCGGAAAGCGGCTTAACGAGGTAGTCGTCCGCGCCAGATCGCATCGCTTCGACGCCTACGTCAATGTCATCCACGCCGGTAGTCACGAGGAAAGCCACATGCAAGAGCCGGCGTCGCGTCTCGGCGAGCAGATCCATACCGCTCATACCCGGCATTTGGAGGTCGGAGATGATGGCATCGAAAGGCTCACGCAACAAGCATGCGAGTGCTTCCTCTCCTGTCCCCGCGGTCACACAGTGGAAGGCAGGAGGTCCGAGAAACAGGGAAACAAGCTTACGAGCAGCGGGTTCGTCGTCGACGGCGAGTACCCGGATGGGGGGCGCCTGCTTCGGGAGCGTTCCGCTAAGGCCGTTTTGCCCTTCTGGTGAACAGCGTTGATCTGGCCTAGCCATCCGTCATCCCAGAACCCACGGTCCCTGCTTCTCGATGAACCTGCAACCGTACCGATACAGTGGCTTGCTCTTGGAATCAGCATGGATGATCTTAGCCTTGCCCACATATTCTGTTCCAGCGGCGGTCAGGAAAACCTGGACAACCGAATCGGGGCTTAACTCAGCGGGGCAAGAACACAGAAAGCCGCTCAAACTCACGTTTTCGGTCGCCGCCGATTCCTCGAATTCCACACCATGTTTGTCTGTACCCCGCAGCTTGAGCTGGACGCGGAGCCGCACGCGCACCTCCGTGCGGGGAATGTGCTGGCGGGCTTGGGAGAACTTGTTCAGACATTTCCGCAGAGCGTCGAAATCGATCGGCTTTTCAAAAAGCGCGGCGGCTCCGAGTTGCTGGCAGTGCTCTTTGGTCTGGCTCCCTCCTTCACCGCTCACGACAATCACGGGTATTGACTGAGTCCGGTTCAAAGACGTAAAGGTTTGCAGCAACTCATAACCGGAGTATTTCGGCATTCGCAGATCGAGCAGAATGGCATCTGGCATATGTTCGAGAGCGAGCGCTAGGCCTTGTTCCGGCTCGCCGGAATCGACGATTTCGTGGCTGTCGCTCAACTCCAGCCGCATCAACCGGCGCAACGCTTCGTCATCGTCCACGATCAATAGCTTGCCCACGGCGCGTCCCTCCCATCGGCCAGAAAAGTTGCCGCCCGCCTTCTCGTCAAGAGACCGCTTCCGACCTTTCTCTCCCGCCCCGGCAAGCCAGACACGGAAGTGCTCCGTAACTCGGCATGCGCGGTCCCTGGCCGCAGAAGGCTTGTTCGGCCAGGACGGCGGCGGCCGCCAAGTCCTGCGGCTCCCACCATGTTCCTTCATTATCCTCCATGAGACTCCATAGTCGGCGAGGCATGATACCAGAGGATTAATACCACGCCTGCATGATAGCCGCCTGCGTCATAAGAGTCCTTAACAACCGGCAGCCGCTCCGAAACACAGGTTCAAACCGCAGCTTGCACCCCCAATGCGGGATGGTCCTTCCCAGACGAAGGCTGTTTACGTAAACGCACCCCGTTCCGAGAACAGGTTAAGAGACAGACTCACGGCTGTTAAACTTGATACTTACCGTCAATGAAGAAATGCACAAGCCTGGCTTTCGCCTATTGCCGTCAGGATCCCGCGGTCGCCAGAGCGAGGCTTTCTAAGTCAGTCGTACCCGTCGGACTCGACCATCTATGGCCATTTCAACAATGAGATCTCAGCCCGACGCCACTCTGCGGGTCGTAGCGATTGACGACGACGAGCAGCATCTGAAATTCGTCGCGAATGCGGTGGCGCGAGACGACGTCATTATTTCGACCACCCGGGATCCCCGCCAGGGTCTGGAGTTGATTCGCCGCGAGCGTCCTCACCTGGCGATTGTTGACTTGGTTATGCCGGGCATAACCGGCATAGAGCTTCTTCAGCAAATCGTCGCCTTCGACGCCGGAATCGAGGTCGTGCTGCTCACCGGCCACTACAGCACAGACTCAGCTGTGGAGGCGATTCAGAAGGGCGCCTCGGACTATCTGACAAAACCGGTATCCGTCGACAAGCTCCAAGAGCGGGTGGAGTCTTTGCTTTCCGAACTGCGCGCGCGCGGAAGGTGCCTGCAACTCGAGAACGAGCTCTTGGAAAACTACCAATTCGAGGGAATGGTTGGCCGCAGTCCTCTGATGCTCGAGGTGTTTCATAGAGTTCGCCGCGTCGCTCCGCACTACCGGGCCGTGCTGGTGACGGGCCAAACAGGGACCGGCAAGGAACTGGTGGCGCGGGCATTGCATAATCTCAGTCCCGTCGCTTCCGGCCCGCTGGTGGCTTGCAACTGTTCCGCCTTGGTTGAAACTCTCGCAGAGAGCGAATTATTCGGACATGTGAAGGGAGCATTTACCGGCGCTTCACAGGACCGTCTTGGGGTCTTTGAAGCCGCCAACCGGGGGACAGTTCTACTGGACGAAGTCGGCGAGCTATCTCCGCCCTCGCAAGCAAAGCTTCTCCGGGTGCTGCAAAACCAGGAGATTCAAAGGGTCGGCTCTCCGGCTGTCCGGCGCGTGGACGTAAGGGTAGTTGCTGCAACGAACCGGGACCTGCAATTGATGGTGCGAGAGCAAAGGTTTCGAGAAGACCTCTTCTATCGCCTCTCGATGGTTCAAATCAAGCTCCCCACGCTCGCCCAGCGGAAGGAGGATTTGCCTCTCCTCGAGCAATACTTCCTCGGCCGGTTCGCGGCCCAATACGAAAAAACTATCCGCGGTCTCACCCCCAGAGTCCAAGCGGTCCTCGCCCGCCACCTGTGGCCCGGAAATGTGCGGGAACTCGAAAACGTCCTTGGCAATGCTTGCATGATGGCCGAAGCGGGCACAATCGACGTGGATGACCTTCCCGAATACCTCCGGACGGCACAACCGGGCGATCCCGGACAGGAAGAGGATCTCTGCACGCTTGAGCAGATGGAAAGGTTACACACGCTCCGGGTTCTCGATAGCGTCAAGGGAAATAAGGTGCGTGCTGCCGAACTGCTGGGCATCAGCCGGGCAAAACTCTACCGCATACTCGGTGGAAGTGATGCACCTGAAGAAGGCTCCGACTCCGCCGATCCCCGATAAGAGCTGTCATGCGAGGCCGAAGGTGGCTGCGATTCAGACAGCCTGCCTGATTTTCAATCACTGAATCAGGGTTTCCCGTTGCCACGCCCCCACCCCTAAACCTGCTAACTTATTGTAGCCATTGATGATAGCTGAGGACGGGGGTGTGGACCAGGGATTGCCTGTATAGGCATTGCCCGGCACTAAGCGCCCGTCGCGAGAGGGGCCGAGGAGACGACCTAAGATGGCTAAAGAAATGACCTTGAACCTTGGAGCAGCGGTCGCGTTTCCTACGTGTTCCGACAGCCGCGAAGCAGTTGTCGGCGCGCTGGGCGAAAAGTCTTCCGCCGCCAAATCCGGCCACCCGAAGCTGCTGATCGCGGACGACTCCCCTGTATACAGAAAGATCATTGAGAATGCTCTGGGGGCCATACCGTTTCAGGTCATCTCCGCTTCCACGGGGAGCGAAGCGGTACGACTCTTTGCCGAGCACAAACCGGATGTTGTTGTGCTGGACAAGGTCATGGGCGATGTCGCGGGGACGGAAGTTTGCCTTCAGCTTCGCAAGATGTCGCCGGACCAACATCCTTATATCATCATGGTGACGGGCAGCACCGACAAAGAGAATGTCCTCGAGGCTTTCAAAGCGGGTGCTGACGACTACCTTACCAAACCTTTTCACGATGAAGAGTTGACCGCGCGGGTGCGCGTCGGTCTTCGCTACCGCGACTTGTACCAGGAGATCGAAGCCAAGAGCAAGCTTCTTGAAGAGCTTGCCCTAAGCGACGCTCTGACTGCTCTGCCGAACCGGCGGGCCATTGAAACCTGGGCGGTGCGCGAACTCGAAAGCGCGGCAAGGTACGGCTTCCCGGTCTGGCTGGTCATGGCCGACATCGATCGTTTCAAACAGGTGAACGACACCTTCGGACATGCCGCAGGAGACGCGGTCCTGAAGGCCTTTTCGCGCATTCTCAAGAGCAACACCAGGTCCAGTGAGATGTGCGGACGGCTCGGCGGCGAGGAATTCGTGATCATTCTGACGCACACTACGCAGCAGGGTGCTCTCGCGGCGGTCGAGCGTATACGTTCCCAGTTTGAAATGACCCCGTTCACCTTCAGCGGATGCAGCTTCATGGCGACAGCCAGTTTCGGTGTCGCCGGATTCCAAAACGAGGAGAAGCCGGTCAGTCTCAGCGAACTGCTTGCCTCCGCGGATGAGGCGCTCTATTCCGCAAAGCGCCGCGGACGAAACCGCTACGAAGTCGCAAACAATGTACCCACGCCCAGAGCGCAGCGGTAATCACAGGTCTGCGGAACACCCCAGGGAGGGTTGCCTGCGCCTGCTACCCGCTCCCCACGCGACTGGTATCAAGGACTTCCCTGACTTTCTTGACCAAAACTTCCTCGGTGAAAGGCTTGTTTAAGAGAACCTTGCCCGGCTCAAGGACTCCGTGAACCGCAACAAAACTGTCGGTATACCCGGACATGTAGAGTACCCGCATCTCCGGATGCCGCGGAGACAGGCGTTCGGCGAGGGCCTTTCCGTTCATGCCGGGCATGATCACATCGGTTAGCAGGAGTTGGATGCTGCCCGAGTGCCGGCTTTCCATTTCCAGCGCTTCCTCGGCGTCTT
>Ga0209073_10000095_pt1 | contig 12477 bp, 15 predicted proteins | sample GAAS100_FD_187520 | JGI IMG/M metagenome (GOLD analysis project Ga0209073, IMG submission 187520) | Agricultural soil microbial communities from Georgia to study Nitrogen management - GA AS100 (SPAdes) (version 2) | ecosystem: Environmental > Terrestrial > Soil > Agricultural land | place: USA...
ATCGTCGACGTTCAAGCGGATTACTACGCGATCTGTCCCTATGCCGCCCGCGTGCCTTATGAAATCTGGCTGCTGCATCGGCGCCACAATCATTTGTTCGAGCAGCCGCTTCCGGGAGCCAACCGCAAGCAGTTCGCCGCGCTGCTCGGCCGTGTTCTGCGCCGCCTGAACAAATTCGTCGCGGACTACCACCTGGTCGTTCACACCGCGCCCAATACCCACAACAAGAAAGGCGAACTCGCCGGTTACTGGAAAACCCTTCCCAACGACTTTCACTGGCACATCGAAATTCTTCCCATCGTTGAGACCAAGAGCAGGTCCTACAGCATCAAGGAAGCTTATTTCAACGCCGTCCTGCCGGAGCAGGCTGCCGAGTACCTTCGTTCTCTGGACCCTAATCCGTGACCGGGCGCCGCACCAGCGAGCGCGGCGGCATCGTCACCAGGCTCTCCGTCGTTCTCTTTGTTCTTCTTTTTTTTCTGCTCCTCTATCTTGCTCGCCATCCGCTCATGCGCTTTGCCGCGGAAGCCTGGGTCGTCGAGGATTCCCTCCACAATTCCGACGCCATTCTGCTGCTCGGCGACGACAATTTCTACGCTGACCGCGCCTCTCGCGCCGCCGAATTGTTTCGTCAGGGTCTTGCTCCCGTTGTCGTCGCCAGCGGTCGCCGCCTGCGTCCCGATTTTGGCCTCGCCGAAGTCATGACCCACGACTTGGTTGAGCGTGGTGTGCCTAAAGATCGCGTCATTCCGTTTCCTCAGAATGCCGACGACACTATCGACGAGGCCCAGGCCCTCGCGCCCTTCGCGGTAAAAAAGAAATGGCGCAATGTCATCGTCGTTACCTCCAGTTACCACACCCGCCGCGCCCGTTACGTCTTCCGCCGCGTGTTTCCTCCTTCCATCACGATCCTCGTCGCCAGCGCGCACGACGGCGATTTCGAACCCGCGGACTGGTACGAGAAACGCCGTTCCGTAAAACGCTTCCTCCTGGAGATCGAAGCTATGGCCGCCGCCGTCTGGCAGCTCCGGCACAAGCGTGCCTTGCCGCCCGGTGCGCAATTGGTGGTATTCCAGCCTGCGGAGACTCCCCAATTCGTGGTATAGTCGTTCACGAAACACCCTAGATTTAGGCTTCGGTTTTCCGCTTTACAGGGCCTAAGTCCTATACTATGTTCGCGGTTCCGAGTCGCGCCGCCCATCCAGCAGACGACTAACGACTCTGAAAAAATTAACAATCGTTTCTGAGGTGTCTTGTGTGGCGGAAAGAAGACGCGAAAACACAAGCAGTTCCGGAGGTTTCCACAACCCCCGCAGCAGAAAACCGTCCCGCCCGTGCTGCCAGTGCTCCCTCTGAGCCTCCTGTCTCCCCCAACGCCGCGGCCTGCATCAGCCAGGGCATCCGCATCAAGGGTGAAGTTACTGGTAGCGAAGATTTGTTCGTCGACGGTCAGGTCGATGGCAAGCTCGACATCAGCGGCGGGAGCGTTACCGTCGGGCCCAACGGCAAAGTGAAAGCCGATATCTCGGCGCGCGAGTTGATCGTCCGCGGCGAAGTCACCGGAAAGGTTTCCGCGCGCGATCGCGTTCAGCTCTGGAGTACGGGTCGCGTCCAGGGAGAAGTGCAGACGGCTCGTTTGGCCATCGAAGACGGCGCCATTCTCCGCGGTAACGTTGAAGCTGGTAAACCTTCGGGCAAATCCAAAGACACTTCAGGGACCACGCAAACGGCAGCTGCCACCGCCGCTGCAACTTCAGGAAAGGCGATTTGATCCATGGGCCTACTCAGCAAGCTCGGAATTGGCATCGGTTCTCACACCGCCCGCGATGTTTCACGCCCCAGCCCTTTTGCCGGGCGCGCCCATTCTCCCGGCACCTTGCTTCCTGCAACCGGCTCTCCAAAGGCTCCCGAAATGCAGCAGCACAATCGCGTTTCCAATGGCTTGAAAGAATTTCTCTGGAACCTCGATGGACTTGGCCGCGGCACGCTCCTCGATCTTGGTCCCGCCTGGCAAACCACGCTGACCTTCTTCATCGAGCGCGGTTTCCGCGTCACCTCCGACGATTTGCTCCGTTCCTGGAAGGCGTTTCTTGACGAAGAGGAAGTTCGCCTGAAGAACGCGGTCACTTCCGCCGACAACGTCGACCTCACCGCCGCCGGCCGCGCCGTCCGTTTCCTGCAGGACAATCTCAAATATCCCGCGTCATCGTTTGACGCCGTCCTGCTCTGGGATATTCTCGATTACATCGAACCGACCGCCGCCAAGCAATGCGTCGCCTGTCTCACCGAGCTTCTCCGTCCCGGCGGCATCGTCTTCGCCATGTTCCATAGCAAGAAGCCCGACATTTTCCAGCGCTATCGCATCGCGGATTCCAGCACTCTCCAGGTGATTTCTTCCGCTCCTCTTTGCCCGGCTCAGCGCGTCTACCAGAACCGCGAAATTCAGGATCTCTTCTGCCGCTTCCGCACCACGAAATCGTTTGTCGGACGCGATCAACTGCGCGAGACGCTCTTCGTCAAGTAGCGCCTCCCGCTTTTTCGTTCGACCGCTCTTTCGCCTTGCAAACTGTTCCGCACGGGAGTACACAACCCCTGTGAGCTCTTTCACGCTCCGGAGGGGACAATGACTCCACCGGGCTTAGAAGAGAACCAAAGTTGAACACACCGCTTTTGCGGTGCGCGTCGCCTCTGAACCATCGGGTTGTCGGGAACTGTCTTCGGCTGAAAAAGCTTTACCGCTCAGCCCGGCGTTTCGCGACCTGGCTGCGGAGGACGACACAACAAATCCATCGAAGGGGAACCATCCGGTTCCCCTTCGTTTTTTTCAAGATCCTTTGGGCATCAGGAGCGCGCTGGCCCTGGCGCACTCATTTTACGGAGCGATCAGCTCCCGAACTTCAGCTTTTCCAGCCAGTGAATCACTTCACGTTGATTGGCGATGATTTGCGCCTGCCATACCAGCGCAACAGACATCAGGCTCATCAGGAATAGCGATACCGCGAGCGCCACATTGGTATAGCGTTCCTCAGCCGGGAGGCGCAAAACGCGTACTAACCAAGCCATGTTTTAGTTCTCCTAGTACTTATTTCGCTGCGTTGCGAACATCCGGCGAGCCGGGACGCGCTGCCTCCACTCTCCTGTAACGCAATCCGCTCGCCATAGGCCGCGGTTGCAATTTCGCCGAAAAACGCGGAAAAATGCCCGCAGCCACCCAAGAGAAAAGCGCGCGGCCCGGAAAAATCAACGCACCGTGTGCAAACTCGGACGCAATTCCGCGACTTTCCTTCCGTTGCCGGCCCGAGCTGTCTAGATCAGCCCTTGGTCCTCGTCGAAAGCAGGTCCAGTACTCGCTCCCACAATTCCGGATCGGCAATCTCCAACGCTCGCTCGCTGCGCGCTGCCGGCCCGGCTTCGCCCGCTCGAAGTTCCACGGTTCGGTCGCAGCTTGCCGCAAATTCCTTTACGTTCGCGCTCGCCGCCACTCCCATCCGCGGAGCGTGCCCGCGCAGCGCTCGGTCGTATAACCCTCCCGCTTCGCGAATCGCCTTCGCCGGGCTCCCTCCTACCGCCAGCGACCACAGCGCCCCTTGCCGCCGCACCGCAAACCCTCGGCTACCCGCCTTCTGGACAAAGGATTCCGTGTCTTGTTCGCTGGCTCCTGCGAAGAAGAAAAGCTCGCTGAAGTCCCTCATTCTCACCAGCTCCGCTTCTTTCGCCGACAGCCCCGTATTCTGCGCCAGCTCTCTCGGACTCAAGCTTCGCAGCGGCACCGTCTCAACACCCGTCTCCTCGGACAGCGCTTCCAGTGCCTCCTTCGCCGCCGGCTGCTGTTCCGCGATCGGAATGCACACAAACCGCCCTAATCGCACGCTCTTCGGCGCCTTCAAGTGAAAGTAGTCTTCCGGCAGATACACGCCCGAACCGGATTCCGCGATAAACGGTGCGTTGTGCCCCAGCGCTCTCCTCGGCGCGTCCAGCTGCGCCCGCGAACGCTCCGAAAGCCACACGCACGGAATCCCGCGCTCATCCAGTTCCGCCAAAAACTCCCCGATTCGAAACAGCGGCTTCCCGCGCTCCGTCAAGAACTGATCGATTTCCAGAAAAACCACGCCGCCCGTGCTGCGCAACGCCGCCTCCGTAAGCTTGGTCCATTCTAGGGGAAACGCCGGCCGGCGCCTAAGGCGCCGGATGCATGAAGAACGCCCACAAAAAAAAGGCGGGCAGATTTCTCTGCCCGCCGCTTAGATCCAGGTTCGCTGGATCCCGTGTGTGGTTGCTTAGTTACCGGAGGTCGAAGCCGCTGCCGCTGCCGGCTGCGAATTCGCCTTCGGAATGCTCACGTATCCGCTGATGGTGTTCTTGCCAACCTTGTTCACCACCACTTCTTCCGGAACCTTGGTGCCGCTCAGATAGAAGAAGATTGGCTCATTGACCGCGCGGTTCTTCTTCTGCAGCTGGCGATCCTCGGCGGTCATGTTAACCGAGAATTGTCCCCTCTTCTCGTTCACTCCCTTGAGCTCGAGCGTCACGTTGCCCACCTTCTGCGGCTTGTTCTTGCCCGCGATGGTGAACTCGACATAGTCACGCTCACCGAGCCGGCGCAGTTGATCGATTTCATCGTGGTTTTTCGCGATCAACGTGCCCATCTCGCTGCGCGCCATCTTCAGGTCGTCCCGCGTCTGATCCAGATCCGTGCGAACCCCGCCAACTTTCGTGTCCACGTTCTTCAGATCATCCGCGCCCGCTTTGGTCGCCAGTTCGCTGTGTACCGAAGTGTCCAGCGCGGAGAGCTTCTGCGTCGCCTCATCGTACGACTTCGCCGCTTCGTCGCGCGCCTTCTTCAATTGACCCTGGGTAATCTTCAGGCGGCTCGTCACCACCTTAAGGTCTCCCTGTAGTTCCGCCGTCGTCTTCTCAGACTGTGCCAGGCGATCCTTCAGCGAAGTCATGTCCTGATCCATCGCCTGCTGTGCGGACTTGACCTGCGCCGTCACCGCCTGCTGCGTCGCATCCAATTTCGAGGACGCGTTCCACCCGAAAGCCAAACCGCCGATCGCCACCAGTCCAAGAACGATAATTGCCGGCAATTGCCAGGCGCCGCCCTTGGTCTCCGAGCTATATTCGTCCGACATATTCCAATCTCTCCTCTCGTCTAAGGCCGCTTTACGGCCCTCCCCGGGTTTGGAACCTAGGTGCCAACCCTCACGCCTGCATGGAGCATGCCTTACACCAAAGGGTAGCCCCGGCCCTCCGGGCAGGTTTGCCCGTAGGCACTTGAAAACTCAATCCTTGGAGCAATGAGTCAAGCCGCCGGTAATCCGCTCAGGAGTACTAGTCCCGGCAATCTTTACGCGAATGTAGATTTTTCACGCGGGATTCGGGTCTTTCCCCCCGGCCTTACCCGAAGTCTACGCCAGCCGCCGCTAATTCTCTGCTCAAGCCCTGAGGGTCTCGGCAGCATACCCCGGTCATTCCCAGGCTTTTCGCCGCCTCCACGTTGGCCTCGATGTCATCCACGAACACGGCCTCCGTAGCCTTCGCTTTCATCGCCCGCAACGCTCGCTGGTAAATCACCGGATTCGGTTTGCTCGCCCCAACGCTGCACGAGTAAATTCGCGCCCCGGCGGGAACGTAGCGGAAAAACGAAAACGTCCTTTCCATGTGCTCCACATGGAGCGGATCCGTGTTCGAAAGCAAACCGATCCGAAATTGTTTGCCCAGCTTTTCGAAAAGCCCGTCCTCCTGGAGCGGATTTGGATCCAGCGCGCGATTCCACGCTTCGCGAAACTCCTCGAAACTCAGCTTTCCGCCGAGCCGCTTCGTCAGGTGCAGGTGCCAGTCTCGCGGGCCGATGCGTCCTTCCTGCCAGTCCGGCCAGCGCGGATCTTTCTCAATAGCGGGCCAGATTTCCTCCGGTGCCAGCGGAATTCCGTCCGCTAGCCCGCGCATCGCGCGCGCCACGTCCACCCTCACCAGCACGCGCCCGATATCAAAAATCACCGCCCGGAAACGCCCGCCCGCCACGGTCTACTCGGCCTCCGAAGTTCTCTGTTGCGCGCCTTTGTGGCTCTTCACCACGCGCCTCGCCCTCACAAAACTGATGATCGCGGGCACAATCGAAAGCAGCACCACCACCGCAATGACATAATGAATCCGCTCGCCGATGTTTGGAATCGTCCGCCCCAGAAAGAATCCCCCAAGAATCGTCGTGCAAACCCACAGCACGCCGCCAAAAACGTCGTACACCAAATAGCGTGTGTACGGCATCCCCGCCGCTCCCGCTACCGGCGGACAAAACGTTCGAACAATCGGCACGAACCGCGCCAGGATCACCGTCTTCCCGCCGTATTTCTGGTAGAACTCGTGCGCCCGCTCGAGGTGCTGCTTCCGGAAGAAAAACGAATTTTCCCGGTGGTATAGAGCCGAGCCCGCGGTGCGCCCGATCCAGTAGCCGATTTGATCCCCGGCGATCGCACAGAGAATCACTGGAGCCAGCAGCCAGCGCAGCGGCACGGTTCCGGCGGCGGCGAAAACTCCAGCCGTTACCAGCAGGGAATCACCTGGAAGGAAAAAGCCTACGAAAAATCCCGTTTCAATGAAAACGATTCCGCAAACCAGCAGCGGGCCGCCCCAGCGGATTATTCCCTCAACGTCGTAGATGCTGTGAAGAAGCTGGCGGATGGAATCGAGCAATCGCTTTTCGTCCTCAGTGTCCGGGCGGGCAAGCTCGCGGAATTTGCGGCGCGGCGGCAAGCCAGCACGAAAGCACCGCAACTTATACGGTAGCAGAAAACCATCGGATCTTCCCCGCATTCATTCCACAGCAAGAGCGTGGAGTGCAGCGGATCAATCCACCAGGCGCCCGCGATCATCGCAGCGCCTCCGCCAATTGCGTCTGCGTCGCCTGCTCGACGGGTACGCGCGTCGTCGCCGCTTCCGAAGCCAGCAGCCTCTGGATTCGCGACAATGCTCGCGTGGCCGCCGCGATTCCCGCCTCGATCGCTTCTCCCGCCCGTTCGAACTCGTCCCAGGCCATCGTCGCCATCGACGGCCGCAGCACCAGGTCCGCGTGCCGTTCCCAGGATTCCGACTGATTTTTCTGCGCGGCGCTCACCGCGCGTGCCACCACCTGGAACACGTTCGTCGGCGGTTTGCGGTAGCGGTCCTGGACTCCCAGCGAAACCGCAACCACGCGCTTTGCTCCCAACTCTCGCGCCGCTTGCGTAGGAACCTGCGCCACCAACCCGCCGTCCACCAGGCAGCGCGTCCCGATCTCCACCGGCTCAAATAATCCGGGATAAGCGCAACTGGCGCGAATCGCGTCCACCAGGTTACCGTGCGTAAACACCACGGGATCGCCCGTGCTCAGATCGGTCGCCACCACAGCCAGCGGAATCTTCATTCTTTCGAAATCGCAGGACTCGAATACCTGCTCGATCAGATCCGCCAGCCGGTAGTTGCTCGCCAGGCCCAGCCGCGAAACCCGCCACCTCGCGATATCCCGAAAACGAAGGTTGCGGCAAACCGCCAGTATCTTCGCCAGCGGCGCTCCGCTCGCATAAGCCGCGCCCAGGATGCTGCCCACGCTCGTTCCGGCAATGCAGGAAATAGGAATGTGATTCTGTTCGAGGACCTGCAGAACGCCCAGATGCGCGAATCCCCGCGCGAAGCCGCCGCCCAGCGCCAGGCCGATGCCCGGCCCTCTGCGCTGCGCTACGTGCGGCGCGGGGCCGGCTTCCGGGGACATGGAGCGAATCCGCATCACGCCGGTCAGTTTGCCTCGGCCATCATCGTGGGCCTATGGAGCAGCCGTCCCGAAAAAACAGTACCGATGTACTTGCGTAGAAACCTGTCCTTTTTGGACTTACACCGCGCGAACAGTACTTTTCTCCTATCCGGCTGCCCTCGCTGTACCATTGTCCGGCACGCCCGCGCCTTTCATTCTGCTTCCCGCAACGCAATCTCACATCTGCGAAAGTGGCTTTGAGGGAGGCCTATGGAGATCGGATTCGAGCCGTGGATTGGTCAGGCGGTTGTCCTCCAGGTGGCGCTTGGCGAAATTCGCGTGCCCCTGCGCGGCAAGCTCCTGAAAGACGGCGGCGAAACGCTGCGTGTGCGCATCGGCGACGGCTGGGACATTGATATCTACAAGTCTATGGTGCTCGGCGTCGAGCAGGACTCCATGGCTCTCCTTCCGGCCTGAAGGTCAATGATGAAAGCCACCGAACCGAAATACGTGAACCAGAGCCGCGCGGCCTTGCTTCTTGGCATCTCCGAACCCGAGCTGTGCAAGATCTCCGGCGAGACCGGATTCGGCCACAAGGAATCCTCCTGCGGCCAAGAAGAGCTCTTCTTTACCTATGAAGAGCTGCGCCGCATTTGCCAGCTCGCCGTTCATCAGGTCCACTGAGCGCCGAAGCTGACTCACAACGACTTTCCTCCCAGCCCTCTGGCAGGAACCCCCGCCCCGGATCGTCCACCCTCAGCGATCCGGGGTTTCCTTTTCTGTTTGACACGTTGCGCGGGCGTGCTGAGACTATTGCGGTCTCGCAAGCCCCATGGTTTCCTCTTCCGACGCGCAAACAAGCGGCTCCGGCAAGCATCACGCCGTGCTTGCCGGATTTCTCGGCTGGACGCTCGACGCTTTCGATTTTTTCGTCATCGTTTTTCTTTATGACGCGCTGGCGGCGGAATTCCACGTCTCGAAAGCCGCTATTGTCTTCACCACCACCGCGACGCTCGCCCTGCGCCCCGTAGGCGCGCTGATCTTCGGCCTGCTGGCCGACCGCTACGGCAGGCGCATTCCGCTGATGGCCAATGTGATTTATTTCTCGGCGATCGAGCTGCTGTGCGGCTTTGCGCCCAACTACACGGTTTTCCTGATCCTCCGGTCGCTTTTCGGCATTGGCATGGGCGGCGAGTGGGGCGTGGGCGCCTCGCTGGCCATGGAAGCCGCGCCGGTCCGCCTCCGCGGCATTTTCAGCGGTGCGGTGCAGTGCGGCTACTCCATCGGCTACCTGTTGGCGGCTTTCGCGGCGCGTTTCGTATTTCCGCACTGGGGCTGGCGCTGGATGTTCTGGATCGGCGTGGCCCCGGCCTTGCTCGCTCTTTACATCCGCGCCAAAGTTCCCGAATCCGAAGCCTGGAAGCAGAGCCGCGCGGGTTCCACGGGACAAATTCTTCGCGTCGTCGCCCGCGAATGGAAATTGTTCGGGTATCTCGTGGTGCTGATGACCTTCATGATGTTCCTCTCTCATGGAACGCAGGACTTGTATCCGGATTTCCTGAAGGAGATTCACCACGTGGCTGCCACGCGCGTGGCGGACATGGCCATCCTCTACAACATCGGAGCCATCGCCGGCGCGGTCCTTTTTGGCTACGTTTCCCAGGCCGCCGGCCGTCGCAAGGGAATGATTGCCGCGCTGCTTCTTTCCCTGGTGATGATTCCCTTATGGGCATTCAGCAAAAATCTTGTCGTGCTGATCGCCGCGGCCTTCGTGATGCAGATGGGCGTGCAGGGCGCCTGGGGCGTGATTCCCGTGCACTTAAATGAACTGGCCGCCAGCGCCGCTCGCGGACTGATGCCCGGCCTGGCCTATCAGCTCGGCATTCTCTTCGCTTCCCCGACCAATTCGATCGAATACGCTCTGCGCGATCGCGTGGGTTATCAGTGGGCCATCGCCGGCTTTGAGATCGTCACTATCCTCATGCTCATCGTCCTGCTGCTGCTCGGTTCCGAGCGCCACAGCAGGCCCTTCGTGCAAGCCGCACCCCCGACAGGTTGAAGTAGCCCTTCCGGAATTCCCGCGAACGTTGAGGCATCCGAGTCCGCCCTCCTTGACGTGTGTTCAAGATTTGATAAAATAACTATAGGGGAACGGCAATGCGAGCTGCGGCAAATCCGACCAGAACCCATGACCAGAGTCCAAATGGCTTGGTGCGGCTGAGCAGCGCGGATCTCCTGAGATATTTTGATACCCGAGCCCGTGCTCTTGTGCGACTCTCTGGTGGCAAGGCGCTCAAGCGCATCCGTTCGGGTCGCGCCGGCTCCGATTTGGCTTGGACCGAGCTTCGTCTCCTCTCTACCCTCCTGCGTGACAAGTGACTCGTGTGGCTGGTCTCTACGGCGCCTCTCCCGAGGAAGTTTTTCGCAAATTCAAAGAACATCTGGACCGACTTCTGCACAAGACGATCACCGAAGCGCCGCTTGTTCTACTTAGCGTTGGCGCGAGTGCATTCCTGCAATTTCAACGTAGCGAGCGCCCCATTTGCGTCCCAGTCGGGCATCGATATCATCTTTACGTCGGGCAAACGCTTCAGGCTGCACGTGAAGATGGCCGCTACAGATTGCGCACGCTCGCGTATGCTTATCGGATTGCGGACGGACCAACGTTTGACGACCAATGCCTTTTCAGGTGGGAATACAATGCCCGCGAGCACAAGCAGAGTCTCGCTCCTCGCCACCATTTGCAGCTTCCGGCTACTATCGGCTGCTTTGGTAACCGGGTGCTGGACACGAACAAACTGCATATTCCCACCGGCTGGGTAACCGTTGAAGAGGTCATTCGGTTCTTGATTCACGAACTTCGCGTTAAGCCGCGCACCCACAAATGGGACGGGGACTTGCTGGCGAGCGAACGGTTATTTCGCGAATGGAGCGGTCGCGCCACCTGACTGACGCGAATATTTTCTAGGGTTTCCCCTTTTTCTCTTTCACCTCCTTCCACAGCTTGTCGATTCTCTTTTGGATCTTGTCTCGGTCCTCGGCGTGAGGATATAAATCCAAATACCGCGTATAAGACTTGATCGCTTCCCGCTTCAACCCCTTCTTTTCCTGGGCCTCGCCGAGATACCGGAAGGGAATCGCATAGCCGGGCTTGGCAAGAGTCGCATCCGTGAAGCGGTCGATCGCCGCATCCACGTCTCCCTTGCGCATATAGAACTTTCCGACCTCGATATCCTGTTCCGCGCGCAGCGGATCCCACATCGGCTGATCAGGAGCATTCTTCGTGGCATTATCGGTAACGCTGTTCGGCTTCGCTTTGCTCGGGGACTCTCCCGGTTTCTGACTGCGCGCGCTGGCGCTTTCGTTCTGCCCTAGGGCAAAACCGGCAGAACTCACCGTTGACGCACAGAACACGCATAGGAAAGACGCATAAACAAGAAGAGGGACTCTCGTCCACGCACGCAATCGCAGCGGCCTGCCCATCGTCACCGCCTTTGGTCTTCTCTTTCTGATCGCTGATCGCTGATCACTTCTCCACGCACCGGCGGCTCATCCGCGCTTCTAGTATGATGGAGATTACGTCGCGAAATGTTGTTCTGACCGCCATGGAACCCAGAGAAAAAGCAGGTCTGCTTCCGGAAACTGCCGGGGTGTATCTCTTCAAGGATGCCGCTGGGGCGGTGCTCTACGTGGGCAAGGCGCGTTCCCTGCGCAGCCGCGTGCGTTCGTATTTCCTGGAATCCCGCTGGATTGACGCCAAAACCGGTTCGCTCGTCCGCGAAATCGCCGATCTCGAAACCATCGTTGTTGAAAACGAGCACGAAGCCCTGGCTCTCGAAAACAATCTGATCAAGCAGTATCACCCGCGCTTCAACATCCTGCTGCGCGACGACAAAACCTATCCCTACATCAAGTTCACCGCCGCCGAAAAATATCCCCGCGTCTATTTCACCCGCCGCATCAAAAAAGACGGCTCGCTTTATTTCGGTCCGTATTTTCCGGCCGGCCTCGCGCGCCGGATTCTCCACTTCGTTCACAAGCGCTTCCTGGTGCCCTCCTGCACCGTCGATTTGACGCGCGCCCACCCGCGGCCCTGCTTGCAGTTCTACATTCACCGCTGTCTCGGTCCGTGCGTTGCCGGCCTCACAACCGACGATCGTTACGCGGAAGCCGCGCGCGACGTGCGCATGTTCCTTGAAGGCCGCCGCCACGACCTGATGAAAAGCCTCGAAGAGCGCATGACCGCCGCCGCGGAAAAAGAGCTTTTCGAGCAGGCCGCTTCTTACCGGGATCTCCTGCGTACGCTCGAAGACATCGAAGAGCGCCAGCGCATCGCCGCCGCGCAAGGTGACGACACCGATGTGCTCGCCTACCACGCCGAAACGCCGCTCGTCGCCGCGAATCTCTTCCACCTGCGCGGCGGCCGCGTGGTCGACCGCCGCGAATTCTATTGGGAAGATCTCGAAGAATTCGATGCGAAAGAATTCGTTCCGTCTCTGCTGAAGCAGCTTTATCTCGAGGCCGAATATCTTCCCAAGCAGATCCATGTTCCCGAAGACTTCGAAGACCGCGAAATTCTCGAGCAGATTCTGACGGAACGTGCCGGTCGCAAAGTGGAGATTTTTACGCCGCAGCGCGGACAGAAGCGCGCGCTTCTCGATCTGGTGAAAAACAACGCCGCCCATTCCTTCGAACAGAGGTTCCGCGTCCTCAAGCCGACCTCGCGGGCCATCGCCGAAGCCCTGCAGAAC
>Ga0209073_10000098_pt1 | contig 12441 bp, 9 predicted proteins | sample GAAS100_FD_187520 | JGI IMG/M metagenome (GOLD analysis project Ga0209073, IMG submission 187520) | Agricultural soil microbial communities from Georgia to study Nitrogen management - GA AS100 (SPAdes) (version 2) | ecosystem: Environmental > Terrestrial > Soil > Agricultural land | place: USA...
TACGAACGGCTTGAATACCGATCCCGGTTGCCGGTGCGCCAGCGCGTGGTTCAACTGGCTCTGCCCGTAGTCCCGCCCTCCAACCAGTGCTTTGATCGCGCCGGTCTTGGGATCCAGGACCACAACTGCCACCTGAGCCTGCGGCACGGCCTCGTTGCTCTTCTTCTTCGCCAGTTCCCGGCGCCATTTCTCGTAGCGCTTTGCCAGCAGCGTATCCACGTCCTTCATTCCCGAGTCCACCGTCGCCACCACCGCACGCTGAAGTTCGGGGTCGAGCGTCGTGTACACACGGTAGTTCTGGCTCAAGAGCTGCGCTTCGGAAAACTTGTCCAGCAGGTGATCTTTCACCATGTCCACGAAGTACGGCGCTTCGTTGCCCGAAGTCGAAGCTCGCACAATCTTGAGCGGCATTTTCTTCGCCGCCCGCAACTCTTCCTCCGTGACAAATCCGTTCTCGCGCATCTGCGTCAGCACCCGGTCCCGCGCCTGCACCGCGCGTTCCGGATGCCGGTCCGCTGACGAATAATAATTCGGCGCCCGGATGATTCCGGCGAGAAACGCGCATTCCGGCAGCGTCAGCTGCCTCATGTCTTTTCCGAAATACGCCACGCTGGCTTCCGCGAATCCCCGGATACCGAAACTTCCGCGGTTTCCCAAATACACTTCGTTCGCGTACATCTCAAAAATGCGCTGCTTCGAGTACCGCTGCTCCAGCTCCAGCGACAGCATCGCTTCCGCCACCTTCCGGCGCCAGTTCCGGTCCGTCGAAAGAAAAAACGTCCTTGCCACCTGCATCGTAATCGTGCTCGCGCCCTGCAGGTGCGAACTGTGCCGCAAGTCCGCCCACGCCGCTCCGGCGATCCTTACGAAGTCGAATCCCGGATGCTCGAAAAAGCGCTTGTCCTCCGCCGACAAAATCGCGTTTACCAGGATCGGCGGCAGGTCTTCGTATCGCACCGCCCTGCGTTTCTCGCGCGCGCTGTCAAACAGGTTCGTGATCAGTTGCGGCTCGATTTCCGCCGTATCCATCTCCGACCCCCCGCTCAACGGCCGGATCGCGCGGATTGTCTTCCCGCTGAATTGCACCGCCAGCGCGTTCTTCCCTTCGAAGTAGGAAAGCTTCGATGGCCGGATGTCCACCGTGCTTCCTTGCGCGGTGTACTGCCCTAACGATGCTTCGTCATGCTCGGGGCGGTACCCGACCCTCTGCAGGTATCCGGTGAGTTCGTCCGCGCCCATCGCCTCGCCCGGCGCGATCGTCACCGGCCCGGAAAAGATCTGCGTTGTGTTCTCAAGGATGTGCCCGGAAAGTCGCGCGTCGATCATCCGCGAATACTTTACGTAGTACCACGCAAATACCGACGCGCCGAGAAATACGAAGAAAAGAACGATGCCAAGCAGGGTCAGCCCAAACTTCGACGTCCAAAAAGCTTTTTGAATGCGGATTCGCAAAATGGCTCCAGCAGGCTGAAACTTCATTTTCTCCTAATTAGGATGCCGGTGGGAAGCTGGAGTTTGCCACCGCATGTCGTTTCCGGCAGAGCGCCTTCGCGCTTTAGATCAGCGAATGGTTTTCCGCGCTCGGCGAAAAATGCAGCGTAGTCTGGAAAAACAGCAGGTTGACGGGAACGGTGTAGTCGATCGAGATTTTCGTCACCGGTCTGCCCGCCACCACTTTGATTTGATCCTTCGTTACTGGTATGTCCAAATCTTCGACGGTCTTGAAGATCAGATCGCGAATCTGGTCTTCCGAGTAGCCGCTCACCTGCGCGAAACGCGCTGTCTCCTGCATTTTGTCGTTGAGTTGATACTCCGCCACGTAGGGCGGTACCAGTTTGAACGCGGCGTAGATCCCGAACACAATCACCGCCGTCACCACCAGCGCCTTCAGCTTCCCTCCGCCGCGCTCCCGGCGTCTTCTCTCAAGAACTCTGCGATCGGTTCGGTGTCCCACTTCGTGTCTCCCGGTGATTTCTGCCTCCGTCCAGGCAGTTCTCCGCGCTCCGCCTGCAAAATCAAGCTAGCATCGCGCTCTGGGAGTGTCGAGAATCATCGGCCGCAATGTTCCGCAGAAGTAACAGCACTTTGGGCCAGGACCCGCCGAAGCTAGTAGGCCTTGCCGAAAATCGCCCGCTCTCGCGCCTCTTTCCCGCAGTGGATGCATTTCCCCGCTCCCCCCTCCTGATCCAGCGGTATGCATCTCATCGTCGCGCGCGTTTCTTCCTTTATCTTCGCTTCGCAATCCCCGCTTCCGCACCAGAACGCCAGCGCAAACCCGCCCTCCACCGCCTTCTTGAATTGCTCGTAGTCGTTTGTCTCGTGCGTGTTCGCTTTCCGGAAAGCCAGCGCCTTGTCGTGCATCGCTTGTTGAATTTCCCCCAGCAACTTCTCCACCGTGGTCGGCAAGTCCGCCAGGGAAGCGCTGATCTTCCCCTCTTTCCCCGGCCGGTCCCGCCGCGCCAGCACCGCGGACTGCTTCGCCACATCCTTCGGCCCCAGTTCCACGCGCACCGGCACGCCCCGCATCTCCCAATCGTTGAATTTCCAACCGGGGCTCTGCCCCTCGCGCTCGTCCAGCGTCACCCGAATACTCGCTTTCGCCAGCCGCGCCCTGAGTTCCTTTGCGGCGCTCATCACTGCCGCTTTCTCCTCGTCGTTCTTGAAAATCGGCACGATCACCGCTTGATACGGCGCCAGCTTCGGCGGCAGCACCAGCCCCTGGTCGTCTCCGTGAACCATGATGATCGCGCCCACCATCCGCGTCGAAAGTCCCCACGAAGTCGTCCAGCAATACTGCAGCTCGCCCTGCTGATCCAGATACCGCACCTCGAACGCCCGCGCGAAATTCTGCCCAAGGAAGTGCGAAGTACCCGACTGCAGCGCCTTCCCGTCTCCCATCATCGCTTCAATCGAATAAGTAATGTCCGCGCCCGCGAACTTCTCCGCCTCGGACTTCTTCCCCGCTATCACCGGTATCGCCGCATCGTTAATGGCAAAATCCGCGTAGATGTCCAGCATCTGCCGCGTTTCTTCCATCGCTTCCTGCTGCGTAGCGTGTGCCGTGTGCCCCTCCTGCCAGTAAAATTCCAGCGTCCGCAAAAACAGCTTCGTCCGCAGCTCCCACCTCACCACGCTGTTCCATTGATTCATCAGCACCGGCAAATCCCGGTACGACTGAATCCATTTCGACCACATGTGCCCGATAATCGTCTCCGACGTCGGCCGCACGATCAGCGGTTCGGCCAGTTCTTCTCCGCCTCCAATCGTCACCACCGCCAGCTCCGGAGAAAACCCTTCCACGTGATGCTTTTCCTTCTCAATGAAGCTCTTCGGAATGAACAGCGGAAACGCCACGTTCTGGTGTCCCGTTGCCTTGAATCGCCGGTCCAGCGCCCCCTGGATGTTCTCCCACAGCGCCCATCCGTACGGCCGCACAATCATGCACCCGCGCACCGGCGCGTAGTCCGCCAGTTGCGCCTTCAGCACCAGCTGGTTGTACCATTCGGAAAAATCCTGCGCGCGTGTCGGTAGCTTTTCGTCGGCCATCTTGATGGCTATAGCAACTCCTTTTGCAAGGTTGCGAATCCCTCAGCCTAAAGGAGCCTTGTGGCACTGTCAAACAGCTCCCCCAACAACTCTGCTCTCAGCCGGTCGCCGCGCTCTCTGGCACGATGCGACTTCAAACGCAACGTTTGCCTTCTCGACTCATCCAATAAATAGGGCCTTTGAACAGGCTCGAACGCCTGCGGTAAGATTCCGGCGGCTCTGATTTCTTCGCCGGACCAATCCCACGCGGGAGAACACGCGCGGATGACCAACATCATTGCAGGAAAAAAAGCGCCCGGGTTTGCGCTCAAATCGCTCGACGGCAGCGAAGTTTCGCTCAAGGCCACTTTGGAGAAAGGACCCGTGGTGGCCGCGTTCTTCAAAGTCTCCTGCCCCGTCTGCCAGTTCACCTTTCCATTTCTCGAACGCCTCCATCAGCGCTACGGCAAAGACAACGTCACCTTCCTCGGCATCTCGCAGAACGACCCGGCCGATTCCAAAAAATTCGCTCAGCAGTACGGCCTCACTTTTCCCATTTTGCTCGACGCCAAAGGCTACCCCGCCTCCAACGCCTACGGCTTGACCAACGTGCCCACCATCTTCCTGATCGACACCGACGGCGCCGTCAAGGTCAGCTCCATGGGTTTCAACAAAACGGATCTGGAATCCATCGCCAACACCCTGGCCGACCGTAAAAGCGTCTCCCGCGCTCCGGTTTTTCTCCCCGGCGAGTCCGTTCCCGCCCACAAACCTGGTTGAGGCTCGAAAAACTAGGGGTCCGGTCGGACCTCTCCTTCTCACTTCTCAAAATCCTCTCACAAGCGCGGCGCCGGCCGCTCAAGTGTCCTCTTCCATCCACCGCTTCCGGTGTTTTTCCCCTTTTTTCCTTTTGTCCGGAATCACCCTCGTAGTCCCTGCCGTCATCCCCGTCTTTCGTGCACGCCTCCGCGTCTCTTTTCCCGGGTCCAGAACACGTTTTTTCTTTTTCATCGTGCCGCCCTCCGGTAACATCAGGCCGCGCACAGCGCTATTCATACGGTTCTAACAAACAGGGGTTACCCTCGGCCAATGAAAACTTTTCGCCTTTCCGTCTTGTACGCGTTTGCGATCTTCGTTCCTGCCCTTCTGTTCGCGCAGTCCGCCACAACTCCTACTCAGCTCCCCAACGGCAAACTCCTTGCTAAAGTCCCCGGCGATCCCCGCGAAGTAAACAATTTCCCCACCGCCGCGGCTCTCTCGCCCGATGGCAAGTTTCTTGCCTTCCTTCACACCGGTTTCGGCGCCTATAGTTCCGGCCAGAAGCAATCCATTTCCGTTCTCAACGTCGAAACGAACGACCTCAAGGATTTTCCCGACGACCGCCTCGCCCATAACTCCCATCAAACCTATTTCCTCGGCTTGGCCTTCAGCCTCGATGGCAAGCATCTCTACGCTTCCATGGCCTCGCTCACCGATCCTCTCGGCAAAAAGCCCGGCGACACCGGCAACGGCATCGCCGTGTATTCTTTCGAAGACGGCCGCGTCTCGCCCCAGCGCTTCATCCCTATCCCGCCGCGCGCGCGCATTCCTGCCGGAAAAGTCCGCCGCGACGACTTTAAGGACGTCACCTACCCCGCCGGCCTTAGCGTCGGCAGAAGCGGCGGCCAGGAACGCATCCTCGTCGCCTGCAATTCCTCCGATGAAGCCATTCTCCTCAACGCCTCCGATGGAAAAGTGATTCACCGTTTCGACCTCTCTCCATTCCACCGCATCCCCGGGGCGCTCCCCTACACCACCGTCATCACCTCCGATGGCAAGCGCGGCTTCGTCTCGCTCTGGAACGCCTCCGCCGTCGCCGAGCTCGATCTCATCTCCGGCCGCGTCTTGCGCGTCATCCCCCTCCGGCGTCCCGCGGCGCCGCTCGCGGGCGGCTCCCATCCCACCGCGCTGCTTCTCAATCGCGACAATTCCCGCCTCTTCGTCGCTCTCACCAACCGCGACGAAATCGCCGTGCTCAACACCGCCACCGGCAAACTCGTCGGTTCCATCTCCACCAAGCTCCCCGGTCAAAAATACGGCGGCAGCGATCCCGAGTCGCTCGCTCTTTCCGCCGACGAAAAAACGCTCTTCTCCGCGAACTCCATTTCCGATTCCGTCGGCGTCTTCGATCTCACGAAGCTCGTGCCCGCAAAACCGCTTCAAGCCAGCGGATTCATTCCCACCGAGTGGTATCCCACCATCGTCGCCGCCACCGCCAAAGACGTCTTCATCGCCACCGCCAAAGGCCGCGGCTCCGGGCCCAATCCCGGCGCCGTCGGCAAGAAGGCCGATGGACGCGCTTCCTATCCCTACAACCCCGCCATGACCCATGGCTCCCTCGCCCGCATCTCTCTCGATGACGTATCCGCGAATCTCGCGGATTACACGAAACAAGTCGTCGAAACGAACGCCGCGCGCGGCAATTCCGACGAAATCGCCTTCGCCGCCGGAAAAAACAAAATCCGCCACGTCATCTACATCATCAAGGAAAACCGCACCTACGATCAGGTCTTCGGCGACATCGCCCACGCCAACGGCGATCCCTCCCTCGTCATGTACGGCGAGGATCTCACTCCCAACGAGCACGCCCTCGCCCGCCAGTTCGGCGTGCTCGATAATTTCTACGATAGCGGCGACGTTTCCGGCGATGGCCACATCTGGTCCAACTCCGCTTCCATTTCCGATTACGTCGAAAAGACCTGGCCCATCGCCTATCGCAGCAAGGAACACACCTACGATTCCGAAGGCGAGTTCATGGGCGGCGTAGCCACGGAAGACGGTCTTCCCGATGCCGATGAGCCTACCGGCGGCTATCTCTGGAGAAATTTTGCCGCCCACGGTATCACCTACCGCCACTACGGCGAATTCATCGTCAGCCGCTGGTGCAACGCCATGGAAGGCGAAAACATGCCCATGTGGGGCCCGCCCAAAGTCGTCGGCGAACTCTGCCCCCGCTCCGCAATCAAAAAAGGCGAACCGCTGCCCGACAACGTCGGCGAACCACACGGCAGCCCCAGTCCCTACCCCTGGGATATCCCTGTGCTCGGCAAGAATGTCGCCGCTGCGCCCGAACTGCGCGGCCATTTCGATCCCCGCTATCCCGATTTTGAGGTGGATTATCCCGACCAGCTTCGCGTCGACGAGTTCCTGAACGAATTCAACGCGTTCGTCGCTTCACGCAAATCGGGAAAAGACTCCATGCCGCAATTCATCCAGTTGCGCCTCCCCAACGATCACACTGCCGGCCTCCACAAAGGCCAGCCCACTCCCTCCGCTTCCCTCGCCGACAATGATCTCGCCGTCGGCCGCGTCATTGAAGCCATCTCCCACAGCCCCTACTGGGACGACACCGCCGTCCTCATCCTCGAAGACGACGCGCAGGACGGCCCCGACCACGTCGACTCCCACCGCAGCATCGCTCTGGTCATCAGCAGATACGCGCCCCTCCCCCAAACGCACGAAGGTATGACCATCCCCTTCGTCGAACACTCTTTTTTCACCACCATCAACATGGTTCGCACCATTGAAGCGCTGCTGGGCGCGCCACCGATGAACGCCAACGACTCCCGCGCCGCCGTCATGTCTTCTCTCTTCAGCGGACCCGGCACGCAGCCCGCCTACAAAGCCGACTACCGCAATCGCGAAAACGGCCTCATCTACCAGGCCAACACCAAAAATTGGACGGCCGGCAAAAACATGGACTTCACCCACGCCGACGCCGTAGACACCGTCGTCCTGAATCACGCCCTCTGGCAGGACCGTATGGGCTCTCGCCCCGAACCCCCGCCCAATCATTCGGTCCTACCAGCCAGCCCCTCCGAGGCCGCCCAGGAGCGCCGCCACGCCACCCGCGCCATGGACTGACCCTCGCCAAATCCTCAGCTAAGGCCCAGCTAGGCAAGGTCAGTTTCAAACAAGCTGGCTACCGAATCTCTGTTTCCCACCCATCGCGCTCCGCTGTCATTCCGACCCTCAGGCTGCGTCCCCGCAGCCTGAGGCGGAGGAATCTGCTTTTTCAACTTCCGCTTTCGGACTAATATTGCAGTGGCGAGCAACCACAACAATGGCTGGCCCTGTTGGCAATCCAAGAGCCTATGAAGACCGCATTATCCGTGATAAGGGGATATGCGGCGGCGAACCCGTGTTCAAAGGAACGCGCGTCACTCTGCGCACAGTGCTCGCGAGCCTGGCTGATGGGGATTCCGAGGCCGACATTCTTGCTGATTTTCCCAGCCTGAAACCTGAAGACGTCCATGCCGCCATCGCCTTTGCCGCCGCTTCCGCGCAAGAGGACCTGCCCGTCCCTGAAGTCCCCAATATTCGATGAAGATCAAGGTGGACGAGAATTTGCCCCTCCGGGTTTCAACTCTGCTGAGTGGCCTCGGCCACGATGCTCATACCGTGCACGATGAACGGCTCACTGGCCGGCCAGACGACGAAATTTGGCAGGCGGCCCAGGCGGAATCGAGATTCCTGCTCACCCAGGACATGGACTTTTCGGATCTGCGGAGCTATGCCCCTGGTTCGCATCACGGCATTCTACTGATACGCTTACAATCCCCGCGTCGTCGTGATCTAGCCGAAAGGATTCTCCAGCTATTCCGAGAGGAACAGGTCAGTAAATGGGTCGGCTGTTTTGTTGTTGCCACAGAACGCAAGATTCGCATCCTCAAGCCGCCGAACATGACAAGTTCTTAGAAACGAATGGAAAACACTGCAGCGGTTCGCTAAACTGCGTTTTGTGACCGCCTTGCCCGAAGACGCGCTGCGCAAGATTGCCGCCCTGCCTCGGGAAGAGCAGGACGCTATCGCGTCGCAAAGCGAACCCGCGGCGACGCGCATAATCTCGATGAACCGCTGTGATGGACTCACATACGAGGGATTCCGGCAGAGCTGTTAGTCACAAAACGCCACAGGACGCGCCTCACCCGCAGAACGACCCTGTTAAGCGCAAAGACTACCTGTTGGCAGCGGCTTGTGTCTTGGTACTTCTTTTGGTTTTAGGCTTGAACGTCTGGTTTGACCTACGCAATCCAGGCTGGGCTGTTATTGATCTGCTCGCGGTCGCAGCAACTGCCGTGCTGCTGTTCAGAAAGTACCGGAGGCACGAGTAAAACGTCTTGGCTCAGGTCCCATTCAACGCCGTTTTTTCCCCATTCCACCCTTCCCGCGCCCATTCAGTGAATTATCGTTTCAGGAACCGGCCTCTGGCGGTATAATGCCCGCGTGAGATAAAGGCTGTGGTGCTATTTGCGGTTACCTCGCTTGGGCAGTTCTTCCCTTTCCCCCACACCCCTCCGGCTCCGAAAAAGCGCTATCCTAAGTTCTTTAGAAAGAACACTTGCAGATCTGTAACAAAACAAACGACTTTATCTCTACTGGAATCAACACTTACGCAAAACCGGGGAGGGGGTACTCCGGGCACGTTGGGTCTGCACCCAAGTTCTGCCCTGCGCCATTTCGTTTCTACACCGTCTTCGTTATGCTGGTAATACTCCATGAACCGCGTCTATCTCGACCATAACGCCACCACTCCCGTCGACGCCGCAGTGCTCGACGCCATGCTGCCCTATTTCTCCTCCGAATTCGGCAACGCCGCTTCCATCCACACCGTTGGCCAGCGCGCCCGCGCCGCTGTCGAGACCGCCCGCGAACAGGTCGCCACCCTTCTCGGCGCGCGCCCCCAGGAAATCGTCTTCACCAGCGGCGGCACCGAATCCGATAACCACGCCATCTTCGGCATCGTTCGCAACGCGCCGGGAGCCACCAAGCACATCATCACCACCGCCATCGAGCACGAAGCCGTCCTCAACACCTGCCAGGCGCTGCAGAAAGAAGGCGCCGACGTCACCTATCTCCCCGTCGACGCGAACGGCCTCGTCGATCCCGAAGCGTTGCGTGACGCCATTCGCCCGCAAACCTGTCTGATCACCGTAATGCATGCCAACAACGAACTTGGCGCCATCCAGCCCCTCGAAGATATCGGCCGCATCGCCGCGCAAAACGACATTTACTTTCACACCGACGCCGTTCAATCCGCCGGCAAGCTGCCCGTTGACGTCGAAAAACTCGGCGTCGATCTCCTCTCGCTTTCCGGCCACAAGTTCTACGCCCCAAAGGGCGTCGGCGCTCTCTACATCCGCGGCGGCACGCGCCTCAAGCAGCTTTTGTACGGCGGCCATCACCAGCGCGGTTTCCGTCCCGGCACCGAAAATGTCCCCGGCATTGTGGGCCTCGGCAAAGCGGCCGAACTCGCACGCAACGCACTCGCGCAGGACGCCGCGCGCATCGCCGCGCTTCGCGACACTCTCGAACAGGGACTGGTTTCTCGCGTGCCGCATGCCCGCGTCAACGCTGCAGCCGCGCCGCGAACTCCCAACACCACGAACATCACTTTCCCAGGTATCGAAGGCGAAGCCCTGATCATCGCCCTCGATATGAAGGGCATCGCTTGCTCCACCGGCGCTGCCTGCTCTTCCGGCGCCGTCGAACCTTCTCACGTGCTCACGGCAATCGGCCTCCCGCCGGACGCCGCCCGCGCCAGCATCCGCTTTAGCCTCGGCCGTCACACCACAGAAGCCGAAATTGATTACGTTCTCGAATCCGTTCCAGCAGGCGTCGCCCAGCTCCGCGAACTTTCTCCCTCATATCCCAAGGAGGCCGCCACCACCCCATGAGCATCCTCCTCCTACCTGTCATTCCGAACGCAGCGGCCTGGTTTTTTCCTGCGCGCGTCTTTTGCGCGCCAGGCTGCGCAGAGAGGAATCTCTCTTCAATTTCAGCGTCGCGCACACGCCTCGCCCACACCGCGCCATTCTGTCATTCCGAACGGAGCGTCCCCCGTCCACCTGTCATTCCGAACGGAGCGGCCTGGCTTTTTCCTGCGCGCGTTTTTTGCGCGCCAGGCCGCGCAGCGAGGAATCTCTCTTCAATTTCAGCGTCGCGCACACGCCTCGCCCACACCGCGCCGCTGTCATTCCGAGCGCAGGGCCGATGGTTTCGATCGGCCCGGAGTCGAGGAATCCTGGCTTGATTGCCGCGCAACTAGAAACCATTGGGAACAGCTAGCCCCATGACCACCGCCGCCCAATTCGATTCCCTTCCCACCTCGCCCGCAACGCAGGCCGGCCTCGTCGCCGTCGCCATGTCCGGCGGCGTGGACTCCTCCACCGTCGCCGCGCTGCTCCACCAGCAAGGCCGCGCAGTCGTCGGCCTCACCATGCAGCTCTGGAATCAGCGCCGCCTGCCCGAATTGCAAGGCGACGGCCCCGCGCAGCATCGCTGCTGTTCGCTCGACGACGTTTACGACGCAAAGCGGGTCGCGCAGCATCTGAATTTTCCTCACTACGTCGTAAATTTCGAGCAGCCCTTCGAGGAGCGCGTCGTCCGCCCCTTCGTCCGCGATTATCTGAGCGGACGCACTCCTGTCGCCTGCACCAATTGCAACAACGACGTGAAGTTTGAACCGTTGCTGCGCATGGCGCGCCAGATCGGCGCGGAATTCCTCGCCACCGGCCATTACGCGCGTATCCGCCGCGACGAAATTGCGGATCGCTGGCAATTGCTTCGCGCGCGCGACAATTCCAAGGACCAGTCCTATTTCCTCTGGGGACTCACGCAGGAGCAGCTTTCCCGCAGCGAATTTCCGCTCGGCGAACTTTCCAAAGAAGAAGTCCGCGCCCTCGCGCGCGGCGCAAGTCTTCCCGTCGCCGAAAAACCGGAAAGCATGGAACTCTGCTTCGTGCCCAACGGCGACTACGTGCAATTTATTCACGCCTACGCCCGCGAAAGCGGCATCCCGCTTTCTTCCGGTGAGGGCGAAATCGTGAATGAATCCGGCGAAGTCCTCGGCCGTCACAGCGGAATTCACAATTTCACCATCGGCCAGCGCAAAGGACTCGGCTTCGCCGCCGGCAAGCCGCTCTACGTGCTCGCCATCGACGCCGAAAAAAATCGCGTGGTCGTCGGCGCGGACGACGCTCTGCGTACGATTTCCTTTGAAGTGGAAAATGCCAACTGGGTTTCCATCGCGCCGCCGCAGCACCCGGTTCGCGCGCAAGTAAAAATCCGCCACAAGCACGAACCCGCCGCGGCAATTGTCGAGTCGCTCGAAGGCTCCCGCGCGCGCGTCAAATTCGACGCGCCGCAGCGCGCCGTAACGCCGGGTCAGGCAGCCGTTTTTTACGATGGAGATTTAGTGCTCGGGGGCGGTTGGATCAAAGAACCGCTTTAAATAAAAAGTTCTTCTTCCTGCTCGCGCCGCTCGCCCGGGGAAGAATTTCCGCGCCGCGAACGCAGCAAATCGATGCCGACCTTGATTCCCTGCACCAGCGCCGTGGCTTTCTGCATCGGCCGCCACACCGTCCTCTGGAATTGCGAGCCCGCATCCTCGACGGCTTCCAGCGCGCCTGTCAGAATGCGATCCGCATGAATCAATTGCCCGCGCAGCCGGTCCGCCGCGTCCGTGAACACCCGGTCGATCTTCTGCGCCTGCCCGCGCGCCAGATACGCCACGTGCGCCGCGTCGGAAACCATGTTCGAGATTTTCGGCTGCGTGTCTTCGAGCAGGATCTGCACGCGCGTCAGGATCGGCCCGAACCGCGTGTGCAGGTCGTTCACCGTCCGCGTCATCTGCTCCATGGTCTTGCGCATCTGCAGCGACATCGCCGTGAGAATGATCACCTGCACGATCAGGGCGATCGCGGTGATAATCGAGAAAATAGCGATCCACTTTTCCATGTGAGCCCCTGCACCCCTTCAGCGGAGCAGCCTAATCAGCGGAGCAGCCTAAACCACCCGATGGCCCGATCGTTAAAATCCGCTACTTCGCCGCTTCCCGCCGGTAGGCTTCGCGCGCGCCTTCCACGGCCGCGCTGA
>Ga0209073_10000099_pt1 | contig 12424 bp, 9 predicted proteins | sample GAAS100_FD_187520 | JGI IMG/M metagenome (GOLD analysis project Ga0209073, IMG submission 187520) | Agricultural soil microbial communities from Georgia to study Nitrogen management - GA AS100 (SPAdes) (version 2) | ecosystem: Environmental > Terrestrial > Soil > Agricultural land | place: USA...
ATCCCATGCCTCTTCGCCCGGCTCCGCAGTGGCGTCGAAGAACGTCGTCTCGTTTGCGAGCGCGCCGTCCGCTTGCACCTCGTAACGCAAAATCACTTTGCGTTTCTCGTCCCAGTTGTCGACGTACAAGTATTTTTCGTCGGGTGAGAAAGCAAGGCCGTTCGGACCGGAAAGAGACTTGCTGACCAGTTTCAATTCTCCGTTTCGGAGGCAGAAGACGCCGCTAAAGGGCAGTTCCTGACGCCGGTCTTCGAAGAACTTGGGCAGACCAAACGGAGGATCGGTGAAGTACAGCGTGCCGTCCGAGCGATAGACCAGATCGTTGGGACTGTTCAGTCTCTTGCCGTCGTAACGATCCGCCAACACGGTGAGTTGGCCGTTCTTTTCAAGACGCGTGACGCGGCGGTTGCCGTGCTCATTAATCGTGAGCCGGCCTTGCCCGTCGAGTGTGAGCCCGTTCGACCCGGGTTGTCCGTACTCGCCGATGTCCATGCCGGTGTAGCCGCTGTGCGTGCGGTAGACCGAAACTCCCTCGTTTTCTGACCACCGATAAATGAGGTTGTCGTTTGGATCGCTGAACAAGAGATACCCGCCGTCCGCGACCCACACCGGCCCTTCAGTGAACACAAATCCGCCCGCGAGCTTCTCGATTTTCGTCCCTGGCGCGACAATCGCGTCGAGAGCTTCGTCGTTGTGCAAAATCTTGGTTTCGACTTGCTGGATTCCCGTGCCGTCGCCGGGTTTGTAAAAGTCGAGTGTCGCCGATTTCACCCAGATGAAATTCGTGGGACTTTTTGAAACAGGACCGTTGAACCCGAATACGGCAATCTCGAATTTCTGGCCCGGTTGCGCGTTCCGCGTCAGGATGACCTTGTTGGGTGCATTCCAACCTTTAACCACCTGACCGCCGCTCTGCCCGAGCACCGTCGGCAGCTCGCCGTTCACCCAGATCTCGGCGTAGTCGTCGATGACAATTTCAAAGGCGGCGGTCGATCCCGAAACGGCGAGCCCTGCAACCTTGTCCGGAAGCGTGATGTGGATGCGGTACCAGCTGAAGCAAACTTTTCCGCCAGCCCGGCGTGCGTCAAGCGTCGAAGGATCGAGCACCTGCCAGCGCGAATCGTCGAAGTTCGCACTGCCGGCATGCGGTTCGTAGTCGTACGTGCGGATCGGCGCGCCCGAAGGCTTCAAGTCCGGCCCCGGTCTTTTTGCATCCACCTCCAGTATCTTCACATCGCTGTAACGCCACGTTCCCCGAACGAGCTGTGTACCTTCTTCCGTTCGCAGGTCAACCGTCGCGTCGGGCCGCCCGTACGGCGCCGACTGCGCGGCCCAGCTCTGGGCCGAAAGCGGCTGAACCCAAAAGAACAGCGCTGACACCACCGAGAGCAGCAACGGGCGAAAGTTGGCCATGACGTTCTCCTAGCGGACCTTCACGACGTAATAGAGGAACGGAGCATCCACTTCCTTGAACCAATGCGGCACACCGTTCGGAATGATCATCGCGTCGCCCGGGACGAGCTTTCGCGTTTCTCCGCCGCTAATCTCTTTGCCGCGGATTTCGTCGGCGGCGATGTTCTTGCCTTCCACGATCGTTCCGCCGGTGACCACTGTCGCCGATCCCTTCAGCACGTAAAGAATGTCAGTGTCCTTTGTGTGCGCTTCGACCATGCCCGGCCCTTCGCGCCGGCTGGCGTGCACCATGTAGTTGTGGCCGCCTCTTCCGTCAAAGAGCACAGCGCCCTTCGCAAATCCTTCATCGACATCCTTCTTCGGGAAAAAGGAAACCGGCAGATCGCTCGCAGCTATTGCGCCGGTCGAGCCGAATAATTTCGCGGCCTCTGCGCCTGCGATCGCGAGTTCTTCGTCTTGCGCGGCGCTCGAAGCTCCGCTCACGCCGACGCCGCCGATGATTTGTCCGTCGGCGATTACCGGGATTCCGCCTTGCAACGGAGTGAAGAAAGAATCCGGGAGCGCCGCCATCGCGGTGCGGCCCTTGTTGATAATGTCCTCGAACACCTTCGTCGGCTTTTGAAACAGCACCGCCGTGCGCGCCTTTCCAATCGAGATATTGGCGCCGGCCGCGAACGTTCCATCGAGTCGCGCGAGTGCCATCAGGTTCCCACCGGCGTCTACGACGGCGATAACTCCGCCCGGCGCCTTCACTTCCTGCGCTCTTGCTTTGGCGGCAGCGATCACCCGCTCCGCACCATCCAGCGTCAGGCTCTTTTTTTCCGCAGTCTGGCCGTAGATGGCCGACCCGGAAAGTAACCACAGGGCGACAAACAACACTTTTCGTAAATTCATGAGGAGACGCTCTCTTTTTCGTAGTTTGAGAATTGCGGGCCGTTAGTTCGGTTTGAACAACGGCCCGCTGCCAGGGAAGGGGCCCGATTACATCACCGGCGAGCTGAACGACGCTTCGCCGAGGTTCACTTCTGCGAACGCGCACCAGATCTGCACTTTGGCCACGTTCTTGACGTACTTGGGGACGACGATTTCCTTCTTGTAGTTCGTCCCGACGAACGCTTTGGTCTTCAGCTTGTCCAGGAGGTAGACGTTGCCGTCGGAATCGACCACCTGCCAGTGCGGGTCCGGTGTATCCGGCACAACGAAATCATCGGACAACGTGAGCACGCTCTTACCGTCCTTGATGCTGTGCGTTACCGTGCCTCTGTTGGCCTTGGGTCCCTGAAATGGCGAAGACGTGTGCGAGCCCTGTGCGAAGGCCCCGGAAACGCTGATTCCCAGTGCGGTCACGACGAGAGCGACGACCGTTACCCTCAGAATGCGAGAAATGTTCATTGATGATCCTCTTCTTCAGAAATTCCACGCTCGCTTCCGGCCGCGGTCGGTTCCGTTCCGAAAGTTCGTCGTGTGCTAGTTGGGATACTGACTTGCGGTGAAGGTTTCAGGATTTCGCAAGAAAATAATTCCCGTTTGTAGTTGTCACTTGGTTAGCACCTCCGCATCGGACGACGATGCGCGTGTGCCGCTGAAACCGCGCGCGACGGAAAACGTCGTGGACATTTTGAAGATCGCTTGTGAGGAAGTACGGCAGGAGCCGGCGAATTACATGGAAGAAGACGCCCTGGCCGAGGTGCGGCAGCGGATCGAAAACCCCTTCCTGACCTGGACGGCTGCTACGCGATTTACGACGGCCTGCTCGTCTCATCGGCAGCAACGATGTCATCGAGCTGCCGTCTGGCTTCAGCCGCCGCCTCTACCAGTGCATCGTCGGAGTGCGCCAGGCGTAAGAACGCCGCCTGTCGCGTGAAACTTCCCAGTCGGTTCCGTATCAGATAACCAGAAGTCTTCCGGGGAAATTCAGACTAAAGCGGAATCGTGCCTTTTGGCCGCGGCCTTTTGGGGGCTTGGCCGGATAGGCGATTCGGAGTGGAAAGAGGAAAGGCAATGAGTAACGGGACTATGGTAGGTGGCGCGAGCCGGGTGGAACTGTCCACCGCCGGCAAGATTGTCAGCTGGGTCCTGCGCATCACCGCGGCGGTCATTCTCTTACAGACGTTGTACTTCAAGTTTACCGGTGCCCCCGAGTCCGTTTACATCTTTACCAAAGTTCATGCGGAACCGTGGGGCCGTATCGGCTCCGGCGTGATGGAACTCGTCGCGTCGATTTTGCTGCTGACGCCGCGGTTTACCTGGCTGGGAGCGTTGCTCGCTGCTGGTGCCACCGCGGGAGCAATCCTGAGTCACTTGACACTGCTCGGTATCGAAGTCCAGGGCGACAAGGGCCTGCTCTTTGCGCTCGCCATGATTGTATTTGTGGCTTCACTGATCACCTTGTACTTGTATCGCAAGCAGATTCCGTTCGTCGGCGACAAACTCGCATGAACCCTTCGCGCACGGCTGCCGTAGCCGAGGAGCCTCAGCGCGCCGGTGCGAATGGCATGCAGCCGTCACAGCTCCTCGAAACCGCCATAGATGTTCTACTGCAAGGACTGCATCTGCTTTTTCGGCTCGATGACCGAGCGTATTCCAAGGTCGCGCCCGCCCCCTTCCACGCGTCTGTCGGGAGCCACTTCCGCCGGGTCCTCGAGCGATTGCGCTGCCTCGTCAACGGCTTTCGTCCGGGCGAAATCGACTACGACGCTCCGGAACGAAGCGCGCGCCTCGAAGAGCAAGTGGCTTATGCCAGCGTGGCTTGCTGCGACCTCCTGCGTGCCTTCAGGAAATTCACGAAGGAAACACTGAATAAAGACTGTGTGGTCATCTGCAGCGGCGGGAACGAACGCCCTTTATCCACATCTGTGCCGTCAACGCTCGGCAGAGAGCTGGAGTACTGCGTCGGGCATGCTCTGCATCACTTCGACATCATCCGGCTGATCTGTGAATCCATGCACATCCACGTGCCCAGGGAATTCGACGACGCCGGCGCTGCACGGAAGGTCCTTTCCGGCCTCGTAACGCACTGACTTCTCTCGCTCTCCGTTCTTCCCTGAATTCGACCCGCATCCCCAAAGAAGTCTGTCGGCAAGAAAAGTTCGCTGTCACTTCCCGCGTTCTCTCGTATCCCATGCACGTGACCGGCACGGATCAAATGACCTCGCCACCAATCTCGCAAAGAGCGGCTCCGCCCTTTCGGCTTGCCGCGGCGACCTTCGCCAGGCATTGGCCGGAATACGCAATGGAAGCGGCCGAACTTGGAATCTTCATGATTTCCGCCTGCGTCTTGACCGTGCTCCTGCAACACCCGGCTTCGCCGGCACGCAGCCATCTGCCAAGTCCCTTTGTGCGCCGTGCCTTGACTGGACTCGCTATGGCGGCAACCGCGATCGCACTCATCTTTTCCCCGTGGGGCAAACAGTCGGGCGCGCACTTTAACCCCGCTGTGACCCTGACTTTTCTCAGGCTCAAGAAGATTCAGACCTGGGACGCTGTTTTCTACGTCCTGGCGCAGTTTGCAGGCGGCATTCTCGGCGTTCTTGTTGCGGCAGCCCTCCTCGGCAAAACCATCGCCCATCCTTCTGTGCTTTACGCCGCGACAACACCTGTCGCGGGAACAAAAACTGCCTTTCTTGCAGAGGCTCTGATCTCGTTCTTTCTCTTCCTCACCGTTCTCCTGGTTTCGAATCACAAGCACTTGAGCCGGTACACGGGACTGTTTGCGGGAAGTCTTGTCGCTCTGTACATCACTTTCGAGTCGCCGCTTTCCGGAATGAGCATGAATCCCGCGCGAAGCTTCGCTTCCGCCTTTCCCGCGAAACTCTTTGACGGGCTGTGGATCTATTTTCTTGCGCCACCCATCGGCATGCTGCTCGCCGCCGAGCTTTACGTGCGCTTCGGTTCCGCGCGCACCGTCTATTGTGCGAAGTACCACCATCACAACGGGAAGAGATGCATTTTCAACTGCCGCTTCGGCGAACTCCAAGGCGAGTGAACGGCAGGAAACCGGGGAAGTCGAATTCTCGAAGGGAGCAACAGAGCAATGACCGAGACCAAGCACTACGACGTGATCATCATCGGTACCGGCGCTGGCGGAGGCACGCTGGCACACGGGCTGGCCTCGAGCGGCAAAAACATCCTCCTCATCGAACGCGGCGACTACGTGCGTCGCGAGAAGGCCAACTGGGACTCCCGCGCCGTCAACGTCGAGGGAAAGTACCAAACCAAAGAGGAATGGCGCGACAAGAACGGCAAACCTCTGCACCCGCACACGAATTACTACGTGGGCGGCAACACGAAATTTTACGGCGCAGCTCTCTTTCGTCTGCGTAAGGAAGATTTCGGCGAAATTCGCCATTTTGGCGGAATTTCTCCCACATGGCCAATCTCCTATGACGATCTCGAACCCTACTACCTGAAAGCCGAGCGCCTCTATCACGTGCACGGCAAGCGCGGCGAAGACCCGACGGAACCGAAAGCCACCGGACCTTATCCGCATCCGCCAATCAGTCACGAGCCGCGCATCCAGCAATTGAGCGACGATTTCGAACGGCTCGGACTAAAACCATTTCACACGCCTCTCGGATTGCAGATTGACGAACAGAATCCGCACACCAGCAAGTGCATCCGTTGCGACACCTGCGACGGCTATGCATGCCTTGTCGACGCCAAGTCCGACGCGCAGGTCCTTTGTGTCGACCCCGCACTCCGCTTTCCGAACGTGACGCTTCTCACGAACGCGTACGTCGACCGCCTCGAAACCAGCACTTCCGGCCGCGAAATCACGAGCGTGCGCGTGCAACGCAACGGCGCGGTGGAGTCCTATTCAGCGGATTTCGTCGTCGTTTCCTGCGGGGCGATCAACTCGGCGGCTTTGCTTTTGCGTTCGGCGAACGACAAGCATCCGCGCGGTCTCGCCAACGGCTCCGATGTCGTCGGCCGCCACTACATGGGGCACGTGAACTCCGTTCTTCTCGCCTTGTCCAAGTGCCCGAATCCGACGCTCTACCAGAAAACGCTGGCCGTGAATGATTTCTACTTTGCCTCGAAAGACTGGCAATACCCGATGGGACATTTCTCCTTCGTCGCGAAACTTGACGGTGTCGCGCTCTCCGCTGGAGCGCCCGCCATCGCACCGGGCTGGACGCTTGATCTCATGGCGCAGCACGCTCTCAGTTTCTGGCTCACGTCCGAAGATTTGCCCGACCCGAACAATCGCGTGCGGCTCGATCGCGAAGGCCGCATCGTTCTCGAGTACACGCCGAACAACGAAGAGGCGCACCGCCGCCTCATCGCCAAGCTCAAAGACCTCATGAAACAACAAACCAAATGCAGCGTTCACGGCCACGACTGCCACGAAGGGCTCTTCGCGAGGAACCTGTTTCTCGGCGACCGCATTCCGCTCGCAGGTGTCGCGCACCAAAACGGCACGATTCGCTTCGGTCACGATCCCAAGACGTCCGCTCTCGACGTGAATTGTAAAGCGCACGAAGTCGAAAATCTCTATGTCGTCGACGGCAGCTTTTTCCCATCGAGCGCCGCCGTCAATCCTGCGCTGACGATCATGGCCAACGCCCTGCGTGTCGGTGATCATTTGCTGGGACGGCTCGGCGCCAAGACCGTCGCGCAGCCAATGGCAACTCAGTCCGCTGTAGGAGTGGCCCATGCAGTCTAGGCGGCTGTTCCCGTTTTTTTTGTCGGCGCTGCTGCTCGCCGCGGGCGTCTTTTCGGCTTCAGCGCAGGCGCCTGCGACAGAAAGCCGGCAAATCCATATCCGCAGCATCGGCTTGGTCATCACCACGGTTGCCGACATGGACCGCTCCGTTGAGTTTTATTCCCGCGTGCTCACGTTCGAAAAAGTGTCGGACGCGGAAGTCGCGGGCGATGAGCCCGAGCATCTCTTTGGCGTGTTCGGTTCGCGCGTTCGCGTCGTGCGCATGCGCCTTGGCGGCGAATCGATCGAACTTGTCCAGTTTCTCGCTCCGCGTGGCCGTCCTATTCCCGCCGATTCCCGCAGCAACGACCTGTGGTTCCAGCACTTCGCCGTCATCGTGAGCGACATGGACCGCGCCTATACGATTCTGCGGCAAAACAACGTGGAACATGCTTCGTCCGGTCCGCAGCGTTTGCCCGATTGGAACAAGAACGCCGGCGGCATCGAAGCGTTTTATTTCAAAGATCCCGACGGACACCCTCTTGAAATCCTTCACTTTCCTGCTGGGAAAGGCGACCCGAAATGGCAGACGAAGACCGATCGTGTGTTTCTTGGCATCGACCACACGGCGATCGCCGTAAAGAACACGGATGCCAGTCTCAGGTTCTATCGCGACCTTTTGGGATTGCGCGTTGCAGGAGAAAGCGAAAACTACGGAACCGAACAAGAGCACCTGAACAACGTGTTCGGCGCGCGCTTGCGTATTACCGCGCTGCGCGCTCCTTCGGGGCCTGGTATCGAGCTTCTTGAATACCTGAGCCCGCACGACGGCCGGACCTTCCCGCCCGATGAACGCGCGAACGACCTCGTGCATCGGGAGACGGAACTCGAGGCGGATGACGTTGACTCTATCGTTGAGCCGCTCCGTGCCGCTGCCGTTTCGTTCGTCTCGTCGGGTCCAACAAGTTTTCGGGACGGAAGACTTGGGTTTATGACCGGCTTGGTAATTCGGGACCCGGATGGCCACCCGCTGGCCATCGTTCAACGCTAGAAAAGTCCGGGAGGTTGCCGCCATGAATGCGGAAGAAAAACGTCTCGAAGAAGCGAGAACTCGCAAGGCACACTGGAAGCGCTGGGGACCGTACGTCAGTGACCGGGCCTGGGGCACGGTTCGCGAGGACTACAGCGCCACGGGAGAAGCCTGGGAGTACTTTCCGCACGACCAGGCCCGCTCTCGCGCCTACCGTTGGAACGAGGACGGACTCGCCGCCGTTTGCGACCGTCATCAATATGTCTGTTTCGGCCTCGCTCTCTGGAACGAAGCCGATCCCATTCTCAAGGAACGGCTCTTCGGCTTGACCGGAAATGAAGGAAACCACGGCGAAGACGTGAAGGAGTATTACTTTCATCTCGACTCCACGCCCACGCACTCGTACATGAAGTTTCTCTACAAGTATCCGCAGCGGGCTTTTCCCTACGGCGAACTGGTGGCGGAAAATCGACGCCGCTCGAAGCAAAATCCCGAGTTCGAACTTCTCGACACCGGCGCCTTCGGGGAGAACCGCTACTTCGATATCGTTGTCGAATACGCCAAGGCCAGCGCCGATGATCTTCTCGTGCGCATCACCGCGAGCAATCGCGGTCCCGAAGCCGCCCCGATTCGGCTTCTGCCTACGATCTGGTTTCGCAATACATGGTCCTGGAACAATGACGCGACAAAGCCTTCTCTCGCGAGGACCGCGGCCGCAAAGAACGCAGAGGCCATCGCTCTTGACCATCCGCAACTCGGCAAGCTATGGCTCTACGCGGCAAAACCCGCGGACTTGCTTTTCACCGAAAACGAAACAAACACGCAACGCCTCTACGGCTATGCGGGACCGAAGTTTGCCAAGGACGGCATCAACGACTATATGGTCGGGGGGAAGACGGACTCCGTAAATCCGGCCCAGACCGGAACCAAAGCTGCGGTTCACTATCGTCACGTAGTTCCTGCCGGCGGCAGTGTCACCGTCAAACTCCGCTTGGCGAACCAAGCCTGCCCGGCGGCGAAAGATCCTCTCGGCAACGAATTCGATAAGGTTTTCGGCGATCGTCTTCGCGAAGCGGACGAGTTCTACGCCGGAATCGCTCCGGCATCGCTTTCGAGTGACGGCCAGAACGCGCTGCGCCAAGCGTTCGCGGGACTTCTGTGGTCGAAGCAGTTCTACCACTACGTGCAGAAGGACTGGCTCGCCGGCGATCCCGCGCAACCCGCTCCACCGACATCGCGCAGCCACGGCCGCAATAGCGACTGGCCGCACGTGTACAACGCCGATGTCATTTCCATGCCCGACAAATGGGAATACCCCTGGTATGCGGCGTGGGACCTCGCATTCCACTGCGTTCCCCTCGCGCTCGTCGATCCTGATTTTGCCAAAGAGCAGCTCGTGCTCTTTCTGCGCGAATGGTACATGCACCCGAACGGACAGCTGCCCGCGTACGAATGGGCCCTGGGCGACGTGAATCCTCCTGTGCATGCCTGGTCGGCCTGGCGTGTCTACAAGATTGAGAAGAAAAAGCGAGGACGTGGAGACCGCGTGTTTCTCGAACGCGTCTTTCAGAAACTTCTGCTGAATTTCACCTGGTGGGTAAATCGCAAAGACGCGGAAGGCATGAATGTCTTCCAAGGCGGCTTTCTCGGACTCGACAACATCGGCGTCTTCGACCGCAGCGCGCCTCTGCCCACCGGAGGCCACATCGAGCAGTCCGACGGCACAGCGTGGATGGCGATGTATTCGCTCAACATGCTCGCCATCGCGCTCGAGCTCGCAGTCGAAAATCCCGTCTACGAAGACGTTGCCAGCAAATTCTGGGAGCACTTCCTCTACATCGCGCACGCCATGAGTCATCGCGGCGACGGCCAGGAGTCCATGTGGAACGAGGAAGATGGCTTCTTCTACGACGTCCTGCATCTCCCGAACGGCGAACGCAAACCGATGAAGGTCCGCTCGATGGTGGGCCTCATCCCGCTCTTTGCGGTGCAGACGCTTGAACCCGAACTCCTCGAGCACTTGCCGAATTTCAGACGCAGGCTCGACTGGTTCATCGAAAACCGGCGCGACCTCACGTCAAATGTCGCGTGCATGCGCACACCCGGAAACAGGGAGCGGAGGCTCCTCTCCATTGTGGACGCCGGCAAACTGCGGCATGCCCTACGGTACATGCTGGATGAAAAGGAATTCTTGTCTCCGTACGGCATTCGCGCATTGTCGCAATATCATCGCGACAATCCCTACATCTTGCACGTCAACGGAAACGAACACCGGGTCGATTATCAGCCGGCGGAATCGAACACTAGCCTGTTCGGCGGGAACTCCAACTGGCGCGGCCCGATCTGGTTTCCTCTGAATTTTCTTCTTGTTGAATCATTGCAGAAATTCGACCGCTATTACGGCCACGACTTCCAAGTGGAGTTTCCCACCGGAAGCGGAAGAATGCTGACATTGGCTGAAGTTGCGGGAGAAATCTCGCGGCGCCTCAACGGGATTTTCCTGCGTGATGCGTCTGGACGCCGGCCCGTCGCCGGAGAACTCACCCCCTTTCAGTCCGACCCTCACTGGAAAGATCTCGTGCTTTTCCATGAGTATTTCCACGGCGATACGGGAAGCGGCGTCGGCGCAAACCATCAAACCGGCTGGACGGGCTTGGTCGCGAAGTTACTGACGCAGAGCGGAGAAGCCGGCTCACCCCGCGAAAGAGCATCGTCTAAGGCTGCGTCATAAGAGGCCAGAGGCAACCTACGACGAATGCTCCGTGGGCCGAAAGGAAGCAGACATGGTCAAAGTCAGCATTCTGTATCCAAATCACAGCGGCACGAAATTCAACATGAGCTACTACGTCGGTCAGCATATGCCGTTGGTTCAACGACTGCTCGGGTCAGCCCTGAAGGGAATGTCGGTCGAGCAGGGGATTTGCGGCGAGAAACCGGGATCGCCCGCTCCGTACATCGCGACGGGACATCTCTTGTTTGAGTCGCTCGGAACTTATCAAACGAGCTTCGCTCCCCATGCAGAGGAAATCATCGCAGATATACCCAAGTACACGAATTCTGAGCCGCTCGTTCAGATTGGGGAGGTCAAGTTGTAAAGTCTTCCTCGATCTTAGGTGCGCGACCCCAGCCGCTCGTTGCGCATGGCCAGGGTCACGAGATTTTTGCGGAAACTTGCATCACATCGCAGCAACTTCGCAGTACACCTTAATGGCGCCTTTGGCTTCGGTCAGCGTCTTCAGCAGCGTCTTGTAGTTCTCGAGTCCTTTGACCGGATGAGTCAGGAGCCCGCCCAGCCATCCCGGGTACGACAACTCGGCGTCCGCGAGATCCTGCACGCCCATTTCGAAGTACTCGCGATTGCCGTTGACGCTCCCGAGTGCCACCTTGTTTCCCAAGACAAACCCGAGATTGATTTTGTCCGCGGGGATTTCGAGCTGTCGTTCCCCACCGGTAACACTCACCATCACCAGAACTCCGTTCTTCGCAAGAACCTCCATCGCTTCGAACACCAGCGGCGAATAGCCCGTTCCTTCGACGATGATGTCGAACGGACCATACTTTTCGGAGGCCTCTCGTAGGGACATCGTTTTCGTGCTCACGTACCGCGCGTCCAGCGCTTCGACCATTGCGGAATTCAGGTAAGGCGCTGGCGTCAGTCCGAGCGTAACCACTTCCAAGCCGCGCAACCGAAGAATCAGAGTCGTGAGTAGGCCGAGTGTCCCGGCTCCCAATACGGCTGCACGCCGCGGACGCCATACGCGCAGGCGGCGCTGCACTTCATAGGCTTGCGCGATGGCTTTCTCGGCCACGCTGGCCGGCTCCATTAACACGCCGACTTCTCTTAGTCCTGCAGGTACGCGCACGATATATTCCGGGTCATCGACGTAGTATTCCGTCAGGAACCCGTGACGCAGGTTGATGCCGCGCTCAAAATAGATATCGTCCGTCGTCATATCGTACGTTCCGATCACGTCGTATAAACTCGAACCAGGACGGCGCACGGTTGCTGCAACGTAGTCGCCCGGCTTCAGCTCCGTGACATTCGGACCCACCGCCTCCACGCGGCCGAAACTCTCGTGTCCAAGAATCAAGAAATCGTCCCCCTTGGGTGCCGCTCCGTATTCGGCGGCGTTGATCTCCTTGTCCGTTCCGTCCACTCCGACGCGGAGAATCTTGACCAACACGCCACGGCCGTTCGGTACGTCGCTGACGCGCGGTTTCCGCACCTCCCGCAGGTGGATGGAATTGGGTTGTCCTGGAAGCACGGCGATCGCCTTCATGGTCTCCTGAAGATCCAAAACCTCGCTTTGCGTAATGCCCGCCGGTTCCAACCCGGC
>Ga0209073_10000111_pt1 | contig 11937 bp, 11 predicted proteins | sample GAAS100_FD_187520 | JGI IMG/M metagenome (GOLD analysis project Ga0209073, IMG submission 187520) | Agricultural soil microbial communities from Georgia to study Nitrogen management - GA AS100 (SPAdes) (version 2) | ecosystem: Environmental > Terrestrial > Soil > Agricultural land | place: USA...
AAACAGGGGGAGGGGGTGCCCCACCCCCTTCCCAATTCGGGAAGCCACCTCGACAACCCTTGCGCTCGTCTGTGCACAACCAGCAGGCTGCTCGCGCACGCCAGACGGGCGTGTGCCGCCAGCGCCACTTACTCTCCGCGCCGCGCGGGTTGCGCGTGGGGAACAACTGGACCGAGGGGCAATTGACGCCCGCAGCGCCTCAATCGGAAACTGGCGTGTAAGGATGGTGCAAGAGCATGAGCACGATGACCGGTACAACCACCACGGAACACGCCACGCCGCGGCGCAGTTCCCGCGTCTTCCACAAAATGCGCGTCCAGGCCGAAGGCCGCGCCCACAACGGCAAGAAGTTCAAAGAGGTCTGCCAAACCGTGGTAGTGAACGCGCACGGCGGACTGCTGATGCTGAAGCACGAAGTAACCAACGGCGAGATGCTCATGATCTCGAATCCCGAGACCCAGGAAGAGCAGGAATGCCGGATCGTTTACCTCGGAGAGCCGAGCGACCGCGGCCAGCGCGTAGGTGTCGAATTCCTGACCCCCGCCCCGCATTTCTGGGGCGTCGAGTTTGGAGAGCAACCAATCACGCGCGGCGGCGAGCCCGCCTCGCTGCAATAGCGCCGCGGCGTAACTGGCACAAAATACGTCTGTTAGAGACCGGCGCGGACCTGGCAAACGCCGGTTTGCTCGGGATTCCAAGCAAATTAGGATTTTTGCGCAGGGCGGAGAGCGATTCGCGGATGATGCGGGCACTCAGGCATCCCGGACTCGAAGCCGATGTGCGGCAGAATAGGCCGGGGGATACGGTCACCTCTTGGGTTCGGGATGCCTGCCCCACCAGCAGCGATCAGCGACCAAATATCGGCAGAGCGCCTCTCCGCTTAAATGCTCCGGAACCCGCCGACCGGGAGCAGTCCTGGTTAGGAACGTGTCACGGCAGATGTCGCGGACTTTTGCTGCGCGAGCGAGCGGGAAGCGGCCGTGGCGCGACGCCGCTGGAACCAGTCCACAATACGCCAGAGCAGCAGGACGCCCACGAAAAAAGCGTACTGCAGCGGCTTGCGGACGTCGGATTTGACCAGCCAGTAGTAGTGAATGACTCCGGCAATCGCCGTGACGTAGATGAGGCGGTGCAGCATTTGCCAGCGGCGGCCGCCAAGCCGGCGAATCCATCCGGCGGTGGAAGTGAGCGCGAGAGGAATCAGCAGAATGAATCCGAGAAAGCCGACGGTAATGAAGGGCCGCTTGTAGACGTCCTTCCACATGGCGTGGAGATCGAAAGACTGATCGGGGCCAAGATAGGTGAGGAAGTGCAAGCTCACGTAGAAAAACGCGAACAAGCCGAGCATGCGGCGAAAGCGGATGAGTTCGGGAAGATTCAGCGACTTGCGCAACGGCGTGACGCTGAGCGTAAAGACGAGAAAGAGCAGAGTCCAGTCGCCGGTCGTGTGCTGAAGCGTTTCGACGGGGTTGGGGCCGAGATCGCCGCGAAAGGCGCGCCAGCACAATCCGAAGAACGGAACCAGGCAGACGAAGAAAAGAAAAACTTTCGTCCATTTGCTGGTGAGGAGTTTGCGCACGCGAAAAGTTTGCCTTAGTAATTTTTCTTCAGGTCCATGCCCGTGTACAGGGAAGCGACCTGATCGCCGTAGCCGTTAAACATGAGCGTATCGCGGCGGAAGATTTCGCCGAGGCGGCGCTCCTTGGCCTGGCTCCAGCGCGGATGGTCGACGTGAGGATTCACGTTCGAGTAGAAGCCATACTCATTGGGAGCGGCGAGATTCCAGGTGGTGGGCGGCTCGGAGCCCTGGAATTTAATTTTTACGATGGACTTGATGCTCTTGAAGCCGTACTTCCAGGGAATGACCATGCGGACCGGCGCGCCGTCCTGATTCGGAAGGGTTTCACCGTACATGCCGACGCAGAGAAGCGTGAGCGGATTCATGGCTTCATCGAGACGGAGGCCCTCGACGTAAGGAAACTCGATGCCGGCGTAGGAGGCTTCGGGCATTTGGCTGCGGCTGTAGTAGCTCTGGAAGGCCACGAACTTTGCTTTCGCCGTGGGTTCGACGAGTTTAATGAGCGTGCTTAGAGAGTAGCCGATCCAGGGCACCACGATGGACCACGCTTCCACGCATCGGTGCCGATAGATGCGCTCCTCGAGCGGCGCGAGCTTGAGGATTTCGTCCATGGTGAACTTGCGTTTGTTTTTGACTTCGCCCTCGACGGAGACCACCCAGTTGGAAGTGTCGAATCTCTGCGCGTTCTTGGCGGGATCGCCCTTGTTGGTGCCAAATTCGTAGAAATTGTTGTAGTGGGTGACGTCGTTTTCCGGAGTGATTTTTTCGTCGGTATTGAAGGGACCCTTGACGAACGAGAGTTTGGTGGTGGCCTCAGCTGAGGGCGGAGAAGCGAGTGACCACATTTCGCGGCCGACGATGGCCGCGGCGCCCGCGAGCCCCATCGCTTGCAGGAACTTGCGGCGGTTCTGATAGACCTCTTTCGGAGTGACTTCCGAGTACGGAATCTCCGGCATTCTGTTGGACGGCATGGGCCTCTCCGGATGAATTGAACGAGCGTCCCTACACAAGATAGTACGCCATCAGACGGAGATTGGATGCCTGAGACGCGAAAGAGATTCATGCAGCGACCGGCGACAAGCGGCCGGTGGCCGGCGAAAAAGCCGCTACAAAAAGATTGCGGAGAAACGCGCCGCGGCGAATCCGACGCGCGACGCGGCTCGGTTGCTATTTCAGGTCGACGCTTGCGGAAAGAGGGAGACTCTGCGAGGAGCCGCCGACTTTGAAGGTGTAGGTGCCGGGGACGAGCTTCCAGGAGTTGGAAGCTTCGTCGAAGATCGACAAATATTTTTGCGGAATGGCGACGGTGACTTCTTTACTTTCGCCGGGATTGAGCGGGACTTTGCTCCAGCCAACCAGGCGCTTGGGCGGCTCGCCCGCGCTCGCAGGAAGCGCGGCGTAGACTTCGGCGACTTCCGCGCCGGGGCGGTTGCCGGTGTTTTTCAGCGTGAAAGAAACGGAGGTTTCAGCGCCCGGAGTAACCTTCAGTCCGGAGTATTCGAATGCGGTGTAGGAAAGACCGAATCCAAAGGGAAAGAGGACGGGTTTGTTTTCGGAATCGTACCACTTGTAACCGACTTTGAAGCCTTCGTCGTAGCGGACGTCGAATGTTGGCTTGGCCAGCGGGCCGCCGCGATGCTGATTGGGCGGAGGCGTCACGAGCTGAGGATGAGGAAGGTCGGCGACGCTGCGCGGGAAAGTCATCGGTAGTTTTGCGCTGGGATTGACGTCGCCAAAAAGGATGTCGGCAACGGCATCGGCGCCTTTGTTGCCGGCGTACCAGGCTTCGAGAACACCGCCGACTTTGTCGAGCCAGGGCATAGTGACGGCGCTGCTGGATTCCAGGACGACGATGGTGCGGGGATTGGCGGCGGCAACTTGTTCGATGATGGCGTCCTGATTGTCCGGAAGAGTGAAGTCAGGCAAGTCGAAATCTTCGCTGGACCATTGCTGCACAAAGACGATGGCCACGTCAGATTTCTTGGCGAGAGCCGCGGCAGAAGCGGGATCGGAACCGGAGTCGAATTCCACGGTTGCTCCGGCGGCTTTCGCGGCGATGGCTTTCAGAGGAGAAGTGGGGAACCAGACGTGTTCCTTCCAGCTGGGGGCAGCGGCGCCGGGGGGATCCACTTGCGCGGAGCCGCCGCCAGAGATCATGCCGAAATCAGCGTGAGGACCGATGACGGCGATGGAGCGCACCTTGGAGCGCTCCAGGGGGAGAACGGAGTTTTCGTTCTTGAGGAGGACGATGCTTGAATCAGCGAGTTTGCGGGAGATGGCCAGGTCGCCTTCGGCATCGACGACGCTTTTCTTGATGGGATGATCGACGAGGCCGGCGGCGAATTCGGCGCGAAGAACGCGGCGGGCGTGGTCGTCGATTTCAGACATGGGGACTTTGCCGGCCTGCACGGCTTCTTTCAGTTTGGCGCCGAAGAAATTGTCGAGAGGCTCTTCGTGGTCGAGACCGGCGGCGGAAGCTTTTTCGGTGCTGTGTGTGCCACCCCAATCGGAGACGACAAAGCCCTTGAAGCCCCACTCTTTCTTGAGAACGTCGGTGAGCAGATATTTATTTTCGCAGGCGAAGTCGCCGTTGACGGCGTTGTAGGAGCACATCACCGCCCCGGGCTGGCCGATCTCGATGCCGATTTCGAAGGCGAGAAGGTCGCTTTCGCGCATGGCGCGCTTGCCGATGATGACGTTGACTTCGTTGCGGCCGCTTTCCTGATCGTTAAGAGCGTAATGCTTGATGTCGCCGATGACGTGCTGGCCTTGCTCGCACTTGATGCGATTGCCGACCATGATTCCGGCGAGGATGGGATCCTCGCCCATGTACTCGAAGGTCCTGCCATTGCGGGGTTCGCGGGTGATGTTAACGCCGCCGCCGAGGGTCATGTTGTAGCCCTGGGCGCGAAGTTCGCGGCCGATGAGCGCGCCGTATTCGCAGGCGGCATGCGTGTCCCAACTGGAAGCAGCGGCTACATCGGAGGGCAGAGCAACGGAGAAACGTCCGTTTTCGGCGCTGCTGCGGACGCCATAGGCGGCGTCGCTCATCTGGATCATGGGAATGCCGAGGCGCGGAACGCCGACGACGAAACCGGCGCCGCCGTTGCCGAGATACCAGATGGGGCTGGGCTTGCTGGGCCAGCCAGGCATGCCGTTGCCGTGAAGCAGTTCGATTTTTTCGTCGAGGGTCATTTGCTTGAGGACCATGTCGGCGCGCTGGTCGGGCGATAGAGAGGTGTTCATCCAGGGGCGGTCAGCGGGGCTGCTTTCGGATTGCTGCGGCAAAGCGGACGGCGCCATAACGAAAAGGGCCAAGAGAGATGCGAGTGCAAGGATTCCAGGGAACCAGCGGCTGAGTTTCATGCGGACGCTCCTCGACGGAAGTTACTGGCGGACATGATAGCCGCATCTGACGAAAAAGTGGTAGAAGAACGTTTTTCTACGCCGCCCCGAGAACGGTGCGCGCCGCGCGGCAAAGGCGATTTTTGTGCCGGCGAAGTGGACCACAACCCAGCGTCAGAAAAAAACGCCGGAGGGCCCGAGCACTTCTTGATTCAGGGCGGGCGCAAGAGGAAAATGAGAAAGCCAGCCGACAAGATGGACGCAGTCTTCGGACCAGGTCCTCAGGATACCCCGCCAATGACCGAACAAGGCAGCAACCCCGCCGTGGGGAATGACCAAGAAATGCGTGCAAGGAATGGCGTTTCCCGCGGGCAGGCGCGTGGGCCGATGCACGGGGCGAAAGACCGACCGAGCTGCGAGGGGAAAGAAAACATGAGCCGAGGAGAGAGATGATGCCGAGCTTGCAGCCGATCCGCGTGGTCATCGCCGACGATCACACTGTTTTCCGCGAGGGGCTCAGGGCGATTCTCGACCGAAGCCCCGGCGTATCGGTGATTGGGGAAGCGAGCGACTGGCCGGAAGCGGTGAAAAAGACGACCTCGGAAAAACCCGACGTGGCGCTGCTGGACATCCGGATGCCGGGGATGCGCGCGATGGAAGGAGTGGCGGCGATCCACACGAAATGCCCCGCGGTGGGGATCGTGCTGGTTTCAGCGTTCGATCTTCAGGAAGAGGTGTATCGAGTGGTGCAAGCCGGGGCGAAGGGGTTCCTGCTGAAGAACTGTGCGGAAGAGGAGTTGCTGGCCTGCGTGAGGACGGTGCAGGCGGGGAAGACGTTCCTGGGAGCGGGACCAGCGGCGAAGCTCGCGGCGCGGGTGCAAGGGCCGGAACTAACGGAGCGCCAGGCGGAAATTCTGCAACTGGTTGCCGAGGGCAAGACGAACAAGGAAGTCGGAGCGATGATGGGAATTACGGAAGGGACGGTGAAGGTCCACGTGAATCATATTTTCCGGAAGCTGGGAGTGGCGGGCCGCACCGCGGCAATCACCAAGGCGCTGCAGTACGGAGTGGTGCGGCTGCCAACCAACATTTGAAGAGAGCTGTGAAGACGAACTGAAGATTTCGCGACAGGAGAAGATGTTTTTCGCGGCCCCAAGATCAAAGTGGCCGGGCCGCACAGATTGCTAGAGACCAAAGCGATTGCATGATAGAAAAGCTATACTGCGGTGCGGAGGAGTGGGTGAGCGGTTGAAACCGGCGGTCTTGAAAACCGTTAGACTCGAAAGGGTCTCGGGGGTTCGAATCCCTCCTCCTCCGCCATTAAACTCGGGTACGGTCCGGAGAGATTCTTTACCGAGCGTTTCGAAGACAGACTTTACACCCTGGGGCCAAAAGGGTTGTTTAAAGGCTGCCAGAGTCTTCCCCTCGAGATCATAAACCGTCCCTTCCATGGCATGGACACCTCCGGAACGTCTTGTAAAAGGATGATCCGGCGGCTCATCACGCAATAATCCGTCCGTTAGCGCGCACGGACATCCCATGAACGGACAGTTGCAACTGGGCGGCAATCAAGCCCCCTGCCATAAGGTTGCTGCCTAGTGTGGCTTAGGCGTCCTCAGCGAGCGGCGCTTAACTTGCTTCTGCCCAGGCAGACTCCGGGGTCCCCTGCTCAAAGCGCTTCTTTGGAGGCACCATGAAAAAGATCGACCGCATGCGCGAGAAGGTCTCCATACTGCCCACGGCCCAGTACTTATCGCAAATGCATGACGCCGGGTGGACGCTGGTGGCCTTGGAATGGGAGCGCGAGGTGGAAGTGTCCGGCGAGGCGCCTCCCACGGCTGAGCCGGACTCGGCGCCCGAAGAGATTCCCTTCGGCCTGCGGATCGCTTCCGACGGGCGGCATTTGGAGGAGGACCCGCTGGAAATGCAGACCCTGCGGTTCCTGACGGAAATGATCGTTCAGGACGTTTCCTTCAAAAGCATGGCGGACGCCCTGAACGCCCGGGAATACCGCGCGCGCGACGGCAATCCATGGAACGCGGCGACTGTGTTCAAGCTCACACCGCGGCTGATCGAAGTCGCCCCTCGCGTGCTTTCGGGGAATGAATGGCGATCGCGCAAAGAGCAACTGTCGCGCGTCACCTGGAACTCATAAGGGCTGCGAAGCTTTCGATCCTAAACGCCGCGGCACGCGCGACAAGGACCGAACGGGCCGATAAGCAGGACTACGTCGAGGCAAGCAAGCTTCGTTTTGCGTGGTTTTTCCCAGCCCAAGCGAAAACACCCACTTGAAGCCCGCCGTGTGAGAAGTGCGCGACGCTAACTCTTTGTGCGTCACACGCATTTCTTGAGCGAACTGCGGCAGGCGGCGTGCACCCTTTCTCAAAGGAAAAATCCAGGGAATTCGGGCAGACTGAGCGCCAGAGAAGACTCCTCCCTAGCTTCTTCGCTCCGCAGTTGACGCGCCCCGAAATCCGCCCGCCCCTAAGTTGTAAATCACTTTAAGGAAGGAGATTTTTTATGTTGGAAACCCTGGTTGAGAGCAAGCCGGAGATGAAGTTCCCCGTTCCGTTCGAGGAATTCGAGGAATTTCCAGTTCGTCTGAACGACTTCTTTGAAACAATTGCGCGGAGGCCCTTCGAGCTTCTGGACTGGAAGCCGCGCTTCTTCGGACGTGAGATCGAAAACTTGTTCCGGACGGAACTTGAACAAGTCCGCCCGGTTTACCTGAAGCTGTATGAGACGCCCGAGGCACTGGTGCTTCGCGCCGAGGTACCGGGCTTTACCGAGAAGGAGCTCGAGATCAATGTCGAGCCGTGGAGGGTCATGCTGCTCGGCAAGAAGGCAATCGAGGAGAAGGAATTCAAAGGTGAGAAGAAGGAAGTGCCGGTGTACACCGAAAAAGTGATGAACAAAATCTATCGCACCATCACGCTGCCGGTGGAGATCAAGACGGAGCAGGCGAAGGCCATTCTCCGCAACGGCATTCTGGAACTCACTCTTCCGAAACTCGAACCCGTGAAGAAGATCCGGGTCGAGGTCAAGGCCGCGTAAGCAGCCTTGCAGTGGCAGGTGGTCTGGGAGGCGCGGCGCACACCGCGCCTCCCTTTTTGTCGAGCTTCCCGGTTTGCTATTTTTGACGGCGGCGCTATCGTTAGGATTGGCCCGGCTCGAAGGTGCCGCGCATGACCCTCGACCCCAGTTTGGAAAAGAAATCGGTTCTCAAGAATCCACTGCTCTACACTTCCAGCGTAGTCCTTTTCGTGCTGATTTATGTCGGCTGGATCTTTGTGTCCCGCTGGGAACAAAACCGCGCCATGCGCCGGAAGGTTCAAGAAGAGCAAGCCGAACGCCAGCGTGAAGCGGACCGCGCCGCCATCGAGCAACTGGGCGGCACGGAACTGGGAATACAGTACTTCTACGCCTCGCCGGGGACAATCCGCCGCAAGGAATCTGCCCAACTTTGTTACGCGGTTTCGAACGCCAAGACGGTTACCTTGGATCCGCCGGCAGCGGAGGTTTGGCCGTCGCACGCGCGTTGTTTCGATGTAAGCCCAACAAAAACGACGACTTACGCGCTCACCATCGCTGGAACCTCGGGAGAAACCAAGACCGCCTCCGTCACCTTGAAGGTCCGCTGACTGTGATTCCGCTCTTGTCGCTCCAAAACTCCTTTGTCTATAATGATCTGGCGCGGGCGGCTTGCCTTCCTACTTATGGCCCTCCCGCGCGAAACTTTTTTTGGCGAACCGAACAGCCATGTCCGATCCCATCTCCAAGATCAAGCAGAAGCTCCAGGTCGAAATCGATCAACTCGAGCACGAACTGAACGTCGAACTGCCCAAGGAAATCGCCGTCGCGCGCGCCCATGGCGACCTTTCCGAAAATGCCGAGTACAAGTTCGCCAAGGAGCGTCAGGGATTTGTCAACGCTCGTATCGCCCAACTCAAGAAACGCATGGGCGACCTGGGCATGCTGAATCTTTCGAACATTCCCAAGGACCGCTCCGGGTACGGCTCGCGGATCCTGGTGCTGGATACCCAGCGCGACGTCAAAGTCGAATACAAGCTGGTCAGCAGCGAAGAGGCCGACGCCGAAAAAGGGCTGATATCCACGACTTCCCCCATCGGCCGCGCGCTTCTCAACCGCCGGGTTGGTGACGAGGTGCAAGTCGCCACGCCCGCCGGAAAAAAGGAATTCGAGGTCGTGCACCTCGTCACCATCCACGACCAAGAGTAGGGCTTGCGCTGGGCACGCCGCGCTACTACCATTTAAGTTACCGTGTGTTGGCTTCCTGTGAGGAACCATGCTTTGGGGTACAGGATCCGCTCTCGGTATTCTCTCCGTCCTGGGTTATCTGGTTTTTGTTTCCGGCGCAGTCCTTTTGTGGCGGCATCGCCAGGAAGTTCCCATCTGGACACACGATGAATTCGCTGCGTTTCGCCGCAGCGTGGTGCGACATGCGGTAGAGGGCTGCTCTTCGGGTTTGCGCGAAGAATCGCGGTTCAAGCTGATTCCTTGCAGATTTCTTCGGAGCCTCGAGCGCGTTCCGCGACGTCAGATTAACCGCGGCGCTATCCTTCTCTGTATCGGCCCTCTTCTCCTCCTGCTCGACTTCTTCATTTAGCGAGCCATGGCCGCCTCCCGGCAACGCCTCTTCCCTCGCCGCGAACGCGCCGTAATCGCGCCGGCGCTTGGCCCCGCCGTCTGGACAAACCTCTTCTCCTCTGCGATTCTCTCCACCGATGAAGCAGGCTCTTATCGTCCACGGGGGCGCCTGGGACATTCCCGACGAAGCAGTGGGCGCGTGCCGGGAGGGCTGTAACCGCGCGCTCGCCGCCGGCTGGACGATTCTTGCGGCGGGCGGTTCAGCGCTGGACGCTGTTGAAGCCGCTGTCACCGTTCTCGAAGATGATCCTGTTTTCGACGCGGGTTACGGTTCCCATCTCAATCTGGACGGGCACGTGGAATGCGACGCCATCGTAATGGACGGCGGCACGCTTCGTGCGGGAGCTGTCGCCGCGGTCAGGCGCGTGCGCAATCCTGTGCGGGCCGCGCGGGCCGTCTATGAGAGCTGCCGTCATATGATGCTCGCCGGGGAAGGCGCTGAGCGCTATGCCAGATCGCATCATGTGCCGATGTGTAAACCCGAAGAACTTGTGAGCGAAGCGGAGTGGGAGGCCTTCCTCCGCTGCAGCAAGGACAAGCATGCCGCCGCGCATCACCGCGGACATGAGCAAGGCACCGTGGGAGCCGTTGCCATGGATCGGGAAGGGCGCCTCTTCGCGGCCACTTCCACCGGAGGCACCTGTTGCAAGCTTCCCGGACGCATCGGCGATTCGCCGCTCATCGGCTGCGGCTGCTATGCGGACTGGACCGCCGGCGCGGCGTCCTGCACCGGCCTTGGTGAGGCGATCATGAAGATCGTGATGGCAAAAACGGCCGTCGATTTTCTCCGGCGCGCCGCGGCGCCCGGCGAAGAGGATTCCGCTTTCGTCACGCGCGCGGCACAAGACGCCACGGAACTTCTGCGCGAACGCGGCCGCGGCACGGGAGGCGTCATTCTCCTCGATAAATCCGGAACGCCCGGATTCGCGTTCAACACTCCGCGCATGGCATACGGCTATGTGGCCGGCGACGGCTCGTTTCTCACTTCGGTCTAAGTCAGTTTTGTTTCAGCCCTGCGCTCGGGTCAGTTTTGCTCAGAGGTAGGGGCCGCCGGCCGGCGGCTTCTCCTGCGAAACTCCATCCGCAGCGAACCTTCGCGCGGCAGCAGCGTGATCCCGAGCACCGGTTCCGGCGCGCTTTCCGCCGCCATTCTTAATTCGAAGCGCCGGACAACCTCCGACACCACGCGCACGCCCTCATGCAACCCGAAATGATTCCCGATGCAGATGCGTTGTCCGCCTCCAAATGGGAAATAGGCAAACTTAGGCAGGCTTTTCATCAATTCCGGCGTCCACCGCTCGGGACGGAATTCGCTCGGGTCTTCAAAATTGCGCGGCGAACGATGCACCGCCCATTGCGGGATCACCACCTCCGCGCCGGCGGGTACTTCCATGAATCCGAGCTGACAAGTTTCAATCACCGTGCGGCTCACACGGTAAGCAGGAGGATACAGGCGCAGCGCCTCGTGCATCACCTGGTGGGCCAGCGGCCCGCCCTCGGGTTCCACTGCCAGTTTCTCGGCAACATCCGGCCGCCGCGCCAGCAGGTACAGTGCCCAGCTGATCGAAGCGGCGCCGGTTTCGTGGCCGGCGAAAAACATCGTCACAATTTCATCGCGAATCTGCTCTTTTGAAAGCGGCTCGCCCTGTTCATCGCGTGCCGCGAACAACAGCGCCATCAGATCTTCGCGCGGCGGCTCGGCGCGGCGCCGTTCGATGAACTCGTATACGTACCCGTCAAGCCGCGCGATCGCTGCGCGCAGCCTCTTCGCGTATTTCGTCGGCAGTAGGGAAGGATCGAAGAAAAATTCCGGCCGTCCGAGCCTGGTCGATACCGCTCGCATGGCCGAAACGGCCAGTCCGCCGACCGCCACGCCCTTGCTGAAGCTCTGGTGGAAATCGTGCAGTGCTCCTGCCGCCGCCGTGACGAACGGCCGCGCCTGCGCCATGTCCTCGCCAAACAGCGGAATCGCCAGCACCTCGAAGCATAAGTCCGTCATCTCCGCATGAATATCGCGCTCGCCGGATTCGCCCCACCCGCCCAACACGCGCTCCATCGACGCTTCTACCCACGGCCAGTACATCTCGAGGTTGGAAACGCGAAAGGCCGGCTGCATGATTTTTCGCTGGCGCTGCCACAGTTCGCCGTCGGAGGTCAGCAATCCCAAGCCGAAGGCCCGCCGGTTCGCGCGCAGCCCAGACGACTTCATGAAGCAGCTCTTCTTGCGGATGAAGATTTCTTCGATCAACGCCGGGTCGGTCACTACAAAAACCGGCAGCCCCCAGCAGTGCGTCCGGACGATTCCTCCGGTGCGCTCGCATTCTTCATAGAATTCGAGTGTTTTT
>Ga0209073_10000127_pt1 | contig 11435 bp, 14 predicted proteins | sample GAAS100_FD_187520 | JGI IMG/M metagenome (GOLD analysis project Ga0209073, IMG submission 187520) | Agricultural soil microbial communities from Georgia to study Nitrogen management - GA AS100 (SPAdes) (version 2) | ecosystem: Environmental > Terrestrial > Soil > Agricultural land | place: USA...
ATAGTCAGAGACTGAATACAGCTCCGGCTGGGGAGGAGCGGCGTAGGAACAATTTAAGGTCGCGCGAGCGCGGAAGCAAACGAGGAATGGAGGCGAAGGAGCGTAGGGTGAACCTGTCCGGCAGGGCAGGGAAGCTAGCGGGAGGAGGCGGGAGCGCGAAGGAACGACGAGACTTCCGGACGCCAGAGGAAGTAAATGACGAGAACGAGCAGAACCAGGTGGGCGGCGGCTTGTTCGAAGGAGTTGAGCGCGCTGATGGCAACATGCAAAGCAAGCCAAGCAGCGAGGACCCAACGAGCCCAGTCGTGGCCGATCAAAAGAAAAATGCCGCTGACGACAGCGAGGAGACGGAGCAGAAGGATGGGAATGATGGCGAGGCCAAAGGCCTGGGTGCGCAGCTCATTGAGATGGTAAAGGAGGCCGAAGAGGCCGGCGGCGATGAAAAGAATGGAGAAAACCCAAACGGCAAGGGGGCGGGCTCTCATTACGGCAAGGATTGTAGCATGGCGTGAGCGACGGAAAGCGCAACTCGAAAATGGAAAATCGAAAAGACCGACCGGACAGCGCGAACTCGGATCGAGCCTACGAAGCCGAGGGACCATTTCGACGGCGTGCTCAGAGGGCGGAGACCATGTGGGCGATGGCGTCGTCGAAGCCGACTTTGCCGTCGAGATAGGGTTGCCAATATTCGGTGAGGACGCGGAGGTAATCGTCCCAGCCGCGTTGATAGAGGCCTTCGCGGACGGCGTAGGGCGTGTAGCCGGCGGGGAAGGAAGGAGGGGCGTCGCCGGCCGGCTGTTGCATGACGGCGCGAATGGCCTGGCCGGTGGTGTAAAAGAGCAGAGCGTGCCAAAGGTCGCGAGGAACGGGCTTATCACGCTGACGGCATTCGCGGACGATAGCGTCCTGAACGGTGTCGGAGATGCCGTGGGAAGCTTCATGGAAGAGAATTTCGAGAGCTTCGGCGCCTTGATTCCGCGGGTCGGTGCTGGAGACGGTGACGCGGAGAGGATCGACAGTGGTGTAGGCGCCTTGCGCGTTCGCGAAAGCTGTGACGTCCACGCGAATGCGATCGCGGGGCCAGGGTGTTTGATAGATGTCGGCGAGACGATGAGAGAGTTCGAGGGCGCTGTGACGAACAAGGGGAGCGACGGCGGCGATCCAGCGGCGATTCAGGCGATCCTGCTGGGGCCAAAGATGCGAGCGATAGATGGGAGCGGCGGAATCGAGGGCCTGGGTGAGCTTGGCCGGAAGACCGGCGTCGCAGGTCTTCTTCTTCAGGCCGGCGAGATCTTCGCAAGTTTCGAAATCCTCGAGTTGATTCTTGATGAGAATCATTTCAAGGCTGAAGAGAAGGTCCTTATTGGCGTAATCGGAGGCGTAGACAGAAACGGCGGAGTTCCAGAGGCGCTGTTCCGCCGGGGACAGGCCGGACATCACGGAGGAGGCATTTGGAGAAGACAAGCCGCCGGCGCGAGCCTCGCGGTAAAGGACATGATGAAGGTTAAGCCAGAAGCCGCTGTGAAATTCGAAGACCGGGAGCGGCGCAGCGGAAATGACCTCCTGCGATAACGCGCCAACGGGCAGCATCGCAAGCAGAGGTAGGCACAACAAGGTGCGGGTGAAGGCCGGGAAGCGCATGGAGGAACGAAAGATAGTAACGCAAAGAGGCGCGGCCGTGTAACGGGTGTGCGTGTTGGCGGACGCGGTTCGGGAAAAGAAGGCAGCGTTCAGTCTGTAATGATGTGAGAAACGACGAGCAGAAGAATGGCGGCGGCAAGGGAAGCGGCGCAGGCGACGAAAACAGCGGTAATGTGCCGGCGGAGTATGGCCAGAACACTGAGCAAGTCATCACGGAGAGCGCGGTTTTCGCGCCAGGCGTTCGCGAAGGATGCGAAACCCGCAAAACAAACGAGAGCAGGCAACGCGAGAAAAATGACGCCCGCGTCGAAGCGCGAAATGTGCGAGGCGGTCCATTGGAAGAAAAGCCAGGCGGTGTGCGCGGGCTCGAATTGGCGAGGCTGAAACGAACGCAGAAGAGCCAGGACAGCCAGTGCCGCGGCGGGGAGGACAAGCAGGCATTCGGCGAAGGCGAAAAGAGGGGAACGGAGCGATTTGGAGAACATAGGGACCTCCGTGTACTTTGTAACGCAAAGTACATGATGGTGTCAAGAGAAAAGGGGAACCTCCGGGCACAAATGCTGGGACTATCCCTGAAGCTCAGACTGGGCGGCGGCCTCGAGCCAGCGATCGAGAGTGGCAAGCTGCCGCGGGGGAACAGGATCATCAAAGTGAACACCCATTCCCAGGGCGGGACTGACGTAAACGATACGGGCGGGAATCTCGATGGTCTCACCGCGATGCGTCAGCGAGATGAAGATCGGAGTGCCTGCGGGCAGAGGATTGAGCGTGTCGACATAGCAACCGGCCCGGCTAACGTCACTGGTGCGCGCGCAAAAACGGTTGCCGTTGGACCGTTCGACGACATCAACGACGAGGACCAGTGGGTAGCGGGGAGCGGCGCGGCGGTCCGCCATGACATCGGGCATGAAGGAATCTCCTTGATGCCACCTGGCGAAAAGAAGGAGGGGGACGCATCGCAAGCGCCCGAAGGTGAGATGACCCTAAGCAAAGTGTGACGGATGGAACAAGACGGGGCAAGAGCGAAGTGGAATAACGAGCGTATGCGTAACGCCGGCAAGGTCAAGGAGCGGTTTTTCCGGAGGCGACCACGGGATCCGTTGCTTCGCCCAAGGCGCCTTTGTGGTCGGCGGCATGGAGAACGCCCTTGGCATCGCGGAAGAAAGAGAGCTTGCCGGCGCGGCCGTAGGGTTTGGGCGTGGCGGACAGTTCGTATTTGGCGGGAGCGCCGAGATCGTTGGCGCCGACGATGACGTAGCGGAAGGAGTAGCCGTTGTACTCACCCGAGGCGAGGTCGGAGCCAATCAGGCCAGCGGCATCCGGGCCGACACGGCCTTTTTCGGGAGCGGTGAGCTGAGAGAGGGACTCAGGGAGACGCAGATACGTGCGGCGGTAGGACTCGATGGATTTGGCCAGGGACTCGAGGGTGGCGAGCGCCGCCTGCTCGTTGGACTTAGTCGTGGCCTGGTCCCATTCGGCTTCGAGGGAAGGAAGATCGAGGAAAAGCAAGCCGATGGAGAGAACTTTCCATTGGCCGTTCTCGCGTACCATGCCCATAAGGATGTGATGAGCATTGGAAGAATCGGGATCGGAAGCTTCGCGAAGGTCGATGGGGAGGAAAGCGAGATTGTCGCGAAGGTCGGGGCCGCCGACCTGGAGCTCGGCGGTGCCATAGGGAGTTTCACAGCTGACGATGGGACGGCCTGCGGGATTGACGGAGAGCGTGGGCTTGCCGGCGTCGGCGAGAAGGACGAAACGCTTCATCAATTCGGTGCGGGCGGCTTCGGTGAGGCGGGAAAAGGAATCCTGGTTGCGCGCGGTGAGGAATTTTGCGAAAGCGGTTTGGTCGTGCGAACAAGCAGCGGCGAGGGCGTCGCGAAGAGACGCCGACGGGCCGGAATCGGCGGACGAGGGAGCCGCCGATTCACGGGAGGTGGATTCCTGAGCATGCAACGGAGGAACGGATAGAAAGACGAAAGAGGCAGCGAGCGTCAGAAAGAGAACGCGCATTTTCAGTCTTTGACTTCGGCGAGGATCTGCGCGAGATGGGTGGTGAACTTGGAACGGGGCATGACTTCGCGAAAGCCTGAGGCTTTGGCTTGCGCTGCGAGGTCCAGCTGGACGTGAGAGAGAAAACCGATGAGGGGAAGGTCCGGATTTGCGGCGCGAAGGCGCTCGACGGCGGCGAGGGGCTGGTTGCGGGCGTTGAGATCGACGATGACGAGCTTGGGAAGAGGATCGAGGAGTTGCAGGAGGGAATCGGGATTGGACGCAACCTTGACTTCGATGCCGAGGTGTTTTGCGGTTTCGGCGAGCTTCATCTGGAAGAAGAGATCGTCCATGTAGGCAACAACGCGAGCCATGCGAAAGAAACCTCCGTGGGTTCTTACGAAGTATGCACTGAAAGATGGGATGCAGGAAGGAAGGGAGTGGTCAACCGCAGATTGACATCACTTGGAAGCGACCAAGCAGGCGCAGTCGCTGAGATGCCTGGCGGGCAGAGGAGCGCGGTTTTTCATGACGACAAAGAGTGTTCGAGGTGGTGCCAGCGCGGCTAGTGGCCGGAGCCGGAGCTGTGGGCGCCGACGGTATTGTCGGGAACGTCGCCCGGGCGGCCTTTGACCCGGTCGTAGACGGAGAGATGGCTGACGGAGCCGAGAGCTTCGTTGTAAAAAGTGGGAACGCCGAGAGCGGTGCGGAGTTCTTCGTTGAATTTGCGAAGATTCTCGAGATGAGCGGCCAGCGCGGGGACTTTAAGGCCGTCGTCGTTCAGGAGGAATTTCTGGTAACCGGCGTCCCATAGGCGGGTGAACTGGCCCTTGAGCATGACGGCGGGAGGAATGGTCATGGTGAACAGACCGTCCGGACCTTTGCGGAACTCGGCGCCGGAGCCGTATTTTTCGACGCGAACAACGCCACGGGTGCTGCCGACGGAAAATCCGAGAGCGGCCAAACTTTCGATCGCCTGGGGCTGAAAACGTTCTTCGACATTCCACATGGTGCACCCAGAGTAAAGAAGGAGAAGGATTCTGTAAAGTGGCGGCGGGCGAGAAAATTGTGAAACGGAGTTCGCGGCGCGGCGTTCGCGGAGTAGACTTTGAGGCGGAACTCCTGGGGAGGAACCATGAAATGGGCGGGAACTTTGCGCGCGCTGGTTGCGACGGCGGTCTCGGTCGGCGCTTGCGCAGCTTTGGCGTCAGGCGCGGCGACAAAGCGAACACGGTGGACGGAAAAGGAAGCGAACGAGTGGTACGCGAAACAGCCGTGGCTGGTCGGGAGCAACTACATTCCCGCGACGGCGATCAACGAACTGGAGATGTGGCAGGCGGAGACGTTTGATCCGAAGCGCATCGACCTGGAGCTGGGATGGGCGGAATCGCTGGGGATGAACACGATGCGGGTGTTCCTGCACGATTTGTTGTGGAAGCAGGACCCGGAAGGATTCAAGAAGCGCATCGACACGTTTTTGACGATTGCGCAGAAGCATCACATCCGGCCGCTCTTCGTGCTGTTCGATTCCGTTTGGGACCCCAAGCCGCACCTGGGGAAGCAGCATCCGCCGGTGCCGGGCGTGCACAATTCGGGATGGATGCAGAGTCCGGGAGCGGCGGCGCTCTCCGATCCCGCGCAGTACCCGAGGCTTGAGGCGTACGTAAAAGGTGTGGTGGGAGCGTTTGCGAAAGACGACCGGGTGCTGGGATGGGACGTGTGGAACGAACCGGATAACACGAACGGCGGATCGTATGCAGCGGAGGAGCCAAAGAACAAAGTCGAGTTGGTGGATAACCTGCTGCCGAAGGTGTTCGAATGGGCGCGGGAGGCGGGCGCGACGCAGCCATTGACGAGCGGATTATGGAAGGGAGACTGGTCTTCGCCGGAGAAGATGGGGAAGACGGAGAAGATCCAGTTCGAGGAGTCGGACGTGATCTCGTTTCACAACTACGACAAGCCGGAAGAATTCGAAAAACGAGTACTGTGGCTGAAGCCGTACGGCCGGCCGCTGATCTGCACGGAATACATGGCGCGAGGAAACGGAAGCACGTTCGAGGGGACGTTGCCGATCGCGAAGAAGTATCACGTGGGAGCAATCAACTGGGGACTGGTGGCGGGGAAAACGCAGACCTACCTGCCGTGGGATTCCTGGAAGAAGCCGTACGTGGACCGGCAGCCGGCGGTGTGGTTCCACGAGGTGTTCCGGACGGATGGAGAGCCGTACCGGAAGGAAGAGGCGGAGTTCATCAAGAAAATCATTCACGACGAGTAGAGCCAGGCGGCGCGAATCTCTACAAAACATAGGGTGTTTCGGCCAAGTTGAGGTAAACTGGGACGATATCTCTCGGCTTCGAGGGAGTGGTGTCTACCCAGCGAGGGGTAAAGTGCATCGAATCAGGAGCAAAAAGGTCGGGTTTACGAGGCGACCAAGCGAACCGCACGAATGGCGACCGCAGAACAAATCCGGGCGATGACAGGCGAAACCGCCTCGCCTGCCGGGATGAGTCTGATTGCGCAGATCGGGAACACGCCGCTGCTGCGTCTGGAGAGGATTGGCCGAGGATTTCCCGCTGCGGAGTTTGCGGCGAAGGCGGAGTGGTTCAATCCGGGCGGATCGGTGAAGGACCGCGCGGCGCTGGCGATGGTTGAGGCGGGAATCCGGAGCGGGGACCTAAGAGCCGGAAAAACGATTCTGGATGCGACGAGCGGAAACACAGGGATTGCGTACGCGATGATCGGGGCGGCGCTGGGATATCCAGTGAAGCTCTTTTTGCCGTCGAGCGCTTCGGAGGAACGCAAGAGAATCCTGACGGCGTACGGCGCGGAGCTGGTGATCACGCCCGGGGACGAAGGGACCGACGGAGCAATCCATCGCGTGAGGGAACTGGCGGCGAGCGAGCCGGAAAAATATTTTTATCCGGACCAGTACAGCAACGCGGCGAACTGGCAGGCGCATTACCGGACAACAGCGAACGAGATTTGGGAGCAGACGCGCGGGCGAATCACGCATTTCGTGGCGGCGCTGGGAACCAGCGGAACGTTCGTGGGAACTTCGCGGCGGCTGCGGGAGCTGAATCCGGAGATTCGGTGCATCAGCTTGCAGCCGGATGGTCCGTGGAACGGTCTGGAAGGCTGGAAGCACATGCCGACGGCGCTGCGGCCGGCAATTTACGACGACACCGTCGCGGACGAGAATCTCGAGGTTTCGACCGAAGAGGCGTATCGGATGGTGAAGCGGTTGGCGCGGGAAGAGGGGTTGCTGGTCAGTCCGAGCGCGGCTGCGGCGCTGCTGGGATGCTTCGCGGTGGCGGAAAAGCTGGAGCGCGGGCAGCGGGCGGTAATGGTGACGGTGTTCGCCGATAACGCGTCGAAGTATCTGAGCGAGCGGTTCTGGGACGAAGATTAAGATGAGCGCGGCGCTATGGATCAGCAAGGAGTTGGCGGAAGGAATCGGGCGGCATGGCGCGGAAACCTACCCGCGCGAGTGCTGCGGCGCTTTGCTAGGGCGGGACAGCTCACTAGCAGAAGGGCAGGACAGCCCGGGACAAACGGCCAAGCGCGAAGTGCTGCGGTTATATCCTCTGGTTAATCGGAGAGACGATTCGCCGCGGAACCGTTTTGCGGTGACGCCGCGCGACGTGTTGGAGGCAGAGAAGGCGGCGGACGCGCAGGGACTCGAGATCGTAGGCTGGTATCACTCGCATCCGGATCATCCAGCGCGGCCAAGCCAGTACGATCGGGACCATGCGTGGCCCTGGTACAGCTACGTGATCGTCAGCGTAATGAACGGGACACCGCAGGAGATGACTTCCTGGCGGTTGGGCGATGACCGGCAAGAGTTTTCCGCGGAGCCGATTGAGATTCGTCAAGGCGCCGCGGTGTAGTGAGAATGGAGAAGCGACCATGGCTGTAAGAGTGATCATTCCAACCCCGCTGCGGGTGTTCGCGGGGAAAAAGGACTCCGCGGAGGTTCCGGCGGAGACCGTGGGCGAGGCGCTGGGCCTGTTGACGGCGCAGTACGGCGACCTGCGGAAGCACTTGTACACGGAAGACGGGAAGCTGCGCAGTTTCGTAAACGTGTATGTGAACGACGAGGACATCCGATATCTTGAGAAGGAAAAGACGCCGACGAAAGACGGCGACGTGGTGAGCATTATTCCGTCGATTGCGGGAGGATGTTGAAGCCGCCGCAGATTGCGCTGACGCTCACGTTTAGACATTTCCCGCCGCAGGAGCGTCGATCATCAGGATGACGGTATTTTGAATTGTCGTTAGCGCGCGGGATCCTTCGTCCCGCAGCAGGGGCATGGACCCGGGAGGACGTTCGCGACTAGCGATTATATTATTCGGATGCCAGCCACGAATTTTGCAGAGTGCGAATTTGAAGAGCGGAGATTAGAATGGCGACGAAGACACAGACGATAACGGAGAGAGCGCCCGTGACGAGCTTGTCGAACGAGGAGATCCTGCGCTACAGCCGGCACCTGATCATGCCGGAAGTGGGCATGGAAGGGCAGCTGAAGCTGAAGAACGCCAAGGTGCTGCTGATCGGGACAGGCGGTTTGGGCGCGCCGCTGGGGTTATATCTTGCCGCGGCGGGAGTGGGGAAGCTCGGCCTAGTGGATTTCGACGTGGTGGACTTCACGAACCTGCAGAGGCAGGTGACGTTCGGTTCGCAGGACGTGGGCAGGCCGAAGACGGAAGCGGCGCGGGCGCGGCTGGCGAGCTTGAATCCGGACATCGAGATTCAGACATTCGAGACGAAATTGACGAGCGAGAATGCGCTGGAGTTGTTCAAGGATTTCGACGTGATCGTGGACGGCACGGACAATTTCCCCACGCGCTACCTGGTCAACGATGCGTGCATTCTGCTGGGCAAGCCGAACGTCTACGGATCGATTTTCCGGTTCGAAGGGCAGGTGACGGTGTTCGGGATGCCGGATGGGCCGTGCTACCGGTGCTTGTATCCGGAGCCGCCTCCGCCGGGACTGGTGCCGTCGTGCGCCGAAGGAGGAGTGCTGGGGGTGCTGCCTGGGATCGTGGGCTCGATCCAGGCGATGGAAACGATCAAGTTGATCCTGAGCTCCGGCGAGAACCTGATCGGAAGATTGCTGCTGTTCGATGCGCTGGGAATGACCTTCCGCGAACTGAAGCTGCGGAAGAATCCGCAGTGCCCGATGTGCGGAGAGAACCGGACGATTCACAAGCTGATCGATTATTACGAATTCTGCGGGGTGCGCGGCGAAGAAGCGCCGGCGCCGGACGTGAAGGTGCCGGAGATTACGCCGAAGGAGCTGAAAGCGCGGCTGGAGCGCGGAGACGATCTCTTCATTCTGGATGTGCGGGAGCCGCACGAATACCGGATTTGCAATCTGAACGGGCAACTGATTCCGCTCGGCGAATTGCCGCGGCGGGTGCACGAATTGGACTCGTCGCGGGAAATCGTGGCGCACTGCCGCAGCGGAAAGCGGTCGGCGGAGGCCGTGGACTTCCTGCGCAAGGCGGGATTCCGCAAGATCCTGAACTTGAAGGGCGGCATTCTGGCGTGGTCCGATGAAGTCGACCCCAGCGTGCCGAAATACTGAGACAATACAATCGCATTGTTGGGGGCTCTGGATGGGTGTCTTCGAAGAGATGCTGGCGCACAACTGCGGCTACGCGGAGAACTTTACTCTCAGCCATTTGCAAACACCGCCGAAGCGCAAGCTGGTGATTCTGACGTGCATGGATTCGCGCATGGACCTGGAGCAATTATTGGGGTTACAGGTGGGCGATGCACACATGGTCCGCAACGCCGGGGGACTCGCGACGGACGACGCGATTCGTTCGCTGATTTTATCCACGCATTTGCTGGGGACGCGCGCGATTGCGGTGATCCAGCACACGCAGTGCGGGCTGATGTCGATTACCGACGAGCAGTTTCGCTGGCGGCTTTCCACGGAGACGGGCAGGGATGCTTCACACCTGGAGTTTCACGCTTTTCGCGACCTGGAAAAGAACGTGATCGAGCACGTGCGGCTGATCCGGCAGAATCCTTTCTTGCCGCGGAACATCGATGTGCGCGGGTTTGCGTATGAGATTGAAACCGGAAGACTGCGGGAAGTCGAGCCTGCGCGAAGTTAGAATGCTGGGCTGCAGGCTATAGTATTCGAGAACAGTGCGCTCAGCGGAGCGGGAGCAGAAAATGGCAGCGACCAAGATTACGGTTAACAGCAATGGGTCGATTCGCGTGGAAGGCGATTTTGAAATTGTGGACCCCGCCGGGAATGCGTTCGGCCTGGGGGGAAGAACCACCGTCAGTCTTTGCCGGTGCGGGCATTCCGCGAACAAGCCGTTTTGCGACGGATCGCATAAGACCAGCGGCTTCTCTGATCCCGTTGTGGCGCGGGAGTTGCCGCCACCAAAGCCGAAAGCTTAATTAAAATCCTCGAAGGATCGGCTGCAGCGCAGCTTGAGACAGTCTCAAACTGAGACGAAACACATTTTACAGGTTTCCTCGGGTATTCCCCCCGTTAACTAGTTCCGAACAAAGACGATAGAACCCTCAGAGGTAGGCGACAGCCGCATTCCGCGGTGTCTCGCATCACGGCGGGGCCCGACACTCCGTTCGGGACCCTCTCGTAAGTTGCTTGGAATGAGCCGTTTGGAGACATGAGATTTAAGGCGGAAAAGGGCACTTGCTTGCAATTGTCCGTACTCATTGGGGTTTCTCCGGCTTTTGGGGGTTTTCTTGGGCGATTGGGGCAAAATCATCGGGGTTCTGCGGCAGAAGCCGTCGCGCGTCCTGCTGGCGCTCGGCGCCGCCCTTCTCGCCCTGTTCTTCGGCTTCATTTTTTACCTCCGCCAGAGCGATTTCTCCGGAAGCATGCAGACGTACCTGTACCTCGAAGTCGGAGGCACGCTGCTGAGTTTCTGCTACGCGGCGAATGCGCTCGTGCGGTTCCGCGGAACCCACGACCGCACGGCGATGATCCTGGCGTTTGGGTTTGTGCTCTCCGGGATGCTCGAAACGGTAGGCTACTTCGGCTTCAACGGATTTCTTCACTCCGGGCCGCTGGCCATGTACCGGATACCGATGGGATGGATGGTGGGCCGCACGTTGTTGGCGGTGCTGCTGCTGGCGGCGCTGGCGGTAGAGCGGTACATGCCGACGGCGCGGCAGCCGAGCAAGGAACTGGCGGGCGCGTTGCTGGTGGTAGCGCTGGGCGCCTATGCAACCAGCGCGGCATTTCTGGCGGCGCCGGCGTCGCCGACGGTGCATCGAGACGCACTGTTCTCCCGGCCCTGGGATTTGCTTCCCGGTCTGTTGTTCCTCGTTGCGGCGTTGGGTTTCCGGCACCGCTTCCACAGCGACAAGAACGCGGCTTCGCTCTATGACTACGCGCTGTTCGTGGTGGCCTCGCTGAATGTGGTGTGCCACGTCTCGGCGGCGTTTTCGCGGCAGTTGCTGGATGGCCCGTTCTTCGTGGCGGAAGCAGCCAAGACGGCGAGTTATGTGGTGATGCTGTGCGGAGCGCTGCTGGATCAGGCAAGACTTTTCGACCAGGTGCGGACGATGGCGGTGAGCGATCCGCTGACCGGGCTGGCAAATTACCGCCGGCTGCTCAGCGTTATGGAAGCGGAGCTCGATCGTTCGCGGCGTACGCAGCGGCCCTTCAGCGTGGTGCTGTTCGACATGGACGGGCTGAAAGCGATCAACGACCAATACGGTCATCTGACCGGCAGCCGCTCGCTGGTGCGGCTGGGAAAGATTCTGCGGCATCACAGCCGGGCCATCGATACGCCGGCGAGATATGGCGGGG
>Ga0209073_10000128_pt1 | contig 11378 bp, 9 predicted proteins | sample GAAS100_FD_187520 | JGI IMG/M metagenome (GOLD analysis project Ga0209073, IMG submission 187520) | Agricultural soil microbial communities from Georgia to study Nitrogen management - GA AS100 (SPAdes) (version 2) | ecosystem: Environmental > Terrestrial > Soil > Agricultural land | place: USA...
TGATGCATGATCCCACGCAGATGAACCGGCAGGGGCCGGACGTAGGGACGCAGTACCGTTCGGCCATTTTCTTTCACACGCCGGAGCAGGAAGCCGCGGCGAAGAAATCGAAGGCCGCTTTGGAAGCGAGCGGAAAATTCCGGCGGCCGGTTGCGACGGAAATTACGGCGGCGGGTCCGTTTTACCGCGCGGAGGAATATCACCAGAGATATTTGGAGAAGCGCGGAGCAGCGAGCTGCCATTTCTAATGGCGATCAGAGATCAGCGACCAGGAATCGGTCAGAAAAAGCGAAGTACGGCAGTTTAGAGGGCAAGCAGGGCAACAGGGCGTTACGGGGAATTCTTCGGCGGAGGGGCAGGCGCCTTCTTCTTGTTCTGGGCGGCAATAGCCGCCTGGATTTCCTTGTTCAGTTCGGCGACCAGCGACATCTCCGGGGGACGTAAGCCGTCCTTTTGCGTCCGCTGCCAGAGGTTTCCCCCGGGAACGCCGTCGCCATCGGGAATGCAGACAGCAAGAGAGTCTTCCGGTGGGCCGGCTTCGACGCTTGGCAGAGGCGGGGCAGGCGCCCGACCGCCAATCGGGATCGAGACTTTCGGCGGAAGAGGCTTGGTGTCCACCGGAGCACTGGGGCCGCTGTGGGCTTTGTGCACAACGATGATCAGCTCGACTTGTTGGCACCCGGGAGCGATTTCGTACATTCGCCGGGCTTCCAGGGCGTTCTCCACGTCCGCTATGGCTCTTTTGTCGAGCGCGGAGACATTCGCGTCGTAGGCGGTGCCTTCCGGCGATACCACGCAGACATACTTGGCTTTGGTCAGCAGTTCGGGGAGAGCCGCCTTCTTCTTGTTGGGCGGAGCGGCGTGCGCGAGCGGCGCCATGCCGCACAGAAGGGCGCTACTGAAAAACAATAGGCCGCGGAGGCGATTTCGGCGCTTCATGATGGCGGCTCTCAGGCCGCGTCAGGATTCTGGCACCGTTCAAGGAATCAGACAATCTCCGCCATCCGGCGCAGAAACTGAACGCCGCGCCCGGATTCACCGTGATTTACTCGTAGCGTAACGCGATCATCGGGTCCGTGCGAGAAGCGCGAAGCGCCGGGAAATACGTGGCCAGGAGAGCGATGGCGCTCAACAGCGCGGCCATGAGAACGAAGCTGGCGGGATCCCACGGCTTCACGCCGAAAAGAAAGCTGCCGAGAATGCGCGAGAGGGCGAACGCCGAGCCGACTCCCAGGACGACGCCGACAAGGGCGAGGCGCATTCCCTGGAAGACGACCATGCGGCGGACGTCGGCAGGACTGGCGCCAAGGGCCATGCGGATGCCGGTTTCCTGAACGCGTTGCTGGACGGAGTAGGCCATCAGGCCGTAGATGCCGACGGCGGCAAGAAGAAGAGCGATGCCGGCGAAGACGGCCAAGAGCGTCATGTTGAAGTCCGACTGAGAAGTGGACTCCGCCCGCACCTGCTGCATGGAGCGGACGTGGGCGACCGGAAGTCCGCCGCTGGCCTGGCGGAGCTCGTCCTGAACTTGCTGGCTGAGCGAAAAGGGGGCGACGCGAGTGCGCACGAGAAACGTGAGCGGGATGATGCGGTTATTGAGAGCGGTGACGCCGTCGGGAACCTGGGAAACGGGGATGTACATGATGGGCTCGGGATTGCTGTTGAGGCCGTTGTCGCGGACGTCGCCCACGACGCCGACGACGAGGCGCGGCGGTTCGTTGAATTCAGGGCCGACGTTCTTGCCGATGGTGATGCGCTGGCCGACGGGATCCGCGTCTTTCCAGTACTGTTTGGCCATGCCTTCGTTGATCAGCACAACCGGAGTGGAGGCTTCATTGTCGCGGTCGTTGAAGGCGCGGCCGCGAAGAATGGGAATGTGAAAGACGTCGAAGTAATGCGGCGAAATGGTGCGGTAGCTGGCTCCGCCGTGATAAGGGCCATCGGTGAGCGCGCGGCCTTCAATGGTAAAGGGCAAACCGAAGCCGCCTTCGAGAGGCAGGCAGCAGGTTGAGGCGAGGAATTCCACGCCGGGAAGGGCCTGCACGCGTTGCTCGGCATCGCGAACCAGTTGGGCCACGCCGGCGGTTTTCTCAAATCGCGAGCCGGTGAGGGACATTTCCAGGGTGAGAACGTTGCGGGCGTCGAAGCCGGGATCCACGTTGCGCAGAGCCATGAAAGTGCGGATCAGGAGCGTCGCGCCGACAAGAAGAACGAGAGCCATGGCCATTTCGGAAATGACCAGGACGGAGCGCGATTTATTACGACGAGCGCCGCCGGCGCGCGACCCGCTTTCCTTGAGGGCCAGATTCAGATCGGCGCGAGAGGCTTGAAACGCGGGAATCAAGCCAAACAGAATGCCGGTAAGCAGAGACACGAGAAAAGTGAAGAGCAGGACGGCCCAGTCGATCGTGACGCCCGCTCCATTTTCGCCGATGCGCGGGATATTTCCCGGATTGATGGCGAGGAGCGCGCGGACTCCAGCGTAGCCGAGGATCAGGCCCAAGGCACCGCCGGCCAGGGAGAGTAGCACGCTTTCTGTGAGCAGCTGGCGAACGATGCGGCCGCGGCCAGCGCCGATGGACGCGCGGATGGCAATCTCGCGGCGGCGCACCGTGGCGCGAGCGAGAAGAAGATTGGCTACGTTGGCGCAGGCGATGAGCAGAACGAAGCCGACGGCGCCGAGGAGCACCAGAAGAGCCTTGCGAACATCGTTCACGACCGTGTCGCGCAGAGGTTCCGCGGTGAAGCTGCCGTTGGGGCCGAGGGAGTTGGGGAACTTCTGCTTGTATTCCTCGGCCGCGCGCTTCATGGCGTTTTGCGCCATGGCCAATGTGACGCCGGGCTTCAGGCGCGCGGCGGCGCGGAGATAGTGAGCCTGGTCGGTGCTGTTGGGGTCGGCGCGAAGAGGCAGATAAATGTCCGCTTTAGGGTCGCTCGAGAACTCCGGGCGTAGCACGCCGGAGACGACGTAGGGCTCGCCACCGAGAAGGATGGTGCCGCCGATGAGCTTGGGATCGGCGCCGAAGCGGCTGTGCCAGAGAGCATCGCTGATGACGACGAGGTCCGGCCCGCCGGGACGGTCTTCTTCGGGCGTGAAGGGACGTCCGGCGATGGTCGTTGCGCCGAAGAGCGGAAAATAGTCGGCGGAGACGTGAATGCCTTTGAGCTGTTCGGGGCGGTCGCCGCCGGTGAGATTGATGCCTGGACCGCCGAGATCGTAAGCGGCAACATATTGGAAGACTTGCGTTTGCGCGCGCCAGGCTTCGTATTTGGGGATGCTGGTGATGTTCGCGTTGCCTCGCGGGCCGCTGAGTTCGAGGGCGACGAGGCGGTCGGGTTCCGGATAGCCGAGCGGCTGCAGGAGAACCTTGTTGACGACGGAGAAGATGGCCGTGTTGGCGCCGATGCCCAGAGCGAGAGCCACGATGGCCGTGGCGGCGAAGCCGGGGCTCAAGCGCAGCGTGCGCGCGGCGTAGCGAAGGTCCTGCCAGAATTCTTCAGTCAGCGAAGCGATGCGCATTGAGGATATCCTCCCCCGGAACCGGCAGCCGCTGCGATCCGTCGGACAGCGTACACGGCATTGGACGCGGGAGAAAGCGCGTTCGTTTGTCGAGTCTTTTGAGCGCAATGCGGCGCCTTGGGACGCCGGAACCGTGTGCTATGATGCGCGAGTAGAATCAATCACATCCGCGAGTTGCGGGAATTTCCTTGACCGCGGCGGGCCCTCGGGGGCGGAGATGTTTTCGAATCGCGTGAAGCTTGACGACGAGCTGTACGAGCGTGCGAAGAAATGCGCCGAATTGGCCGGCTACTCTTCGGCGGATGAGTTCATTCAACATGTCCTCGAGAAAGAGATTACGAAGATTTTGGGAACCGGTTCGGGCGAAGGCGAAGCGTCTGAGGAGATCAAGAAACGCCTGCAGGGACTGGGGTACATTGAATAAGCCGCCGTCAAACGGCGGCCCGCCGGGCGTATGAACGCGATCCTCAGGGGCCTCGACCGCGGTTTTGACCTGCTGTTCCGATTTCTGGGGTTACTTCCCCCCGCGTTGGCGCTTGCGGTGCTGGCGGTCGTAACGGCAATCGCCGCTCTGCTGGTTTTCCGCTGGGTGTCGAATCAAAAGGCGATTCGCAAGGCGAAGGACCGCATCGGCGCACACGTTCTGGAAATCCGCCTGTTTCCCGACCAGTTGAACGTGGTGGGGCGCGCGTACCTGGCCATGCTAACCGGCACGTTTGCCTATTTACGTCACGCGCTTCGGCCCGTGACGGTGCTTTTTCTGCCGCTTTTTTTGCTGTTCGTGCAAATGGAGGCGTATTTCAACTACAAGCCTCTTCCCGTGTCCGAAGACTTCCTGTTGCGCGCGACGCTCGCACAAGGGCAGGACATCAATGGATTGCAAATCGAGCTGCCGCCCGGCGTGGAATTGACCGCTCCACCCGTTCACATTCCCGGTGACAGAGAAGTCGACTGGAGGTTGAAGCCGAGGAAGGCGGGCGAGTACGAAGTGCGGCTCCAGTTCAGCGGAGCCGAGTACACGAAACGCATTGTGGCAGATAACGGACTGCGGCGAGTAAACTCGGAACGAAAGCGCGGCGGAACTTGGGAAACACTGCTGAGCCAGGCGGAGCCGCCATTGCCCGGGGGAGGGCCGCTGGAAAGCATCGCGGTGCAATATCCGCCACGCGAAATCGCCATCTGGAAATGGGAGTTCAACTGGGTTTTGGTGTTTCTGGTGTTCATGCTGGCGGCGGCGCTGGCGCTGAAGGGCATGATGGGAACGGAATTGTGAAATGGCAAGTGTGAGACAACAGCGAAAGTCAGCGTGGATCAGGGCGGCGCGGATCGCGGCGGTGCTGGGCATGATTTTGCTGCTGAATGCGCCGCGAGCGCACGCCTATGTCGGCCCGGGCGCGGGCTTCGCGGTGGTTTCCTCGTTTCTGACCTTCGTGATAGCAACGTTTTCTTCCCTGTTTGCGTTCTTCACCTGGCCCGTGCGCCAGTTTTTTCGTTTTCGCAAACGGCGGCGCGCCATTCGCCGCGCGAAAGTGAAGCGGGTCGTGATTCTCGGTTTTGACGGAATGGATCCCGAGCTGGCCGAACGCTATATGAGCGAAGGCAAGCTGCCGAATTTGGCGAAGCTGCGCGAGCAAGGGACGTTTCGCAATTTGGCGACGACGATTCCTCCCATTTCCCCGGTGGCGTGGTCGTCGTTTTTGACGGGCGTCAATCCCGGCAAGCACAACATCTACGATTTCTTGACGCCGGACCGCAGCCGTTATCTTCCCGAGCTTTCTTCGGCACGGATTCGCGGGCCGAAGCGCAATTTGAAACTCGGGAAATACGTGATTCCGCTGGGGCGCACGCAAATCAAGCCGCTCCGCAAAGGCGTACCGTTTTGGCATTACCTCGGCGAAGCGGGCGTGTTTTGCTCCGTGATTCGCGTGCCGATTACCTTCCCGCCGGAGAAATTTCCGGGCGTGCTGCTTTCCGGGATGTGCGTTCCGGACATTCAAGGAACCCAGGGAACGTTCTCCTTTCACACGACAAGAGTTTCGAAGAAGGAGTCCGCCGCAAATCGCATGGTGGTGCCGTTTGAAAGGCGCAACGGATTCTACGAATCGTACATTCCCGGGCCGCCGGACTCGTTGCGCACCGGCGCGAAGGAACCACTGCGCGCGGCGTTTCGCGTGAAAGCGGAACCGGCCAAGCGGCGGGTTGAGCTTCAGCTGGACGGCCAGCGCATCATGCTGCCGCGGGGCGAATATTCGGACTGGGTCGAAGTGGAATTTCGCGCCGGCCTCGGCGCCAGAGTCAAAGGCATCTGCCGCTTCTTCCTGAATTCCCTCGAACCGGAACTCGAGCTTTACGCCACGCCGGTGAATCTCCACCCGATGCGCCCGGCATTGCCGATCTCGCATCCGCTGACCTATTCCATCTACCTTGCCAAGCTGAACGGCCTATACGCGACGCTCGGTTTGGCCGAAGACACCTGGGCGCTCAACGACGGCTACCTGGACGACAGCGCTTTTCTCGAACAGTGCTACCTCAATCACCGCGAGCGCGAAAAAATGTTCCTCGACGCGCTGAAGAAAACTTCGCAAGGCGTTTGCGCGTGCGTATTCGACATCACCGACCGCGTCCAGCACATGTTCTGGCGCTATTTTTCGGACCAGGACGCCGCCGCGCAATCAGGCAATCCCGCGGGACCCAAAGTCATCGAAGAGCTCTACGCGCGCATGGACGAATTGATCGGCCGGACGATGAAGGACTTGAAAGACAACGCGCTGCTGCTCATCGTCTCCGATCACGGCTTCAAATCGTTCCAGCACGGAGTCAATCTCAATACGTGGCTGCACCAGAATGGGTATCTGGCGCTCCGCGAAGGCGCGCCGGCAGCCGACTGGCTCGAGAACGTGGATTGGCACCGCACCCGTGCCTATGCGCTCGGAATGAACGGCATTTTCATCAACCAAAAGGGAAGAGAGAGCCGCGGCATTGTGGAAGCCGGCCCAGATGCCGCGAAATTGCGCAGCGAGTTGTGCGAGAAACTGCAAGGCCTTCTCGATCCCGCGACCCGACGCGTGGCCATTACCAGGGCCTTCGATTCCCGGAAAGCCTACACCGGGCCTTACCGCGAAAACGCACCCGACGTCGTCGTCGGATTTGGCAGGGATTATCGCGTTTCCTGGAACTCCGCGCAGGGACGCGTGACCGATTCCGTGTTCGAGAAGAATACCAAAGCGTGGAGCGGCGACCACTGCGTCGATCCGGAGCTTGTCCCGGGCGTGCTGTTTTCGAATTGGAAGATTTCCGGCGAGGCTCATGCCATCACCGACGTTGCCCCGACGCTGCTGGAACTCTTCGGCTTGAAGGTGCCGCCGCACATGGACGGCAAGCCTTGGGCCATGGCTCCCGCAGCGCAATGAACCCATGAAAAAGAAAAAGCACCGCGCAAAACGCAAGAGAACCTCAGCATCGCGAAACGCCCCTTCCGCACCCAAGCCCGCTCCGGCACAAGAAAAGGCGCTGCCCAAGACGATCGCCGTGGATTTCGACGGAGTAATCGCGGAGTACGATGGCTGGAAGGGCGTCGGAATCCTGGGCGGCCCGCGAAGAGACGTGGTATCCGCGCTGCGCACACTGCACGCCGAGGGCTGGAAGATCGTGATTCACACAACGCGTGGAGAGGAAGAAATCGCTGCCTATCTGTTGCGGCACAGCATCCCGCATCACGAGATCAATCGCAATTCGGATTACACCACGCTCGGCGGAAAGCCCGTGGCGGACGTCTATTGGGACGACCGGGCGCTTTGCTATTCCGGGAACGCGGAGCGCGATCTGAAGAAGATCCGGCGCTTCAGGACCTGGAGCGGCCGCTGAGCGGCGTACTCGCAAAGCCTCATGGAGAGGCAGGCGTGTTCTCTCAAGAATCCAGATAGCCCAGGCGAACGAGCCGCTCGTGGATCCGGGCTTCTTCTTCCGCCGTGTAGGCCGCTTCGGTGCCCTCAAGGTAGCCCAGGCTTTCCAGTTTGCTCATAATGCGCGCCGCCGATTCCGCAGGAGACTCGGACTCGGTGTTGACCGTCAGTTCGGGATTCAGAGGCGGCTCGTACGGATCGCTGACTCCCGTGAAATTCTTGATTTCGCCCGCGAGCGCTTTCTTGTACAGGCCTTTCACATCGCGCTGCGTGCAAGTCTCCACGGATGCCCTTACGTAGATCTCCACGAAATGGGGGATGGCAGCGCGCACCTCGTCGCGAATCGCGCGATAGGGCGAAATCGCCGCGGCAATGGCGGCTACGCCGTGGCGCGAGAGCATGCCGCAGACAAAACCGATGCGACGGATATTTTCGTCGCGGTCTTCCTTGCTGAACCCGAGTCCCTTGCAGAGGTGCGTACGCACAACGTCTCCGTCCAGGACTTCGAAGCCGATGCCGCGCGCCCGAAATTCCTGCGCGACCAGGTTCGCAAGAGTGGATTTCCCGGCGGAAGGCAAGCCGGTGAACCACAGCGTGAATCCTTTGTGCCGGGGCTTCACGGGTTTTCCACCCGCTTTTCGCGGTAGGCTTCGCGAAGAATCTCCGCGACTTCGGCGCGGGTGAATTCGGGAGGCAGTTCGTTGCCCTGGCGCAGCAGTTCGCGAACCTTGCTGCCGCTGAGCACCAGGCGATGTTCCGGGCTGTGCGGGCAGGTTTTTTCCGAAGCCACGCCGCCGCACCGCTTGCAATAAAAAGTAGCGCCGAAGCAAAACGGCGTGATTCCCAGTTCGTCCGGCTCGAAGCTGAAGAATTTCTTCTGCGCGTCGAAGGGCCCGTAGAAGCCGCCAACTCCGGCATGATCGCGGCCCACGATGAAGTGCGTGCAGCCGTAGTTTTTGCGCGCTATGGCATGGAAGATGGCTTCGCGCGGCCCCGCGTAGCGCATCGCCGCGGGGTACACGCTGAACACTGTTCGCGACGCGGGAAGCGACGTGCCGACCAAAGCCTTGTAACAACGCAGGCGGACTTCCGCGGGAACGTCTTCTTCCTTGGTGCTGCCCACCAGCGGATGAAGCAGCAACCCGTCCACCGTTTCCAGCGCGCATTTCAGAATGTATTCGTGGGCCAGGTGGATCGGATTGCGCGTTTGAAACGCCACGACCGTGCGCCAGCCGTGGCGCGAGAAAAGATAGCGCGTCTCCCGGGGATCGAGCCGGTACTGCTCGAACGGGCCGTGGTCGCGGCGCTCCAGCAGGTGAATTGGCCCGGCCAGGCAGTGATCGCCGGCGTTGCGCAAGTAAACTACGCCGGGATGCGCGTCGCTGGTGGTCTTGAGTACGGCTTCGGCTTCTTTCTCGCGGTCGTAAGGAAAAATCTCTTCGAGTTCGAGAACGGCAACGATGCGCTCTTCAGAATCGGTCAGCGCAACCGCCTCCGAGGCCTTCAAACGGTTTGCGATTTCCGGGCCGACGGCCAGCGTTACGGGAATGGTCCAGGGAATGCCGTTGGCGAGGCGTTCCGAATCCCGCACCGAAGCGTAATCGCGCGAATTCATGAATCCTTCGAGCGGCGAGAACGCGCCCACGGCGATCAATTCCACATCCGCGAGTTGCCGCGCGTTCAGCATCACGTGTGGGAGGGAGGCCGCGCGCGAGGACCAATCGTCCCTAGCCGCGCCTTCCGGAACGCGGTTGACCAGCTTCCCGCCGTGGGGAGGAATGAGAGTCATCGGTAAGTTTCTCGCTGCATTGGCGTGCCTCTCCGCGCGGTTTCCCCTCAGGAAAAGCGCAATGCGGGCATGATACTGCTTCTGCAGAATTGCCGAAATCGCGAGCCGTAACGCGCCGGCTGTGAGAATATCCAAAAGGGAGAGGAGATGCATCCTAAAATTTGTGTTTTGGGATTGGATTGCGCCGCGCCGGAGATCCTGTTCGGTGACGAGCGGCTTAAAAACATTCGCCACTTGATGGGGCTCGGAACTTGGGGGCGCCTGGAAAGCGTGGTCCCGCCGATCACCGTTCCGGCGTGGATGTGCATGGCCACCAGCCAGGATCCCGGTTCGCTGGGCGTGTACGGTTTCCGCAACCGCGCCAACCATACCTACGGCGGTCTCAGCTTTGTCGATTCGCGTTCGATCAGCGAACCGGCGATTTGGGATCACCTGGCCACGCACGGGAAGAAGTCGATTGTTATGGGGCTGCCTCCCGGTTATCCGCCGAAGCCGGTCAACGGCATCCGGATCGGGTGCTTTCTCACGCCCGACACCTCGAAGAACGCCTACACGCATCCGCCGGAAATCGCCGGGGAGATTCGCAGCCAAGTGGGAGAGTATCCGGTGGATGTGCCGGGCTTTCGCACCGACGACAAGAAATGGTTGCGCGAGCAAATCTTCGAGATGAGCCGCAAACACTGGAAAATCGTGCGCTGGCTGCTGGCCGAAAAAGAATGGGACTACTTTCACTACGTGGATATCGGCCTTGACCGCGTCCATCACGGTTTCTGGGACTCTTACGACCGGCGGCACATTCACTACAAGGCGGGCAATCCTTTTGAGAGCGTGATTCCCGAATATTACTTGTGGCTCGACGAGCAGATCGGTGAGGCGCTGAATATCTTGCGGGACAAAGCGATCGTGCTCGTAGTCTCCGATCACGGCGCGCAGCGGCTGGACGGCGGATTTGCCGTTAACGAATGGCTGGCCCGCGAAGGCCTGCTCGTGCTCGATGAAATGCCCTCGGCAGTCACCCCGTTTGCGAAGGCCAAGGTGAACTGGGCAAAGACCAAAGTCTGGAGTGAAGGAGGCTACTACGCTCGCATTTTCTTCAACGTGGAAGATCGCGAGCCGCGCGGCGTAATTCCCGCCGCGCAGTACGAGGCGTTTCGCGACGAGATGAAGAAGCGCCTCGAGGCGCTTCCGGGGCCGGATGGCAAGCCGCTGAACTCATTGGTCTTCAAACCGCAAGAGATTTACCGCCACGTCCGCAACGTCGCGCCGGACCTGATCGTTCATTTCGGCGGGTTGTACTGGCGCTCGATCGGCAGCATTGGCCATGGCAGACTTCATTTGGAGGAAAATGATACGGGACCGGACGCGTGCAATCACGCGCAGTTCGGAGCATTCCTGCTTTACGCCCCGGGAGGAGATTTGCGCGGCGAATTCCGGGGCGCGCGCCTGCTGGATGTTTCGCCGACGCTCCTCGACTTGGCGGGCTATGACGTTCCCCGGATTATGCAGGGAAAATCGTTGCGGAAGTAAGCTTCAACGACCTGTCGCAGCGTCGCGGCTTCACTTTGCCGCGCTTGATGCTGGGCCCGATGCTCGAAAGACGTCCAGGCCGGTCATGTAAGCCGGAGGCGTAACGCCGAATTGGAGCAGGACCGTCGGCGCAATGTCGAGTAGAGAAGGTTGCGGATCGAGAATCCGCCGATTGCTCAGGAGCACGCCGGGCACCAGCGTGTGATCCATGCAATGATCGCCACTCCAGGGTTCTGTGTTGTCGTCGATCAGCGTTGAAGGGATGCCGCCGAGAACGCTGTCCCAGCCCACTCGATAGCCGCGGTTGTAGCCGACGATCATATCCGGCGCAAAAGCCGTGGCTGAGCCGGAATAAACGTCTTTCGCCAGATCCACGCGGGTAATCACCGGGAGTTGCGTCTTCGGATCGCGTACGGCGGCGAGCTTGGCGCTGATTTCACCGAGCAGTTTGTCTGCTTCCGCGCCGGGGTGGACGATTCCGCCCCGTTCGCGTCCGCTGAGATTCAGGTAAAGGCCGTTCAGGCCCACTCCGTAGGCGCGCGTCTTGGACCAGTCCGCATCACGAAAGATGCTGCGGCCTTCCATCGAAGCTCCTTTTTTCACGACCAGATAGCCATTCTCCAAAAGCCACGTATTCAAG
>Ga0209073_10000130_pt1 | contig 11344 bp, 6 predicted proteins | sample GAAS100_FD_187520 | JGI IMG/M metagenome (GOLD analysis project Ga0209073, IMG submission 187520) | Agricultural soil microbial communities from Georgia to study Nitrogen management - GA AS100 (SPAdes) (version 2) | ecosystem: Environmental > Terrestrial > Soil > Agricultural land | place: USA...
AGATAGGGACGATGGCTGAGGACGTGTTGGACCTGCACCGCCGGGCGCTGGCGGAGTTCGGGCGGCGGGTGCACGCCGTCCGCCCCGACCAGTGGGGATGCCCGACGCCGTGCGCCGACTGGGAGGTCCGCAACCTGGTCAACCACCTGGTGGCCGAGCAGCTGTGGGTGCCGCCGCTGCTGGCCGGCAAGCGGGTGGCCGACCTCGGTGCCGGGTTCGCCGCCGGCGACGTGCTCGGCGACGACCCGGTGGCGGCCTGGGACGCGGCGTCGTCCGCCGCCGCGGCCGCGCTCGCCGAGCCGGGCGCGCTGGGGCGGGTCGTGCACCTGTCGTACGCGGACCGTCCGGGCGAGGAGTACGCCCGGGAAATGATCTTCGATCTGGTCGTGCACAGCTGGGACCTGGCCAGGGGCATCTCGGTGGACGAGTCGCTCGACCCCGGCCTGGTCGAGGCGGTCTACTCGTCGATCGAGCCGGACACCGACCTGGCCGCGACCGGGCTGTTCGACCAGCCGGTCCCGGTGCCCGCCGACGCCGACGAGCAGACCAGACTGATCGCGTTCACCGGCCGCCAGCCGTAAGGGGAGTCGTATGCACGTCGCCGTGCTCGGCACCGGGATCATGGGCGCCGGGATGACCCGCTCGCTGCTGCGGGCCGGTCACGACGTCCGGGTCTGGAACCGCACCGCGGCCAGGGCGCAGCCGCTGGCCGACGACGGCGCGACCGTCGCCGGCACCCCGGCCGGCGCGGTCGAGGGCGCCGAGGTCGTGCTGGTCATGCTCTGGGACACCCCGGCCGTGCTGGACGTGCTGGGATCGGCGGCCGGCGCCGCCCCGGACGCGGTCTGGCTGCAGGGGTCCACGATCGGCGCGGACGGCATGCGCGAGGTCGCGGCCGCCCGCCCGGACCTGCGGCTGGTCGACGCGCCGGTGCTGGGCACCAAGGGGCCGGCCGAGCAGGGCACGCTCGTCGCGCTGCTGTCCGGGGCGCCGGCCGACGTGGCGGCGGCCCAGCCCGCGATCGACGGCTACTCGGCCCGCTCGGTCTACGCGGGCGAGCGGCTCGGCGCGGCCAGCGCGCTCAAGCTGGCCTGCAACGCCTGGGTGGCCACGATGAACGCCGCGGTCGGGCAGTCGATCGCGCTCGCCGAGGGTCTCGGGCTCGACCCCGCGCTGTTCCTGGAGGCGACCCGCGGCGGCGCCTCGGACACGCCCTACCTGCACATGAAGGCGGAGCTGATCGCCAAGGGCGAGTTCCCGCCGTCGTTCACGCTGGCGGGCGCGTTCAAGGACGTCGAGCTGATCCGGGCCGCCGCCCGCGACGTCTCGGTCGCCGACGACGTGCTCGCCGGGCTGGTCGCCGCGTACGGCCGGGCGGTCGCGGCCGGCCACGGCGAGGAGGACATGGCCGCGGTCTACCGGGCGTTCCCGCCCGGCTGAGACTCGCCGGCCAGCAGCTCGGCCGCGTTCGCCACCGGGCCGAGGTGCCGCATCTTGTCCGGGTTGACGATCGAGCGGACCTCGGCCACCCGGCCGTCGCGGAAGTCGATCGCGAGCACGTTGACCAGCCGCCCGGCCGGGTCGAGCACCCGCAGGCCCGGGCTGCCGTTGACGGTCACCGGCTCGATCAGCAGGCCGAACCGGTCGCCCTGGCGGGCCAGCCCGGCCAGGAACCGGGCCACCCGCAGCGTGCCGTCGATCGGGTGCTTGACCGCCGGTGCCTTGCCGCCGCCGTCGCCGACGAACACCACGTCCTCGGCCAGCAGCTTCTCCAGCCCGGCCACGTCGCCGGCGTCGAGCGCGGCGAAGAACCCGCGGACCAGCTCGTCCCGGCGCTCGCTGGGCGGGTCGAACCGCTGCCGGCGCTCGGCGACGTGCCGGCGGGCCCTGGCCGCGATCTGCCGGCAGGTCGCCTCGGACCGGTCGACGACGGTCGCGACCTCCGAGTACGGCAGGTCGAACAGGTCGTGCAGCACGAACACGGCCCGCTCGACCGGCCCGAGCGTCTCCAGCACGACCAGGAACGCCGCGGTCAGCGACTCGCGCAGCTCGGCCCGCTCGGCCGGGTCGGGCTCGCCGAGGACCGGCTCCGGCAGCCAGGTGCCGACGTAGCGTTCCCGCCGCACCCGGGCCGAGCGCAGCTCGTCCAGCGCCAGCCGGCTGGTCACCGTCGCCGTGTACGCGGTCGGGGAGCGGACCTCGGCCGGGTCGGTCGCGTGCAGCCTGATCATCGCCTCCTGCACGATGTCCTCGGCCTCACCGACGCTGCCCAGCATCCGGTACGCGATCGTGAACGCGTACCCGCGCAGCTTCTCCGGCGCCCATGTGTCGACCATCACCCCGATCCAACCACCGGCCTGTCACGTCCGCTTCCGCCGTTCCGTCTCCTGTGGCGAGACCCGACGAAACGGAGAAGTCATGCGGATCTTTCTCGCCGGTGCCACCGGCGCCATCGGCACCCGCCTCGTCCCGCAGCTGGTCGCGGCCGGCCACACCGTGGTCGGCACCACCCGGCATGCCGGCAAGGCCGACCGGCTGCGGTTCCTCGGCGCAGAACCCGCCGTGCTGGACCCGCTCGACCGGGCCGCGGTGACCGCCGCGGTCGAGAAGGCGGCCCCGGACGTGCTGGTGCACGAGCTCACCGCACTGTCCGCGGCCGGCAGCCCGCGGGCGTTCACCAAGGCGTTCGTCGAGACCAACCGCCTTCGCACCGAGGGCACCGACATCCTCCTCGACGCTGCCCGGGCCGCCGGCGTCCGCCGGGTCGTCGCGCAGAGCTTCGGCGGCTGGCCTTACGCGCGGACCGGCGGACCGGTCAAGACCGAGGAGGACCCGCTCGACCCCGACCCGGTGCCGGCCGCGGCGCCGGGGCTGGCCGCGATCCGGCACCTCGAGGAGGCGGTGACCGGGTACGGCGAGGGGCTCGCGCTGCGGTACGGCGGCTTCTACGGGCCCGGCACGTCGCTCGCGCCCGGCGGCCCGCACGTCGAGCTGGTCCGCAAGCGCCGGTTCCCCATCGTCGGCGACGGCGCTGGAGTGTGGTCGTTCCTGCACATCGACGACGCGGCCGCGGCCACGGTGGCGGCGGTCGAGCGGGGGGCGCCGGGCGTCTACAACGTCGCCGACGACGAGCCCGCCCCGGTGCGGGAGTGGCTGCCGGTGCTGGCCGCCGCGGTCGGGGCGCCGCCGCCCCGGCACCTGCCCGGCTGGGTGGCCCGACCGCTGATCGGCGGGCTGTTCATGGTGATGATGACCTCGGCCCGCGGCATGTCGAACGCGAAGGCCAAGCGGGAGCTCGGCTGGAGCCCGGCCTACCCGAGCTGGCGGGTCGGGTTCCGTGAGCTCGCGCCCGCGGTCGGTGACCGCAGGGCGGCCTGAGGTCGCGCACCAGGGTGAACCATGCACCGTACCGGCGAGGGACCACGATCCGTCCGTGATCACGTGGTTCCATCGTCGGCGTGTCCGGACCGGGGGAGGCGCGCGGGTCGAGCGCGGCGGCGGGTTACCGGCTGGTCCGGCCCGCCGCCGCGAGCGCGCCGCCGCCGGCGCTCGAGGCCGGGCAGCGGGCCGTCGTCGACCACCCGGGCGGGCCGCTGCTCGTCCTCGCCGGGCCGGGTAGCGGCAAGACGACCACGCTGGTCGAGGCCGCGGCGGCCCGGGTCGCGGCCGGCGTCGACCCGGAGTCGCTGCTGCTGCTGACGTTCAGCCGGCGGGCGGCGACCGAGCTGCGGGAGCGGATCACCGGCCGGCTCGCCCGCACCACCCGCGAGCCGCTGGCCCGCACCTTCCACTCGTACGCGTTCGGCCTGCTCCGGGCGCAGGCCGTCGCCCGCGGCGAGCGGGGGCCGCGGCTGCTGTCCGGTCCGGAGCAGGACCTCGTCGTCCGGGAGCTGCTCGGCGGCGAGGTCGAGCTCGGCACCGGGGCCTGGCCGCAGGCGCTGCAGCCGGCGCTGCGCACCCGCGGCTTCGCGCAGGAGCTGCGCGACCTGCTGCTGCGCGCGGTCGAGCGCGGGGTCGGCCCGTCCCGGCTGGCCGGCTGGGGTCGAAACCGCGGCCGGGACGACTGGGTCGCCGCCGCCCACTTCTTCGACGAGTACCTGGACGTCACCGCGCTGTCGGCCGGAGACGGGCCGGAGGCGTACGACCCGGCCGAGCTGATCCGGGCCGCGCTGGACGCGCTGAGCACCGACCCGCAGCTGCTGGCCCGGGAGCGGGCCCGGCGCCGGCACGTGTTCGTGGACGAATACCAGGACGTCGACCCGGCCCAGGAGGAGCTGCTGCGGATGCTCGCGGCCGGTGCCGACGAGCTGGTCGCGGTCGGCGACCCGGACCAGTCGATCTACGCGTTCCGCGGCTCCGACCCGCAGGCGATCCGCCGGTTCCCGGACGTGTTCGCGCCGGCGTCCGGGCGGCCGGTGCCGGTGGTCGCGCTGGGCTCGTCCCGGCGGTCCGGCGCGACGCTGCTCGAATACAGCCGGCGGGTCGCGGCCCGGTTGCCCGGGCCGGCCGCGCACCGCGACCTGCGCCCGGTCCGGGGCACCCCGCCCGGCCGGGTCGAGGTGCACACGCTGCGCACCGCCGGCGAGGAGGCCGCGTACGTCGCCCACCGGCTGCGGGCCGCGCACCTGCTCGACGCCGTGCCCTGGCGGGAGATGGCGGTGATCGTGCGGTCCACCGAGCGGCACCTGCCCGCGCTGCGCCGGGCGCTGGCCGTGGCCGGCGTGCCGTCGAGCGTGGCCGGCGACGAGGTGCCGCTGGTCGCGCAGCCCGCGGTCGCGCCGGTCCTGCGGCTGCTGCAGTGCGCGCTGTGGGGGCTGCGCGCGCCGTCCGAGTACGGCCGGGTGCGGGCGGAGACCGGCCCCGACCCGCTCGACGAGGACGCCGCGATCACGCTGCTGACCTCGCCGCTCGGCGGGGCCGACGCGCTCGCGCTGCGCCGCCTGCGGCAGGAGCTGCGCCGGCTCGACCTGGTCGCCGGTGGGGCCGGCGGTTCGGCCGGGCTGCTGGTCGGCCTCCTCAAGGACGCCCGCGCCGCCGCCGACCCCGGGCGGGACGGGCCGGAGCCCGGGGTCGCGGCGGCGGTCGCCGCGGTCGACCGGATGGTGCGGGCCGCGGCCGGGGAGCGGCTCGGCGCGCCGGCCCGGCGGGTCGGCTGGCTGCTGGCCACCGCCCGGGCGACCGCGCGGGCCGGCGGCACCGCCGAGGACGTGCTCTGGGCGGTGTGGCAGGCGTCCGGACTGGGCGAGCAGTGGCAGCGGCAGTCCAACGCCGGCGGCCCCGCCGGCGCCGCCGCCGACCGCGACCTCGACGCGATGGTCGCGCTGTTCGACGCGGCCGCGAACTTCGTCGACCGGCTGCCGAGGGCCGGCCCCGCGGTGCTGGTCGACCACCTGCTCGCGCAGCAGATCCCGGGCGACACGCTGGCCCCGAAGGCGCCGACCGGGGACACCGTCCGGCTGCTCACCGCGCACGCGGCCAAGGGTCTGGAGTGGACGGTCGTCGCGGTGGCCGGCGTGCAGGAGGGCAGCTGGCCGGACCTGCGCCGGCGCGGCACCCTGCTCGGCGTCGAGGACCTGGTCGACGTCGCCGCCGGCCGCGAGCCCGAGCTGCTGTCCCCGGTGGCGCCGCTGCTGGACGAGGAGCGCCGGCTGTTCTACGTGGCGGTGACCAGGGCCCGGCGGCTGCTGATCGTCTCCGGGGTGGCCGGCGAGGACGACCAGCCGTCCCGGTTCTTGGACGAGCTCGACCCACCGCCGCCCGGCGAGCCGCGACCGGTCACCGCGGTGCCGCGGGCGCTGTCGCTGCCGGCGCTGGTGGCCGAGCTGCGCGCGGTGGTCAGCGACCCGAAGCAGGTCGACACCCGGCGCCGGGCCGCGGCCACCGAGCTCGCCCGGCTCGCCACCGCCGGGGTGCGCGGCGCCGACCCGGACGAGTGGTGGGGGCTTGCCGGGCTGTCCGACCCGCGGCCGCTGGCCGACCCGGGCGAGCCGGTGCGGGTCTCCCCGTCGGCGCTGGACCGGTTCATCGGCTGCGAGCTGCGCTGGCTGCTGGAGGCGGTCGGCGCCCGCGGCTCCGAGCAGGCCGCGCAGTCGGTGGGGACCGCGCTGCACGACGTGGCCGCGGCGGCGGTGACCGACGAGATCACCGACTCGGCGGCGCTCGGCGAGCGGCTGGAGGAGGCGCTGGAGCGGCTCGACCTCGGCGGTGCCTGGACCACCCGGCGGGAGCGGGCCAGGGCGCGGGACATGCTCGGCACGTTCCTGCGCTGGGAGCGCTCGTCCCGGTCCCGGTACGTGCTGGTCGACGTCGAGGCGCAGTTCTCGGTCGAGGTGCCGGCCGAGTCTCCGGACGGGCACCCGGCCGAGCTCGCCGGCCGGATCGACCGGCTGGAGCGGGACCCGGACGGGCGGCTGGTCGTGGTCGACCTGAAGACCGGGCGGAGCAAGCCGGCCGAGGGCGAGCTGGCCCGCCACCCCCAGCTGGGTGCCTACCAGCTGGCGGTCGCGTCCGGTGCGTTCGGCGACGCGTCACCCGGGGGCGGGCTCCTGGTCAACCTCGGCACGAACGCCGAGCGGGCGCGGACCCAGGAGCAGCAGCCGCTGGACGCGGACGCCGACCCGGACTGGGCCAGGGACCGGGTGCGGGCCGCGGCGACCGGGATGGGCGGTGCGGCCTTCCGCGCGCTGCCGGGCCCGGCTTGCCGCATCTGCGCCACCCGGTCCTCCTGCCCCGCCGTGGACACCGGCCGCCAGGTCACCGAATGAGCTCTTCTCCCACCGGGACGCCGGCCGCGGTCCGCCCGGCCGGGCCCGGTGGCGGGGGACGCGCGGACCGCCGGCGCCCGACCGGAACCGCCGGCAACGGGGTCGCGAGGTGACCGGCCCGCGGTGGTCGCCGCAGGAGCTGGCGGTGGCGCTGCGGCTGCCGGTGCCGACGGCGGAACAGGCGGCGGTGATCGGTGCTCCGCTGGGTCCGGCGGTCGTCGTCGCCGGCGCCGGCTCCGGCAAGACCGAGACGATGTCGGCCCGGGTGCTCTGGCTCGTCGCCAACGAGCTGGTCCGCCCCGACCAGGTCCTCGGCCTGACGTTCACCACCAAGGCCGCCGGCGAGCTCGCCACCCGGATCCGGGTCCGCCTGGCCCAGCTGCGCGCGTTCCTCGGCGCCGGCGGTCCGGCCGGCGACCCGGCGCTGGCCGGCGAACCGACCGTCGCCACCTACCACGCGTACGCCGGCCGGCTCGTCGCCGAGCACGCCCTCCGGCTCGGCGTCGAGCCGAGCGTCCGCCTGCTGTCCGAGGCGATGACCTGGCAGCTGGCGCAGAAGGTGGTCCGCACGTACGACCTGGACGTCCCGGAGCTGGACAACGCCGAGTCCACGGTCACCAACTGGGTGCTCGACCTGGCCGGCGAGCTGGCCGAGCACCTGGTCGAGCCGGACGAGCTGCGCCGCTGGACCGACGAGCTGCGCACCAGGGTGATGGCCAAGCCCCGGCGCAGCGCCTCCGGCCGCGGCGTGGCCGGCGAGCCGTACGCGGAGGTGCGCCGGCTGCTGGAGCGGGCCGCCGCCCGGGTCGCGCTGCTCCCCCTGGTCGACCGCTACCAGCGGGCCAAGCAGGACGCGCGGGCGATCGACTTCGGCGACCAGATGGAGATCGCGGCCCGGGTCGCCGACCGGTTCCCGGAGGTCGGCCGGGCCGAGCGGGCCCGGTACGCGGCCGTGCTGCTGGACGAGTACCAGGACACCGGGCACGCGCAGCTGACCATGCTGCGCGGCCTGTTCGGGGCTTCTGCGGGCGGCCACCCGGTGACTGCGGTCGGGGACCCGGCCCAGGCCATCTACGGCTGGCGCGGTGCCAGCGCGAACAACCTGATCCGGTTCGCCACCCACTTCCGCACGGCGGCCGGCGACCCGGCCCCGGTGCTGCCGCTGTCCACCTCGTTCCGCAACGACGAGCAGGTCCTGGACGTCGCCAACGCGCTGTCGGCGGAGATCCGGGAGAACGTCCCGGCGCTGGCGCCCGGACCGCGCGGCGGGCCGGGAGTGGTCCGGGCCGCCCTGCTGGAGACCGTCGCCGACGAGGCCGACTGGCTGGCCGACCAGGTCGCGGCGGTGTGGCGGGAGGACGCGGCCGACCGGCGGCTGCGGGCCGGCGGGCGCAGCGTCGCGGTGCTCTGCCGGCGCCGGTCGCAGTTCGACCTGGTCGCCGGCGCGCTGCGGGCCCGCGGGGTGCCGGTCGAGCTGGTCGGGCTCGGCGGCCTGCTGGCCACGCCGGAGATCCGGGACCTGGTCAGCACGCTGCAGGTGGTCAGCGACCCGACCGCGGGCGCGGCGCTGGCCCGGCTGCTCACCGGCGCCCGGTGGCGGGTCGGCGGCCGGGACATCGCCGCGCTCGGCCGCCGGGCCCGGTCGCTGGCCGCGCGGCGCGAGGAGGCCGCGGCCGGCACCCGGGACGTGGTCTCGGACGCCAGCCTGGTGGAGGCGCTCGACGACCTCGGCCCGCCGGAGCTCTACTCGGCTGACGGCTACCGGCGGATGTCCACTCTCGCCGCCGAGCTGGCGGCACTGCGGCAGCGCACCGCCCAGCCGCTGCCCGACCTGGTCGCCGACGTCGAGCGGACGCTGCTGCTGGACATCGAGGTGGCGGCGGCGCCGGACCGGGACCGCGCGGCCGGGCGGGCGCACCTGGACCGGTTCGCCGAGGTCGCGGCCGACTTCTCGGTCGACGCCGAGGCGCCGACGCTGGGCGCGTTCCTGGCCTACCTGGCCGCGGCCGAGGACGCGGAGCGCGGCCTCGAGGCGGGCGTGGTCGACGTCGACGCCGACCGGGTGCAGGTGCTCACCGTGCACGCGGCCAAGGGCCTGGAGTGGGACGTCGTCGCCGTGCCGGGGCTGACCGTCGACGTGTTCCCCGACCTGCTGTCCACCCGCGGGTCGGGCTGGGCGAGCAGCGCGCCGACCCTGCCGTACCCGTTGCGCGGCGACGGCTCCGACCTCCCCGTGTTCGACGTGATCACGCCGCGGGACCAGAAGGGCCTCGACGACGCGAGGAAGGACTTCGTGGAGGCGTGCAAGGAGCGTGCCGTCCGCGAGGAGCGCCGGCTCGCGTACGTGGCCGCGACCCGGGCCCGGCACCTACTGCTCGCCTCCGGCTACTGGTGGGACACCGCGGTCCGGCCGCGCGGCCCGTCGACGTTCCTCACCGAGCTGGCCGCCGTCCGCGGTGTGCAGGTCGACCAGTGGGCCGACCCGCCGGCCGACGGCGCGACGAACCCGCTGCCGCCGCCCGCGCCGGTGCCGTGGCCGGCCGATCCGCTCGGCGCCCGCCGGCCGCTGGTCGAGCAGGGCGCCGCGCTGGTCCGCGGCGCCGGCGAGCCGGTCGCCGACGAGGGCACCCTCTTCGCCGAGGAGGACCTGCTCGCCCTGGGCTGGCAGCGGGAGGCCGAGATCCTGCTGGCCGAGCGGGCCGCGGCCGCCGCGCCGGGCGGCGCCGACGTGCCGCTGCCCGGCCACCTCGCGGTGACCGACCTGGTCACGCTGGCCCGGGACCCGCTCTCGCTGGCCCGCCGGGTCCGCCGTCCAGTGCCGACCCGGCCGGCGCCGCTGGCCCGCCGCGGCACCGCGTTCCACGCCTGGCTGGAGGAGCGGTACGGCGGCGAGCGGCTGCTCGACCTCGACGAGCTGCCCGGCGCCGCCGACGAGGACGCCGCCCCGGACGACGAGCTGGCGCTGCTGCAGGAGCGGTTCCTGGCCAGCGCCTGGGCCGACCGCTCGCCGGAGGAGGTCGAGGTCGCGTTCGAGACCGTGGTCGGCGGGGTGGTCGTGCGCGGCCGGATAGACGCGGTCTTCGCCGACCCGGACGGCGGCTGGACGGTGGTGGACTGGAAGACCGGCGACCCGCCGCGGGACGGCACGGCCGCCGCGGTGCAACTGGCCGCCTACCGGCTGGCCTGGGCGGAGCTGTCCGGCACCCCGGTCGAGCAGGTCAGGGCCGCCTTCCACTACGTACGGCAGGACCGCACGGTCGCGCCGGTCGACCTGCTCGACGCGGCTGGCCTGCACGCCCTCGTCGCGTCGATCCCTACTGCCGCGGTCTGATCCGCTCCAGCGCCAGCCGGGCGACCGTGTCGGGCTCCTGCTCCGGGACCCAGTGGCTCACCCCGGGCAGCTCGACGAACCGGTAGTCCGCGGTGACGTGGGCGGCGCAGTCCTCGGCCGCCGCGCGGCCGACCGCGAGGTCCTCGGTGCCCCAGACGTACGTGGTCGGCACGGTGACCGGGCCGAGCCCGTCCAGGTCGCGCCGGGACATCGCCCGGTACCAGTTCAGCGGGCCGGTCAGCGCCCCCGGCTCGGTGAGCGGCCGGACGAAGTCGTCGGCCGGCACCGGCCCGAGCATCACCCGCAGCCGGCGCGCGTCCTCGGCCAGCAGCAGGTCCTCGGCGTCCGGCCGGCGGAACACCGCGATGTAGCCCGACCGCCGCTGCTGGTCCTCGTCGTCCCGCAGCGCGCCGGCGTGCGCGGCCGGGTGCGGCACGCTGATCGCGGTCAGCGTGGCGACCCGGTCCGGGTGCCGGCCGGCGAGGTTCCAGCCGACCGCCGCACCCCAGTCGTGACCGACCACGTGCGCCCGGGCCAGCCCGTACGCGTCGAGCAGGCCGAGGGCATCGGCCACCACGCGGTGCATCGAGTACGCCTCGACGCCGGCCGGCCGCGCGCCGGGGGAGTAGCCGCGCTGGTCCGGCGCGATCGTCCGCAGCCCGGCCGCGTGCAGCGCGGGCTCGACCCCGGACCACATCGACGCGTTCTCGGGGAAGCCGTGCAACAGCACCACCGCGGCCCCGTCGATCGGCCCGCCGACCCGCACGTCGAACGTCAGCTCGCCGAGCCTGACCTGCTCCGTCATCTCGGGTCCGTCATCCCGTCGCTCCTCGCGTCGCCCAGGTCGACGATCAGCGCGCGGTGGTCGGACAGCGCCATTTCCCGGGCTCCGGCCGCCGCGACCGGCGGCAGCGCGGGACCGTGCCCGAGCACGTGGTCGAGCTGCACCCGCGGCTCCTCGGTGGGGAACGTCAGCGCCTGCGCCAGCGGGATCCAGCCGGTCAGCCAGCGCGGGAGCGCCCCCGGCAGGTTGAGATCGCCGAGCAGCACCCGCGGCGCCGGCAGCCCGCGCAGGGCCCGGGCCGCGCGCCGCAGTTGCGCGCCGTTCCAGCCCGGCACGAACGACAGGTGAGTGTTGCCCACGGTCATCGGTCCCGCCGGGGTGTCCAGCACCGCGGCGATGAGCACCCGCGGCTCGTCCCGCAACCACAGCACCTTGCGCTGCGGGCCCGGGATCACGATCGGCGAG
>Ga0209073_10000134_pt1 | contig 11280 bp, 9 predicted proteins | sample GAAS100_FD_187520 | JGI IMG/M metagenome (GOLD analysis project Ga0209073, IMG submission 187520) | Agricultural soil microbial communities from Georgia to study Nitrogen management - GA AS100 (SPAdes) (version 2) | ecosystem: Environmental > Terrestrial > Soil > Agricultural land | place: USA...
TTCCTTGGCGCGTGTAAACACCGCCAGCGCTCCCTCGCCGGTCAGTTCGGAAATGCGCGATGCGATGCGTCTCGAGTTCATCGGCAAAAGCCCGCCGTTTCAGCCGCGGCGGTCTTGACCGCTTTAGGCCACGGCTGGACGGCACCCTTTCAGAACGCGTACCGCAACGAGAACTGAATCAGCCGCGGCGTGCCTACCGTCGAAAATATCCTGCCGAATGGGCTGCCTGGCGCTCCCGCGATTTCCACGTCGTTTATCGATGGATTCGCAAAGTTCGCGTGATTCCAGATATTGAAGAAGTCGGTGGTAAACCGCAGGTTCTGCTTTTCGGTGATCTTGAAATTCTTGATCAACGAGAAATCCCAGTTCTGCTGGTACGGTCCGCGGTAAATGTTGCGGCCAAGATTTCCAAAGAAAGTTACTATGCCGTCGCCCCCCTGGGAAGCGGGCACGAGCGGCGCGGTCGTGAAATTCGCCGCGTTCAGGTAGCCGTTGTTCACCCGGTCCTGGATGCTTCCGCCCGCCAGTCCTGCGGAAAGCGATCCTCCCGACGCGAGTTGCCCGCCCAGTGTCGCCGATGCCAGCCCGGGACCGAGGAACGCCGTCCCTGCCCCGGAATCCGTCACCGAAAAAGGCGCGCCTGATTGCACCACCGTAATCCCGCTTACCGTCCACTCGCTCAAAAGCAGCTTCTTTACGCCTTCGGCATCCTTGTAAAAGGGAAGGTCGTACCGGTAGCTAAGGCTCAGGCGGTGCGTGCGGTCGAAATCCGAAAGTCCCCGGGAAAACTTCAGGTCGCTCTCGTCGTTGAATGCCGTGTTCAGCGCCGTGTTTCCGCTCGACGTCGCATCCGTTGACTTCGACCACGTGTACGCCCCTTGAAAATATCCGGCGCTCCAACGGCGCGAAATGGTCAGTTGCAGCGAATGATAGTGCGAGTACGCGTCGTCGGCGAAGAGTTGAAATCCGTTATAACCATTGATGCCCGTATTGTTCGACCTCGCCGGGCCGTTCCCGGTTGTGCTGACGGTAATGGAACACGAAGCGCTGGCGCTGATCACGCTGCCGTCGCAGTTCGCGCCGCTCAATACCACCGGGTTTGTCGCGCTCGCCAGCCTTGCCTGGATGCTTGTCCGCGTTTCCCGCAGGTGCACCGCATGTGTGCCGACGTACCCTGCTTCCACGACCCAATCCTTGCCCAGTGCGTGCTGCAGCGTCAGATTCCACTGCTGGGTGCTCGGCGCCACAAAGTTGCGCGGCACGGTCAAGCCGAAAATGAACTGCGAAGGCAGCACGCCCGGGCTGCCGCTCGCGCAGCCGTAATTCGGAAACACCGTCGTGTCTCCGCCTGGAAATCCCTGGAAGACTCCGAGGCACGGAATAAAGTTTGGATCCAGCACGCCCGCTTGCGGCAAAGCGTTGATGCCGCTAAGAAAGAAATTAGAAAGCGACCCCGGCGCGCCGCCGCCGAACGCCACCGGCAGGTAAGGAGCTTGAAAACTCAGCTGGTCCACCGTGCCGACGTCTTCGCGAACATAGTAGATCCCGTATCCGCCGCGAATCGTCGTCGAGTGCTTTCCGCCCAGGTCGTACGCGAAGCCAAGGCGCGGTCCGATTCCTGTCGTGTAGTCGTTCTTGTATGTCGTGTCGCTGCCGGAGCCGGTCAATCCCGCTACGCCTAGGTTGTTCGCGCAATTTCCGTTGATGAACGGATACTGCCCGCTGTTCGCCAGGTCCTGGTCCAGATTGCCGATGTGGCACAGGTTGTCGTGAAACGCTCCCAGCACCTCAACGCGCAATCCCAGGTTCAACGTCAGATTGGGACGCGCGCGCCAGTCGTCTTGCCCGAAGAAAGCGAAATCGTTTGCGCGGTACTCGTGGTTGTAAACGCCGCCGCCCCCGAAGCTGAAGTCCGGCGCTCCCACCGCCAGCTTTTGAAAATCCGTCGCCCCTCCGCCGTTCACGAAGAACAGCTGGCCGTTGAACACTTGCGGAAACAGCTTGTCCAGGTTCACTCGCGTGAATTCGCCGCCGAACCGCAGCATGTGCGCTCCCCTGATCCAGCTCAAGGTGTCAACCATACTGTAGTTGTTCTGCGTCTGGAATTGATCAGCGGGCGGCGTCGGGCCGATCTGGAAACCGGAGCTCGCCAGCGTGAACTTGTAAATGGACTTCGTCACTGCATTCGTCGGCCTCTGAATGCCCAGGTCGTCGGCGGTTACGGGCGGCACATTGAGCAGGCTGTTGTTGATTCGCTCATACCCGAAGCGAAAATCGTTCACGAACGTCGGAGAAAAAAGATGTGTTTCGTTCAGCGTGAAAAAGCGCGCGTGAACGGGCAAATCATATGGAAAATTCAAGTCCGTCGCGCTGATGCTGCTCGCCAGCGTTCCTCCGAGCGAAGCCTGCAATCCGCCCGCGCCGAACGGCAAAACGGACTCCGCGTTGGAAAAGAAAAAGCGCCCGGCGATTTTGTCGCTTCCGCCGCGAAACTCTTTGTCCCAGTTCGTGGTGAACTGATCGTCGCTGTACCGCCCGGGCTCGCTGGCAATGAAGGGCGCCGTCGCATAAGCGGCTTTGTTGGGATTTAAATCCGGAGTTCCAACCGATGGAATCAGAAACCCGCTCGGGTCACCAAACTCATTGCTCTGAAACTGCAGCAGCTTCAAAATTACCGGATCGATGTCTCCGGGAGCGATCGGAAACGCCGCCGTGCTCAGCGCGTTGGCGATCGATGCCGCGTCGCGCGACGTCGGAAGCGCCGGGAATGCCGGGTTGTTGATCTGTGTTCCCGGAGAAAGGGCGCTCCTCTGCCGTGTCCCCTGGTAATTGACGAAGAAATAGCCCAGTTTCTCTTTCCCAACCGGCCCGCCGAGACTCCCTCCGAAAATGTTCTGCTTCACCGGAGGCCGCTTCTGCCCCGAAGCGTTCAGGAAAAATTCGTTCGCGTTCAGCACGTCGTTCCGAAAATATTCATACAAGTCGCCGTGGAACTCCCGTGTGCCGGATTTGAGAATCGCGTTGACGTTTCCTCCGCCGTTTCTTCCCTGGCTGGCGTCATAAAGCGAAGTCTGCACCCTGAATTCCTGGATCACGTCCGGATTTGGCAAAGGCACGTTCGTCGCCTGGGCCACGTTATAGTCCGTCGCGCTGATTCCTTCGATCAGGTAGTTGTTATTGTCTTCACGCTGGCCGTTGACGATCACCCGCACGTTGCCGCGCCCCAGTTGCGCCGACGCATTCAGCTCGCTCTGCGCTCCCGCCGAAAGACTCAGGAGCTGCTGATAATTTTGCGTGGCCAGCGGCAGTTCCCGAACCGTTTGCGTGCCGATCGACTCTCCGGTCGTGGCGTTCGTTGTTTCGACGTTCGCTACTTCGGCCGTAATCTCCACTTTCTCCGACACCGCCCCGGGCTTCAGCGTGATGGTTACCCTGGCGGTTTCCGTCACGCGCACTTCGATCCCCTGCGCTCTTGCCTCTGAAAATCCCGTTTTGTTGACCACCGCGTAGTACGTTCCCGGAGGCAGCAGCGCTGCCACGAACGTGCCCTCGGATCCCGTCGACACTTTCCGGATCAGTGCGTCCGTCGCGGTGCTGAAGATTTGCACCGACGCGTCCGCCACCCAGCCCCCGCTGCTGTCTACCACCACGCCATTGATGGCCCCGGTTGCTCCTCCCTGGCCGTACGTCGCGGGCGCGGCCGCCATCGATGCCCAAAAAAGAACGCCAAGAACCACCTTAAGAATGCGCCGCATGATTTCCTCCACCCCGTGGACGTGCCTCTTTAATTGCTCTGTTTCACTTCGGAACACGCCTATCGCCCTTAGACGCGAACGAACGATGAATGTACACGGAATGTGCACGCCCCGGCCAACAATCGCTCACCTGAAACTAATGATTCACTTTGCCTCTGTCAAGGAAGCAGCACTTGCGGTGCCATCTGTTGTGCGGCGTTTTCCGGTGCAACAAAACCCGGCTTCGTCACGTTTTCGCCGTCCTTTGGCGAACCCTGCCTTGACGCCCCCGGCCCTGCAGGGCACCATGGCTTTGCCGGTCCTGAAGTAACCATTAACTCGCGCGGAGCGTCCTACTTACAGCCGGGTTCGCTGTTCGCAACGGGGGTGAACATGGCTCATCGACTTCTTTCCGTCCTCTCAGCAGCTGTTTTTTCTTTGGTCTGGGCGGGTTTCGCGCCAACCGCCCGCGGCGACTCCAGCCACGCCCGCATTGTGCGTCTGAGCCTCGTCCAGGGTGACGTCCGTTTTTCCAACAACGCAAAGGGCGACCCGCTCGCCGACGAAAAGGCTGTCTGGGAAAGAGCCGAGCTGAATCTCCCCATCCGCCAAGGCTATGTTTTGGCCACCGACAACGGTAGAGCCGAGGTCGAATTTGAAAACGGCGCCATGGCCTTCCTCGCGGAAAACACCGTCCTCGAATTCTACGACCTCTCGCTCGAAGACGGCGCGCGCACCAGCCGCTTGATCCTCCGCCAAGGCACCGCCGAGTTCTACGTCAACCCCTCCCGCGGCGACTACTTCAGCGTCACCGGCGGCGATTTCAGCGTCCAAGCCGAGGGCAAGACCACCTTCCGCCTCAATAATTTTGACGACGGCAGCAATGTCAGCGTCCTTCAGGGCCGCATCGCGGTGCTCACAAAACAGAAAAACACGCCCCTCCAGAAGGGCGAATCGCTCTCGATGAACGCTGGCGACGAGTCTTCCCTGACCGTTGGCCGTCTTCCTGAAAATGACGAATTCGACCAGTGGGTCTCCGGCAGAATTGAAAATGCCGCCACGGCAACCACCGCCGCGCTGCGCTATTCCGATTCCTACGGCTACACTGCAGGCTTCGGCGATCTCTACACTTTTGGCTCCTGGTTCCCCGTCGCCGGCTACGGGTATTGCTGGCGTCCGTACGGCGTTGGTCTCGGCTGGTCGCCTTTTGATTTCGGGAATTGGTTTTACGACGCTTCTTTCGGCTGGACGTTTATCGGCAACCAGCCTTGGGGTTGGCTCCCGTACCACTTTGGCGGCTGGCTCTTCGAGCCCGGTTTCGGTTGGGTCTGGAATCCCGGCGGCAGCTTTATCCCTGGCCGTCCCACGCGTTTTCGGCCAGTTACCGGGGTTTGGGTTCGTTCTGGTGGATTGCTCGGCATCGTCCCGGTCCACCCCTTGGACTCCGGCAGCAGAACCCCCCTGAACATGTCTCGCGGAGTGTTTCAGGTTAACCAACGCGGCGTGTCGAACCGCCTGCCCATCACGGAAACCGAAAAATGGAAGGTCGATAAGCGTCCGCCTCGTGACGTCTTTCCCGGCACGCTGGCGGCTGTCGGGTCTCCGGCGCGACTCTCGCGCTCCATGGTGGCGGAATCTCCCGCCCTTCGCGGAGCCAGTCCTGCGAGGCAGTCGGGCATTGTCTATGACCCCGGCGAGCGCCGCTTCATCAATTCCAATGCCGGTGGCTCAAATCCTGCGGCTTCCCGGTCTTCTGAAGAACGCGCAGGCATCGAGCGCACGGTCGCTCGGCCAAATGAAGTGCGCGCGCCAAATTCTTCCGCAACACCGGTTCCCGGTCGCCCCGCCTCAAATCGCGTTATGACTGACGAGCGAGGCCGCGCGGCGACTCCGCCCGCTCGCGTAGCCCCGCCTCCCCGTCCAAGCATCGCGCCTCCTCCGGCACCTAGAAGCGAGCCAAGCAGCATCGGCGGGGGAAGTTGGGGCGGAAGTCCCGCCCGGTCCGGCGGTGGCGGCTACAGCGGAGGCGGGTCGATGCCGCGGGCCAGCGCGCCCTCGGGCGGCGGCGCTCGTTCTGCGCCTGCGCCCTCCGGCGGTCGTCCTCACTGACGGTGGCCCGTCGCGCTGCGACTACGCGAAAATCATTCCGGCATATCCGACGACGGTTTCCGTATCTCGCGAGACATCCGCGGACGTGGCATATTTCACCACTTCTGCTTTCGTAGCCCCGATCGTGTTCAGCGCCGTCAGCATCGCCACGGCCGGCCCCAGCCCGCACATCGAGATGTCTTCGCGTCCGCAAACCTCGAACAAGCCCCGTGGGTCCATCGCCGTCAGTTGCGCCATCGCCATTCCGTCCTTCTTTCGCGTGGTCGCATCGTCTTCGTAGTGATTCAGATCGGATGTGGTCAGCAGCAGAATTGGTTCTCGCGCGGCCCTCAGCACTCTTGCTATTCCCGCGCCGACTTCCGCGAGCGATTCGTAGTGCAACGTTCCCAGCGCGATCGGAACGAACTTGAACCCAGGCGCCAGAACCTGCAGAAACGGAAGTTGCACCTCCAGCGAATGCTCACCCGCATGAGCGATCGCGTCCTCTCTCAGCAACGGACACGCTTTGCGCAGTTCGCTGCCCAATTCGCCGTCGATCGGCGCGTCACCCAGCGGCGTTCTCCACGCGCCCTCCGTTAGGATCGCCGCAGCCTGTCCCCTCGGCGAGTGCCGTACGCCCAGCACAATGATTTTTTGAGGAATCGCTATCTTCCCGTACACCGCGCCCGCTACATGCCCCGAATACATATAGCCGGCGTGCGGTACGAGACATGCCGGTGCGGATCGAACTGCGCTGCCGGGGGCGTGCTTCGTCAAACTGCGTACTTGCGAGGCGAGTTCGTTGGCGTCTGCGGGATAAAATCGGCCGGAAACCGCGGGAAGGCGAAGCATCGAAGGCTCCGCTGAATCACAATGGTTTGGAAGGCTTGCCCTTGATCTTGATTGCTTTTCTGGTTTGCGGATCGTAGTAGATCGTTACCTTGTCGCCGTACTGGTAGCCGCCCTTATCGATGATTTTCTGCATTTTCGCGGCGGCTTCTTCGGAAAGCGAAAAACTTTGGATTGCCAACTCGTTGTCTCTCTCGCGCACGGTGATTTCCGCGATCGTGGCGTTCATCACCGTGCCCTGAATTTTAGGGTACGGGCTTGCCTTGTGGGGCTTCAACGCGCGCACGATAATGGGCACCGCCGTGTCCACCACCGGCGCTGCTTGTCCCGCCGCCGTTCCGCACGCGAAGGCGCCGACAGCCGCGAACGCGACCGTCACCACTGCGGCGGATTTTACAGTAAGCTTCATTCGATGTCGTCGGTGGCAATGCGCAGCGACTTTAGAAACCGCACGTCCTGCGGTGTCATGTTCAGCCGCGGTGCCGGCTTCTTATCCGGATCTTGCTCCTGCAAAGATTCCTGGTCCACCTGAATGCGCAACGATTCCAGAAACCGCCGGTCCAGCGTGGTCAGCCGCGTATCCTCCACGGCGCTGCCCGCTTCGCGCTTCGCCAGCCCGATCGTCGCGTCCAGCTTCAGCACAATATCGTAGCCATGCGCGCGCACTCCGGCTATCGCCCCGGTGATTCTGTCCGACTCGGACACCGTGTCGTTAATCGCGTGTCCCAGCTCACGAAGCAGGTTTTTCAGGTGATCGTCGAGTTGCAAGGTTCGTTCTCCCTAGCTCGAATGCAATTGTAGGACTCGGCGTTGCCCGAGACAAGCGCCTCTCCTCGTTTCTGTCTCCAACTGGTTCACACGTCTTCCGTACAGTTCGTCCGCCCGCACCGCCCCGGAACTTACGCTAAAATGTCTCCATGGCCACGTCGGCAACCAAGGCCCTTCCTCCCCCCGCGCAGAGACACGGTTTCCGCCGCTTCTGGTTCGCCCTGCGCCAGTTGTTCCATGAGCTTGTCGGCGCGGTGTTCGCGATTCTGGCTCTCGTATGGCTCCAGAATTCTTTTCGCGCTTTGGTCCGCGACATTCCTCGCTGGGTGGTTGTTCTTTCGCTCGCCTTTGCCGTGCTCATGGTCGGTTTTTCCTGGGGCTCCTTCCGCCGTGCGCGTCAATTACGTTGAGGCGCTCGGGCATGGCGCTTGAAAATGTCCGCTGATTCCAAATCCGTGAAGTCCGCGCCCCAAGCCGGATTCCGCACCGCCTCCGGCTTGCCGCTGGAGCCCTGCTACACGGAAGGCGACTTGTCCCCCGCGCAATCCGGCGAAGCCGTTGGCTATCCCGGCCAGCCGCCCTTCACCCGCGGCATTTATCCCACCATGTATCGCGGCCGCCTCTGGACCATGCGCCAGTACGCCGGATTCGGCACCGCCGCCGAATCCAATCGCCGCTACCGCTATCTTCTCGGCAAAGGCCAGGCCGGCCTCTCCGTTGCCTTCGACCTGCCCACGCAAATCGGTCTCGACTCCGATCATTTCCTCGCCGCAGGCGAAGTCGGCAAAGTCGGCGTCGCGATCGATTCGCTCGAGGATATGGAGATTCTTTTCGACGGCATCTCCCTCGACAAGGTCTCCACTTCCATGACCATCAACGCCACCGCCGCCATCCTGTTGTGCTTGTACGTCGCCGTCGCGAAAAAGCAGAACGCCGATCTCGCCAGACTCTCCGGCACCGTTCAGAACGACGTCCTCAAGGAATATATCGCTCGCGGCACTTACATTTACCCGGTTCGCCCCGCCATGCGCATCGTTACCGACGTCTTCGCCTGGTGCAAGGAACACCTCCCGAAGTGGAACACCATTTCCATTTCCGGTTATCACATTCGCGAGGCCGGCTCGACGGCCGTTCAGGAAGTCGCCTTCACTCTCGCCAACGGCATCGCCTACGTTCAGGCCGCCGTCGACGCGGGCCTGGCAGTCGACGATTTCGCGCCGCAGCTTTCTTTCTTTTTCAACGCCCACAACGATTTGCTCGAAGAAATCGCCAAGTATCGCGCCGCGCGCCGCCTGTGGGCTTCCCTGATGGCCGAACGCTTCCGCGCCCGGAATCCCGCCTCCCTCATGCTTCGTTTCCATGCCCAGACCGCCGGCTCTTCTCTGACCGCGCAGCAACCTGAAAACAATATCGTACGTGTTGCGATGCAAGCCCTGGCCGCCGTCCTCGGCGGATGCCAGTCTCTGCACACCAATTCGCTCGACGAAGCCCTGGCCCTGCCTACCGAGGACGCCGCTCTTATCGCTCTTCGCACGCAGCAAATCATCGCCCACGAAACGGGCGTGGCAAATACCATCGACCCCGTCGCCGGCTCTTACGCCATCGAGCACCTGACCAGCGCCATCGAATCCGGTGCCCGCCAGTACCTTGCCAAAATCGACGCTCTCGGTGGGATGCTCCACGCCATCGAATCCGGTTACGTTCAGTCCGAAATCCAGAAAGCCGCCTACGACTACCAGCGCAAAATCGAATCCGGCCAAAAAGTAGTCGTCGGCCTCAACGGCTTTGTCTCCGAGCAGCAACGCGCCGTTTCTACGCTGCGCATCGACCCCCAAATTGAACGCACGCAGGTCGAACGCCTCCACGCTTTGCGCGACCGCCGCGATTCTCCCAAAACCCGGTCCGCTCTGGCGGCCCTCGAATCCGCCGCCGCGACGACCCAAAATCTCGTACCCTTCATCCTGACTGCCGTCGAATCCTACGCCACGCTCGGCGAAATCTCCGATGCCCTCCGCCGCGTCTTCGGCGAATACCAGGAATCTGTCATCTTCTGATCCTTGAACGCCGATCTGCCCCAAGCGCCGAAATCTGCACGGACAAGCTGTCCCCGCTTCCACTCTGTAGTATTCTCGGAACGGGAGCGACGATGAGATTGGTTCTTGCTTCGGCCTCTCCCCGCCGGGCCGAAATCCTCCGGAATGCCGGTCTGCCTTTCCTGGTGTTGTCTTCCGCCGTCGACGAGACCCCTATCCCAGGCGAATCTCCTCACGACTTGGTTCAGCGCCTCGCTGCCGCCAAGGCCGAACTCGTCGCCGCCCGTGCCGTGGGCCCGGCCATCGTCGTCGCCGCCGACACCATCGTCACTCTCGAAGGAGCCATCCTCGGCAAGCCCCGCACCACCCAGGACGCTCGCCAGATGCTCGAAAAACTCTCCGGCCGCACCCACTCCGTCCTCACGGGAGTTACTCTGATTCGTCTTCCGGACGCCGAGCGCCGCCAGTTCGTCGAAGTCACGCAAGTCCACTTCACCGCTCTGTCCGATCAGGACATCGTGCGTTACCTGGCTTCCGGCGAAGCCTTCGATAAGGCCGGCGCTTACGCTATTCAAGGTATGGCGGGACGCTTCATTCCCCGCATCGAGGGTTGCTATTTCAACGTGGTTGGTTTGCCTCTTGCCAGGCTCTGCCGCGAGCTCGCCGACCTCGGCTGGTCCGAAGACCACCAGCGCCCCGCCGTCGTCTGACGCTCTTCACTTTGTTCTTGAGGATGGCTTGGCCGGTTCGTCGTACGCCCGAAGCGCCCTGCGGCTCGTTCCAAAGCAACTCGACGCGATTTGCCGCGATATTTGTTCAACAAGCTCAGCGCGTCAATACTCTTACTTCTTCTCTTCCGCCTGCTTCTCGGCCGGAGCGCTCGGCGCCGCTGGCGGCGTCGTAGCCTGCGAATGAGAGCCGGACATCCCTTCCCTGAACCCGCGCACGCCCTCTCCCAGGCCGCGCATCAATTCAGGGATCTTCCGGCCGCCGAACAGGATCAGCACCACGACCAGAATGATCAGCCAGTGCAACGGGAATTCCATAAAACCTCCAACCCTCCCCATCCCAACCTACCACGCAGCTCGAATCTCCATCAAATACCACAACCTGGATTTTCCGTGAAATCATAGTATAACACGCTCGTCCCCCACTCGCCGCGTCACCCGCTCCCGGTCCAGGTATTCCAGCAGGGGAATCGCGTATTTCCGTGAAATCCCCGTCAGCTCCTTGAACACCGCCACCGAAATCCGCTCCCCTTTTTGCCGTTTGTATTCGGCCAGCCGCGCCTTCATCTCCTGCAGCGCGCGCTGGTGAAATACCAGCTCGGCCGTCACCCGCACTAAACTTTTCTCCCGCAACAGCAGTTGCATCAGCTTCTCCGCCCGTTTCGCATCCACCGAAAGCTGCCCCAATACCTCCTTCACCGGCGGCACCGCCAGCCCCGCCTTATCAAACGCCCTTTCCATCTGTTCCTTCGAACGCGCCTCCTCGGGCAGCAGCGTCACCACCGCTCCCGCGCGCCTCACCAGTTCGCCCGCCAGTTCCACCTTCTTCTCCGCCGCCAGCTCCTCGAGCGCCGCGCGAAAAGCCGCCGCCTGAATTCGCCGGCCCAACGCTGACCGCAAGTCTTCGCGCGCCATTCCCGGCAACAGCGGGTTCCCTTGATGAAATTTCTCGATCGTCTCGCTGATCTTTCCGCGCAGTTCATCAAACTGTTTCCGATCCACCAGCAACAACGCCTCCGCCGCAACTTGCCGCGCGCGTCCCGAAGTCTCAATCCTTTTCGCCGTATCCCGGATTTTCGC
>Ga0209073_10000136_pt1 | contig 11210 bp, 11 predicted proteins | sample GAAS100_FD_187520 | JGI IMG/M metagenome (GOLD analysis project Ga0209073, IMG submission 187520) | Agricultural soil microbial communities from Georgia to study Nitrogen management - GA AS100 (SPAdes) (version 2) | ecosystem: Environmental > Terrestrial > Soil > Agricultural land | place: USA...
CCAGACCCTACGCGGTCCCCAGGGTCCAGGTGTACTTGCCCGAATTGTCCACTACCGTGACGGACACCGCACGCCGTCCCCCGGCATTGTCGGTCACCGTGCACCGGAACGTCACGCCTGCCTGCTGCCGCTGGTCCCCGGGGCAGCGGACGGCGACCGGTCCGGCGAGCCGGGCGGTCAGCCGGTCGGCGATCTGCCGCTGGACGGCGGCGGAGTCGAGATAGTGCGGCCGGGTCAGCCACAGCGCGATGCCGCCCGCGGCCAGCACGGCCAGCACCACCAGCGCGCCGACCAGGGCGACCCGGCGGGCGACCGGCGGGTCGTCGGCCGCCGGCCGGCCGGGCGGTACTGGCGGCTCCGGGTCGCCGGTGTCGAGGCCGTAGCCGGGCGGCTGGACGGCGGCGGCCCGGTCCCGGGACGAGCCCGGGACACCGGTGGCCGCGGCGGACAGGCCGGCCCCGATGCGCTTCGCGCCCTCGGTCGGGTCCGGTGCGGGCTCACCCGGCCGCGTCGCCCTCCCGGGCCAGGCGGCCGGGTCGGCGGCGGCCGGGTCGGCGGCGGCCGGGTCGGCGGCGGCCGGGTCGGCGGCGGCCGGGTCCGTGGCCGGGCTGGCGGCCGGGCCCGCGGCGGCCGGGCCCGCGGCCGCGTCGGCGGCCGCGTCCAGCGGGGTGTTGCAGCGCACGCAGGCCGGCGCGCCCGCCGGATTCAGGGTCGAACACGTCGTACAGGTCATACCGTCCGGCACGGGCTAGACCGTACCGGCCGTGGCCACCACTCCCCGGCGCACCGCGGCCACGGCGGCCCGCGCGGTCCCGGCCAGCTTGGTGCCGCCGACCGCGGCGAGCTGGTCGAGCAGGTCCAGCAGCTGCTTGCTCCAGCGGACGAAGTCACCCGCGGACAGCTCCTGCCCGGCCGACACGGACGCGCCGAGCACCCGGTCCAGCGGCTCGCCGCGGGCCCACCGGTACGCGGCCCAGGCGAAGCCGGAGTCGGGCTCCCGGGTCAGCGCCAGCCCGTGCCGCTGCTCGTCCTCCTCCAGCTCGGCCCACAGCCGCCGGGTCGCCTCGACAGCGCCGCGCACCGGGCCCTCGGGCAGCCGCACCGGCGCCTCGGCCTCCCGGCGCGACTCGTACACCAGCACCGACACGGCGGCGGCGAGCTCGGCCGCGGACAGCTCGTCCCAGACCCCGGCCCGCACGCACTCGGCGACCAGCAGGTCGGACTCCGACCAGATCCGGGCCAGCTGCCGGCCGGCGTCGGTCACCCCGCCGGCGTCGGCGCCGCTGCCGGCCAGGTAGCCGCGGGCGGTCAGCAGCGCGCAGACCTGGTCGAACGTGCGGGCGATGGAGTGGGTGCGGTTCTCCACCCTGGTGCGCAGGCTGGCCGTGTCCCGCTGCAGCCGGGCATACCGCTCGGCCCAGCGGGCGTGCTCCTCCCGGTCGGCGCAGCCGTGGCACGGGTGCTGGCGCAGCTCCCGGCGCAGCCGGGCGATCTCCTCGTCGTCGGCGGCCGGTGAGCGCCCCCGGCGCCGGCGCGGTGCGTCCTCCGGCCGCGCGTTGCGCAGCGTCGAGGCCAGGTCGCGGCGAGCCTGCGGCGAGCGGTGGTCGAAGTGCTTGGGCATCCGGACCCTGGCCAGCGGCTCCACCGGGGTGGGGAAGTCGACCGGGGACAGCCGGCCGGCCCACCGGTCCTCGGTGACCACCAGCGGGCGCGTCTCCCCGGCCGGGTGCACGCCCGGGTCGACCACGACCGCCATCCCGGACCGGCGCCCGCTCGGCACCCGGATCACGTCGCCGGGCCGGAGCCGCTCCAGCGACTGCTCGGCCGCGGCGCGCCGGGCGGCCGCGCCCTCCCGGGCCAGCGCCGACTCCCGCTCCTTGAGCCGCTGCCGGAGCGCGAAGTACTCGGTGAAGTCGCCGAGGTGGCAGTGCATCGACTCCGCGTAGCCGGCCAGCGCCTCCTGGTTCCGGTCCACCTGCCGGGCCAGCCCGACCACCGCCCGGTCCGCCTGGAACTGCGCGAACGAACGCTCCAGCAGCTCGCGCGCCTGCGGCCGGGACAGCTGCCGGGACAGGTTGACGGCCATGTTGTACGAGGGCCGGAACGACGAGCGCAGCGGGTAGGTGCGGGTCGAGGCCAGCCCGGCGACCTGCTCCGGGTTGACACCGGGCGACCAGAGCACGACCGCGTGCCCCTCGACGTCGATGCCGCGCCGGCCGGCCCGCCCGGTCAGCTGGGTGTACTCCCCCGGCGTCACGTCCGCGTGCGTCTCGCCGTTGAACTTGACCAGCCGCTCCAGCACCACCGACCGCGCCGGCATGTTGATGCCCAGCGCCAGCGTCTCGGTCGCGAAGACGGCCTTGACCAGGCCGCGGGCGAACAGCTCCTCGACCGCCTCCTTGAACGTCGGGATCAGCCCGGCGTGGTGCGCGGCTACCCCGCGCTGCAACCCGTCGACCCATTCCCAGTAGCCGAGCACGTCCAGGTCGTCCGGGGCGAGCTCGGCCGTGTACTCCTCGGCCACCCCGCGGACCTCCGCCGCCTCGGCCGGGGTGTTCAGCCGGAGCCCGGCGGCCACGCACTGCTGCACGGCCGCGTCGCAGCCGGCCCGGCTGAAGATGAACGTGATCGCCGGCAGCAGGCCGTCGCGGTCGAGCCGGTCGATGACGTCGACGCGGGCCGGCGGGCGCCAGCCGCGGGACCGGCCGCCGCGCCGCACCGGCTCGACGTACCGCTCCCGCTCGCGGACGTACCGGACGAGCTCGGGGTCGACCTCCTTGCCCGTCTCGCCGCCCCGGAACAGGTCGAAGAGCCGGGTGCCGACCAGCATGTGTTGCCAGAGCGGCACCGGCCGGTGCTCGTCGACGATCACCTTGGTGTCGCCGCGGACGGTGACCAGCCAGTCGGCGAACTCCTCGGCGTTGCTCACCGTCGCCGACAGGCTCACCAGCCGGACCGACGCCGGCAGGTGGATGATCACCTCCTCCCAGACCGCGCCGCGGAACCGGTCGGCCAGGTAGTGCACCTCGTCCATGACCACGTAGCCGAGGTTGTCGATCGCGCCGGAGCCGGCGTAGAGCATGTTGCGCAGCACCTCGGTGGTCATCACCACCACGGGCGCGTCGCCGTTGACCGAGTTGTCGCCGGTCAGCAGGCCGACCTGGCCCGCGCCGTACCGGTCGACCAGGTCGTTGTACTTCTGGTTGGACAGCGCCTTGATCGGCGTGGTGTAGAAGCACTTGCGGCCCTCGGCCAGCGCCAGGTGCACGGCGAACTCGCCGACCACGGTCTTGCCGGCCCCGGTCGGCGCGCAGACGAGCACGCCGAGGCCGTCCTCGAGCGCCTCGCACGCCTGGGTCTGGAACGGGTCGAGCTCGAACGGGTAACCGGCCGTGAAGTCGGTCAGTGCCGGCCGCTCCGCCCGCCGCCGGGCCGCCGCGTACCGCTCGGCCGGACTGCTCACCCTCCCAGCGTACGGACCAGGGCCACGCGCTACCCCGCTGGCACCCGGCGGGCGGCCAGGGCGCGGATGTCGTCCGGGATCAGGGGGGCGGCGACGAGCAGGGGCAGCAGGTCGGGTTCGCCGGTCAGGGCGCGGAACATCACCCCGATCGTCACCGGCGAGTCGGGCCGGTCGGTGACCGTGACCTCGTCGCCGGCGCGCAGCTCGCCCGGCCCCAGCACCCGCAGGTAGGCCCCGGGAGCGCCGTGCGCGGTGAACTCCTTGACCCAGCGGGCGCGCTTCATCTGGTCGGTGAACGTCGCGCACGGGATGCGCGGCGAGGTGACCTGCAGCACCACGGTGCCGACCCGCCACAGCTCGCCGACGACGGCGCCGGTCACGTCGACGCCGACCGTGGTGAGGTTCTCGCCGAAGAACCCGGCCCGGATGGACCGGTCGAGCCGGGCCGCCCAGACCTCGAGGTCCTCCCGGGCGTACGCGTAGACGGCCTGGTCGGGACCGCCGTGGTTGGGCTTGTCGACGATCGCGTCGCCGCCCACGCCGGAGGCGCCCCAGCCGGGGACGGTGACCGCGACCGGGCCGGCGGCGGGCATCTTGTCGATGCCGCTGCGCCCGCCCTTGCCCACGTACGGCTTCGGGACTCCCACGTTGACGGACTCGAGACCGGCCACGCGGTCGACCGTACGGTCTCCTCACGGCACGAGCACGCGCATTGCGGCCGGAACGCAGGTCGTGGTGACCGGAAGCACGCCGATCGGCTCGCCGTCGGCGTACGCGGGCAGGTCGGGCGCGTCCAGCGTGACCGTCGCGGCCCGATGGACGTGCACCTGCGGGTGCCGCACGTGCGTGCCGGCGCGGACCTGCGGCTTGAGCCGGACGAGCGTGGCCCTGGTCATCGCGTCCGCGACCACCACCTCGAACACGCCGTCGGTCAGGTCGGCGCCGGGGGCGATGAGCATGCCGCCGCCGTACCGGGTGCTGTTGCCGACCGCGACCAGCGTGACCTCCTGCTCGGTGGTGACGCCGTCGAGGGTGATCCGCATCCGGTGATGGCGCAGGTTCGCGATCTCCAGGTAGGCGGCCAGGTCGTAGCGCAGCGGTCCGCGCGGCCGGCGCATCCGCTCGGCCCTGGCCACCACCTGCGAGTCGAAACCGGCGTTGAGCACGCCCGCCCACCAGGTCCCGCGATCGGTCCGGCCGAGGTCGACGTCCCGGGTGCGGCCGGCGGCGATCACCGCGACCGCGTCGGCCGGGTCGGTGGGCAGGCCGAGGAAGCCGGCCAGGTCGTTGCCACCGCCGGCGGGCACGATGCCCAGCGGCACGCCGGTGCCGGCGACGGCCTGGACCACGCAGTGCACCAGCCCGTCGCCGCCGACCGCGACGACCGCGTCGACGCCGGAGCCGACCGCGTCGGTGGCCAGCGCCGCCGACTCGGCCCCGGACGCGCCGGACAGGACGACCACCCGGAGCCCGGCCGCGGCCAGTGCCGCCCGCACCGGGTCGGCCAACCGCGCACCCCGGCCGCGACCGGCCCGCGGGTTCGCCAGCAGAGCCACCGTCGCCGCCACGGTGCGAACCGTAGCGGGCCGGCCGGTCAGCGGCGGGTCAGCGGCGGGGCGGGTCGAGCTCGGCCGGCTCGTCGACCGGCTGGACGCTCACGTCCAGCGGGGAGATCTGGTCGTCGGCCAGGTCGCCGAAGCCGGCCTCGGCCTCGCGGCGGGCCTTGCGCCGGTCGTGCAGCCAGGCCAGCAGGACCGACAGCTCGAACAGCATGCTCATCGGGATCGCGAGCATGCACATGCTGATCGGGTCCTGGCTCGGCGTCGCCACCGCGGCGAAGACGAAGATCAGGAAGATGGCGATGCGCTGCCACTTGATCAGCCGGGCCGCCGGCAGCACCCCGACCAGGTTGAGCATCGAGACCAGCAGCGGCAGCTCGAACGCGGCGCCGAACACGAGCAGCATCGAGGTGACGAAGCCGATGTAGTTCGGCACCGCGATGACCGCGACCGTCCCGCTGCCGGCCAGGTTGACCAGCAGGGTCAGCGCCTTGCCGATGGTGAAGTAGGACAGCACCGCGCCGGCCAGGAACAGCAGCGTCGCGCTGAACACGAACAGCGTGGTCCAGCGCCGCTCGTTGCGGCGCAGCCCCGGCGTGACGAACGCCCAGAGCTGGTAGAGCCAGAACGGCGAGGACAGGATGATCCCGCAGATCACGCCGACCTTGAGCCGGAGCACGAAGCCGTCCAGCGGCCCGAAGAACGCCAGCTGGCACTCGGACCCGTTGCTCGGGTTGAACCGCCGGTCCGGCGGGAGCGCGCAGTAGGGCTCCTTGAGCAGGTCGAGGATCTGCGGGTAGAGGATCCAGCCGATCACGGCGCCCAGCGCGACGAACAGCAGCGCCTTGATCAGCCGGCTGCGGAGCTCGGAGAGATGGTCGCGCAGCGACATCGTGCCGCCGCTGCCGTCATCGGAGCGCGGTCGGCTCCGGATGACGCGCCGCAGCACGTTCGGCACGGTCACTGCGCGACCTACCTCAGCGGGTCTCGGACGGCGGGGGGACGTGCATGGGGCGCTGCGGCGGCGCCTCGGCGACCGGCGGCGGCGGCGTGGGGGCGGCGGCCGGCGGCGGGGTGGCAATGGTCTCGCGCCGGTATTCCGCCTCGGCCTTGGCCTCGAGGTCGCGCGGCGCGGGGTCGTCCCGCAGGCCCTTGGTCTCGGCCTTGAGGATGCGGGCCGAACGGCCGACGGCGCGGGCCGCGTCGGGCAGCTTCTTGTAACCGAACAGCGCGAGGATGACGATCGCGATGATGATCAATTCTGGCGGACCGAGTCCGAGCATGGTGGGCCTGACCTCTCAGAAGACGACGCCGACATCGTACGACGCGAACCACGGAGGGCACCGTAGTCAGAATGGGCCGTCCGACCCCGGTCAGTCCGCCCGGTGCCGACCTTGGGGGGTCTGCGGCTGCAGCGCCTCGATGCACGGAAGTAGTTCGTCGCTGGCCCGCTCGACGGTTCGCTGCAGCCGCCTGAACTGGGAGAACAGTCCGTAGCCGAGGACGGCGAGGACGATCAGGGACACGCCGCCGACGGCCAGCCAGACGATCAGGACGACCACGGCGGCGACCCTACCGCCCCCGAGTTTTAGGGGGCCGGTCGCATCCCGGTCAGCCGTACGCGGCCAGCGCCTCGCTCGCCTCGGCCCGCACCTGCTCGACCAGCCACGCCGGGCCCACCACCTCCGCCGCCGGGCCGAGGCCGAGCACCAGCCGCCGCATCCAGGCCGGGTCGGCCGCGCGCAGCGTCACCTCGAGCCGGCCGTCCGGCAGCGGGCTCGCCGTCTCGCACTGGTAGTACTCGGCGACCCACCGGCCCGGCCGGTCCAGCCGCAGCGTGACCAGCGGATGCTCGGGTGCCGGCTGGTAGATGCCCTCGGACAGGTCGCGCGGGACCGCGTCGGCCGGCGGCGCGGACGGTTCGTCCAGGATCTCCACCGCGTCGACCCGGTCGATGCGGAAGAACCGCATCGCGCCGACCGAGCGGCACCAGGCCTCCAGGTACCACCGGCCGTCGGCCCAGCGCAGCCGGACCGGGTCGACGTCCCGCTCGGTGGTCTCGTCCCGGGCGGCCACGTAGTAGGTCAGGTGCACCGCGCGGCCCTGGTCGAGCGCCCCGCGCAGCTGGGCCAGCACCCGGTCGGTCGGCTCGACCGCGACCGCGACCGCGCTGGCCGCCTCGACCGCGCCGCCGGCGGCCGCCTCGACCTTGGCCAGCGCCCGCTCGACGGCACCGCGGTCGGTCAGCCGCGGCTCGTCGGCCAGCGTGCGCAGCGCGACGACCAGCGCCAGCGCCTCGTCGGTGGTCAGCCGCAGCGGCCGGGCGAGTCCGGCGTCGTGCCCGACGCTGACCGTGTCGCCCTCGAAGGACAGGTCGATCAGGTCGCCGGGGCCGTGGCCGGGCAGCCCGCACATCCACAGCAGCTGCAGGTCGCGGCGGAGCTGCGGCTCGGGCACGCCGAAGTCGTCGGCCGCCTCGGCGACCCGGACGCCGGGGTGGGCCAGCAGGTAGGGCAGCAGGGCCAACAGCCGCGGCAGCCGGTCCCCGGAGCCGCTCACCGTTGCCCCTCCGGCACCGGCGCCGCCTGGTCGCGGGCGCCGCCAGCGCCACCAGACCCGTCCGCGCCACCAGACCCGTCCGCGGCGCCCGGCCCGCCGGCGGAACCCCGCTCGCCCGCGGAGCCCGTCCCCGCGGCCGCCGGGGCACCGTCGGCGACCGCGCCGCCGGCTCGGGCCGGGCCGCCGGCCGCGACCGGCGTGCCGCGCCTGGCGGCGGCCGGGCGGGCGGGGCCGGCGTGCGCCCGCAGCCGGCGGATCACCGCCTCCCGGACCTCGACCGGCTCGTCCACCACAGCCCCGCTGCCCTGCCGGGCGACCCGGTCGGCGATCCACTCCGGGTCGTCGTACCCGATCTCGGCGACGTCCCAGTCCGAGCCGCGCTCGCCCGGCTCGATCCGGGCCGCGATCTTGCGCAGCCAGGTGCCCTGCCCGCGCCGGACCCTGACCCGGGCGACCCGGTGGAACTCGGGCGGCTCGGTCGCCACCACGTACTCGACCAGGTCGATGCCGGTGGGCACCTTGACCGCGCCCTCGGGCCCGGCCGGGCTGACCGCGCCGAGCACCCTGGACAGCCGGAAGCAGCGCGGCGCGCCCCGGTCCCGGTCGTGGCCGACCAGATACCACCGCCCGCGCCAGGACACCACGCCCCACGGCTCGACCTGCCGGTCGGACTCGGACCCGTTGGGCTTGCGGTACGCGAACCGCACCGCCCGGCCGGCCTGCACCGCGTCCAGGCAGGGGTGCAGCGCCTCCTCGGCCGCGTCCAGGCGCGGCTCCACGTCGAGGGTGCGGGCCGGCTCGACGTCCACCCCGCCGGCCCGCAGCTTGAGCAGCGCGCCGCGGGCCGCGTCGGCAAGCTCCGCCGACTGCCAGAGCCGCGCAGCCAGGCCGACCGCGGCGGCCTCGTCCGGCTCCAGCGACACCTCGGGCAGCTCGTAGTCGCGGCGGGCGATCCGGTAGCCCTCTTCGACGTCGAAGATGCTGGTCCGGCCGGTCTCCAGCGGGATGCCGAGCTCGCGCAGCTCGGCCTTGTCCCGCTCGAACATGCGCTTGAACGCCTCGTCGGCGCGCGCGGTGCCGTCGTCCGGCTCGTATCCAGGGACCGCGGTCCGGATCCGCTCCGCGGTCAGGAACTGCCGGGTGGACAGCAGGCACAGCACGAGGTTGACCAGTCGCTCGGCCCGGCGCGACGACACCCGTCCAGCGTAGTCGCCACCGGGCCCGCGTCACGCTATGCGGCGTCCCGGGTCGGGCCGGATGCCCTGCCCCCGGCCGCCCGGCGCCCAACGAGCGACGACCCCGGCCGCGCTCACATCGAGGCGATGAGCTTCTCCACCCGCTCGTCCTGGGATCGGAACGGGTCCTTGCACAGCACGGTGCGCTGGGCCTGGTCGTTGAGCTTGAGGTGCACCCAGTCGACGGTGAAGTCGCGCCGCTTCTCCTGGGCGCGGCGGATGAACTCGCCGCGCAGCCTGGCCCTGGTGGTCTGCGGCGGGGTGTTCTTGCCCTCGAAGATCGCCACGTCGGAGGCGACCCGGTCGACCGAGCCCTTCTTCTCCAGCAGGTAGTAGAGCCCGCGGCCGCGGTGGATGTCGTGGTACGCGAGGTCGAGCTGGGCCACCCGGGGCGAGGACAGGGTCAGCCCGTGCCGGGCCCGGTAACGCTCGATCAGCTGGTATTTCGTCGCCCAGTCGATCTCCCGGTCGATCAGCGACAGGTCGCCGGTGGCGATCGCGTCCAGCGTGCGCCCCCACAGCTCGACCACCCGCTTGGACACCGGGTCGCCGCCGCGCCGGTCGACGAAGTCGGCGGCCTTCTGGTGATACTCGCGCTGGATGTCCAGCGCGGTCGCCTCCCGGCCGTTGGCCAGCTTGACCCGGCGCCGGGACGTGATGTCGTGGCTGACCTCGCGGATGGCCCGGATCGGGTTCTCCAGGGTCAGGTCGCGGAAGACGATGCCGGCCTCGATCATCCGCAGCACCAGGTGGGTGGCGCCGACCTTGAGCAGCGTGGTCGTCTCGCTCATGTTCGAGTCGCCGACGATCACGTGCAGCCGGCGGAACCGCTCGGCGTCGGCGTGCGGCTCGTCCCTGGTGTTGATGATCGGCCGGGACCGGGTGGTGGCGCTGGAGACGCCCTCCCAGATGTGCTCGGCCCGCTGGGACACGCAGTAGACCGCGCCGCGCGGGGTCTGCAGCACCTTGCCGGCCCCGCAGATCACCTGCCGGGTGACCAGGAACGGGATCAGCACGTCGGCCAGCCGGGAGAACTCGCCGTGCCGGGCGACGAGGTAGTTCTCGTGGCAGCCGTAGGAGTTGCCGGCGGAGTCGGTGTTGTTCTTGAACAGGTAGATGTCGCCGGTGATGCCTTCCTCGTGCAGCCGGCGCTCGGCGTCCACCAGCAGGCCCTCGAGGATCCGCTCGCCGGCCTTGTCGTGCACCACGAGGTCGACCAGGTTGTCGCACTCCGGCGTCGCGTACTCCGGGTGGGAGCCGACGTCCAGGTAGAGCCTGGCGCCGTTGCGGAGGAAGACGTTGCTCGACCGTCCCCAGGACACCACTCGGCGGAACAGGTAGCGCGCCACCTCGTCCGGCGACAGCCGGCGCTGCCCGTGGAACGTGCACGTCACGCCGTACTCGTTCTCGAGCCCGAAGATGCGCCGATCCATGCCTGCCACCTTACGGCGTGGGGTAGTGATGGGGCCGTGACGGACTCAGCCGAACACCGGCCCGACCCGGCCACGATCGACGCGCTGGGGAAGATCAGCGAGGCGCTGGAGAAGGCGGACCGCGCCCGCGGCCACCTGTACTCGTTCCACCAACTGTCCGGCTCGGCCGACCTGTACCTGCAGGAGGGCGTGGCGATGCTGCGCGCGGCCGGGCACGACGAGCTGGCCGAGCAGATCGACGCCGGCCTGGTCGGCCGCGACGTGCTGCCGGGCAAGTGGACCTACCAGATCGTCGAGGAGTACGACGACACCTACTGGTCGGTGTTCCGCGAGTACGAGAACAGGGCCAGGCAGACGCTGGCCCGCGGGCGCCGGCACCTGTACGAGGCGCGGATGAGGGAGCGGGAGCAGGCCGGCAAGACCTACGACCAGAACCGCCCGCCCCGCTGAGCACGGCGGGTCAGCCCGAGACCGCCGAGCAGCAGCGCCCCGGCCAGCACCAGCGCCGCCCCGGACGCGGCGATCCCGGCGCTGTCGCTGCCGGTGCTCGCCAGCGCCCCCGCGCTCGGTGGCGGCTCGGTCGGCTGGACCACCGCGGCCGGCCGGGTCGGCTCGACCGTGCCGGTCGCTGCCGCGTGCACCTGGACGAACACGGTGCCGAACACGCCCTCGCTGGTGAGGCATGCGTAGTCGAACTGGTCGGGGCCGGCGTAGCCGGCGGCGGAGGTGTAGGTGAGCCCCGTGTCGCCGGTCACCGTCACCCGGCCGTGCGCGGGGCCGCCGCCGGTCAGGAAGACCGCGACCGCGCACACGCCGGACACCGTGGCCGGCCGCCCCGACGTGGCCGGGATGGCCAGGTCCCGCCGGGACGGGCAGGAGAAGAAGCCGTCCACGCTCGCCAGGACGCGGGTGGGGTTCACCTGCTGGAGGGTGTACTGGAACGGGCCGGTGCCCGGTGACA
>Ga0209073_10000137_pt1 | contig 11201 bp, 22 predicted proteins | sample GAAS100_FD_187520 | JGI IMG/M metagenome (GOLD analysis project Ga0209073, IMG submission 187520) | Agricultural soil microbial communities from Georgia to study Nitrogen management - GA AS100 (SPAdes) (version 2) | ecosystem: Environmental > Terrestrial > Soil > Agricultural land | place: USA...
CATTTCGATCAACGGCTACGAGTCCATCACGGACCTCGGGGCTGAGGGGTTCGGCGCATCGCTCGTGTTTGGCCAGCCTGCGGAGTCCGCAGTCTCGGGCTCGCGCACCTGGCACGATGTGCGCGTCGGACAGGCGACGGCGCTCAACACGCCGGTTTCCGGCTCTGTTCGCGGCTCATCGACCGGCCTGGGCGGCTTCAACATCAACTCGGCGATGAAGCGTGTCATCGGCGTCAGCCTGTGCGCCGTGTCGACCTCTTCGGCGGTCGGCCAATGGACTGGCGAAGTCGAACTTGGGGGCGGCAGCGTCCTTGAGGGCGGTAACCAGAGCTTCGTGGCCGGGGCCGGCGGCGGGACGCTGAACACTTCGATGACCACGACCGTACCCTACACAACCTATCCGCAGGGATCGGCCTTGACGGGCTCCGGCGTGATCTCGGTGCAGGTGTCGTTCGCGCAGGTGGACCCGGGCGCGGTCACGATCGGGATTGGGCTTCACATCAGCTCGTGAGGGCCCTCGGAAGGGGGCGAACCTCACGCGCGGCGACCCGGTCACCATTCTCTCGGCGAACAGTAGCGCAGCCATTCCCTACCTCGGCGGGGACTTCGGCGAGTTGGTGATTGTCTACAACCCGTCAACCAACTCGAACAATGTATTCCTGGCGCTCAATCGGGACGCCACAACGGCGGCCGTGACCGGGCAGACTGTGGTGAGCCCGGGGCAGTATGCATTCTTCATTCTCACGCTCAACGACAATGGGAGCGGCATCCAGGGGATTGCCGCGACGGGCAATACCGTTGTGACTGTCTTTCGACAGTCCTTTCGCACCCTCGAAGAGCGGAACTCGATAATGGGCGGGGCGTTCGGCGGGGCGCTGGCCGCGCAGTTCTGGGTCGCGATCAGCGGGACGCAGGTGCAGCTGTCCGGTCCCTTCGTGGAGGCGCGGACGGACACTTTGCGGAACAAGACCGCCGCAACCGCGATGCAAGTCACTGTCCAAAATATCGCCACCGAAGGGCTCTCTTTCGGGCCAGTCGGAACCGGGGCCGGGCTTGTCTCCGTCGGGCCATCGAACAACGACTACTTTCGCGTCGCCGCCAATTCACAGACTGTACAGATCGCGGCAGCTCGCTCCGTTCTTTTCGCCAGCACGGGCACGGTGTTCGATGAGGCGGCCACGCGGCCCGTCCAGGTAGCGAATACTGGGGGTGCCGACCCACGCCATACGCTCTCGTCGACGGCTCAGGTCTTGCACACGCCGGTCGCGGGCGGCAACACCAACTCGACCTTCCAGAGCTTCGAGTTCCCGATCACCAACGGCTCGGTCGTTGTGATCGGAGACACGGTGGAGTTCGGCAACAACGGCTCGAACCGTGTGAACGCTGCGGGCATCGGCTCGGCGAACATCATTCTCGGCGTGGCCCTCGCCGGCGGCACGGGCAACGCGGGCGGCACGGTGTTCGCGAGGGTCGCCGTCTCCGGGTTCATCAACACGGTGGTCGCGGACACGGGCGGCGTGACGGCCTTGCAGTATGTCAAGCCGGGCGCGAACACGGCGAACCGGGTCATCTCGACCGCCGCGCTGGCGGTAAATTCATTTGGCCGGTGCAACCTCACAGCGATTGCCGGGGCGGTCACCTCGATCTTTCTCGGGAGGGCGTGAGGATGGCGCGGTGCGAGGCTTGCGGCCGGCCGCCCCAGAGCGAACTTGACTCCGGCAAGGAGAGTCTACTGCCCCGTGAAGTGGCCTGCCAGGGCTGCTACGCGGAGATCGCGGCGGACAAGGCGGTTCTGGACGCGAAGGGCGCGCGGATCTATACGGACGCTCAGGCGGTCGCCCGGGCGCGCGCCAATCACGGCAAGCGGGAGCAGGCGGCGTTCGACGCGCTGATGACCAAGCGGCTGCAGAATAACATCGCCGGGAAGCACGCGGACAACGCGACGCTGAGCCTGCAAGGCACGGTGGGAGAGATCGCGACGGCCAAGGCGAACGCTCAGGCGATGCTCGACGCTTTGAACGCTCGGAAGGCGCTGGAGGGTTCGCAATGACGCCCGTGGTGGACTACGCGGCCTTCCGAACGCTTCTGATGGGCCCCGACCCCCCCCTAAAGGGCGAAACCGAGTCGACGGATGACTTCCAGACACGCGTGATCGGCTGGCTGATGGAGGACCGCAAGCACACGAAGGCGCTGCTCTGGGCGGTACTCTTAATGCTCGTGAACGCGCAGTGGGTGCACCTGGGGGCGTGAGGATGCCGACACCGGGCGAAGTCGCATCGCGAATCGCGGTGTTTCTCAAGGATCGCGGGGAGAGCGATCGTTTGGCCGAGGCGCTGGCCAACCTCATCGCGGACTGCTACGCTTCGGGCCACGACGATATGCTCTCGATGGCGGATGCTCGCGCCGTGCTCGAAACTTACGCAGCTCACGCGATGGGATGGGGGTAAGCGTGTGGCCAAAACTCCGGCAGTGGTGGTGGCTGATGCTGTCGCTGAGCAGGCTACCGGCCTGAAGGCGGCCTTGCAGCGGCCAGTGATCAAGCGCACGAAGACCGCGCACTGGGACGACGAGCGTGGCGAGTGGGTGCCGGATACCAAGTCCACGGAGATCGGGATTGGCCCGGTCGGTGCGGCGGTAGTGGCCTTGGCGGCCGTCGGGACGCTCGGCGCGGCGCTGACGCTGGTCAACACAACCAACGAGCGCCTGAAGGCGCAGAAGGCGAACAACGGTGGTTAGGCAGGAGCAGCAGGGCGGCGGCTCGCTGTTCAAGACGGGGCAGACGGGCACGCTGACGGGTAACGCCCTCCTGAACGCTTCTGGAGGCCCGCCTGGGGCTCCGGCAGCCGCTCAGGCGGCCCGAGACGCGCAGAAGGCCAAGCTGGACGCCGCGCAGGCCAGGGCGGCCCGGCTCGCTGAGGAGCGCGAGACGGCTTGGGCGCTCGTGCATCTGCCGCCGAAGCGCGAGCGGTTCTGGCCGTGGGTCCCCGAGACGATGAGCCTGAAGGAGTCGATTCAGGGGATCGCCACGCCGTTCAGCGATACGGCGGCGGAGAAGCGCCTCAAGACGGCCCAGGGCTTGAACGGGGTGCGTCGGCAGGTTCGGGACGCCTTCTGGGCGGGGCAGAGCCGGGATCAGATCAGGATGATTCTCCAGAACGCGAACCCGGACACCCGGCCGCGAGATATAGATCTACACTACGGGGTAAGCGACAACGCGCCCGTGCCTGTAAACCTGCCGAGCGGGCTGGCGGGCAATGTGAATGTGGCCTTGCAGCTCGCGGCGGCGTTCGCCAAGCTAACCGGGCGGTAGAGCCTTCCACTTGACCCAGGTGACGCCCTGGCGCTTGAGTTCCTGCTCGATATCGCCCGTGAAGAAGCCGCGCGGGAGCTTGCTGAAGTCGACGCTGTGCGTGGAGGAGCCATCCTTGTGGCGGCCGTTGCAGTAGAGGACTTGGCCCGCGACGGTGACGGAGGCGTAGCAAGTCATATGTACCGGACCCTCCCGCATGTAGCGCAGACTTCGTGCGAGCGGCACGGGGGCTTGCCGGGGACGGCCTTGCCGTCGTAGCAGGGTATCCAATCGTGCTGGCAGGTCACGGCTTCACCCCGTAAAGGGCTTCGTAGCGGTCTGGATGCGTTCGGTAGTGGCGCTTGAGACGGAAGGTCGGCTTTCCGCACACGAAGCAGACGCCGCTGACGTGAACGCTAAGATTCAAGGCTCCCGCCTCCGCTTCAGCCAATTGAGTAGGTCGAGCACGAATATCCGCCACGAGTAGTAGATGGCCGGGGCGAGGATGGGCACGAGCGGCCAGTGGTCGGCCCACCAGGAGACGAAGTCGGTCATTGCCGTATGGCCCCCGGAGAGTATACCCAACCATGAAGGCTACTGCAGTAGGCTCTCGGCGCGGTATTGCATTGGTAGACTCTGTGCGAGCGATTGCAGAAGTCGCACGGCCACCGGATAGGGCCGCGCCGCTGATTGCGGAGCGGCATCCCGGTCTCCTCGGCCATCCGTCACTCCTCCTCGGTGGCGATGGGGGCAGGGGTGGATGGTTTATCCCCGGTAGGTAGGGGGGGTCGGCAAGAGGGCCGCAGGCGGGAAATCCAGTACATAAAGGGCTCCTGGGATGGGAAAATCTCCTCGTGCAGCAGGCTCGGCATGGAGGCCGTCCACTCCCTTGGCTTGTGGCGACCGCCGTTGGGCTTCTGGTAGGTAAAGAGCGCGAAGTCCTCCCTGGAGCGACGGCAGACCTCCTGGGCGCGCGCTACAGCGTGAGCGAAGGAGTCCGGCTCGATCTTTCCGCGCGGGTAGGCTTTGGCCTCAACCCATAGGAGGTGCTTGTCCTCACAGGCGCAGATGGCGAGCAGGTCGGCGCCGGAGTAGGTCCGGGCGAGGTCGGCTACCTGAGCCCAGCCGAGCTTGAGCAAGATGCCCTTAACGGCGGCATCGCCCGCACTACCTTTGGCGGTGGCCTGTGAGGCGGAGGCTTTGTAGTCGAGGCGGGAGCGGCCCTTGGACTGGCGGTTCATTCGAGGCGCCTCCGCAGAGCGGCTTGAGAATAGACGGGGAAGCCGAAGGACGGGCAGCTCGCGGTTTCCCGGCCCGACGGGTTGACAGCGACCGGGTGTGACCGTTTGCAGAAGTCGCAGTCCCACCGGGTTCGGGCCGGGATTGCTCGCAGAGCGGCGCTCACTTCCCCCCACCCCCGGAGCGGCGCTTGCGGTGACAGGGGCAGGGGCACACGCCTCTAATCAATTCTGTTTCGCACCCACCGATATTGCACCGCGCCATCTACTTCCCCCTCCCGGCGGAGAGGGCGGCCTTGTATTCGGCTGGCAGGATCGGTTGGAGCAAGCCCTCTATCTCATCGCCCTCGGCCGTCCTCTTTGCGTCCCAGGCGGCTTGCATCTTGCGGATGAGGTAAGCCCTCAGCCTCACGACCTCGGCCTCGAGGGCGGCGATGCGGTCTTGAAGCGCCTTCTCGGAGCAGTCGCACCCATCCTGCCAGACATGTGGGCAGTCCTTCGTTACGCCCATCTACTCGCCCCCGGTGCGCTTCGGCTGGAGAAGAGCGACTTCCATCCTGCCAATGCTGACGAACCGCATTTTTCTCCGGCTCACGGGGAGGTCGCAACAGACGGTGTGTTCCTTTCGCTGTTCACCGCAGCAGAGGAACAGTTGTCCCTCGTAGGCGTGCGCGTGCTTAGCAGGTGCGCGGTGCGGGGCGCAGGCCCCGTGAAGGCTCACCACTTCAATGAGTTTGAGGCGTGGTCGTTGCTCGCGCGGGAGGGTAATTGGCTCGCCGACAAAATCGCAGTTCGGGCAAGGCTGAGGGCAGTTAGTTGAAGTAAGCCCGCATTGAGGACAGGCGAACTCCGAGAGCGGCCAATCGCTCATCGCCCGGCCCCCCTGCACCCACGCCCTTCTGTGTGGTCGGTCATGAAGCCGTAGGCCTGGGAGACGGGGGCGTAGACTGTCGATTGGCACACCTCGCACATCACCTTGAACCAGACCGTGCCGGCCATCACGGCACCCCCTTGCGGGAGGGGCAGGCGGCAGCGTCGTGACACCGCACGCGTATGGCCGTGTGGTAGCCCCGCCCACTCACCGGAATGATCGGCTCTTGTAGGTCAATCCAATGGCCGGGGCACTCGCCGCAGTCGGGGCACAGGCGGATCGCCCCGCCTCCATAGCCGTGCGGGCATTCCGGCAACTCGGGCGGTTCGGCGGCGGGGGAACCGCTCGCGGGCTTTGCGGGGGCTTCGCTTGAGGGCCTGGCAGGCTCCGCCGTATCTCGCACTCCGCCCTTTCCGTCGCCCGCGAGGGGGGTTCCTTGAAAGGAGTGGTGCTTTGAGTAGTGCTCGCCGGGCGTAAGCCCGCATTTCTCGCACCGCGCTTGCGAGGGGCGGGCGAGGGCCGCTTTGTGAACCAGACAGGCGGGGTTCCATTGCTGGATACCCCAGCATCCCATTTTGCAGGTGCAGTAGTTCCCACCGGAAGCCTCCCTGGCTCGCGCCTCGATATAGGATCGGTAGTTCGCAACGACTCCGTCATCCAGCGTCTCGATGTAATCCTCAGCCCACTGCGCCGCTCCGGCCCAGTCTTTCGCTTCTTCATCCGCCTTTCGCCATCGTTTGCAATAGATCGCGGAGTCGTCTTTGGCGTCTTTCAGCGCCGCCCTCAGCGCCTCGGCCTCCGCGCGGGCCTCTTCTCTCTCGATCCTCGCATCCCGCGCCAGTTTGCGCTCCCACTCGGCGGTTGCCCTGGCCGCGTCGCGCTCCTTGATGAGCGCCCGGCGAGTCTTCCAATGCAATTCGTCCTGAGCCTTTAGCCGGTCGACCTCAGCGAGCATTGGGCCTTGTGCCTGTACCGCCGCTTCTCGGTTCGCTTCGCTCTCGCCCAGTTCCCGCTCAAGGCGCGACTTGTCCGCCTCCAGCGAGCGGGCCCGTTCGCAAAGCCACTCCACATCAGCCTTGTGTTTAGCGGCGATTTCGATATCCCAACGCTGATTGCGGGCCTCGATCTCCGCCAGGCGGTCGGCGGGGTCGGTCATTTCAGCCACCTCCCCGTCCACTCGCAGTTCGCGTTCGAGCAGTACAAGTCGCCGTTCGGCTTCCGAAGGACCACGCCCACCGTACAGCGTGGGCAGCGCGCGGAGGGCATCGGCTACCACTCTCCGATGCGTTCTTTGTCGTCGTCCCATCGGCGAACCTTGCGGCGGCGCTCTTGGCGGTTAGGCTCCATCGCCATCAACCTCCTCTGCCGACGGTTCTCCGAAGCCCACGAGCGTCCGCATTCCGCGCACGAAAGCGCGCGTCTCGGCCTTGGCGATGATGTTGTGGAGCGGCGCGTCCTTCATCAACGGCTCCGCCCGAGAGCGGTACCCCGTTGCATCCACGAAGGCCCCGTTGGGCGCGTTGAGCCGGACTGAGGCGAGCGCGGTTCCCTCCTTCGGGTCGATGTAGCCCGGCATCGCCATCACGCTCACGCGGTAGGCCATCCGAACCTTCCGCCAGAAGGATGCCTTGCGATAGGGCTTGCCCTGGATCGTGCAGAGGTCCTCCGGCCGCTCGATTGCGCGGGCGACTTCATCCCAGGCCGTGATCGCCTGCCCCATCGCCGTCGGACTGACGGCGGGCAGGACGATCGCGGTGCCACCGGGGACGGGCTCCTCAACTTGAACGGGGGGATTATCCGCTTGTTTGGGTAGAGACTGTTTCCCCTCCCCGGTGACATCAAGGCGCTCGTTGCGTTCGAGTTCGGCGATGCGGTAACGAGCGAGGCCCATCAAGGCGTCCTTCTCGGGAACGCTCAGGTGCCCGCTTCGCCCGATTTCCTTGGCGATGTTCCGCGCCTCGGCGACTTCTTCAGCCTTGGCGAGCTGCGCCTCGAACTCGTTGATGAACAGGGACTTACCGGCGGCCAAGAGCGTCAGGCCCCCTTCTGGGCTTCGGCCTTGGCGATCGCGCAGTCAAATGCGGCCAGCACATCGGCCTTCGTGCGCTCTGGAGCGTCGTTCCAAGACGGGATCGGCTCGCCCGCGCACTCGCGCAAGATCGGCCCGACGCGGTAACCGTCCGCGCGCTTGCGGTAATGAACCGGGTTTCCGGCGGCGTCGGCGGCGGCGGCGGCGTCGGCGTAGGCGGCGTAGGCGGCGTCGGCGTAGGCGGCGGCGGCGGCGGCGGCGTAGGCGGCGTAGGCGTCGGCGGCGGCGGCGGCGTCGGCGTAGGCGGCGGCGTCCATCTTCTTCAGGAGCGCCTCAAGCGCCTTCGGGCTTTCTTCAACCGACACAGTCGCAAGGCCGATCGCGCCGAGCGCGCAGCACCGCGCCCTGCCGTGCTTCCAGCCGAAGTAGGCGCCCTTGAACCACCGCTCCGCCACGAGGGCGCGGGCGGTCTTGAGCGTTGCGACTGTGCGTTCCTTGGGCGTTCGCGGCTTGGCCCCCGCTTCGGTCTTGTCAGTCGGCAAGAGCGTCAGGCCTCCCGGGTCAGGCGGCGCTCATAGGCCATCCGGTCTGCGCGCTCGCGCTTGGCGTTGATATCCGCCTGGACGCGCTCAATCACCGCATGGAACTCCTTCTTGGCGTTCTCGCGGGCCTCCCACTCATCATAGGACACCCCGAAGGGAATGTCCCAGAACGCTCCACCGCCGTCAATTCGCGGCTTGGCCCCCGCGCTCGGGCTTGTCTTGGTTTCCGTCATGTTCTCTACCCTTGGCCCCCCTCGATTGTCGGTGAGGGGGGAGAGGGGGTGCGGGCCTTGGCGATGGCGACTTCATCGGCGGGGGGCTCGACGGTGCCCGCGTCGAGCCATCGTTCACCGGCCGGGGTGATGTGGAGGGGACCGCCCGGAGGGTCGTGAACGGCCATGCCGCTGTTGATGAGGATTTCGAGGTATTCATCGGCGGTTCGAGAGCCGATGACCCACTGCCGGATCGCAGCTGCCCGCAGTGCCGGGTAGGAGATGCCCTTTGGCGCTGCGTAGATGGTTTCGAGAAGATCGCGGAGCCTCTGCGACTTCTCCTTCGTTACGCCGACCACGCCGAGAGATATACGCGCGCATAGAAATATGTTCGCACACCGCTTACGCGGGGTTTGGGGTGACCCCCTCCCGGAGCCTTCCCCTCTACGCCCCCGCCTCTTCTCGCCTTCCCCTCTATAGCGCCCGCTCTGTCTGAAAGGTGGTGATGTTGTTGAATGTTGCTGAAGAAATTCTTGAAAAGTATCGGGATTCTCGTTCTCGATATAGACCAACAACACCTACATATCCCAAAACGGCCTTCCCCGGCCCGACGGGCGCCGCCGCGCGCGTTGTGCGTGAACATTTTTGGCCATAGACCCATCCGACATAGAGGCGATCGTCCGCGGACTCACCGCCGCGCTCGGCCCGAACATCCTCTACGGCTACATCGCGGCGGCGGCAACGAGCGTTCTCATCACGCTCGCCCTCACGATCCCGCAGGGCGCCAAGAAAGTCGAGAAGAAGATGCTGGACCCGAATGGGAAGGTCGCTCAGGCGCGAGCCAAGGAGATCGCCGCGTTCAAGACGGAGGTGGCCGCGACCTTCGATGACAAGCTCAAGGTGCTGAAGGTCCCGGTTCCCGACCTCGCGCCCTTTGAGAAGAAGGTTGACGGCGTAATCGCGTGGGCGAACGGCGTGACGCCGCTCTTGAACAACCTGACGGCGGAGAATTTGGAGGAGCTGATGGGCAAGGTGCTGAGCAATCACCGGCAAGCCGCAGTCGCCCGAGGAGACGGCGCGGCAGGCGCCCCGCCAGCACTCGAAGGCGCAATGGCCGACGCCGAGTGGGCGGTGAGCAATCCAGACCAGGCCCAGGCGCTCGCGATCGCGCACCAGACGATCGACTCTCTGGCCCCAGTCTTCAACTGGGACGCCAAGAAAACGAAACAACTGCATAGCCAGGCAAATGCCGCGCGGGGGAACATCGAGAACCTTCAGGCAATAATCCAGCGGCTCCAGGCGCTCGAAGCGGCTCGGGGCGGAACCGGGGGTGGGCAGAGTGGCGGAGGCGTCCGGCGCATCGGAACTTGACCCGCGGCCGGGGTTCTGGGACAAGTGCGAGCACGAGCTTGAGCCGAAGTCGAACGCCTGCCTTCATTGCGGGGTTCCGCTATCGAAAGTGAGCGGGCTGCCGATGAGACCGGTGCCGCCGTGCGATCAGCGCCTCACCTCTACTGTGGGTGGGGTGGTGCAGCACGAATGGGCCCCCGAACTCCACTATGGCACCTCGTTCGGCCTCGTGCTGGAATGCAAGCGGTGCGGTAGGCTGGCACAATGCGAGATCGAGGCGCTGCCGACAGACTTCAAGCGCAAGTCCTGGCGCAAGCTCCGCGACCGCCAGCGAATCCGGCAGGCGGCGCGGTGGGCCTACTGCCCGAAATGGAAGGCCGGCGACCTACCACATCAGCCGAGCCATCACCGCTGGCCCGACAGGATCGCGCTCGGCCCGGTGATGTGCCAGAAGTGCAAGAAGGGCGCAGTGGTGGCGAGGATATTCGACCATCCCGGGGGCGACGGCGGCAGGACGGACCCGCAGGTTTGGGCGAGGCGCTTCAGGGCGGTGTTTCCAGATTGAGGCCGCGTTCGGGGGTCGGGCCGTCTTGCGATCGGTGTGGACGGGTGCTGACGGCTTCGAGTTCCAAGCGGCGCGGGAGGTGCGGGCCGTGCCACCAGGACGCCAAACTCGCGGCTCGGCTTGCTCGGGCGGCGTAGAGCCGGTAAATAGTTCCTCGGCGCGTCCAACGGCCCATGGGTCGGAAGGGCAAGGAACGAACCGCAGCGCAGAAGCGAGCCGACGCGGCAGCTTCCCGCCGGATGAAGGGGACGAACCCCTTTGGCAACCGGAAACGCGGCGGGTCTTCGCGCCCGGAGACGCCACGCAGGCGGCGAAGCACGATGGGCAAGAGCAAGAAAGGCGGGCACCGGAAGCGCGGAACGGTCATCACACCGAAGCGGATCGCGAAGGCCGCTGTCGTGCTTGACGGTGCGAAGCGCATCTGGGATGCCGACCTGAAGGGGTATGTCTCCTACATCGCGGCCAACCCGCGTTCGCTCGCCACGCCCGGACCGTACACCGCCGCACTGACGCGGTTCGGCCCAGGGGTCGCTGAAATCGTCCTCGGCCCGAAGGCGATCGACGCCACGGCGAAGTTCCTGTCCAAGGGCGAGCCGATGATCGGCAAGCTCGTGAACACCAAGCTCGTGAAGATCGGAGCGTGAAAACGATGACCGTAACTCTCTCGCGCGTGAGCGCGTCCGCAACCGCAGCCGTCAACGCGGCCAACCAGTTGGTCGTGCTCGGCTCGAACACCTCCGCAGGCGCGATGATCGCCCCTGGCAACACGACCTGCGTGGTCGGCGGGTGGTTCACCTACTGCTCCGACGGAACGACGGTGGGCGCCGATGTCGGCGTGATCGAACTGCTCGCGCAGACGGCGGGCTCGCAGTACTTCCTCGCGGGCGGCGTGGGCGGACAGAACGCGACGGGCGATGCGACGAACTGCCCGGCGGGCGCGTGGGTGGACATGAAGCTCCCGCTCGCGACCGGCGAGAACATTTCGATCAACGGCTACGAGTCCATCACGGACCTCGGGGCTGAGGGGTTCGGCGCATCGCTCGTGTTTGGCCAGCCTGCGGAGTCCGCAGTCTCGGGCTCGCGCACCTGGCACGATGTGCGCGTC
>Ga0209073_10000141_pt1 | contig 11089 bp, 11 predicted proteins | sample GAAS100_FD_187520 | JGI IMG/M metagenome (GOLD analysis project Ga0209073, IMG submission 187520) | Agricultural soil microbial communities from Georgia to study Nitrogen management - GA AS100 (SPAdes) (version 2) | ecosystem: Environmental > Terrestrial > Soil > Agricultural land | place: USA...
CTGTTTGGAGGCCCTGAATCATACCGAATCCGGTAGTCTAGTTTTAGCGGGGTGCCTTACAAGTGCTTCGCTAATCGGCTGGCGACGGAGCGGCGAATTATGAGGGTTGCCACAATTCGATGGGATTTCCCTCGGGGTCATGCAGGCGAGCGAAGCGGCCAACGTTGGGGTACGTTTCCGGATCCTTGACCTCGATGCCCGCCGCGCGAAGCTGGGCGACCATTTTGTCGATGTCGTGGACACGAAAATTCACCATCCAAGCCTTATTGGGATCGCCGAAGTATTTGGTGGTTTCGGGAAAAGGAGTGAAAACGGTCGGTCCGGCCTCCTGCTGCCAAACGGTGGCGCCCTCGCTCGTCGGGGTGAGCGCAATGCCCAGGTGCTGCTCGTACCAGTTGCCCAGCGCTTTGGGATCATGAGCGCGGAAGAACAAACCTCCAATGCCGGCTACTTTCTCCATTTGCGTTCCTCCGGATTGCTGTTTGGCCGATTCCTGTTTGGCGGCCGCCTTCGCGGGCGGAGCAGGAGCCGCGGGCTGCGCGGGATTCTGCGCCGGCATGAGGAATTCACCGCGGGGCAGAATGAAGCTGGACCCAAAAACATAGGACAAGATGCGCAGCAACTGGCGCCTTGGGAAGCTCATGCGATCCTCATCCCGAGACCTGGTGGAGAGTGCGTGTACTATACGCGCGAAGGCGGGGTTCTGGAAGATTCAATTTTCATGCGGCGAGCCACCGGCGCATGCGATGAGGTTCTGATGCGGTGTCACGACCGGAGGAGCCTTCTGCGGCAAAACCGTTTAGAAAACGCGTGAGATTTTGGGTGAGGCTGAGTGGGCCAGGCGCGTGCGGTAAGAGATGCCGCGCTGAAGCGCGGCGCTACGCTTGATCGCTGACGCCGTGGAAGATTTCAGCGCCCACCGCGCGAAGTGCCGACAGTTTTTACGCCGTGCCGATGCGGGTTAGTTCGGATTTTAGGGCGAGCGAGTCGAGGGAGGCTATGGGGAGGCTGGGGAAGAGGCGGATGCGGCGATCGAGGTGTCCGGTGGTGGTCAGGGCGCAGGGACCGCCCGTGACGGGAACCAACGGCGGGTGCGGTTGCAGGCGGCGCAGACGGAGAGCATAACGGGCACTTCGATCAAGACGCCGACGACAGTGGCGAGGGCGGCTCCGGAGCCGGGGCCGAACAGGGCGATGGAGGTGGCGACGGCGAGTTCAAAGAAATTGCTGGCGCCAATCAGGGCGCCCGGCGCAGCCACGTTGTATTCCACGCGGAAGAGGCGCATCAGCCCGTAAGCCAGGGACGAGTTGAAGTAGACCTGAATCAGGATGGGCACGGCGATGAGCAGGACGTGGAAGGATTTTCCGGTCAGGTTGTCCGCCTGAAAGGCGAAGATGAGCACCAGCGTGGCGAGCAAGGCAAGAATGGTGACCGGAGAGAACCGGGGAAGCAGAACTTTCTCAAACCAGTCCTTGCCGTAGCGGCGGGTTAGCCACACTCGGAGCAGCGCTCCCGCCGAAAGGGGAATGACGATAAACGCGATCACGGAATACAACAGCACCCGAAACGGGACGGAAAGGGAGGCGGCTCCGCTCACCAAAAAACGCACGATGGGCGCGAAGAGAAACAGCATGATCAAATCGTTCAAGGAAACCTGCACAAGCGTGTAGGCGGGGTCTCCATCGGTCAAGTAACTCCAGACAAAAACCATGGCGGTGCAGGGCGCAGCGGCCAGAATAATGGTTCCGGCGATGTACTGGCTGGCTTCGGCGGGAGAAATCCAGGTGGAAAAAACATGGCGGAAAAAGAACCAGGCGATCAAAGCCATGGAGAACGGCTTGACCATCCAGTTGACGAACAGGGTGATGAGAAGGCCTTTGGGGCTTTCGCGTACTTTCAGGATGGCTGAGAAGTCCACCTTCATCATCATGGGGATGATCATCAGCCAGATGAGCGCGGCAATCGGCAGGTTGATCTGACTGCCGCGGGCGAACTCGAGATTGCGAAGCGAGGCGGTGAGCGACGGGAAAGCTTTTCCCAGCGCTATTCCCGCGAGCATACATACGGCGACCCAGAGAGTCAGGTAACGCTCGAAAAAATGCAGCCGCTTTAGCGGCGGCTGCCGCAGCAGGCGAGGGATCTCTTCTACGGTGCTCATAATTTATTTCACCTGACCAGTCAGGGTTCGCGACCGATTCGGTCGATTTCCTTTTTGATTGCCAGTTTGTCGAGGCTGTCGAGGGGAAGAGCGAGGAAGAGACGTATTCTCCGTTCGAGCGTCACGAAGGCGTCGCGAAAGGCTTTCTCGATTTGTTCCGGGGGGCCGGAGACGGCGGCGGGATCGGGAACGCCCCAATGCGCGGTGATGGGCTGGCCGGGCCAGACGGGGCAGGCTTCGCGGGCGGCGTTGTCGCAGACGGTGAAGACGAAATCGAAATGAGGGGCGCCTGGCTGGGCGAATTCGTCCCAGCTTTTGCTGCGCAGGCCGCTGACGGGCAGGCGGGCGCTTTCGAGTTGCCGCACGGCGTGGGGATTGACGCGGCCGGCGGGATGGCTGCCGGCGCTGTAGGCCGCGAAATTCGGGAAGCCGAGGCGGTTGAGGATGACTTCCGCCATGATGGAGCGGGCGGAATTGCCGGTGCAGAGGAAGAGGACGTTATAGAGAGTCATGGGGAAACTCGAAGATCGAAGATCGAAAATGAAAAATGGAAAATCGAAAATGGAAATTCGAAAATCGACAAACCGCTAATTGAAACTGGAAAATGGAAAATCGAAACTGGCCTCGGCGGATGCGGATTCAGAGATTCCGCATTTCGCGGCGGGCGATCGGTCTTCGGAGAGATTCTTCGGCGCGGAAAGCGCGCCTCAGAATGACACCCTATGGAAACAGCTCTTGCGGGTTGCGGGGCGGCTGGCCGGGCCACGATTTCAGGAGCACAACGTGCCGCGCTGAAGCGCGGCGCTACGCACAAGTCTTCCGACGCGTTGCTCGCGGGACACGGGTCAATGAGCGCTGATCGCATTGCTGCTTAGTGGCAGCAGGGGAGGTCGGTGCAGCCGGGAGGGCAGTCGCAGGATGAAGCGCCCGCGGCAGGCTTGGTGGCGCGGATGAAGGCGCTGATGAACTTGCCGTCGATGAGCGGAGCGATGGAATCTGCATCGATTCCGGCGGCGGTGAGGAATTCACGGGCATCGGCGACTTTGTAGACGCGCGTGGGCTCGACGTCAATTGCGGTGAATCCGGCACGGTCGAGCTTTTCGCGGTACTCGGATTCCTGGAGCGCGCCTGCGACGCAGCCGACCCACAGTTCGATGCTGCGGCGAATGTTGGAGGGAACTTCGCCGCGCACGACGACGTCGGAAACAGCGAGGCGTCCGCCGGGCTTGAGGACGCGGAAAGCTTCACGGAGAACGCGGTCCTTGTCTCCGGAAAGATTGATGACGCAGTTGGAGATAATGACGTCGACGGAATTTTCGGGCAGGGGAATATTTTCGATGGAGCCTTTGAGGAATTCGACGTTGGTGGCGCCGGCTTTTTTCTGATTTTCACGGGCGAGCGCGAGCATTTCATCGGTCATGTCGAGGCCGTAGGCTTTTCCCGCGGGGCCGACGCGTTTGGCGGAAAGAAGAACGTCAATACCACCGCCGGAGCCGAGATCGAGGACCGTTTCGCCGGGCTGAAGCTGGGCGAGCGCGGTGGGATTGCCGCAGCCGAGCGAAGCGGCAACGGCTTCGGCGGGGAGTGCGGCTTTTTGCGCTTCATCATAGAGATTGGTGGTGATGGGATCGCAGCAGTTCAGGGAAGCACCGCCTCCGCAGGTGGCGACTCCGCCGGCGGCGACTTGTTTGGCCGCGGCGCCGTACTTTTGCTTGACCACTTCCTGTATTTCAGACTGGGTGCTTGCCTGGATATTCGATTCGCTCATGATCGCCTCACTTGGAAATCTGAATGATGGATTCGACGGGTACGGCGCGCGAACGCGTGCAGCACTCTTCGTAGAGGAATCCGAGAACCTCGCGGAGGGCATCCGTGCTGGCGGTGTACCAGAGAAAGGTGCCTTCGCGGCGGGCCTGCACGAGGCCGACCTGCTTGAGCTTTTCCAGATGATGGGAAAGCGTGGAGGCGGGAATTTCGAGCTCGTCCTGAAGCTCGCCGGCGACCATTCCTGCAGGATGCGCAGAAAGAAGAAGGCGGACGATTTGAAGACGGGGTTCGGCGCCGAGCGCGGAAAAGCGGTCGGCGGTGCGGGTGACGAGGAGGGGATCGGGCCTGGACATATTTCCATTATTGCGGAAATACAGAAATATGTCAAGCGGAATGTTTCAAAACCGCTTGCGCGATTCGAGGTAGAGTTCGTGAAATCGGCGCCGCGCGGAGCGGAGCCGCGCTACAAGATTTCCGGCGAGAGGAAAAAAGGCCTTACGACTTTGGTACTGGACCTTACTGCTTTTTTGTTGTTGTCAAAGGCGGTGGGGTTGGGTGCATCCTACAGGTGTTCGGGTACTTTACCGGTTGTGGAAACGGGTGGCCATCTTTTTTGACCCGTCTTCCAGCCGCATGGGATACTGTTATTTTCCTAGGGCACTTATGAAAAACTACAAGATGTACTGTATCTTCCTGGCTCCGCTATTTGCGTATTCGCTGGCGGCGCAAACGGCGAACTCTCCCTCCGCGAACTCTCCCGCTTCCGCCACCGCTCAAACCCAAGCCGACGAAAAAGCGCCGGAAGCGAACGGCGCGGACACGGCGCGAGCGCAGGCGTACTACGACTACACGATGGGACACATCATGGAGCAGGAGTACGAAAACTCGAGCCAAGCGGAAGACGCGAGCAAGGCGATCGAGTTCTATAAGAAGGCTTACGAAGCGGATCCGAAGTCGCCGGTGATCGGGGAGCGACTGGCGGAGATGTATTGGAAAGCGCAGCGCGTGCCGGAAGCGGAGGCGGAAGCAAAGGCGATCCTGAAGCGCAATCCGGACGACGTGGCGACGCACAAACTGCTGGGACACATTTACCTGCGGGCGCTGGGGAACCAAGTGGTAGGGGCTGGGCAGTCGGCGCAAGCGGACCGCGCGATCGAACAGTTTCGCGAAGTGGTGCGGCTGGATCCCACGGATTCGGAATCGGCGTTGTGGCTGGAAAAACTTTATCGTGTGGAGAACAAGCACGACGAAGCGGAAGCAGTGCTGCGCGGGATCCTGAAGAACGAACCGGACAACGAAGGGGCGGTGGAGCAATTGACGCAGCTTCTGCTGGATGAGGGGAAGTCGGGGGAAGCGGTAACGCTGCTGCAGGGAATCCTGGCGAAGTCGCCTTCAGCGACACTGCTGGATTTGCTGGGGGACGCCTACACGCAGACGAAGGATTTCGCGAAGGCGGAGGATGCGTACCGCAAAGCGGTGGATATGGACCCCAGCGAAGTGACGCATTATCGCGGGCTGGGACAGACGCTGATGTCCGAGGAGAAATATCCCGAAGCGCTGGAGATTTACAAAAAGCTGATCGACCTGATGCCGGACGACGCGGACAACTATCTGCGGGCAGCGCAGATTTACCGCGAAATGCGAGAGACGGACAAGGCCGAGGAAAGCTTGATCAAAGCGCGGCAGTACGCGCCGGGCAGCCTGGAAGTGCTGTACAACCAGGCGTTGTTGTACGAAGCGGAGGGGCGGTACGAGGACGCGATCAAGGTGTTGAGCGATGCGGCCACGAATGTGCGTGACCATTCGGGAACGCTGCCTTCGCGGAGGCGGACGCTGGCGGTGATTTACCAGCAACTGGGACAACTGTACCGGGAGAACCAGAATTATTCGGCGGCGGTGAACACTTACCAGGAGCTGGGAAAACTGGGGGATGAAGAAGACCGGCGTTCGCGGCTGTTGCTGATGGACACTTACCGGACGTCGAAGGATCTGCCGAGGGCGCTGCAGGTGGGGAAGGATTCGTATACGAAGTATCCGAGCGACCCATCGATCAAAGCGAGCTATGCGCTGCTGCTAGGAGAAAACGCGCAGACGGATGAAGCGGTGAAGATGCTGCGGCCGCAACTGAACGGAACGGCGGCGGACCGGGAAACGTACCTGAACATCGCGCAGATTTACGAGCGGGGAAGGCGCTACAAAGAAGCGGAAGAGGCGGCGAGAGCCGCGGAGAACGTTTCGGGTTCGCGCGGCGACAACGAAATGGCGTGGTTTCTGCTGGGAGCGATTTACGAACGGCAAAAGGAGTTCGACAAGGCGGAGACGGAGTTCAAGAAAGTGCTGGACGTAAATCCGAAGAACGCGGCGGCGCTGAACTATTACGGGTACATGCTGGGAGACCTGGGATTGCGGCTGGACGAAGCGCAGATGCTGGTGCAGCGGGCACTGAACGAAGATCCGTACAACGGGGCGTACCTGGACAGCCTGGGATGGATCTACTTCAAGGAGAACAAGCTGCAGGAGGCGGAAACGACGCTGCGCAAGGCCGCGGAAAGAGAAAGCCACGATCCCACGATTCACTCGCACCTGGGAGACGTCTACGCGAAGCTTGGGCGCACGGACATGGCAGCGGCGGAATGGGAGAAGTCGCTGCAGGAATGGAAGCACGTGCTGCCGGCGGACGTGGAAGACGACAAGATCGCCGAGGTGGAGAAGAGAATCAGCCTGGTGAAGCACCGCGTGGCGCAGAAGGCGCCTTCGGAAGAAATCAAACAACAGTAGAGCATGGGCGAAGTCCGAGTACCAGCCTTCGCGAAAATCAACTTACGCCTGCAAGTTCTGGGCAAGAGGGCAGACGGTTACCACGAACTGCGAACCGTGTTTCAAACGGTGTCGCTGCGCGACGAATTGCGCTTGCGCGCATCGAGGCGGCCGGGCATTGCGCTCCGCATTCAGGGCAACGAAGCGCTCTCCGGAGAGCCGGCGGAGAAAAACCTGGTGTACCGCGCGATCGAGGCGCTACGAAGGGAACTGGGGGACGCGCCGGGAGTCGAAATCGAGCTGAAGAAGCGGATTCCGGCGGGGCGAGGGCTCGGGGGAGGATCGAGCGACGCGGCGGCGGCGTTGCTGGGCTATCTGCGGCTCACGGGAAAGCGGCTGGAGTTGGAGAGGCTGCTGGAGATCGCGGCGGGACTCGGAGCGGACGTACCGTTTTTTCTATTTGGCGGAACGGCGCTAGGAGTGGGTCGGGGCGACGAGATTTATCCGCTGCCGGATGCGCCGAAGCAGAGCGTGCTGATCGTTTCGCCGAAGGATGTGCACGTGCCGACGGTGGACGCGTACCGGTGGCTGAATGCCCCGGCGGTCGAATTGACAAAACCCGGAGGAGACCCTAAACTTTTGAGGTTCTGCGCCCTGTGCTGGAGCTTGCAGGGAGCCGGTCTTGCGAATGATTTCGAAGGACCGGTGTTCCGGCAACATGCACGCCTGGAGGAAATCAAGGCGGAGCTGCTTCGGCGAGGGGCGCGAGAAGCCTTGCTGGCGGGTAGCGGTTCGGCGGTGTTTGGAGTATTCCCGAGCCCAGCGAAGGCGCGCCGAGCCGCTGTCGGGTTTCCGCACGATCAGGCCTTCGTTTGCGAGAGCGTTTCTCGCGCGAAGTATGCCCGTCTGATCCACGGCGCACGGAAGGTTGCGCGCGCCCGCTGATTCCGCAGCGTCTCTCCGTCAGAAAAAGCCGCCCAATTTCGCAACGGATCCTGCAAGCCAATATTTGTCTTGTGGAGACGGGGCTTCGTGAACGACGAGCGATTCAAGATATTTTCGGGCACGGCGAATCCGGCGCTGGCAGAGTCAATCTGCCGGCATCTGGATGTGCCGCTGGGCAAGGCCAAGCTGGGGCGGTTCAGCGACGGCGAGATTTATTTTCAGATTCTCGAGAACGTGCGCGGCGCGGACGTGTTCGTGGTGCAGCCGTGCCATTATCCGGTGGACAACCACCTGCTCGAGCTGCTGCTGATGATCGACGCGTTCAAACGGGCTTCGGCGTGGCGGATCACGGCGGTGTTGCCGTACTACTGCTACGCGCGGCAGGACCGGAAGGATAAGCCGCGAGTGCCGATATCGGCGAAGCTGGTGGCGGACCTGCTGGAAACGGCGGGGGCGAGCCGGGCGCTGACGCTGGATCTGCACGCACCGCAGATTCAAGGGTATTTCGACGTGCCGGTGGACCATCTGTACGCTTCGCCGGTGCTGGTGGAGTATTTCCGGCATTTGAAGCTGCCGAACCTGACGGTGGTTTCGCCGGACGCGGGGGGCGTGGAGCGGGCGCGCTTTTTCGCGAAAAGGCTGGACGCGCCGCTGGCGATCGTGGACAAACGCCGCGTGGACGTGGACGTGAGCGAAGTAATGCATTTGATCGGCGAGGTGAAAGGGCGCAGCACGCTGATCGTGGACGACATTATTGATACGGCAGGCACGCTGGTGAAGACGGCAGAAGCGCTGCTGAAGGAAGGTTCGACGCAAGTGTACGCGGCGTGCACGCACGCGGTGCTTTCGGGACCGGTGATCGAGCGAATTGGAAAGTCGCAGATCAAGGAAGTGGTGGCGACGGATTCGGTGCCGTTGAGCGCAGAGGGGCAGAAATTAAAGAAGATCCGGGTGCTGAGCGTAGCGGACCTGCTGGCGCGGGGAATCCGGTCGATTCACGAGGAGACCTCGATCAGCGAGCTGTTCATTTAAGCGAAGAGATTTTGAATTACGGGAAGGGAAGAAGCCATGGCAGAGAAGATCGTAGTGGAAGCGGCACCGCGCGACACGCGCGGGAAGAATGAAGCGAGGCGGCTGCGGGTGACGGGGAAAGTTCCCGCGGTGCTGTACGGGGGAAAAGGCGAGTCGCTGGCGCTGACGGTGAACGCGAAGCAGGTGGGGCAGATTCTTCGTTCGGCGACGGGACACAACACGCTTTTCCAAGTGGACTTGGCGGGGAAACAGCAGCCGGCCATCGTAAAGGACTGGCAGGTCGATCCGGTGAGCGGAAACCTGCTGCATGTGGATCTGCTGCGGGTGGCGATGGATGTGCGGATGCGCGTGAACGTGCCGGTGCACACGTTCGGGGAACCGGCGGGCGTGAAGCAACAGGGCGGGATTTTCGAGACGGTGACGCGCGAAGTGGAAATTGAATGCCTGCCGGGCGAGATTCCCACGGAGTTCCGGCTGGACGCCAGCGCTTTGATGATCGGGATGCACCTGCGGGCGGGGGACATTGCCATCGACACCGCGAAGATGAAATTGCTGACCGATCCGGAGCGGGTGATCGCGCACGTGGTGGCACTGCGCGTGGAGGAAGAGAAGCCTGCGGAGGCGGTGGCGGCGGAAGCGGCGGCTCCGGCGGAGCCGGAAGTCATCAAGAAGGGCAAGAAGGAAGAAGAAGGCGAGGAAGGCGCCGAACCGGCGGAGAAGACCGAGAAGAAGAAGTAATCGAAAAAAGCGGCCCTTCGCGAAAGGCGCTGTGGGTGAACGAGTGGCGAGTGACGCGCGGCGAGTTTCGGGCAGGAACACGGCTTGGCGTTGTGGACGCGGCCGCAGTGAACCTGCCGCGGTTTGGGCCCAGCGATGCGGCTGATCGTTGGACTTGGCAATCCCGGGCCGGAGTATCAATGGACGCCGCACAACCTGGGGTTTCTGGCGGTGGATGAGCTGGCGAACCGCGGCGGGATTCGCGTGGAGCGGCCGGAGGCGAAAGCGCTGGTTGGAAAAGGCAATCTGGCGGGAGAGGAAGTGCTTCTGGCGAAGCCGCAGACGTTCATGAATTTGAGCGGCATCTCGATACGGGAACTGCTCGAGAAGTACGAACTGGGGACCGAGGATTTGCTGGTGCTGTGGGACGAAGTGCAGTTGCCGTGGGGGCTGCTGCGGATCGGCAAAGAAGGGAGCGCGGGAAGCCACAACGGCGCGCAGTCGGTGATCAGCGCAGTGGGAACGCAGCGATTCGCGCGGTTGCGGCTGGGATGCGGGCCGGACCATCCGCTGAGCAGCAGGAAGGAATATGTACTGCGGGTGATGAAGAAAGCGGAGCTGGAGACCGCGGAGGAAATGATCGGTGTGGCGGGCGATGCCGTGGAAACGATGTTGAAAGAGGGCATCGAGGCGGCGATGAACAAGTTCAACCGGCGGGCTGCGGAGGACGAAGGCACGGCACCGTGAGTTACGGGTTCCGGGCTTGTGAAAAGCCCGAGAAGTCGAAGAGATTTGAGGCGGTAGAGAAAGAAACGAGGGAACCATGGAAGAGCGTTTGTACGACCTGATTTTTATCGCGCGTCCGGCCACGCCGGAAGACGAGATCAAGAAAGTGCTCTCGACGATTGAGCACGCCTGCGCGGAAAAAGGCGGGAAGATCGAAAAGACCGAGCACTGGGGTACGCGGAAGCTGGCGTATCGCGTGGCCAAGCACCGCGAAGGGATTTACGTGTACCAGCAGATCCGGACATCGCACGGGGAGTTGATCGCCGAGTTGGAGCGGCGGTTGCGCGTGCAAGACGCGGTGATCAAGTACCTGACGGTGCGGCTGGACGAGGATTTGAAACGGCAGAAGAAACTATCGGAGCGACGGGAGAAGCGCGCGGCGCGGCGTCCACGGCGGCCGGCGGCTGCGGCACCGGAACAAGCTGCGGCAGCGAGCTAAATGGATGTGCGGGTGAAAAACAGATTCCTGGCTTCGCCTGCTTAAGGGCAGCTCACTCGGAAGGACGTTGTTTGCGAGGCCAGCCAGAGAGCGCAGCAGTTTAAAGGTTTTGGAAAGGGTGAAGGAAAATGGCAGAAGAACAGAAACCAGCGCAGCCATCTCCAGAGGGAGCGCCGCGGGAAGTGCGGGAAGGCGGCAGTCCGGGGGGCGGCCCGCGACGTGAAGGTGGGCCGGGCGGCGGTCCGCGGAGAGAAGGCGGGCCGGGCGGCGGGCCGCGTCGAGAAGGCGGACCGGGCGGTCCGCGGCGGGGGAAGCGGCAGTATTTCCGCAAGAAGAAGGTGTGCAAGTTCTGCGTCGAGCGAATGGATTTCATCGACTACAAACGCGCGGACATTCTTTCGCAGTTTGTGCAGGAACGCGGCAAGATCCTTCCTCGCCGCATGACGGGCGTGTGTTCGAGGCACCAGCGGTGGCTGGGGGTGGCCATC
>Ga0209073_10000147_pt1 | contig 10991 bp, 8 predicted proteins | sample GAAS100_FD_187520 | JGI IMG/M metagenome (GOLD analysis project Ga0209073, IMG submission 187520) | Agricultural soil microbial communities from Georgia to study Nitrogen management - GA AS100 (SPAdes) (version 2) | ecosystem: Environmental > Terrestrial > Soil > Agricultural land | place: USA...
AACATAGACAAGCAACTGCCCGGCTTCGTCGTGGACAGCGTGGGCGATGCGGCGAATCTGTTCTTCGAGGGTTTCGTTCATCCGGCGGAGGGCCGCGACGGCGTCCTGAAAACCGCGGTGTGCCATCTCGTAAGGAGAAAGGGAGTTGGCGAGGAATTCCGCAGCGGCTTCGAGCACGGCGGAAGGCACGGTGTCCGGGGCGCCGCTGCGCAGAACTTCGGCGAGAGCTGCGTGATGGACGGCGGAAAGCTCGACGAGACTGGCTCCGCTCTGCAGAGACTCACGGCCGATTTCGTAGGCGCGGCCAAGAGCGGCTTCGCTGCGCGACAGGAGATATTCGGCCAGAGCGGAGCGGTAGTCCTGAGCGGAGTTTGCATGAGAGTCGCGGCGAGTCTGGGACGGAGTGCTCATTGTTGCCTCCCGGGAAACCGCGCCACGAGGACCAGAGCGTCGTCGTTGCCGCGGCAGTGAAGACGAAGAATGCGGTCCGCGCATTTTTGGGGCGATTGCAGCGGCGACAGTTCGGAAACAAAGTCGTTGTGAATGCCGTCGGTGGCGAAGACGAGCGTGTCTCCGGGGCAAAAGGCAAGCGAGGTAGCCTGGAGAGCGGGGAGTTCGGAGCCAACAACGCCGCCGCGAAGGAGCAGAACGTCCTGAACGGTGCCCTTGCGGGAACCTGCCCGCTGCACAGCTGCCTGGACATTGCCCACGCCGAGCCAGGTCATGGAGCCGCGTTCGGGAGAAAGACAGGCGATGCTCATAACGACGCCGCGGGTGTGGCGAAGGGCCTCGTGGCAATCCTGGAAAAGATCGACAACAGAGCGGCCCGGCCGCGATTCGAGAACGGAGGAGGCAATTTTGGAGGCAGAGGCCGCGCCGTCACCATGACCGATGCCGTCAATTACAGCCAGCAGCATGCCATCCTTTCCCGAGGGAATTACCACGTGGCGGTCGCCGGACTGAGCGTGGCCCTTCCATGGAAAAAGGGCAATACCCGTTTCTAGGGACATCACGATATCTGCCGATCCTGCTTCCACTTTTTGGCGATGACCACGGTGCCTTGGCCTGGAGCGGAAGAAATCAGAAATTCGTCCATGAGGCGGCGGACGCCGGGCAGGCCGAGACCGAGGCTGCCGGACGTGGAAAAGCCGTCCCGAAGAGCCTGCTGAACGTCGGCGATGCCCGGACCTGAATCCATCGCGGTGATGCAGATGCCGCGCCTGCCGGCTTCCTGAACGACATGCACGCTGATTTCCCCGGAGCGCGCGTAGGAAACGATGTTACGAGCGAGTTCAGAAATGGCTGTGGCGATCAAGGTCGCGTCAACGGCGGAAAAGCCCGCTTCGGCTGCCACGGACCGGCCCCTTTGGCGCGCCAAGATGATGTCTTGATCTGAGTTGATAGGCACCCTGACGTCCTCACCTGGCACGGAGATCCACTCAGCTCGAATTCTTGAACTTCTGGTTCAAATAGGCCAATCCCTCCTCGAGGTCCAGCGCGGTGCCGACGCCTTCGAGGCGCAGGCCGAGCTGGACCATGGCGAAAGCGACTTCCGGTTGGATGCCGACGATAACCGTTTCCGCCCCGCGAAGACGGATCATCTGGGCAATTTCGCGCAGGGTGCGGGAGGCGAAGGAGTCCATAACGTCCATAGCGGTGACGTCAACGATAACGGCGCGCGAGCGAAACTTGACGACGCGCTGAACGAGAGCCATGCGAAGCTGCTCGAGGTCAGCGTCCGAGAGGGCCGCTTGAATCGTGGCGATCAGAAACTCGCCCTGTTTGAGAATCGGAACTTCCAAAGGTCCTGCTTTCCGTGGACTGTTTCCGGGCCGGCGGAAACGGACTAAAGCTTTTCGTCAGCCGAGGGCACGACCTTGTAGCCCAGGAGCCGTTCGGCTTGCTCGATGCCGCCCTGCAAATCGCCTACGGTGTTCATTTTGCCCAGGTCCACGCCGATGGTAACAAGAGTCTGGGCGATTTCGGGCGAGAGACCGGTAACGATGACCGTGGCACCCAAGAGACGGGAAGCTTCGACGGTTTGCACAAGGTGGTTGGCGACGGTAACGTCCATGGCGGCCACGCCGGTGATATCGATGACGACGACCTTGGCACGATTGGTGCGAATGCCGCGAAGCAGCTGTTCGGTAAGCTGGCGCGCGCGCTGCGGGTCGATGACGCCGATGATCGGGAGAATGAGCAGGCGCTCGCGAACCTGGAGCACAGGAGTCGATAATTCGCGGATGGCTTCCTGCTGCTGGCGAATGACGCGCTCGCGCTCCTGGACGAAACCTACGGCGACGGTGTTGGCGATACGGTTGGCGGCGGGTTCGTAGGCGTCCAGGATGCGATTGAGTTTTTCGAAGTCGGTCTGGTACTTGGCGAACAGAGAGCGGGCAAGGACGTCGCGAAGCAGGAGAACGATGCCGACGACTTCATGGGTTTCGACGCCGCGCGGAATGATGCGTTCGGAGAGGTTGCGCGCGTAAGCCTGCAGGGCCTCAAAGGTTTCGGTTTCGAGGGCCTCGACGTAGCTGTCGTACACCGAAGTGGCTTCGGCGAAGATTTCCTCCTTGGTCATGGCGGTAAGGAGGCGTGTCTCTGAAATGCGGCTTACCCATTCTTCGCGGAGTTGTGTCCGGTTCTGGCGGAGGTGGGCAACCAGTTCGCGAAGAAGCTCGGCAGCTTCGTTGCGGGAAGGCTCCTGAGCAGTAAGGCTCGCGGGCCGTGCGGTGCGGGGTGGGGGTTCACGCTTCGCCATATAGTGCCACTCCTGTGTTGTAGTGAATTCGCCTGAGACATTAGGGGAATACCACGCAAAGAACGGAGAGCTCAATCGAGGAAACGCTTGGAATGCGCTAAGGTAAACACCCTACCATGGTTGCTGTATTGTAGCCTTCCCGGGAAATGCCACAAGGCCTAGAGGAGTGCTTTACAGCGGGACAATGGCGTGCTAGCCTTGGGTCCCGTACCGCCATTCGACTTTCCGGGTACGAAGCTGTGGCCGGAGAGCACCACCGAAAGGTGGACAGCGCCAGGCGGCTGGGCCTCTGACTGAGAACCTGCCAAACGTGTGTGCGTGCGATCGCGGGGCGATCGGCGCGTCGCAGAAAATCCCCTCCATCCGAGGTACAAGAACCTGTCTCTATCTTGCGGAATTGTGTTTTGCTGCTTTGCCTGCGAATCACATTCAGCCAAGATGCACCGCGGGCTTTGTCGCTGGCATGAGCTGCTTCGGTGCACGAACGAACGGTAGTAGACGATAGAAGAGAACAGAGGGACACCTTGCTCAGACTGCGAAGAGTGGAAATCACGGGGTTCAAATCGTTCTGCGAACGGACGGTGGTGACGTTCAGCGGCTCCGGCACCACGTGCATCGTGGGCCCGAACGGTTGCGGAAAATCCAACGTGGTGGACGCGATTTCCTGGGTGCTCGGCGAACAAAGCCATAAAAGCCTCCGCGCGGAGCGCATGGCGGATTGCATTTTCAACGGCACCACCAAGCGGCCACCGATGGGACTGGCGGAAGTGACGATCACTCTGGAAGATCCGGAGCTGGCGGAAGCGGCGCGGTTTGTGCTCGAGGGGGCGGAAGAGAAGGATTTCACTATAGAGAGCACAGAGAACGCAGAGAACAAAGACATTGTTGACGCAGTTCCAGCGAATTTTGGAAACGGGACCTCCGGGGATTCCCCGCTAACCGATGCGGCCAGCCAAGATGTTGCGCAACGTGCTGTGTTCCCCCAGGGAAATAAGGAGGAGGCAGACAGTCCAGGAGCAGCCGAAACGGCCGGGCCTGAATTCATCAAAGGAAAGCGGAGGAAGAAGGGGGAGGGTAAACCGGAGATTGTGACGAAGCCGGGAGAAGTGGTGGTCAGCCGGCGGCTGTACCGCAGCGGGCAGAGCGAGTACCTGATTAACGGGCGCGTGGGCCGGCTGCGCGACATTCAGGAAATGTTCATGGGTGTCGGGCTGGGGCCGGATTCGTACGCGATCATCGAACAGGGGCGCATTGGTCTGATCCTCTCGACTAAGCCGATGGAGCGCCGGGCGATCATCGAAGAAGCCGCGGGCGTAACGAAATTCAAGACCAAGAAACGGCTGGCGGAAGCCAAGCTGGAATCGTCAAAGTTGAACCTGGCGCGCGTGAACGACATTGTGGTGGAAGTGGAAAAGCAGTTGGGTTCGCTGAAGCGGCAGGCTTCGAAGGCCAAGCGGTATTCAGAAATCCGCGAGCAGATGCGCGGAATCGTACGGCAGATGCTGGCGGGCAAAGCGCGGGAACTGGAAGCCGAAGCGGAGCGAATCGGGAAGCAGCTCGAGGAATTTGCCGCAGCGGAAGCGCAGCACGCGCAAATAATCCAGCAGCAGGAAGCCGAGCAGGACCGGCTGAACCAGAGGGTGTATGAGCTGGACACCGAAATTCGCCAGAACCAGAACCAACTGAACCTCACGGCGCTTGAAGCGGACCGCGCGGAGAACAGGATTGCGTTCAACCGCCAGCGAAGCGAAGAAACGCAGACGCGGCGCGGACAGATCGGCGAAGACATGCGGCAGATCGGCGCGCAGTCGGCGGACTGGAAAGCGCGGAGCGCGGAGCAATCCGAATCCGTGGCGCGCCTGCGGGAGGATGCCAAGGCGTTGTCCGCTCGCGTGGAGGAACTGGCGGAAAGAACCCAGACGCGCGCCGCGCAAATCGCGGATGCGGAACTGCGCATCGAAGCGTCACGCCGGGCGGCTTCGGAGACCGCCGACAACCTTGTGAAGCTGCATGGCGAGCAAAAGCAAGCGGAGGAGGCGCTGCTGCACCAATCTGAGGCGCTTCGAAAGCTGGAAGGCCGGGAGCACGAACTGCTGCAAGGGTCGCTGCGGGTGCGAAACGAAGCAGAAGAAGCAGGCCACGTTCTTGAAAAGGCAAGCCAGGAGGCGGCACGACTCAAAACACAGTTGGACCAACTGCAGGCGGGCCTGGGCAGCTTGAGAGCGTCGCAAACCGATGTGACAAAGCGCGCCGAGTCACTGCGCGACTCCCTGGCGAGCGCCCGGGCGCGCCACGCCACATTGACGCAGATTCTGAACGATCGGTCGTATACCGCGGACGCGGTACAGAAGCTTTTTGCGGCGAACGAACGCGGCGCGGGAAAGGATTTTCGCGCGGTAGGCGTGCTGGCCGACTATGCCGAGGTGGCGGAAGAGCACGAAGGAGCCATCGAGCAGTATTTGCGGGACGAACTGGAATACGTGGTTGTGGAAACGTACGACCACGCGCGGGCAGGCGTTTCGCTGTTACGGGAAGAGGTGGGAGGACGCGCCACTTTTTTCGTGGACTCGACGCGGAGCCTGCGAGTGGACGAATATGAGCCGATTGTTCCCTTCCGGGCCGAAGAAGGCGTGATTGCGCGGATGGACAAGGTGGTGGAATTTCGCGATCCGCTGGGCGCCGCCGCCAAACAATTTTTGCCGAGGCTGCGCGCCGCCTATTTGGCGGAGAACGCAACAGCCGCGGAGAAACTGGCGCGGGAAAATCCCCAGTATGCGTTCGTGACGCCCGACGGCACGTGTTTTCAGGGGCGCATGGTAACCGGCGGACGGCCCGATGAAGCCGGTCCGCTGGGCATGAAGCGCGAGCTTCGGGCGCTGGACGCGGCTGTGGCATCGCTTGAGCGAGAAATGAGCGAACTGCAGTGCGATCTCGAGCGGATTGCGGCGGAAATTCGAGACAACGCCAAGGCGCAGGAAGAAGTTACGGGCCGGCAACGAGAAGCGGAACGGGAAGTCATCGGCGCAACGCACAAGCACGAACAGACGCAAAGCCAACTGGCAAAGCTGGGACTGGAACTGACGGTCTGTCAGGAAGAGCTAACGCGTGTCCGGCGGGAAGCCGACGGAGCACGCGAACGCGCTGATCGCGCGAAGTACCAGCAGGAAGCCGCCGCAGCGACGCGCGCCGAAGCCGAAACCGAGGCCGCGCGGCTGACAACTGAACTGGTTCAACTTAGAGGGTCGATTCAGACGGAACATGATGAGTTGGCTGCCGGACGCGCTGAACTTGCGGCTCGCCATGAGCGCGTGACGGCTGCGGAAGGGCTGCTGGCGCGGCTCGGGGAAGAACGGGCGGAGCTCGATCGGCGTGAGGCCGCGCTGCGGGCGCAGGAAGCTTCAGCAAATGAAGAAACGGCGATGCTGGCACAACAGACAGCGGAGTTGACCGCTCAGTTGAATGGATTGCGCGCCGAAAAACTGCGCCTGGAAGCACGCCAGCAGGAGCTCGAGCAAGAATGGGAAGCAGGCCGGACCAAATTGACGCAAATGGAAGATCATTTGCGAACGGGCCGCCAGTCGCTGCAAGAGGTTCGAGAGAAGCGCGGACATGCGGAAGTGGAGCGCGCCAAGAACGGAAGCGACCGCGAGCACCTGCGCGAGACGTGCATGAGCGAAGTGAACGCCCAGCCGGAGGATCTTATCGCCGGCGAAACGGCGTTCATGAGCGGCGAGGAACTTTCTCTTGCGGAAACGAGCTATCGCGAGATGAAAGAACGCATCGAGTCGATGGGCGCGGTGAACATGATGGCGCTCGAGGAGTTCAACGAGTGCGACCAGCGGTTCAACTTCCTGACGCGGGAGCGGGACGATCTGCTGCAATCGATCGCGGACACCCAGCAGGCCATCGCGGAGCTGGACCAGATTTCCAAGGAAAAATTCGAGCAGGCGTTCACGGCCATCAACGCCAATTTTTCGACCGCCTTCCACACGATTTTTGGCGGCGGAATGGCGGAAATGCGCTTGACTGAAGCGGACAGTTCGGGCGACGCGGGGATCGACGTCGTAGCTTCGCCTCCGGGCAAGCGGCTGCAGAACGTGCTGCTGCTTTCGGGCGGCGAAAAGGCCATGACCGCGCTGGCGCTGCTGATCGCCATTTTCCGCTTCCAACCGAGCCCGTTCTGCATCTTGGACGAGGTGGACGCTCCCCTCGACGAGGCCAACGTGGGGCGTTTCACGCGTCTTCTGAAAGAGATGAGCGCGCAAACCCAATTCATCGTGGTGACCCACAATCGCAAAACCATGGAGACGGGCAGCGTGCTTTATGGCGTGACCATGCAAGAACCGGGCGTTTCAAAAATCGTCAGCGTGCGCTGGGAAGGCGACGAAGCGCCGGCGCCGCACGGAAAGAAACACGCCACCGCCGCTGCAGCGTCCGCGGCTTAACCGCACAACGCAGAAGCGGTCCTGAAAGCATCAAGAGTTGCGCGCCGCAGAACTACTCCTGCCGTTGCAGACAGCGCACCGCATAGAGGAAAGAAAGCACCGCAAAGACGAAGAATGCCGCTCCTTCCCAAAGCACCGGGCGGACTCCTCCGGTGCCGATCGAAAAATGGCGAAGCCAGTCGATCTGCCAGGTAATGGGATTCGCCAAAGCGACGCGGCGAAACCAGACCGGCAACGGATCGAGCGGATAGAACATCGAGCTCGCGAACAAGAAGAAGAAATAGAAAACGCTGGTGACCGCGTTGAATACGTCGTTGCGGCGCGTGCTCAGCGCGAATATCGCGTAAAAGAAAAACCAACCGGCAGTGCCGAGGGCCATTCCGACGAGAAGCTCCGGCAGCGAGCGCCATTGCACACGGACGCCCAGCAGCCAGCGGCCGACGACGAGAGTCAGGACGGCCTGCACGATGGAGACGAGCACGTTAAAGATGACCTTGCCGAGCAGGTACTCGCTGCGGCTAAGCGGGTAGGTAAGCATTTCGTAGAAAATGCCGTTGTCGCGATCGAGAAAAAAAGACCATGAGGTATTCGAGGCGATGGCGAAGCTGGCCATGGCCAAAACGCCGGCGAGAAAGAATTCGTTGTAGTCAACCCCCGGAAGGCCGGCCGGGGCGCCCAGCGCGGCGTTGACGCCGACACCGAACACCAGCATGTACAGCAGCGGATAAAGCAAATCCCAGAAAATGAACGTGACATTCGTGGCGCGGATGCGCGCTTCGCGATACACCACGGCGGAAAGGGCGCTCATGACGCCTCCCTGTTTTCTTCGCCACGCGCTCCTGAAGGCGCGGTCAGTTCGACAAAAATGTCCTCCAGGGTCGCGCCGCGGACTTCCACATGAAGCACGCGACGATCCCGCGAAAGGTTGGTAACCACGTCCATGACGTTCCCTTCCTTGAGTTTCACCGCGACCTCGATGGAGTTGCCGTCCATCGAGGAGCGGATCGGTTGAAGCTTCGCAAGGTCAGCAGCCATCGTTTCCGGCATGCGATCGAAAGTCATCTCGATTTCGTAAACACCTTGAGAGAGAAGCTTAAGAGTGGAGAGATCTCCTCGCGCCACCTGGCGCCCTTTGTTGATGATGAGAATGTCATCGCAGAGCTCTTCGGCTTCGCTAAGAATCTGCGTGGTCAAAATGATGGTGCGGCCTTTTTCCGCTTCGGCGCGCAAGCGGTGCATCATCTGCCGCTTCAGGATCGGATCCATCCCCGTCGAAAACTCGTCGAGAAAAAGTACGGGTGTATCCACCAGGAACGCCTTCGCGACCTGCACGCGGCGGCGGAAACCGCCGCTGAGATCCTGCACTTTTTTCTCGACCTCGCCGGTAAGCTGAAATTCGTCGATCAGACCGTCGGCCCGGCTTTTCGCTGCGGAGGTTTCGAGTCCCTGGAAACGCGCGTAAGTCAGGAAATTATCGCGCACCGAAAGAAGCAGCTCGGCCGCGGTTTCCTGAATGACGGACGAAATCCGGCGGCGGACCTCGATCGGCTTCTTCAGCACGTCAAAATTCATTACGCGCGCCGAGCCGCCGGTGGGCCGGGTAAGCGTGGTGAGCACGCGGAGCAGCGTGGATTTCCCCGCCCCGTTCGGGCCCAGAAGACCGAAGATGATGCCTCGCGGGACGGAGAATGTAAGGCCGTCGATGGCGCGCACCTGGGGTTTGCCCCGCGAAGCGTAGGTCTTCACGAGTCGGTCGACTTCCAGAGCATATTCGGTCATAAGCGCGGCCTCGTGGCGTTCCGCAGAATCGCCGGAAAATGGATATAGCCGTTCAGAACGGGTTGGGCAGAATGCCGCTTGTGAATCGGATGCGAACTCCGGAGAATCTCATCCGGAGTGAAGGCCCGCCGATGGCCGGTTGTGTTCCGGCCTCCGGGTCAGAGGAGAAATGCGTTGAGAAACATAGCCGTCACGCTCGCTAGTGTGCTTCTAACGTATCCGGCGATGGGGCAGATGTCAACGTCGGGAGAGGTGCGCGAGCGGAACCGAATACCCGCGGACCAGGTGGCGCAGGCGGTGCGCGAATACCGCGTAGCCAACGAGGACCGCATCATTCGAGAGTTGCGGGAATTTCTCTCCCTGCCTAACGTGGCAAGCGACGAAGCGAACATTCAGAAAAACGCGGCGCGGCTCGTCGAGATGCTCGAAGCGCGCGGAATTGAAACGCACCTGTTCTCAATTGCCGGCCGCGGTCCCGTGGTGTTCGGCAAGCTGGAAACTCCGGGGGCGACTCGCACGGTAATATTTTATGCGCACTACGACGGCCAGCCGGTCGATCCGAAGGCATGGACCGATGGATCGCCGTTCGAGCCTGTCTTGCGAACCGATTCCATCGAAAATGGCGGAAAGAAGATAGAGTTCCCCGGTGCGGGAGGCAGCGCCGGGCACTATCGGGATGACTGGCGCATTTACGCGCGGTCGGCTTCGGACGACAAATCGCCGATCGTGGCGCTGCTGGCCGCCCTGGACGCCCTGAACGCAAAACAGATTCCGCTGGCAGTGAATCTTAAAGTTATTTTCGAGGGCGAAGAAGAAGCCGGTTCGACGCATCTGCAGCAGGCGCTGGAACTTCACAGAAACCTGCTGGGCGGAGACTTGCTGATCACCGCTGACGGCCCGGTGCACCAATCCGGACGGCCGCTCGTCTTCTTCGGCAATCGCGGAGACATCGGTTTGGACCTGACCGTGTACGGACCGGTGCGTGCGCTGCACAGCGGGCATTACGGAAACTGGGCGCCGAATCCGGCAATGGAATTGTCGCACCTGCTCGCTTCCATGAAGGATGCGAACGGACGGGTGGCGATTCCCGGCTACTACGATGACGTCGTGCCGTTGAGCGATCTGGAAAGAAAGGCGCTCGCGGCTATGCCGGATAATGACGCGGAGCTTCAGCGGGCGTTGGGCATCGCGAAGCCCGACGGGGGCGGCGCGAGGCTGGTCGACCTCCTGCAGGAGCCTTCTTTGAACGTTCGCGGACTGAAAAGCGGCTACGTGGGCGCGGAAGCCACGAACATCATTCCGGATCGCGCGGAGGCGTCGCTCGAGGCGCGCCTCGTGAAAGGGGAGGATCCGCAAGAGAAATACGACCAGATTGCCGGCTTCATTCGCAAGCAGGGATATTACGTAATTGACCGCGAGCCGACGATGGAAGAGCGCAAAGCGCACGCGTTGATCGCAAAGATTGTTGACGAAGGCGGGTACCGTGCCTCACGCACAAAAATGGACTTGCCGGTATCGCAGGAACTGCTGCGAGTAGTTCAGGCGGCGACGAACAATACCGCCGTGATCGCGCCGACGCTCGGCGGCAGCGTGCCGATGTATATCTTCGAAGACTTGGGGTTGCCCTGGATTGGCGTGCCTATCGTCAACTACGACAATCACCAGCACAGCGCGGACGAGAACCTGCGGCTCGGGAATCTGTGGCGCGGCATGGAGATTTACGGCGCGGTGCTCGCGGACTTGGACTGGTAGACCGCGGCCCGCAGTTGCACATGAGTCTAAACCAGCGAGGCTTGTCTACAGAGAAAGGAAATTTCGCAGCAACTGCTTTCCGGGGACGGTGAGCACGGACTCCGGATGAAACTGCACGCCTTCCAGCCGGTATTTACGATGGCGCACGCCCATGATGATGCCGTCCCCGGTTTCCGCCGTGATGGCGAGTTCGCGCGGCAACGTTTTGCGTTCGATGATCAGCGAGTGATAGCGCGTCGCGGTGAATGGCTCTG
>Ga0209073_10000148_pt1 | contig 10938 bp, 7 predicted proteins | sample GAAS100_FD_187520 | JGI IMG/M metagenome (GOLD analysis project Ga0209073, IMG submission 187520) | Agricultural soil microbial communities from Georgia to study Nitrogen management - GA AS100 (SPAdes) (version 2) | ecosystem: Environmental > Terrestrial > Soil > Agricultural land | place: USA...
GTCGAGCTAAAACTCGTATGCAGCCGTCCCGTCTCGGAATGAATCAGCTTCGGCAAAGCGTCCACGTAGGTCGACTTCAGCTTCGCAACCTCGCGGTACTCGATAATCTTCGCCGGCAACGGATGCTGCGCCTTGAGCGATTCCAGCACATCCACAGCCGTTGACCGCGCCTTGGCCTTGCCGCGCCTGCCGCCCGTCTGCAGATTCAGCTTGTCGAACAGAATCTCCGCAAGCTGCGTGGGAGAGTTGACGTTAAATTCCTGCCCGGCCAAATCCCAGATCTCTTTTTCCAGCCTGCGCACTTCCTTTTCCATCGTCTGCGACATTGCATCCAGCGCTTTGGGATCGACGCGAACACCCACGCGTTCCATATCCGCAAGCACGCGCGACAGCGGCAAATCGATCGTTTCATAGACGCGGGCGAGTTGTTTTTCATCGACTTGTGCGCGCAGGGCCGCCGCCACTCTATGCAGCATCGCAGCGTGTTCCCCGGGTCCGCCCCCGATTGGCGCATTGAATTGCCGGAATACTACGTCCGCAAAATTGTGATTTGCCGTCGTAGGCCTCAACAGGTAGGAATACAGTTGGGTCGCATGGCTGATATTCGCCAACGGTCCGTTCAGCAATTGAAACAACTTCGGGTCGTGAACGATTTTTGGCCGCTCCGCATCCTGAAGAACCTTTTCAAGAGTTTTTAGCGCTTCGTCGCTCTCGTCCGCCCACACGGCCCGGCCCTCTTCCTGATTGGTGGCCACTTCAATCGCCGCAACGCGTGTGCCGAATCCCTCGACCTCGCGACCTCCCGTGTCCAGAGTCAGCCATACCGCCAGCGGCTGCCTGGCGGGGAGCTTTTCAAGCCATGCCCCAAATTCCCGCTTATTTGCGAACTGCGTGAATTTGCCTGCTTTGGTTTCGACCGCTTCCACGGGCACCGCAGCGGCCGCGGCTTCCGCCCCCAGTTCCTTCAGCAGCGACGTAAATCCTAGTTCGCGGTATAAAGCCGCCAGCGCGACGGTATCCGGCGCTTTGCGCTCCAGCGCCTGCAACTCCACTTCGATCGGCGCGTCGGTCGAAATCATCGCCAGTTGCTTCGAAAGCATCACCTGCTCGCGCTGTTGTTGCAGCGCTTCGCGGTAGCGTTTGTTGCCGACCTCCGCTGCGTGCTCCAGCGCCCCTTCCACCGTTCCGTACTTCTGAATTAACTCCGTGGCCCCTTTTTCCCCGATTCCTTTTGCTCCCGGAATGTTGTCCACCGTGTCGCCCATCAGCGCCATTATGTCGATCACTCTCTCCGGCGGCACGCCCAGGATCTCCTCCACTTTTTTCTCGTCGACCAGGATGTCGGCCTTTGCCCCGCCGGATCCCGTGCGCAGCGTCCGCACGTTTCTGCCGACCAACTGCATCATGTCCTTGTCGTTTGAAACGATCAGCACTTCCACGTCCTTCGCCGCCTTCTTTGCCAGCGTGCCGATCACGTCGTCCGCTTCATATCCTTGCAGCTCGACGACCGGCAGCCGCATCGCTTCACACAGCCGCCGCACGTAGGGCAACTGCGGCCGCATTTCCTCCGGCATCGGCGCGCGCTGCGCTTTGTATTTCTCGAACAATTTGTCCCGGAATGTCGCTCCCGGCGGATCGAAGACGATGGCGATGTAATCGGGCTGATAGTCCTTCAACAGCCGCCGCAAAATGTTATTGAAAAGGAAGGGGACTTTTGTAGGGATGCCGCTCGGGGCGCTCATCCGCATCATTGGCGCATAAAACGCGCGGTAGATGTGCGCCATCGCGTCGACCAGAAATAGCTTCTTCGGTACGGCGGAACGCGCAGCGGCCATCCCGCGAGTATAGCAAAGCCCGCTTGCGCGGCTCCGTGCGGGCAAAAAAACGAGGCCGCCCAGAAGCGCTCACTCCGAGACGGCCTCGCTCTCTCCCCCGGATTCGATCCTGGGAAAAGAAATTGTGCTTACTTGCTTTCGCTATTCGCGGTTCGGTTCGCGCGCGGCCTTTGGTCCGGCCTCTTCCGGTTTCCCGGGAGCGCTCTTCCCCGTGGAGCCGTTCGCTCCCGTTGCCGCCCGCGTCACCAGCAGCATCTGCGTGCCGCCGTCCAGATGCACGTTCTTGCCCGCGGAGGTAATCAGCGAACCCTGCGCGCTGTTCGAACCCGCCGCCGCTAGATTCACTCCGTTCAGGCCGAACACCCCGCGGCTGTTCGAGGTCAGCTGACCGGCTGCGTTCAACCCGCCCACCGCGCCGTTTGCCGCCCCGGTCGCACCCACCGTCGAACGCTGGGCCGCGTCCACCGTCGCGCCGCCAAGACTGCCCGCATTCCCGGCGACATTCGATACCCCGCCGACCGCCCCGCCGGCTGTGGAGGTCACGCCTCCCAGCGCGCCGCGCCCGCCGGCCGCGGCAGATCCTCCCGCGTAAGTGCCTGCGCTCGCCATCGAGTCCATGTCGCTGTCCGCCATGCCCGCCGCGGTTTGCGCCGAAGCCAGCGCCTGGATTCCCATGTTCACCGGCACTTCACGTCCGTGCTTCAGGATGGCGCGGTCAAACTGGATCGCCAGTTGCGATTCCGCGTCTCCCTTCGCTCGCGCCGAAGCTTGCGTCACATGCCCCACCAGCCTGGTTCCTCTCGGAATCACGGTCTTTCCGTGTTCCTTCACATCTTTCGTCGTGTGCGCGACCACCCGGTCTCCCGGCTTCGCCTTCTTCGAATCCACGGATCCGTTCAGCGCCGCGTTAATCGCCGTCCCGTCCGCGATGCCGGCGTTCGCTTCCGGAGAATTTGCAGCGGCATTCGACGCCGTGGAAGCGTTCGTCGATGCATTCGCTCCCTGCTTGCTTGCCTGCACAGACGCTTGCCCGTTTGCCTGCGCGCCGGCTTGCGCTCCCGCCTGTGCCGCGGCGCCCGCCGCAAATAGAAGACCCACTGCCAAAGTAAGTCCCGCACGAATCATGGTTCGCATCCTCCCAGCCTCATGGGCTCGTGCCCGATTTTCCTGGCCCTGGAAATAAGGGTGATTCGGGCTGCCCTTTGATTGCGGCAACCCATATGCCACAAGGTAAGCTGAGGAATAGCAGCCTCTTGCGGACGAGCCGGCACGACAGTACCGCGGCACTCCTAGGCAAAAATGCCGAGTGTGGTGGAAGCTTTTACAGCCTAAGTCAGGTGTTTACCTGAGGTTACGGGCCGCGGTCACGAAATGATCCCCAGCGGACGACCTACCTCTGCAAGTACATCCGCCGCCCGCAGCAACTGCTCGCGCTTATGCGCCGCGCTGACGATCGCCCGCAGTCGCGCTTTTCCTTCCGCAACGGTCGGATAGCCGACCGCCGGCGCAAATACTCCTGCTTCAAAAAGCTTTTTCGAAAATTCAAACGCCTTCGCCGCGTCTCCCACATGTATCGGGATGATCGGCGTCTCGCTGGCCTTGAACTCGAAGCCCCGCTTTTTAAGTTCGCGCTTGAAGAATTTCGTGTTCGCCCACAATTTTTTCACCAGCTTTTCTCCCTCGGGCGAATCCAGCAAACTGAATGCCGCCATGCATGCCGCGGCCGTTGCCGGCGGATGCGATGTCGAGAAGAGGAACGGCCTGGCGCGCAAATACAGAAAATCGATCAGGTCCCGCGAACCGCAGACGTATCCTCCCATCGCCCCGATGGCCTTGCTCAGCGTTCCCACTTGAATGTGTACGCGCCCGTGGCAATTGAAGTGATCGATGCTGCCTCTGCCGCCGCGCCCCAGCACTCCCGAAGCATGCGCGTCGTCCACCATCATGATGCAGTTGTATTTCTCCGCCAGGTCGCATAATTGCGGCAGCGGCGCGATGTCACCATCCATCGAAAACACGCCGTCCGTGATGATCAGCTTGTGCCCGTTCCATTCCGTGGTTTCTTTCAAAATGCGCTCGCAGTCCGCCACGTCTTTGTGCTTGAACACCTTGATCGTTGCTTTCGAAAGCCGCGCCCCGTCGATGATCGAAGCGTGGTTCAGCTCGTCCGAGATGATCAGGTCTTCCTTGCCGAGTACCGCCGCGACCGTTCCCGCGTTGGCCGTGAACCCGCTCTGGAAAACGACGCACGCCTCCGCGTTCTTGAACCTGGCAATCTGCTCTTCCAACTGCATGTGCAGTTGCATCGTTCCGGAAATCGTCCGCACCGCTCCCGCCCCGGCTCCGTATTTCCTGATGGCTTCGATCGCGGCCTTGCGCAAGCCTTTGTGGAACGTCAGTCCCAGATAATTGTTCGACGCCAGGTTGATGACTTCCTTGCCGTCGAATACGGACACCGGCTTTTGCTCGCCTTCCAGAACGCGCAGTTTCGGCGCCACGCCCTTGGCGCGCCATTCATTCAGTTGGTCGCTCACGTACTGCAGGGGATTCTGCTTCATTGCTTGCGTTCCCATTTCGCTCATTGCTCCATGCCTCCCGTGGATGTCGTAGCCGGGTCGGCACCGAATGACATTCGGATGCGGGGAAATAAACACGGCTCGACTATCGGGCTGGGGAGATTCCGAAATTCGAGTCTAACGCACTTCCGCTTCTTAGGCGTTGTTACTTGGGCACGCCGTTGGGGTAAAGCAGGATTTTTCCAGCCAGCCCCTCATGCAGCTTCGCAAATGCTTCCTCGAAACCGCTCAGATTCATGCGCACGCCGAACAGCGGCTCCAGGTTCAGCCGCCCCGCTTTCAGCAGCGCGGTCATTTGCACCCACGTTTCATACATCCGCCGGCCGTAGATTCCCTGCACCGTCGCACCCTTGAAGATCACGTCGTTCACCAGGTCCAGCGGCACGTTTTCGGTGGGAATCCCCAGCAGGGAGGCCCTACCGCCCGCGCGCAGCGCTTTGAACCCCTGCTGGATCGCGCTGGGGTTTCCGCTCATCTCGAGCAGCACGTCTACGCCGGTCCCGCCCGTATCGCTCAGAATCTTGCCCACCGCGTCTTCGACGCTGGGATTGATCACCACGTCGGCGCCCATGTTCCTGGCCGTGGCGCGCCGGTGCTCGTTGGTTTCCGTCGCGAAAACAGTCGAGCTTCCGCAAGCCTTCGCCACCGCGATAGACATCAGCCCGATCGGCCCGCAGCCGGTCACCAGCACCGTCTGGCCCGCAATGGCCCCGGCCAGCACCGTATGCACGGCATTTCCCAGGGGATCCAGGATCGCCGCGTAATGCTCAGGTATGTTGGGGTCAAGCTGGATGATGTTCGCCGCGGGAATCTTCACGAATTCCGCGAACGCCCCATCCAGGTCGATCCCGATGATCCTCAGGTTCTGGCAGATGTGCGCTTCGCCCAGCCGGCACTGGTGGCAGTGCCCGCAGTTGACGTGCATCTCTGCGCTCACGAAGTCGCCCGGCTCTACTGCCGAAACCGCCTCCCCGGTTTGCTCCACTACACCGCAGAATTCGTGCCCCAGCGTCACCGGCGGCTTGATTCTCCCCTGCGACCACCGGTCCCACCCGTAAATGTGGAGATCGGTGCCGCAGATCGATGCCGCTTTCACGCGAACCAGCACATCCATCGGTCCGACGGCCGGCACTTTCGTAGCTTCGTAGGTAAGTCCTCGAGCCGGCTGCAGTTTTCGCAGGGCTTTCATCGTTCCGGAGGAAATCAGCGACATTCAGTAATGGCTCCCGCGGGCGGCGCAAGAACGCGATGGTAGCACAAAAAAAGCGCGGGCACTTTCGGCCCGCGCTTCGTCGAAATCCTTGTTATTCCGAACCGCTTAGCTCTCGGATTTTTTGCCGATCCGGTCTTTGGTCCGTCGCACGATGCTCCCGAGAGCAATCAAGCCGGCTCCGAATAATGCCAGCGTCGAAGGTTCCGGCACCTTGGATATTTCAATGCTTAACGGCGTGATCACAAAATCATTCGGGAAATTCCCGCCGCCGACGTACCGCGCCAGCAGGTACGAACTGCCGCCCCAATAAATGTTCTCCGGATACAGGGCCCCTACCAGCGAATACAGCAGGCCCGGGTTCGTCAGCGCGGGGTTGCCGGTCGGGTTGATCAGATTGTCGTAAAGAAAAGACGAGCCGTCCGGAAGCACAAAATAGTTCGGTCCGCTCCCGCCAACCAGTCCAGCGATGACCGTCCCGTTTTCGAGGCCGCTCACCGAGGTGACCTGGTACACGCCTCCACCGATCAGAGTGCCAACCAGGTCCATGGATCCGCTGATCCCCGTCCCCGTATAGTTCATGTGAATGGTATCGGCTTTCGCTCCTCCCACGCACACTAGAGCCATCGCCAATATCGCTGCCGAAATACCACCCCGCAACCAGAACTTCATGATCCCTCCGGGCCGAGCCTGGGTTCCCTTGCGATTACAGTCTCTACTTGTGCAAGACAAAGGCCAGGAAGTCGCAGTGAAAATAAAAGACTTACAGACGAGGCCGAACGACGGCAGTGCAACGGTTTTCCCTTTCTTTTCAGTTGGATGGAAGCCAAATGGCGCAAAAAAAATTGTCCCATTGCGGCACAGCCGCAATCTTAGCCTCGGTTCTGTCGTAGTATCCTTTGGGCCGCGGTTAAACCTCTTATGTCCGACTCCCAACCCGCCGTTCATGTCGACCATGTCTCTCGCCACTACACCATGGGCGCCGCTACGATTCGCGCAGTGGATGACGTTTCTCTCACCATCCAGTCCGGAGAATTTCTTGCCTTGCTCGGCAGCTCCGGCTCGGGTAAGTCCACCCTCCTGAATCTCATGGCCGGCCTCGATCGCCCCAGCTCTGGCTCTATTCGCGTGGGCGGCGGCAATCTCAACAGCCTTTCTCCGCTCGATCTCGCGCGTTACCGCCGCAATACCGTCGGCATGGTCTTCCAGTCCTTCAATCTCCTCCCCCGCATGACCCTCGAGGAAAATGTCGAGCTGCCTCTGCGCCTTGCGGAAGTCGAGCGGGGCGAACGCAGCGCCCGCGTCCGCGAAGCGCTCGAGCGCGTCCGCCTCGAAAAGCGCGTCGGCCATCGCCCCAGTGAACTTTCCGGCGGCGAACAGCAACGCACCGCCATCGCCCGCGCGCTCGTCAACCGGCCCAAGATCCTTTTCGCGGACGAGCCGACCGGCAATCTCGATTCCGCCAGCGGCGAAGCGATTCTCTCTCTTCTTCGTGAAATCCAAACCCACATGGCCATGACCATCGTCATGGTCACTCATGAGCGTCCTCTCGCCGACCGCTTTGCTGACCGCCTCGCCACCATGGCCGACGGCAAACTCGTTTCCGACCTTCCGGTGGCCTCGATTGCTGGAGTTCGCCCATGAAGTTCCAAGACATGGCTGAGCTCGCTGTTCGCAATCTTCGCGAAGCCGTCCTTCGCAATTCGCTCACGACTCTCGGGGTTGCCGTCGGCGTTGCGTCTCTCGTCGCCATGCTTTCTCTCGGCGTTGGGCTCCAGCAGCTCGCCACCAATCGCCTCAATAAGAGCGGCCTGTTCGATTCCGTGTTCGTCACCTCTCGCCTCAATCTCCGCGGTCCAGGCCGCCCGCCGGCCACCAGCGACACCAAACCTCCGCGTCTTCTCGATGACGACGCCCGCATCGAGATGGAACATCTTGCCAACGTCGTCGAGGTCTACCCGCAGATTCGTTTCTTCACCGAAGTCCGCTTCGACGGAAAATCCTACGCCAGCATGGTCGCCGGCATGCCCGAATCATCCCGGAACAGCGGCGCTTTCGACGGCATGCAGGGTTCTTTTTTCTCCGCAACCGATTCCGACGAAACGATTCTCCAGTCCGAATTTGCCAAAGAGCTCAATCCGCAAACTGCTTCCCTCATCGGCAAGGATCTCGTTCTCCGCTACGCCGAGCGCCAGTCCGTTCCTGCTCCGGCCGGCGATCCCTCGGGTCTGGGAGGGTTCTCTGTGGTCCCGAAGGAGAAGCATCTCCGTATCATCGGCGTGGTGGATACCGAGCCCGCCTCCGGTTTCGGCGGTTACGGCAACGGCCGCGTGCTGATTCCCCTGAAGGTTGCGGAAAGCCTTCGCACCGCCCAAATCAACGATCTTCGCGATGTTCTTCGCGGCGCCGAAACTTCCAAACCCACCTATGCCAGTCTCACCGTCCGCGCCAAATCTCCGGATTACGTCGAAGGCGTCGAATCCGCCATCAAGAACATGGGCTTCGGGGCTTTTTCCCTCCTGGATGCCTCGAAGAGCCTCCGCATTTTCTTTTCCGTTTTTGATCTGCTGCTCGGCATTTTCGGCAGCCTCGCGCTCGCCGTTGCCACGCTCGGCATCATCAATACCCTCGTCATGGCCATTCTCGAGCGCCGCCGCGAAATCGGCGTTCTCAAGGCGCTTGGCGCCGCCGATTCCGACGTGAAACAGCTCTTTTTCGCCGAAGCCGGCGTGATGGGCTTGCTCGGCGGCTTCCTCGGTGTCGGTTTCGGTTGGTTCATCAGCTTCGCCCTCAATTTCGGCACCGACCTCTACCTGAAACGCAGGCAGTTGCCGGCCGTGCAGATTGCCGCGATTCCCTGGTGGCTCGTTTTTAGCGCCATCGCTTTCGCCGTGCTCGTCAGCCTCGTCGCCGGACTTTACCCCGCGTCGCGCGCCGCCAAGCTCAATCCCGTCGACGCTCTTCGCTACGAGTGACCGCTGCGTATAATGAAAATGTCATCTCGAGCCATCCAGTCAGGGTGCCGAAGGATCTAACGTCAAGTGCCCACCACTCGCCGGTCTTCGCTCGCAGCTCGCCATTTATCATTCGCCGCTTCGATCCGCTACTTCGCTTGCTTTGCCCTCCTTGCTCTTGCTGTTCCGTTAGCGGTGCTCGCGGCCCCGGCCGGCCGCGTCGAATGCAACTCCGTTCCCAGCAAAATCCTTCACCGGCCCGTCCCATACTGCGTCCTTCTTCCGCCCGCCTATGACGCGGACAAGACCCGTAAGTTTCCGGTTCTCTACTTTTTTCATGGCCTCGGCGATAACGAGCAGATGTTCCTGCATTCCGGCGGGTGGAATCTCGTCGAGGACTCCTGGGAGAAAAAGCAGCTCCGCGAATTCCTCATCGCCACGCCCGCTGCCGGCGCCGGCTTCTATATCAATTCGCGCGACGGCAAGGTCCGCTACGAAGATTTCCTTCTCCGCGAATTCCTTCCGTTCATCGAGCGTCACTACCGCGTTCGCCCCGGCCGCTCCAACCGCGCCGTCTCCGGTGTTTCCATGGGCGGCTACGGCGCCCTTCATCTCGCCTTTAGCCATCCCGAACTCTTCTCCGCCGTCAGCGCCCACAGTCCCGCGCTGATCGAAAAACTCCCCAACTTCGTCGCCGGCCCCGCTTCTGCGCGCGCCCGGATTCTCGGCGGCACCTTCGGCTCTCCGCCCGATCCCGCTTTCTGGAATCGCAACAGCCCGCTCACCCTCGCCCGCACCGCCAATCTTCACGGCCTCAAAATCTATTTCGATTGCGGCGATCAGGACGATTTTGGTTTCGATTCCGGCGCCGCCGCCCTCGACAAGATCCTCTCCGCCCGCCATATCCCACACGAATTCCACCTTTATCCTGGCCGCCACGATTGGGCCTACTTCGCTTCCCACCTCCCCGCTTCTCTTGCCTTCCACTCCCGCGCCTTTGCTCGCTGAGCCAAACCTTTCAGCCGGAAGCTGCAGGCATAAATTCACCATCCAAAATACGTATTCTTGATGTTGAAACGCAGTCTCGCCGCTGCTATAGATTTACCTGCTTCGCGTTCCTCGCAAAAGCGGAACGCGCAATTCTCGAACCAAGGGGAGAAGTCCTGTGAACCACAGTCCAACCGCTCAAGTCCCGCTTTCAACTCGCTTCTATTTACTCCGCACGGCTCTCACCGGCGCCGCTTTCCTTCTGGCCAGCGCCGCGCCCGCTTTCAGCCAGGTCATTCTTAGCGCCAACGGCCAGACGCCTGCGTACACGCTCATCAAAAACGCTCTCCACGCTTCGCCCGAAACTCCCGATTGCAGCCATCCTTCTTTCGGCCCGCACATCACTCAAGTCGTCGACCGCGGCCTCAAGAAATATGTCTTCGACTTCAACATCCACGTCGTTCCCGACAACGATCGTTGCAAGAACTTCGATCGCCAGCGCCTCGAAATCAAAACCGAAGGCAACTCCAGCACCCCCGATTATCTAAAAGGCTTTTACGGAGACACCGTCACGTTCCGCTGGAAATTCCAGCTTCCCGTCGGCTTCCAGCCTTCCACCAGCTTCACCCACATCCACCAGATCAAAGCCTATGACGGCGACGCCGGCGCGCCCATCATCACCTTGACGCCGCGCAAGGGCTCTCCCAACACGCTCCAGCTCATCCATGTAAATTCCCACGGCGTCACCACGCACCTCGCCGAAACTCCGCTCGATCCTTTCATCGGCGTGTGGGTCGAAGCCTACGAAAAAATCACCTATAGCTCCGCCGGCCAATACTCCGTCGTCCTCAAGAAACTCGATGACGGCACTGTGCTCTTCTCTTATTCCAACTCCAATCTCGATCTGTGGCGCAACGGTACCACCGTCGTTCGCCCCAAGTGGGGAATCTACCGCAGCCTCAATCATCCCGAACAACTCCGCGACGAGCAGGTTCTCTTCGACCGCTTCTGCCTTGCCAAAGGTGCCGACGACTGCGTCAGCGAACAAACCCTTCCCGATTTTCGTCTGAACGCCACTCCCCGTATGCCAGCCGTGATCCAGGGCGGCTCCGCATCCTACGATGTCGCTCTCTCTCCGATTCGCGGTTTCACCGGTGACGTCGCTCTTAGCGTGGTCTCCGGTGTTCCCGCGGCTGCCACTGCCACGTTCACTCCTTCAACCGTCGTCGGCGGTTCCGGTTCCGGCGCTCTGACCATCTCCACTTCCGCCGCAACGCCTCCCGGAAACTACTCTCTCGTCGTCAATGGAATTTCCGGCATTCTCTCCCACGCTTTCATCGTTCCGCTGAACGTGCGCGCGGCGCCCGGCCAGTGAA
>Ga0209073_10000149_pt1 | contig 10859 bp, 18 predicted proteins | sample GAAS100_FD_187520 | JGI IMG/M metagenome (GOLD analysis project Ga0209073, IMG submission 187520) | Agricultural soil microbial communities from Georgia to study Nitrogen management - GA AS100 (SPAdes) (version 2) | ecosystem: Environmental > Terrestrial > Soil > Agricultural land | place: USA...
GCGGGCGATTACACTAACCCGGTCAAAGCTGGCGTGGTTACGCAGAAACTGTCTGACAGCAGCCTCTAGGCCAGTCAAGGTCTCTTCCACGGCCCACCGCTCGCGCACCAACCGGTCAACCCGGTCATTCTCTTCTGTCTGGTTCATGAGAACTCTTCTTTGCCGGGCTGTATCCGGCTTAACGGGGAGCTTTCAAAACTCATCGCTCGCCGGGCTTCGTACGCAAGAGCAACAGCCACCGTTCAAGGCGGGCAAAGGCATGACGAAGGGCAGAGCAGCCGAAGATCGGTTGCGAGTTATCGTACGGATCTTAGCCGTCCGGCAGGTTACGCGTTTAATTCATGCGCGTCGTGCCCCTTATCGTTGACCCGAGCGATAATTTCCGTGGTGCGGATGTTCATCGCGAAGCACTCGTTTATGGTTTGCTTTCCCCTGGCTACTAAAACCATGCGTGCATTTAGAGTCCCGTGGACGCGGACTAAACAGCGCACCGAAGCATCCGGCAATCTCTCAAAAATGTCGTAGTCCCGTTCCATATCGTTCACCTCCGCTACTGCTAGTGGGTCTCCTGCGTCCTTGCCTCCTTAAAGGCACGGATACCAGCATCAACGGCGCCCTGGACGCTCTGGACCTGATCCTTCAACTTAACCGCTACTTCAGTCGTCTGGCGGGCAATCTCACGAGCTTTGGCCGTACCGCGTTCTATGCTGTCATTTACTCTGTCAGTCAAATCTGCAACCGTTTCTTCGCCAGATTTCGGCGCGAACAGGATCGCTATTGCTGCTCCGATGAAAGTTCCAACGCCAAGTGCGATTATCGCTTTCATGTGATGCACCTCTGCTTTTAAGATAGGTACAAGTGAGGCCGGATTCGTACCAGACCGCGCGTTCATAAAACCTCACTGTCGGTTTTGCGAACTTGACTCTGTGGAAGGCGGCGCTCCCAAGGCTACGGCACTTCGGGTCGCGGCTTTTCGTCTCTTCGTTTTCGCTGCCCGTTTGCGAGCCGATTTCAGTTTCCGGTTTCGGATTGCCTTTTTCGCTGCCGACATACTAACTGTTCGCATGAGCATCCTTTCGTGTCGCAGTTACGCCCCGCTCACTGCCATACGATGGGGTTATTTCTAGGTTCTCTCCATGACAAAGTAAGTGAGAGGCTGAAAACCCAGATGCAAACCGCGTCCAAAACGAGAAACGTGGTCCGAGAAAGCGTCAACGGTTCGACAGGGTTGAAAAGTACCGCGATCGCTGCAAACGCGGCCGCCCAAAGGTACTTCCCGCCGAGGGCTGTCTGAGCTACGAGAAGAAGCGCTGCCAAAAATACGGCGAGTGCAAGCAACTCCATATAACCTCCGTCTCCGACTGACCATAGCTGGCTCTTTGCGGCGAACCACCCGATAAACATCAACAAGAATGCAGCTATGGAAACCAATTTCACGCTTTTGGCATACATGAGAGATCTCCTGAAGTTCTTGGGCCTTTCCAATCGTGATTGTTCCAGCTACCGCTTCCGTCTGCGCAAAGGGGTCTTAGGAACTGCGCTATAGTCAGCAGCGGGGACGTAACGTGTGACTATTTTGCTTCCTTCTGAGCCCGGTCAAGGCACTCCGAGTCCAAATAGACCGTTAGTTGCTTCTGGTTGTCGAGCGCAACGCCGTATCGAGAACCTAGTACAATTTCCCTAACCGTTCCAAGCAGCGTGACATATCCGCCGGGTGCTTTCTTGTTGACGACAACGCGCGCGCCTACGCCAAATTCTCGATTCCTTTCTAGTTTTTTCATATTTCTCCCTCGGGTGTCATTCTGCGACAGTGAGTGACTTTATTGCGTTCGAGTCCGATTCTCGAATCCCACGGAACTACGCTTCTCCGCCTATGTCGAACTGATGCTCGTCTGGAGCAAATCGAGCCTTTCCTAGCTTCGCTATCTTGGCCTCTGTCAGTTCCAAGCCGCCGAGAGCCTCTTCACGCTGAACACGCGTTGTGCTGGGATCTTGCAAGGTCGACAGGTACACCTGCCTTCGTTCTTCCAATTGTCGAAGTTCGTCCGGTACATCCATGTTTTCCTCGCTCCGTTCTGTCAACTGTCGTGTAGACGGCTACCTCCAAAGGTTCTAGGATCGCCGCTGGTCTAGTACATCCCACTCATCCCGCCACCGTGTCCGGCACCGGCCGTAACCGCGGCTTCCTTTTCGTTGATATCGGCGATCAAGGCTTCCGTGGTCAGCATCAGCGCGGCGATAGACGCAGCATTCTGCAACGCCAGGCGTGTAACCTTGGCCGGGTCGATCACACCAGCTTTGATCAGGTCGGTGAATTCGCCGGATTCGGCGTTGAACCCAAAGCTTTCATCCTTCGATTCGCGAATGCGGCTGACGACCACGGCACCCTCTAGCCCTGCGTTCTGAGCGATCTGGCGCGTAGGTTCTTCGAGTGCGCGCTTCACGATATTCACGCCGGTGGCTTCATCATCGTCGTAGACCTTGAGCTTTTCGAGGGCCGGCAGGCAGCGCAGAAGAGCAATACCGCCGCCGGGAACAATACCCTCCTCGACTGCCGCACGAGTGGCGTGCATGGCGTCTTCAACACGAGCCTTTTTTTCTTTCAGCTCCGTCTCTGTTGCGGCTCCCACCTTGATCACTGCCACGCCGCCAACCAGCTTCGCTAACCGCTCCTGGAGCTTTTCCTTGTCGTAATCAGACGTGGACTCCTCGACCTGTGCGCGGAGCTGCTTTATCCGGCCGTCGATTTCGCTATTCTTACCAGCTCCCTCGATAATGGTGGTGTTGTCTTTGTCGATGGTGACCTTTTTTGCGTAGCCCAAGTCTTCCATTTTCACGTTCTCAAGCTTGATACCAAGCTCCTCGGTGATTGCTTTCCCACCGGTGAGCGTGGCGATATCCTCCAGCATTGCCTTACGCCGGTCGCCAAAGCCCGGCGCCTTCACCGCAGCGCACTGCAGCGTTCCCCGGAGCTTGTTGACAACGAGCGTCGCGAGAGCTTCGCTCTCAACGTCTTCTGCGATAATCAGCAGCGGCTTGCCCATCTTGGCAGTCTGTTCGAGCAAGGGCAGCAGCTCCCGCATCGAGCTGATCTTCTTCTCGTGGATTAAGATGTGCACCTCCTCGAACACGCACTCCATCCGCGCGGGATCGGTGACGAAGTAGGACGAGAGATAGCCGCGGTCGAACTGCATTCCTTCCACTACTTCGAGCGTCGTCTCCATCGTCCTTGATTCCTCGACGGTAATGACACCGTCCTTGCCTACCTTCTTCATCGCCTCAGCAATGAGGCTGCCGACCTGCTTGTCAGTGTTGGCGCTGATGGTGCCCACCTGCGCGATCATGTCGCCCTTCACATCACGGGAGAGCCTCTTGATCTCTGTCACGGCAACCTCCACAGCCTTATCGATCCCGCGCTTAAGCGCCATCGGGCTAGCGCCGGCCGCAACCGTCCGCACGCCTTCGCGGAAGATCGCCTGGGCGAGCACGGTCGCGGTGGTGGTGCCATCGCCGGCCACATCCGAGGTTTTGGATGCAACTTCGCGCACCATTTGGGCGCCCATGTTCTCGAGCGGGTCTTGCAGCTCGATCTCTTTCGCAACGGTTACTCCGTCCTTAGTGACAGTAGGCGCGCCGAACTTCTTCTCGATGACGGCATTGCGGCCCTTAGGGCCCAGCGTGATCTTGACGGCATCGGCCAGAATGTTGACACCCCGCAGAATGGCTTGACGTGAATTCTCACCCGTTACAATTTGTTTTGCCATTAGACTTCACCCTCCTGGGGTGAATGAGCCTGTTTGGACAGAGAGCTACTTCTTGCCGCTTGCTGCTTTGGCGATCCCACTGACTTTCGCCAGGATTTCCTCCTCACGGAGAATCAGATATTCCTGGTCATCGATGGTGATGTCATTGCCGGTGTATTTGCCGAATAAGATCCGGTCGCCCGCCTTTACGTCCAGCGGGATTCGCTTACCCTCCTCGATCTTGCCGGCGCCAACGGCGATCACTTCGCCCTCTTGAGGCTTCTCTTTGGCTGTGTCGGGAATGATGATGCCACCCTTCGCAGTCTCCTGCTCTTCAAGCCGCCTTACCAGAACCCGGTCGTGTAGAGGTGTTACTTGCACTGTCATGTTAAATCCTCCGTCAAAATCACCTCGAAGATTTCGCAAACAATCTCGTCGTTGTGCCCTGATCTCAGGGCCGAAGGGTCTTGATGTTTTTCTGTCGCTCTAGTTCCAAATCGTCAGCATCTTTCTTGGCACGTGCGGCTTCCTTCTGGGGACCTTCTTCTTGTTCCAGCTTCACGGATTCGGCAATGGAGATCCCCGCTTGAGCATCCAGTTGTTTTGTAAACATGACGATTGCGAAGGTATCCGTGTAAGATCGAACAAGGTTGAGTGAATATTGGGAATCTTCCCACCGCGCGATTACCTTTTCGGTGGACTTATACGATGGGTTCGTGGGGAAACTGACCACGGCCGCGACAGGCTTCATTGCCGGCCCGTACTTCGCGGAAACAACGCGTATCATATCTTCTTCATTTAGCCCTTTAGTGGCGGAATCCTCGTAGGTCACCAGCATTCTGTAGAGTGCCCCGTTGTAGAAAGAGAAGAGGATCTGATCAACCGGCTCCGCTGGGCGTGAAAGGTCATAGGGTTTTGGCGGCCACCAAGTCAGTTCTTGGATCAGCGCCGGGTGTTCATGCAGCACCGCGGCATTGGCTGGTTTTTGATCAATCTGCTTGGAAATACCGGCCACAGTCATTCCGAACGAGAAGTTCCGGTATTTGGAAAGATCCTGCGCGTGAACCTGAGGAATTGAAAGCAGGACCACGACAGCCACGAGTAAGCAAACCACCAGACTGCGCATCGTAGTTCTCATTTGAAATCTCCTTAAGAACGTACCGATTCAAGATTTGGCCTTTTGATCTCATCCAAAGGCAGTTCCCTGCTTGGTGATAGCCCAATGCTTTGGTCCGGGCGCGACTCAATTTTCCTCGGAGCCGTGACCTCAAAGCCTCGGTCTTGGGCCTGAAAGATAATGGGGCTCTGCTGGATATGCCGGGATCGAGCGGACACAGTTACATGGCGGATTCCCAAGTAACGCTTCGAGGCCAGTGAGGACACCCGCACAATCTCCAAGGAATTGAATTTCTCTGCCTCCGCCTCCCGGTTTGCCAAGATCCGTTCGATCGCCCGGCGCACCATCTTTTCTCCGTCAATACCAAAGACAGTGGCTTTCGTTTCATAGGCCAGGCAGAAGAAGGTCCATCCAGCATCGTGGATTTTTCGACCCAAGGCGTATCCGTCAAGATTACTGACCGATCTCCAGCCGAGCATATAGGGCTCGCTTTCGAGCTGCATGATTTCCGGCAGCACCGTGCCGTCCCTGACGAATATTCTCCCTGTTTCGATTGCATTTAGCATTTAGCTCTCCTCGGCATCGACACTGACAGATTCGGACAACAGCCTTCGCAGATCATTTATTTTGAAATAGGTTCTTCGATGGCGGCAGCTAGCGAACAATATCGAACCAGCTGCTCTCGCTCAGTAAACTGTAGGAACTGCAACGTCCAGCGTATACAGCTTTGAACGTTCTGCTCGGCAACGTTCAGCTTTGTTGCGATATCGCGATCAGCCAAGCCCTGGCCCACCAAGCGATAAATGGGGCCTAAGACCCCTAGTTTTTCCCAAAAGACACGCATACTCACTCCAACTTGGATCCTTGTTCGGCAGCTCGAAGCTGCCGTCACACCGATATCAAGGGCGAAACGTTTTCAAGTTCTTCTACCGTGTTACTTCAAGGTGCTCGTTATCTTTTCAGCAGGCGAATTTGTGGAAGGCGTCACTCGGGCCACGCATACCGTAATTTGAAATAATCTGCCGCCTTCGCGTCTCCCGGAGCTTCGTCAGGCTCGCATCCACTGTATCCTATTGCATTGGGCGCCGTTGCGGTAACTTCGCTGGGGTACGCTTGCTCATCTGCTGGCGAAGTCGCTTCCTCTCTTCGGTCTTGTCGATGGTCTTCGGGCCGTTTAGGAGCTTCTTCCCTATATGTTTCATTTTCCGTGCTCTGGACCCCTCTGATCCAGGTAGTGGCTTCGATACGATCGTCCGCGTCGGGTGGATGAATCAGAACCAGGCCATGACGGCCAGCATCTGCGGGACGCGTGAACCGGCTTTGGTTCTTCATGACAAATAGCAAGGTCTGCCCTAATGCCTCAGAGTGGTAGTTGTTCCCGAAGCAGGCCCCGCTAGGATGAGCCGGAGAAGCACATTTCCAGCAGTCGCACACCAGATCTTGATAGCCTCCAGCTCGAACCGACCACACCCTTAGGTGATCCAAGGCGGTTCCTGGTTCGAATAAGTATTCAACCCTTATGGAACGCGGCTCGATGGGTTTCTTCAAATCTTCCCAGGCTAGAGTCACTGCATACTGAAAGGCTTTATCGATTCCTATTTGGTTCCGAGTGTTGGTTGTGTCAGACATCGCTTTTGCCTCGTCTTCTTTGCTTGCGGAACTCAGCACCGCTGCGCCCGCAATCTAGGAAAATGCTTAGGCGTATCGCTTTCTGACGCTCGCATAGGCGTTGATCCACGTCACGATCGCGGCGCCCAAAATCGCCGCCAAACTCGTATAAGTCAGCCCGCGATGATTCGGCGAACTTGCGAGGCGCGCGATGAAACCACCTGCAACTGCTCCGGCGACACCCATTACGATATTCACGATCGGCCCATATCCGCCTTCCCTTACCAGTTTTCCGGTCAGCCAACCGGTAATCAATCCAACGATGACCCAAGATAGAAGGTACATACAGCCTCCTTTTGCCAAAGCCTGCTTGCTTGGCCTTTGCTTACTGAAGAGCTTTCTCAACCTGATTCTTGACCCCGTATAGCTCGCGATCCGCCGTCCGAAGGAGGTCTTCGATTGTTTGGCCGCCCTCGGGATAGTTTGCCACGCCGATGCTTACCGAAAGTGGAGGTTGCTCGTTGTCCCTCGCTAGTTCGTCGTGAATGCGAGACGCGACGACTCTTGCAGCTTCAGCGGTTGTCTCCGGCAAGATCACGGCAAACTCGTCGCCGCCGTACCGTGCTGCTGTATCGATAGCTCGGCAATGTAGGCGGAGCACATCTCCCAAGCGACACAATGCCCGGCTGCCGACCGTGTGGCCGTAACGATCATTGGTCTTCTTTAGCTCATCTAGATCCAGCAGTAGCACGGCGAATGGCCGTCTAGTGCGATCGAACCTTCTGACCTCGGCGCCGAGTACCTGCAGAAGGCAGCGGTAGTTGCCCAACCCAGTGAGCGGATCGGTTGCAGCCAACAGTTGTGCACGCTCCTCCACTCGCTTGTGTTCGGTGAAGTCGAAGGCTGAGACGAGACGCCCAGGTGCGCCATCTAAATCGACCGCTGTTGCCGTGATATCGAGCCAACGCTCCTCACCATCCTTGGTGAGAATCTTGATCTCGTACCGCGAAGTGGCGCCGTTTGTGATCAGATCTTTAGAATCGGGATGGACGAGATCGAAAAAATCCATGGAAACGAGTTCTTCGCGCGTATAGCCAGTGATAATCTCGGCGGCACGATTGACATAACTCAAAAACTTCCCCCGGCAAATGAAAATCGCCGACGCCATCGTTTCGAATAGGGTGCGGAGGCTTCTCGCGCGCTCTAGGAGGGACTCGTCGCCTGACGGCACGTGTTCCGCGGGTTCTCTAATTGTGGTACTCATTGGAAATCTCCTGCGTTCTCGTAGGGGCGGTTGTCCCGCCCCCCTAATGAACGCGAAGACGAGTCAGACTTCAGGCCGTTGCTGCAGCGGCGATCTTGTGGAAGGTGGAGTTGGAGACTTCAAAGGTCTCTACCTGAGGAGCTCCCTCAACCACCGTAGCGAGAATCTTGGTCACTTCTGGATAAGTTCCGCGATTATAAGCCTCGGCGTTCTGCGGGTTGTCCCACAAACTGATTCCGAATGCTTCTTTCCCGCTTTGGCTCACGAAGGTGATCTCGTCCTGGAACCCCTTCTGTTTTCGAAGCAGCGGAATGATTTCCTTTTCCAATCTTTGTGTAAGCTCGGCCACGCTATTGGGCTTCAAGTGCAGGTACACTCGACGTGCAAACATGGGTCACTCTCCTTGGTCCTATGCCCAAGGGGGATTCAGATAACCGGTTTCGGTCAGGATGACCTGAAGGCTCCCTCAGTACGTTAACCACTCTAGGTTAATTAACTGGACGTGTCAAGTACAATATGAGAGTATCGATATTAGTTTAACGCACATAGTTAAGTTTCGGGGGCACCCGTGGACGTTTGTTTAGTGATCAAGCAGCGGCTGGAAGAGTTGCATCTCGAGCAGCGAGATTTGGCGGCGGCCGCTAATGTTACGGAGTCTTATATCTCCCAATTGCTGACGCGGAAGAAATTACCCCCCGCCTCTGACCGGACGGATATCTATGCCCGGATGGAGAAATTCCTAAAACTTCCGAGTGGCAAGATATCGAAGCTGGCGGACCACGAACGCCGAGAAGAATTGAAAAAAGAACTTGTAGAGCCGCCCGCGCCGTTGCTGAAAGAGGTTCGAGAATTAATCCTTCGCAAATGCGCGCCGGACAAAGAGAAGCAGGTGCGGGCTATTTTTGAGAAACAGCCCTTCGGTGAACTCGAACGGCTTGTCATACAGAAGCTTTTGGACGTGGTGAAGAGTGTCGCCAAGGAGGAACTAGAAAGCGAAAATTGGCTCCGGTTAGTGGCCCGGCTGGTCGGCCGGAGCTATGAACATATGCGGGTCATCGTCCTGGAATTCCTGGACACGGATGTGTTCAACGTGTCTGTGCAAGACTGTGACTCCTTCCTCGATCCGCTGATCGAATCTTGGGATATCGACCTCGGAACCTTTGCCATGGAAGTTGTCTTAAGCCGAAGATTGGCTCCGGGCCACCCGAAAAGATTTGAGTTTGTGGAAAGGGAGGCCGAATGGCTGTCGGAAGAAGAGCCGGGGCTCAAACGGTTCCTTCGGGACCGCGTTCTGAGTAGTGATGCTACCGAGGATGAAATCGCGTTCCTGAAGAGACTGAGGTTCAACGGAAAGCGCCCCACCCCGCTCTACTACTACCGGGAATTACAGAATCTCAGAGACCCACTCCATTTTCGTGACGCTTCCGGTTCGTCGACGCGGAAGTCGTCTGGACGGCCGAAATGAGTCGGAGCGCGATCGTCCAATATGCCGGATTTACGTCGAAGTCGCTCGTCCGTGAGTACTGCTTTCTCGTACGAGATGTCTCGGGTGAGCCGCGCGAGTTCACATTCACTATCCTGAACGAGGCATTCCGCTCGCATCGCGTCAGATATCAAGATGCGCCGGAGATCTGTTCAATCAAGCTCCATCGCGAGCTAGCCGAACAGTTAAACCATCCGCTCAAGACTCACTATCGGATCACTGACATCGAGCTGAACACCTACCACGATTCCCACCTTTCTCGGAAGAGAGTCAATTTATGAAAAGACTGCGGTCGAGTCTAGCTTGGGAAAATCTGTCGCCCAACATGCACCGCGCAGCCTACCCTTAGAGTGAACTAGGCTGACAGATTTCAAATGGGAGTTGCATAGCACACGTCTGTTGTGATGCTTCGGTGGAGGGAAATAGCTTATGGCACTCGGTTGGATAACTCTGAAAAGTGGCGACCATATTTCGGTGTTTCGCTCGTCCCCATTTGTCGCGGTGCATTTCGCTTGCATCGCCGCGTTCTTTCTTAGGTTCCACTGGTCATATCTGATCGTTTGCCTGGCGCTCTATTACGGGCGGATGTTCTTCGTGACCGCCGGGTACCACCGCTACTTCTCCCATCGCTCATTCAGGACCAGCCGGTTCTTCCAGTTTGTGATGGCTCTGATGGCCACGACTTCCACGCAAAAGGGCGTGCTCTGGTGGGCGGCTAACCATCGGCATCATCACCGCTATTCGGATACGGAGGATGACCTGCATTCACCTTCGCTACGGGGTTTCTTGTGGTCGCATATTGGTTGGATTCTTTCAGACCGCTACACCGCCACGCGGGTGGATCTGATTCACGACTTCCAGCGGTATCCGGAGCTGCGCTGGCTGAACAAATATCACGTGATTCCGCCGGTTGCGCTTGGGGTTCTGATGTTCCTTATCGGTGGCTGGGGCATGCTCGTGTGGGGTTATTGCATCAGTACGGTGATTCTGTGGCACAGCTCGTTCACAATTAATTCGCTCTCGCATATCTTCGGTCGCCGACGCTACCCCACCGCCGATTCCAGCAAGAACAACGCTCTGCTGGCCTTGATGACCATGGGTGAGGGCTGGCACAACAATCATCATCACTACATGGCTTCGGCGCGCCAGGGTTTCTTCTGGTGGGAAGTAGATGTCACCTTCTACGTTCTGCGCGTTCTTTCTTGGTTCCGGATCGTCTGGGATCTGCGCGAGCCCCCTCGCCACGTAATGCTTGGCGCCGAACCCGCCTCGTAGTCCAGTAATTACGAAAACCCACGCTGTTCCCGCTGGCAATGAGCCTTGGACTGTATAATCTTCCGAAACGGAGGTGCGATCATGGCTCGACATTCGCACAAGTTCACTATTGCTGACGAGGATGCAGTGCGCGCTCTCGTCACCAAATTGGCGGATGGAGGCAAACACCAACAGCGCCGCGAGAAACTCCTTCGCGCGCTCGACGACGCAAACCGACACTACAAGGATTCTAACCAAAAGGTACGGCAGGCGTTCTTCCATGGACTTCTGACCGGATATGCAGTTGCGCTCAAACTTTGGTAGTTCTCGCATCCTAAGGGGATTGCGAAGATTAAAGAATCGCTGCCGCGAGGGGGAAGCACGACGCCG
>Ga0209073_10000150_pt1 | contig 10850 bp, 9 predicted proteins | sample GAAS100_FD_187520 | JGI IMG/M metagenome (GOLD analysis project Ga0209073, IMG submission 187520) | Agricultural soil microbial communities from Georgia to study Nitrogen management - GA AS100 (SPAdes) (version 2) | ecosystem: Environmental > Terrestrial > Soil > Agricultural land | place: USA...
TTCTTCTTCGCCTTGGGTAGACATTAGACCTGAGTGTTGGCCTTTTCGGGTAGAATGTCAACCCCAAAAGCAGTTCCCACTCGCGATAAGCGGATCAAGTGGCACCCGGCGCCATGGACTTGATGAGGTAATCGTTCGGCCTTGCAGCTGAGGCGTGGAGACTCGTGAGAACTGAGGAAATCGACGTAGACTCTTGACATGAGCAGCGGCTCGGAATTTGTGACGGTGGCGCGGATTTTGCGGGCGCGCGGGAACAAGGGCGAAGTAGCGGCGGAGCTGTTGACGGATTTTGCGGAGCGGCTTGGGGGATTTCGAGAGCTGTACCTGGCAGGCGGAGCGAATGCGGAAGGAAGAGGCGGGCCGCGGCGGGTGGCGCTTAAGAGCTTTCGCGTGGACCGGAACCATCCAGGATTCGCGGTGTTTCACTTCGAAGGCTTTGCGTCCATTGATCAGGCGGAAACGCTGCGCGGGGTGGAAGTGCAGATTCCGATAGCGCAGCGCGTGACGCTTCCGGCGGGAAGCTATTTTGTGAGCGACCTGATCGGCTGCTCGGTTTTCGAGCTTCCCAACGCGGAGCCAAGAGTTGCGTCTTCGCCGTGCTCGCTGGCGGAAGCGCCGGCGCTGCTCGGCAAGGTGCGCGACGTGTATTTTCCCGGTGAAGCGCAGCCGGGCACGCCGCTGCTGGCGGTGGATGCGGCCTCCGGCGAATGGCTGATTCCGCTGGCGGAAGATATTTGCCGCCGGGTGGATATAGAGGAACGCAGAATCGAAGTGGCGCTTCCCGAGGGATTCCGCGAGCTGAACGAATGAGCGGCTGGTCCGGCAGAATCATGCCCTTGCTAAAGACCGGCATTTTTACGGTGTTGGTGCCGGGAGTGGTGGCTTTTTGGGTGCCGCTACGCTGGCTGGGCGTACAGCGGCAGTGGGACGAGTTGCCTGAGAGTTGGTGGGCGTACCTTGGTTTGCCGCTGCTGGTTTTCGGAAGTTGCGTTTATTTGTGGTGTGCGTGGGATTTTGCGGTGAGGGGGCTCGGAACGCCCGCGCCGATCGATGCGCCGCCCTTGCTGGTGGTGAAGGGGCTGTACCGGTTCGTGCGCAATCCGATGTACGCAGGCGTGTTGGCCGTGATTTTCGGATGGAGCCTGTGGCTGGGATCGCGACGAGTAGCGTTGTACGGGTGTGCGTTCTGGTTGCTGGCGCATGGATTCGTGTTGTTGTACGAGGAACCGCATTTGCGGCGCTCGTTTGGCGCTCAGTATGAGGAGTATTGCCGCCGGGTGGACCGGTGGATGCCGAGGTCTAATTGACGGCGATAGTAGTGACGCTGAGCGGAGGGAGAGTTACGGTGAAGGTGGAGCCGTTTGCGGGCATGCTGCCGGCCGGAACCGGCTGGACTGGCGAGCCTGCGGCGATTTGCGATTGCGCGGTGGCGGCGGTCATTTGATAAAGGCGAGCGGTTCCCGAGAGAGCCTGGCCGGTGATTGCGGTGACCTGCTGTGAATTGGAGCGGTTGATCGCGACGAAGACGAAGCGGCCCGGCGCGGCGCTGTCCGCACTGGCGTAAACCATGACATTCTGCACGCTGCTGGAAGTGGCCTGCAGCGAAGTGTCGCCGAAGATGGCGCTGCCGCCGTCGAATCCGCGGAAGGCGCGAAAGCCCGCGAGGGCGTAGGAATAAGTTCCGCCGGGGGGCCAGAAGCACGCGGCGAAAATTCCTTGAGCGCCGAAGATGCCGAGATCGTCGGCCTGGGCGATGGTGCCGGCGATGTGATTCCAACCGCCATTTTCGTACTCGGTGAGGGCGATTTTCATTCCAGGATTTTCGACGGCGATTTTAGCCTGAAGGCGGCCGAGAATATTGATGGGCGCGTGGCCGAGTTCGTTGTAGATCCACGGGTTGCTGTTGCCGGCATCGGTAAAGGTGGGATCCCAAAGGGCACGAGGGCTTTGCACGATGAGCTGAACCTGGGCATCGGTGAGGGTCGAGGCAGTGAGACTGAGGACGCGCGTGCCGCTGGAATCGTATTCTTCGGCGTACCAGTGGAAATCGTAGACGTCCACCAGCGGCTTGCCGTAGGAGGCCGAGGCGGCTTTGAGCGCGGGAAGATATTTGTCAGGGAACCAGTTGGCGCCGCCGGGAGTGGCGCTGAGCTCACCCTGCCAGTTGTAGATGCTCTGAAAGCCGTAATGGACGGGACCGAAGATGATGGCATTGGGGAACTGGTCTTTGATGGCCTGGGCGAGAGAGATGGTTTTTGCGATGTAGGCATCGGAAGAAATGCGATTGGGGCCCTGGATCTCGAGATGCGTGGTGTTCCAAAGCGCCGGTTCGTTATCGAGGCTGATAAAGGTGGGATGCGCGGGATTGGCGCTGAAAATTCCCATACCGGAGAATTTCTGGTCGAGTGCCCAAACCATCTCGTCGATGTAAACGTTGGCGTCGGTGATGTCGGGATTCACGGTGAACGGGACGGCGGAGACAGTGGTCTTTTTGTAGATGGCCTGCTTGAAGCGGGTGAGGTCGGGGGGATTGGTGGTGCTGACGGGGCCATTTTCGTCGGCTGAAACGAGGCCCTGAAGTTGGACGGTGACAAGACTGGCCATCCCGAGAAGCTGGTCGTTGGCGATGAAACTACGGACGGCTTCATCGGGAACGTTGCTGGGGCTGAGAAAATTGTCGTTCTGATAGAAGTAATCGCTGCCGGCGTTGGAAGCGTTCGTTTCCCAGTTGTAGGCGGTCCAGCGGTTGCCGCCGGCGCGGTCGAGAGTGAGCAGCGGAGGAGCGCCGGTGTTGCCGGAGTAGAAGTTGATGCCGTAGATGTAGGGCGAGATGGGGCGAGTGTTGGCGGGATCGACGGTGATGGTGACGTCCGGAGCGACTTGCGCCGCGGGAGTGGCGTTGACTTCGGCGGAGTTGGCGCTTTCTCCGGCGGAGTTATAGGCGGAGACAACGTAAAAATATTTGGTGCCGTTGGCGAGGCCGGTGTCGGTGTAGGTCGCGGAGCTTGTGGATGCAATTTGAGGGTAGGGGCCGCCGGCGGTGGTGGAACGCTTGACGTAGTAGCCGGTTGCGCCGGAACTGGCGTTCCAGGTCAGCGTGGCCTGCGCGTTGCCCGCCGCGGCTTGCAGGCCGGTAACGACGGAGGGAGTGGCGGGGCCGCCGGGGCCGGGGCCTCCGCCAGTGCTCGAATAGCCGCCGGCACAGCCCGCTGCGATGCTCGCGATGGCGAGAATGCAGATGGTCGGAGCGAGCCGCAGCGATTTGCTCGAGAGAGACATAAGCTTCGAGGACGAAGTGTCCAGAACCGATTTATACCGAATGGGGGTAGATTACTTCAGCTGAAGGATGCTGCAAACTGGCCACTAGGACAGAAAGCGGAGCTGGCCGGAGCGTTGGCCTTGGCGGCGAGTTGTAGCGGTTGCGAACGAGGACCGGTTTGATGCGATTGGACATCGTGACGATATTTCCAGAGTTTTTTGAAGGGCCGCTGGAGCATGGGATTGTGCGGCGGGCACGCGAGGCAGGGATTGTGCAAATCCATGTGCAGGACTTGCGGGAATTCACCAAGGACCGGCACAAGACGGTGGATGACCGCCCGTTTGGCGGCGGCGAAGGTATGGTGCTGAAGCCGGAGCCGCTGTTTGAGGCGGTGGAGGCGCTGCTGGGACGAAGCGTGGGAGATGCGGCTTCGCCGAAACCAGCGGAGGAAGGAACCGCGATTGTGCTGCTTTCCGCGGCGGGGAAGCGGTTTACGCAAGAAACAGCGCGGCGTTATGCGCGGCTGGAGCGAATGATTTTTCTTTGCGGGCGGTACGAAGGAGTGGACGAGCGCGTGGCAGGGCATTTGGCGACGGAGGAAGTGTCGATTGGAGATTTCGTGCTGAGCGGAGGAGAGTTGGGGGCGGCGCTGATCATCGATGCGGTGACGCGGTTGCTGCCGGGGGCGCTGGGGAACGAGGCCTCGTCAGTGAATGAGTCGTTTAGTGGTGGCGATGTTTCGCCAGAGCGGGGACGGCATGCCGTGCCCCTACAAGAAGAGAGGCCAACGGCCGCGGGCCGGGGCGTGGAAACGCGAGAGCAAGTGCTGCTCGATTATCCGCACTATACGAGGCCGGCGGATTTTCGGGGATGGAAAGTGCCGGAAGTGCTGATCGGCGGGAACCATGGGGAGGTGGCGAAGTGGCGGCGAGGGGCGGCGGCGGGGAAGACGCGGCGGAACCGGCCGGATTTATACAGCGAGAAGGCCTAGGAAAACGGGTGGGAATCGCGTAGAATTGGTGATTGTCTCAGCTGTGCCGGCCCCGCCTGAGTGGGTCTGCAGGGAATACGAAAATGAATCCGGCGATACGAAAAATCCATGAGGCGCAACTGCGCAAGGACCTGCCTGATTTCCGTTCTGGCGACACGGTTCGCGTGAACGTGCGATTGCAGGAAGGCGAAGGGGAGAAGGTCAAAGAGCGCATCCAGACGTTTGAAGGCGTGGTGATTTCGAAGAAGGGACGCGCGGCGAGCGCGACGTTCACGGTGCGGCGGGTGAGCTTCGGGACCGGCGTGGAGAGGATATTTCCGCTGCATTCGCCGTCGATCGCTTCGATCGAAGTGACCGGCAAGGGCAAGGTGCGGCGCGCGCGGCTGTATTATTTGCGCGATTTGAGAGGCAAGGCGGCGCGCATCAAGCGCTCTGCGCGGGAGCGGCCGGAGGAAGTTGCCGCGGTAGCGGCGGGCTCATCGGAGTCGCAATCCTGAAATAACTGTTGGAGTCTGGAGTTTTGTTCATTGAAGGCCTCGCGTGGAGCGGGGCCTTTTCTTTTGTGGCGGCATTTCGGCGCGCGGATATGGCGTTATCATCGTGCGGATTCCGTGGTGAGAGCGCACGCCAATTCGTGGACTCCCGTTTACCTGCGGTGGTGGGCCGGGGCAGGGCCAGAGGGGCCGCCGGGCCACCTGGTGCCGAGATGGCTGTTTTTGCGCGCACTCGGAGTGATTTACTTTTCGGCGTTTTACTCGTTGCTGTTTCAGATTCGCGGATTGCTGGGGCCGGAGGGGCTGCTGCCTGCGGGAGTTTATCTCGAGGAAGTGGCCAAGGCGGTGCACGGGTCGGCGCGCTTCTGGTATGCGCCGACGCTACTGTGGATTTCGAGCAGCGACCGCGCACTGCTGGTTTTGTGCTGGGTTGGGGTGGTCGCGTCGGTGCTGCTGATCTGCAATTTGTGGCCGCGGGCGATGCTGCTGGTCTGTTTTGTGATGTTTCTTTCGTTCGTTGCGGCGGCGCAGGATTTTTCGGGATACCAGTCGGATGGAATGCTGCTTTCGGCGGGATTCGTGTGTCTGTTCTTCGCGCCGCGCGGACTGCGGCCACGGTGGGGCGAATCGCAGCCGCCTTCGCGAGCGGCACTGCTGCTTCTGCAACTGTTATGGTTCGCGATTTATTTCGAATCGGGGATTGCGAAATATTTTGGCGGCGATCCTTCGTGGCGGAACCTGACGGCGATGGATCAGTATTATCAAAACGGGCCGCTGCCGACGTGGATTGGCTGGTACGTGCAGCAACTGCCGCATGGATTTCACGCGGCGACGGTGGTGTACACGCTGGTGGTGGAGCTCCTGCTGGTGTGGATGCTGTTTCTGCCGAGGCGGTACCGCATTATTTGCTATTTCATTGTGACGCCGATGCAGATCAGCATCATTCTGACGGCGAACTATGCGTTCTTGAATTACCTGGTGCTGGCGCTGGGATTTTTGCTGCTGGACGATGAGTTTGTTGCGAGAGTTCTGCCGAAACGCTGGGCGGAGCCGGTGCGCGAGAATCTGAAGAACAGGCCACCGGAGCCGGAAGCGAAAGCGGTAGTTCTGGACCTCACTTCGCGCCCCGGCGCACCCGAAGAAATGATGCCGGAGGCCAACAGGGATTGGCGGGCGCAAGTGAAGCTGGCATTTTCGGCCGCAAAGATGTGGACGAGCGGGCTTCTGCTGGCATGGGTGCTGTACGCAAGCGCCGTGTTGATGATCGTGCAGGTGTTCGGCAGGCTGCCGCTGCCGCCGCAGCCGGTGACAGCGCTCGAGCCGTTTCGCGTCGCCAATTCGTATGGATTGTTTGGACGAATGACGTGGGCGCGCTACGAGATCGAATTTCAGGGTTCAAAAGACGGCGCGAACTGGATGACGTATCCCTTCCGCTACAAGCCGCAGGACGTGAAGGAGGCTCCGGGAGTCTACGCGCCGTTTCAGCCGCGATTCGAATGGAATTTGTGGTTCGCGTCGCTTGGCTACTGGAGGGAAAATCCGTTCGTGGTGAGGACGGAGCAAGCGTTGCTGGAAAATGATCGGGACGTGCTGGCGCTGTTCCGGTTCAATCCTTTCCTGAAGGAGCCGCCGAAGTATGTGCGAGCGGTGGAGTGGCAATACTGGTTTACGGATTTAAAGACAAAACGCGCCACGGGCAACTGGTGGCGGCGTGAGTATATCGGGTTGTATGCGCCATCGCTGGAACGAAGCCCGGATGGAAGGATTGTGGTGTCGGATTGGCCGGACGCGCAGCCGCCGCGGCCGTGAAGCGCGTTTTCGCAAGACAAAACAATTATTTCAGTGAGCTGGTTTGCGCATCAGACGCGGAAGAACATAGTGGAAAAATTTGTCGGAGTCGGAAGAAAGGCAGACGGAAGCGTTCGGCGCGCCGGAAGTTTCGCGGGTGAAGCCGTCATCGGTCACGTCGATGTGCATGGGCGTCGCGGGGCAGAGGTTCGCGTCCAGGGCATAGGCGACAGCCATCACGTCAAAGAGCGTGGGAGTTTGTTGCCCCCATTCGTGGTAGAGCAGCGCGAGGGCGTCGGTTAGCGGCGTGCCCTGGCCGAAGAGGATCGCGCGCTTGACCTCGTCGAGTTTCAGTTGCGTGGAATCGAGCGGCATCATGTAGATGGGAACGCCGCTGCGGAAGAGCTTTTGGGCGGCGGGAATGTCCGTGTGGATATTGTATTCAGCTTCGGGGCCGCGGTCCGGGAAGAAACCGAGGTCGCCGTAGCCTTTGCGAACGGAACCTCCCATCAGCACGACGCGCTTCAGCTTGCGGAAAGTTGCGGGATCGCGGTCGATGGCGGCGCCAATGTTGGTGAGCGGGCCGATGGCTACAAGGGTGATTTCGCCGGGATGGGCGGCGGCTTGTTGCAGGAGAAATTCGGGCGCTGAGACGCGGGAATCGGGAGCGGGACCGCGCTCGGCCCAGCGGGCTTGTGTGAAGGGCGAAGGGCTCTTGGTGGCGATTCCTACGGCGACGGGGACTGCCGTTTGGGAGGTTTCGGCGAGCAGGCGGCGAACCAGGCGGGCGCGCAATGCCGTATTTCCCCAAGCCGTGGAGATACCTTCGATTTTCAGTTCGGGGCTTTGCAGCGCCAGACCGACGGCGAAAGCATCGTCGACGTCATCGCCGATATCGGTGTCGATCAGAATGCTGTCAGGACCGGCGCGGGGCGGGGTGTGCTGGGCGCGCGCGGCGGAAGTCAGCGACAGAGCCAGCAGCAGCGCCAGCGCCCAAGGCTTTGTTTTTTTCTTCATCCATAAACCTCAAGGACGACAAAGGCCGGGAGTATCTTCTCACCGAGGCGCGGCGGAAGGAAGAAAGCGGCGGCGCAGGGGCGGGTCATTTTCCTGTTGACAAGCTACAGGGACAAGCCTATTTTCCTGTTGACGGTCTAAAGGAGCGGCGAATGGGCGAACCGAAAGCGGAAGTGCTGCAGGGCACGCTGGACCTGATCGTGCTGAAGACGCTGGACGCTCTGGGACCGCAGCATGGTTACGGAATCGCGGTGCGGATCCAGCAGGTGTCGGAGAATCTGCTGAAGCTGAATCAAGGGACACTGTATCCAGCGCTTTTGCGGCTCGAGCAGCGCGGGTGGATTTCGTCGAAGTGGGGAACGAGCGAGAACAATCGCCGGGCGAAGTTCTATTCGCTGACAAAGCGCGGCAAGAAACAACTGGCCGCGGAAGCCGAAAGCTGGGAACGAATGTCGTCGCTGATTTCGCGGCTGCTGGCCGGAGCGGAATCATAGCGAGGACAGGGCGAGCGCGACGCGGAGGCAGATCCACGTGAATTCCATGCGAAGCGTTCTGGGGCGGCTGGCCGGATCTTTCCGCAAATCCCCGGCGGACACGGAACTGGACGAGGAGTTGCGCGCGCATCTGGAGGCGCTGACGGAAGAAAACATCCGAAGGGGGATGGAGCCGGAAGAGGCGGGGTACGCGGCACGGCGGGAATTCGGGGGAGTCGAGCAAGCCAAAGAACTGTACCGCGAGCAACGCGGATTGCCGTTCCTCGAAACGCTTCTCCAAGACGCGCGCTTCGGAGCGAGGCTGCTGGCGAAAAATCCGGGCTTCACGTGCGTCGCTGCGCTGACGCTGGCGCTCGGCATCGGCGCCAACACGGCGATCTTCAGCGTTGTCCAAGGCATGCTCCTGCAGCCGCCTCCGTTTCCGCGTCCCGAACAACTCGTGATGGTTTGGGAGGATGTTCACCTGCCGAACTATCAGAACGACCAGAACACTCCCGCGCCGGGAAATTTCATGGATTGGAGAGCACGAAATTCCGCGTTCAACGGAATGGCCGCGATCGGCTACCGCAGCTGGAATCTGTCGGGTGACGGCGAACCGCTGCGCGTCGAAGGAGAGGCGTTCTCTTCGGACATTTTCTCCGTCTTGCAAATTTATCCGATTCTGGGCCGCGCATTCACAGCGACGGATGACGGCCCCGGCGCGGCGCGAGTCGCGATCCTGGGTTACGGCTTGTGGCGCAGCCGCTTCGCCGCGGATCCGGGCGTGATTGGCCGCACCATTCTGCTGGATGAAGAAGCGTATTCGGTTATCGGAGTGATGCCGGCAGGGTTCCACTTTCCCGATCCGGACGACCAGCTTTACGTTCCACTGCGTTTGACGGGGGAGCAAGCGGCCAACCACGGGAGTCATTACCTGCGAGTTGTCGCGCGGCTCAAGGGAAACCTGACGCCGGGGCAGGCGCAATCGGATCTAGCGGTTATCGCTCGAGAGGTTGCCGCGCAGCACCCGGACACGAACACCGGCGTGGGCGTCCGGGTGATTGGATTGCGGGAGCAGCGCACAGGAAGCATGCGGCGGCCTTTGCTGGTGCTCTCCGGCGTAGCGGGTTTGCTGCTGCTGATGGTTTGCGCCAATCTGGCGAATCTGCTGCTGGCGCGCGGGTCATCGCGGGAACACGAAATCGCGGTGCGCACGGCGCTGGGCGCCAGCCGTTGGCGGGTGACGCGCCAACTTCTCGCGGAGAGCACGTTGTTGTCTCTGCTCGGCGGAGCCGTCGCTCTGGCGGGAGCGGTTTGGGGAATCAGCGCGTTGCGCAGCATGGTTCCCGCGGGGCAAGACCTATCGGCGGTGGTGCTGAATTGGACTGTCGGCATCTTTAATTTTGGACTCGCTCTGCTGGCGGGAACGGTTTTTGGGTTGGTTCCGGCGATGCAATCGTCGCGCGGGCGGCCGCTGGACGCGCTGAAGGATGGAGTTCGCGGGTCGAGCCCGGGAAGAAGCGCCCGAGTCCGCAGAATTCTTGTGGTGGCGGAGATGGCTCTCGGCGTTGTGGTGCTGACGGGGTCGGCGCTGCTGCTACGAAGTTTTTTGCGGCTGCAGGAGATTCCGCTGGGGTTTGAACCACAAAGCGTTTTGACGTTGCGGGTGATTCTCCGCGGCCCGCAGTACGCGGATCTACCGCGTCGCGCGGCATTCTACCGGGAGGTCATCCAGCAAATGCAAGGCATTCCAGGAGTTCGCGCGGCGGCGGGAATCAGCTTCCTTCCGCTGACGCTGCAAGGCCGCACGGCGGGGCTGACCATCGAAGGACAGGCGCCACCCGCTCCGGGGCAATTGCCTTTCGCGGACTTTCGTTCCGTCTCACCGGGATATTTCGGGACCATGGGAATTCCGCTGCTGCAGGGGCGCGATTTTTCGTGGAGCGACGCGGCCGGCGCTCCGCTGGCAGCAGTGGTGAGCGAAACCATGGCGCGCGCATTCTGGCCGGGAGGCGACGCTATCGGCAAGCATTTCAAGATGGGCGGTCCCGGCGACGACGCGCCGTGGATTACCGTGGTGGGCATTGCGGGAAACGTCCGGCAACTGCATCTCGTGGGCGAGCCCCGACCAGCGATATATTTCTGCGCCGCACAGGACGCCGGCAACGGAGACACGCTGCGGGATTGGGTGGTGCGCGTCTCGGGCAATCCGGCGGATGCGGCTTCGACCGTCCGCTCGGTGATATGGAGGATCGATCGCAACCTGCCGGTCTCGCGGGTGCAGACGATGGAGCAGGTGCGCAGCGCTTACCTGGGACCGCAGCGATTCAATGTCCTCCTGACGGGACTGTTTGCCATCATCGCACTGGTGCTCGGCGCGGTGGGGCTTTACGGAGTCGCGGCATTCTCGGTGGAACAGCGGCGGCGGGAGATCGGAGTCCGCATGACGCTGGGAGCCAGTCGTGCGGACGTACTCCGCCTTGTTGTGGCGCAAGGCGCCAAACTGGCCCTGGTGGGGCTTCTTACCGACTTTGTTGCCGCGGCTATGCTCACGCGAACGATCGCAGTGTTGCTTTACGGTATCGGGCCGCATGATCCGCTGACCTTTTTGTCGGTGGGGGTGTTGCTCTTTGTGGTCGCGATTCTTGCGACGTATCTTCCCGCGCGCCGCGCGATGCGGGTTGATCCGGCAGCCGCGCTGCGATATGAGTGAACCTCGCTTACCCGGACGGAAGGCGATGGAAACAGCGGCGATCAGAACGGCGCAAGGACGCAGTAACTTCCGTTCCGCCGCGTGCTAAAATCCTGCGCGAATGTCCCGTCTCTGC
>Ga0209073_10000151_pt1 | contig 10844 bp, 11 predicted proteins | sample GAAS100_FD_187520 | JGI IMG/M metagenome (GOLD analysis project Ga0209073, IMG submission 187520) | Agricultural soil microbial communities from Georgia to study Nitrogen management - GA AS100 (SPAdes) (version 2) | ecosystem: Environmental > Terrestrial > Soil > Agricultural land | place: USA...
ATGCGCGTCAAACGCGCGCACAACTTCCTGGCGGTGGGTGAGAAAAGGGAATTACTTCTTGCTGAGTTCGTCCCGGACGATTGCGTCGACGACCGGCTTGAGGATTTCGCGCGTTACCGCCTGCAAAACTTCGGGGCTCATTCTCGCGAGCACCTTTGCGACAATGTCATCGACATTCGCGCTGCCCGTTTCAGCCGGGAGCTCCGAAGGCACCGTGGTGCGCGATCGCGGCAAATCGTAAACCGTTTCTTCGACTGCGTGGACGGCCTCTTCACGAATGATCTCTTCTGTCGCCGCAGGAATTTCCATTTCCAGAATGGGCTCGGGCCCGGCGGATAGCGCGAAAACATTCTGTGGCCCTTGCGTACCCACTTCTTCCTCGATCTCTTCGGCTGGCGCAGGCGCCTGGGCCGGAGCGTCCCACGTTGACGCCAGTTGGCTTGCCTTTTGCGCATCCGCATCCCATGGGCTCGACGGGACGCTGTACCAATCTGTGGATGCGGGCTTCGGGGATTCCTGGGGTGGCGGAATAACTGCCGCGGCGGGCTCCTCTTCCCGAACCTGATAGGGGGCGTCGGTGAAAATCGGCGGGGCAGGAGGCGGTTCGGCGGGCGTCTCCGTGACAAACGATTCAGCCGTCCCCATCGTCGCCGCGGATTGCGCTACGTCGGTCTGTGGGGCAACGGACCGAAGCCACGGGGGCATCTCCGCGGATGGCGACGGCTCCGGCGAAGCCGGTTCCGGCGCAACGCTGGCCACCGGGACCTCTGCTGGCTCTTCGGAAATCTCCGTCTTTTCCTTCGTCGGCGTCCACTTCGCGTCGCGCTTGATGCTCTCCAATGCCTCGAACGCTTGCTCGCGCCAATCTTTTCGCCCGGCGGGCATATCGTCCATTTCATCGCCGCCGCCCAGAGGACGCCAGGACCCGCTCGATTCTTCTTCGGTGTCAGATTCTTCGGCTGTTTCTTCCGCGCCCCAGGTTCTCTCGGGAACCAGTGGTGAACTCGTCGGAATCGCGTAGGCGGTGTCGTCAACCGCTTCCTGTGGCGGTCCAGCCGTCTCTAGAAGACTCCCGAATGCCAATGGCTGCGCATTCGATTCGATCGTGAAAGGCTCCGGCTTCTTCGGGATCGGTTCGTGAAATGGTTCCGGCTCCGTCACCGGCGCTGGAGGGGGAGGAGTAAACGCGTTCGCCTGCGGGGGCGTCAGCAAATCCGCGGCGCGCAGCGGAGGCGGTGCGCTTTCCTGCGCAAAACTCGCTCCGGAAGGATGCGCAACTCCCGCCCGCGTCAATGCCGATTTCACCATCGAGATCAGCGGGTCCGGCGGAACAAACGGTTTCTTCAGCACGCCGTCGGCGCCCACCCTTTGGGCTTCCTGTTCATCCAGCGGATCGAATGCGCCCACCAAGAGAATTACCGGTATGTGCGCCAGCGCGGAATCTTCCTTCACGTACTTGCAGACTTCATATCCGTTGCGCACGGGCATGAAAACGTCCGCCAGGACCAAATCCGGCCGCACATCCGAAATCTTCCGGACCGCCGCTTCGCCGTTGCCCACCGCCACGACGTCGATCCCCTGGTCCTTCAGCGCCAGGCCGACCATTTTCTGGATATTGCTGTTGTCGTCGGCTACCAGAATCTTGGCCACCAAACATCCTCCGCACGGCACGACCCCTGCCGCGGACACCTATTTGCGCAGTTCACCGGGCGCAAAATCCACCCGCAATTCGGCACTTCTGTATTGGACCATCGGGTCGGAGGGGCGTCAATGCAATCGGGATAGCAGTGTGTCGGAAGTGAACACGCCGCCTTCGCGCGAACCCGCGCTGCGTTTACGCTCAAAGCAGAGCCGCTAAGGCCTTGGAACGGGCGTCTTTTGCTGAGGGATTCGCTCGGGACCCCTACCAGGGGAGGATCTTTTTCAAGCCTTTCTTTTTCTTGCTGCTGGATTCTTTTTGCTTTTTGTCATTCTTCTTGTCGCCGCTCTGGTCTTGCGGCGTGGCCGGGTCGGCCTTGTCTTGAGCCTCTGTCTGCGACTTGGCGTCTGGAGCCGCCCCGGACGTCGTCGTCGGCGTGCCCGCTGGAGCCATATCACTCCCGCTCTCCGCTCCGCTGCCATTGCTGGCTGGTGGCGGATCGGCCCCATTCACGTCCGAATTGTTGACGGTCGATCCTCCGCTTGCCCCGGTGCCGGGCGTCGCGATGTCAATAATTGCCTGGTTCCCGGTGGGATTGCCGCTTCCGCTGCCGCCGATCCTCGACTGTCCCCCTCCCGTCAAAATGTCCGAGGCGGAGAAAGTATCCGTGTCAGGCTCCAGGTTCGGCTGCCCCGTTCGCGCGGCGCTCTCCAATTCCTTCCCTGGACGGCTTCGCAGAAGCGCTAGCGGCGCGCTCATGATGCCCGAGTGCGGCCGCTGTGCATCCTCCTCTGCCTTCATCCAGGCCAGCGCCTTGGGATCGGGCTGCGGGACCGGCACCTTGAAACTCACCAGCTTTTCCTTCGCCTCGGGAACCAATGGTGAAAGCGGGTAATCTCGCACGATCTTTGAATAGTAGACCGCCGCGATTTCCTTCTTTTCACTCTTCTCAAAAATGTCCGCGAGCATCCACAGGGCATCGTCCGATCTACTGTAGAGCGGATACCGCTTCGTCAGCGGAATCAGGCGGCCAGCCGCGGCGCGTCGATCGCCCTTCACATAGTAGAAATAGCCCACGCGGTACTCGCCTTCGGCAAGCACTTCCTGCACTTCGCGCAACTTCTGCTGAGCTTGGGGCACCAGTGGATCGTTCGGGTACTTCTGCAGATACGTCTGAAACTCCGATTCCGCCGCAAGCGCTTCCGATCGGTCTCTATCCGGCTTCTCCATTTCCCGGAAATGTGTCATGGCAACTTGCATCTGTGCGTAGGGCGCTTCCGGCAGGAAAGGGAAGAACACGATGAAATCTTTATACGCCGCGATCGCCTGGGTCCAGTTCGCCGTTCCGCCTTCCTTATAGTAGGAGTCCGCGATCGCCAGCTTCGCTTTGGCCAGGTACTCGCTGTCCGGATAGGTGTTGATGAGCGTTTGCAGGGTCAGCCGGGCTATCTCGTGGCGCCCCTTCTTGATGTCCTTCATCGCCCGGTCGTAAAGAATCTTGTCTGGAGCCGCCGCGCTTCCGGTATCCTGCGCTGCTTCTTTCGCGCTCTTCTTTTCAGCCTTCTTTTCTTTTCTGGACTGGTGCTGCGCGCTGGCGGGAAGAGTCCATAGCAGCCCTAAAGCGGTAACAAGTACGAACAGCGTACGGCGCAAACGTCACCTCTCTCCGGAAAATTCTCGGCTTGACGCAGACTTTTCGCGGCGGCGCTTGGAATCCCTTCGCTGACTGGCCGACATGCTCCGCCCGAGCCGCGCCACGCAATCGAGTATAACCTGAACTCCAGGCCAGCTGCCTCCAGAACTTGCCCTTTCGGACAGGCCCGGTCAGACCATACCCCGGTCTGTGTGATGCGCATTCGCGCTGTCCGGGGTTGCCTCGGGTGCCTGACTCAGGCTGAATGAGTTGCTGCTTTCAAATACCCGCTGGCCACCCGGGCGTAGTCGGCTATCGCAATCTCCGGCTCCGCAATTTCCGGGTGCCACGCCTTTTCCCACTCAAAGCAGAAGTAGCCCTTGTATCCGATGCGCACCAGCGCATCCATTTGCCGTTCCACAGGCACGTCTCCGCGCCCCGTAAGCACATAGTGCCTCTCCCCATCCTTTTCGACCGAATCCTTCAAGTGCGTATGCCGGATCCACTTGCCCAGCGCCTTCACGGTATCCTCGGGCTTCTCGTGGCCGGCGGCAAAGGTATGATGCGCATCCCACAGGAGCGCGGCGTGGGGAGAATCCGCGCGCGTCAGCACCTCCTTCAGCACTTCCGAATTGGTGAAGTCCCCGTGAGATTCCAGGATTACGGCCACATTCCGCGCGCCCGCGTAATCGCCAAGCTCTTTCATGCCTGCCGCGACCCTCGCAACTACCTCTTCCTTCGGGCCTTCGATCTTATTGCCGAATACGCGCACGTACGGCGCGCCCAGTTGTTCCGCCAAATCGATGAATTTCTTCGCGTCGCTGATCTGTTTGGCATGTTTTGCCGAGTCGGCTTCGTGCAGTTCCGCCGAACTGCTGACGCACGCGATCTTCAGCCCATGCGCCACGAACTCCTTCTTCGTTCCGGCAATTTGATCGGCGGCGAATTCCGGACGCGCAGGCAAGTCCATCGTGCCCATCAACCCGCGCAATTCGATGGCGGCGAATCCGTGCTGCTCGGCGAAGTCCAGAATCTTGCCCAGTTCCCATTTCGGGCATCCGAGCGTGGAGAACGCCAATGGCAGCCGCTTCTCCGGTATCGCCAGTTTCGCAGCGACGCCCGCAAGGGCAGTCGTAGTGATGAATTCTCGTCGAGAAATATGCATTGGAGTGAACCCCTGGATTCTTCGCCGCCCCGAACTCGCTTCTATGCCTTGCGAATCGTCGCCAGAATCCCCTCCATGGATTCGCGGCTCGATGCTTCCTTGTCCTTCGCCGCATTCAAGTAATGCGTCTCAAGCGACATCGTTCCTTCGTATCCATCCTTCAAGAGCGCGCGGAATTGCCCGAGGTAATCAATCTTTCCGCCGCCCACAGGTCTCCATTCCCAGCCCTTTCCGCCCTCTTTTGGCTGGGCATCCTTCAAGTGCATGTGCCACAGCCGTTTCTTATCGATCGGTTCGTATCCTTTGGGGAAGGGTGGCCTTTCGCCTGCCACGTACGCATTGCCGGGATCCCAGTTCACGCCCAAAGCCGGCGACTTCACCGCGTGCAACATCGCCGCGGCTTCCTCGCCTGTCGCCACGTTGCAGGAAAACTCATTCTCCAGCACCAGGCGAACGCCTTCCTTCCGCGCGATTTCCGCGCTCTTTTCCAATTCCTTGGCGACGCGTTCAAAAATTGTTTTGGGATCCGCCACCCGCAAAAATCCGAAAATCCTTACTTTGTCCGTCCCGAAATCCTTCGCCCGGGCAATGGCGCGCTCCAGAATAGGAGCCTGCTTCTCGAACCCGCTTTGCAACGCGTCCTTCTTGTCCAGGAAGCGCGACTCCGTCCCCGGCAGCAGTGTTTTGTAGTACGGCGAGTCAATCACCGAGACGCGTATTCCGTACTTTGCCAGCAGGTCCTTCGCGCGAGATACGTCATCGGGCGGCAAATCCATTACGTACTTGCCCCATAGGAACCGCAGTTCCGCCCATTGCAACCCGAAGCCCTTGCACCAGCTCAGCGCCTTCTCGAAGTCCATCGTCACTTCGTCGGTGATGACTCCGAGCTTGAATTGGTCCAATTGTGCCGCCCATGCGGGCAGGGCGCTCAATGCGATCGCCGCGCCGCCCGCCGTCTTCAGAAAATTTCGTCTTCTCATAATGCTCCGAATCCTATTTCGCGTGCTTCTCCGCGTCAACCCGTTTCTCCAGCGAATTCGCCTGATGAAATTCGCCTGTTTTTCATCGCGGGATTAGGATAGAGTTTTACGCGAACCACAGCCTGAGAGGTTTCGATGAAACGCTTCGTTGCTTCGCTCGTTCTGCTTGCCGCTATTCCGGCTCTTCCCGCGTTGTCCGGCCCCGCTCAAGAGAAGCAGGATTTGGCCAAAATTTCGTTGAAAGTCGGCCAGAAGGCGCCCGACTTTACTTTGCTGAGCGACCAATGGAAAACCGTGAAGCTCAGCGATTTCCAGGGCAAGAAGAACGTTCTGCTCGCTGTTTACGTGCTCGCCTTCACCGGTGGTTGAACCAAGCAACTCCAGGCGGTCCAGTCTGGAATCGACAGCGGCAAGATCGACCCCAACGACACGGAAGTTTTTGGCGTTAGCATCGATTCTCCCGCGGCCAACGCCGCCTTCGCCAAGCAAATCGGCATCAAGTTTCCTCTTCTCAGCGACATGAACAAGAAGATGCTCACTTCTTACGGCATCCTCAAAGCGCGCGACGTCCAGGGCGAGTCGTACGAATGGGCCCAGCGCGCCAACATTGTCATCGATAAAAACGGCGTCATTCAGCACATCGAGGAAGGCGACAGCGCCGTCAATCCCAACAGCGCCTTGGCGGTTTGTACCGACCTGCACAAGAAGCAGGCTGCCCAGTAATCCGGGCCGCGGCCAGTCGCTCAGTTCGCGACCGTTAGTTCCACCAAAACGTTCGCGGCCAGTCTCTTGCCGCTCATCGGCGTCTGGTCGATCACCGCGCCGTGAGGCCATTGCGGCGCGCTCACGTAGTTCACCTTCCGCTTGATCCCGGCGGTATCGAGCCTCTGCTGGGCCATCGCTTCCGTCATTCCGACCAGGTGCGGCATCACGTAAGCCGCCTCCCGCGGTCCATCGGAGACGAGCAAATCCACTCTCGGCGTTGCCGCGCCCGTTCCCGGCTTCGGGTCTTGCCGCACCACTGTGTCTACCGGCACGTCGGGCATATTTACTTCAGACACCTCGCCGACCTGCAGGTTCGCCCGCAGCAGCGTGATGCGCGAAATTCGCAAAGAATCCTTCTCAAGACTCGGAATCTGCAATTGCCTTTGCCCCAGGCTCAGCACCACGTGCGCTTCCTGCGAAACTTTCATCAGCATCCCAGGCGGCGGCGTTTGCCGCACCACCACGTTCATGGGCTGCTCGCTGTAAATGCGGTCGGCCACGCCCAGCAGCAGCCCCCTCGAACGCAGCATTTGGTTCGCTTCCGCCACGTTCTTGCCGACTAGATTCGGCATCGTCACTTCGCGACCGTGTATCGCGATGCGCATCGCCGTAATCGCGCTCAGGAATGCGGCGGAAGCCAGAATAAAAGCCAGCAGCGTCATCCGGCCCGCCCATTCCAGTCGTTCCTTCAGGTTCATTTGGCTCACTTCTTTTCAAGTGGCGGCGCGGGATACTCCGGCAGCTTTTCCTTGCTCGCGTCGGACTGCTTCACTTCCAACTCGTCAAATAGCAGGGAAGGAGAAATAACCGTCACCGGCAGGCCGATGCTGCGGTTGCTGACCAGCGGATCATTCCCAACCGCCGACAAGTCGCTCCGAAGCGCGCGCAGGTCCAGTTCGTTGAACGTCGCCCCTCTCACCAGTTCTTCATGCCCATCCTTGGCATACACGCGGTACAACAGCCTCGGCGTCAGCCCTCCCAGTGTTTCCACCCGATATCCATACGGCTGGCCTTGGTTCGCCACCATTTCCATGACTTTTTTCTTCAGAGCTTCCGGCGCTTGCGCTGCGGTGCTCTTGAGCAATAGAACGCCCATGTTCGGCCCCGGCGGCGCTGCCGGCCCCGCCCGGCCGTGTCCGTTCGATTCCGGAAAATCACGGATTGGTTGCCGCCCCATCAAATAATGCGTCAGGATTCCTTTCTCCACGATGCTTACTGGCTGCGCTTTTACCCCTTCGCTGTCCACCTCGTAGCTTCCCACCAGGCTCTTGCCTTGAAATTCCTTCATGGTCGGATCGTCGACCAGGTCCAGGAACGTAGGCAGCACCCTCGATTTGTAGCTCGTTGCAAATGCTCCCGTGGTCCGGTTGGGCGCGCCGAGTTGCGGCTTCTTGCCCAGAATGTTTTGTCCCAACAGCGTCGCCACCACATCGTCCGCGGCGTCCGGCGCAAAGAGAACTGGCCCGCGGTACTCCTCCTCTACGATGGGCGCTTTTCGCAACGCGTACAGCGTCTCCAGCGTATCTTTCGTGTCCGCTAGCAGTTTTTCGCGCGTCGGCAGCTCCGCAGCCGTACCCACGGTCCATGCCGGCGAGCGCTCCAGCCGCATTCCGTCGGATGCTTGCGTCCGCGCGTTCAGCAGAACCGTGTAAACGGTGCTTGCCGACCTGCTGACGGTTCCTTCGGAATTCACGAAGTATTCGTTCGTTACCGTGAATCGCCCCGACGCCGAAAGCGACTCCACTTCCGGATAGCCGCGGTACAGGTTGGTCATGTCCTGCAGTGTTTTCACCCAAGTCCCGCCGTCGATTTTCAGCGTTGCGACAGGCTGCAGCGACCTCACCACCGGCGCTTTCGCGAAATCGTCCACGGGATGCTCCTCCGCGGAGAATTGCTGCATCAGCGCCTGTTTTTGCGCCAGCGATTCGCTGGCCGTCTTGTAGGCGTCGTCGGTTGCCAGCCAGATTTGCCGCCGCAGCGCTATGGGATCGTTGTCCAGCGGCAAGATCGTCGTCTCTCCCAGCCCGCGGCCAAAATAACTGTCTTCCTTGTAATCGCCGACGCGAACCACTGCGCGCAGCACGCGCAGGCGCGTGCGCCGGTTTTCTCGCACCGCTCCGAACGCCGCCTCCAGCAGCAGATCATCCAGGTCCGTCACGCGGTATTCGATGTAGTACGGCGTCGCCAGCTGATTCATCTTCAGCTGTGCTTTGGACCGCTCGAGTTCCGTTAGCAGCGCTTCCAGCAGTGCATCGCCCTTGGCTGCGGCGCGGGCCGCGGCCAGTGCGTCGGAATTTTTTGCGTCATCGGGGGCCGCTTGCGCCGGCAAGGTGGAAAATGTCAGTGCCCCCAGAAGCCCCGCCGCGGCCACTTTGCTCCAGAAACTCACGGCTTCACCTCCGGCTTGGCCTGCCCGCTCTTCCCTTCATTTTCAAATCCCGGCGGCGGCAAAATCGGCGGCCGCTCATGCTCGTGCGCGCGTTTCTGCACCTCCATTTCGGAAAAAAGCATCGCGGGTGCCGCGGCCGCTACCGGTACCGATCCGCTCTCCGCTCCGCATATTCCGTTGAACACGTGTTCCTTGTCTCCGGTCAGCACAATCCGTGTCAGAGCCGCCAGCGGCGTGCCCACAATATCCACTCCGCGAACCAGTTCGTCCGGCCGCCCGTCCGCATACACCTTGTACACCAGCACCGGCAGCACCTGAAACGCCTGTGGTAGTTGCCGCGTTGTCAGCGTAAAACCCCCTTGAATATCGTCGAAGTACAATCCATACGGCTTCCCCTGCTTCTTCACTTCCTCGATCAGCTTCTGCCGCATTTCCTTCTCGGGAACCGTCTTCGTCGAGGTCACGATCAGGTTCCCCTGCCGTCCCGTCGCCATCCGGCCCGGCTGGTTCCGTCCGTGTCCGTTGGAGTTTTCGAATCCCTTGATCGGCATCCGCGACATCAGGAAACTTTTCAGTACGCCGTTCTGAATAACCTCCACCCTCCTTGCCGGTACTCCTTCGTCGTCGTAATCGTAGTTCCCCGCGAGTTTCACGCCCGCCATCTCGCGCAGCGTGGGATCATCCGCCACGCTCAGAAATGTCGGCAGCACTTCCTGCCCGACTTTTTTCGTGAACGTTTGTCCTTCATCCTCGTCGCGCTGCCGGTGTCCCTCGAGCCGGTGTCCCAGCACTTCGTGAAAAAATACAGCTGCGGCCCGCCCACTCAGCAGCGCGGGGCCGTCGTAAGGCTCTGCCACGGGTGCGTTCCGCAGCGCTTTCAAGTCCGCCGCGACTTTCTCCACCTTTCCGAGGAGCTCCGCCTCGCTGGGCAATCCTGCAACCGTCGGCGCCTGAAACGTCTCTACCCGCAACAAGTCCATCCCGTCGTCTGCGCGCGTCTGCGCTTCGATTACCATCCTCGCCGAAATGCTCGGGGTGATCAGCGCCGTCCCTTCGCTCGTCACCATGTGCTCGTCGGAGTCCTGTACTTGCAACAGCACCGAAGCGAAGTAAATCTCCGGATATTTGCGGAATGCCGCGGAAACTTTGCGGATTTCCGCTTCCCAGGCGGGCTTGTTGAACTCCGGTGCCTTGATTTCTTCCCCACGGTGCGTCACCGGAGCTTCTTTCGAAAAGTCCGGCGACTTGTCTTCCTCTTCCGCGCGCACCGCCGTGTTCGTCCTCACGTTCAAGTAAGCGGGCGCCGCGCGCTTGTATTCGCGGTCCGTCAATTCCCACAGCACCCGTGCGATCGCGTCCGGATCATCCACCAAGGGCATTGCCCCGGAGGTTATCCCGCTCATGCGGCTCTGCCCGTGCGTATTGTCGAGTGTCGACGAGCCCACCCGCATGGTTACGTCGGCTTGCCTCCGGCTCGCCTCCTGATCCGAGAGCAAACTGCCGTACGCTCCCGCCAGCACGACGTACTTCTGGTCGTACACCGTGTAGCCGATGTAATACGGCTTCGGGTCGGCTTTCGCCAGCCCGGTCTGCGCCCTTTGCAGCTCCGCCTGCATGGTCTTCAGCAGAACGTCGCTGGGCGCGGCGCTTCCGGCATTGCCGTCGTTTGCAGCCGCCGGCGGCACACACGCCAACTGCGCCGCCAGCAACCCGCTGCACACAACGCCCGCCAGCGATCGACCGCGGCGATGTAGGTCACCGCGGTTTCCACGCGGCCGGCTGATTTTCATGGAAGGTTAGCTCCCGGTGTCTCAGTCACTCGAAGGCGCAAGACGCGAGTATGCCCAAGCGCCTCGCCGAGCGCAATTCATTCGCTTCCGAACCGTTCGTCTCCGCCAAGGCGTGCTCCCCGCGCAAACTCCGCCGCCGCAACTTCCTTGCGTCCCTCTAGTTTGACGCGTTCCACCTTCAAAAGCGTCCCGCCTCCGCACTTCACCAATAACTCGTCCCCGGAAAGACGCAGCGTCCCCACCCTCGCCTGATCTTCTCGGCGAGCCGCTGGTTTCCCCCACAGATGACAGACCTGCCCTCGGAAATCCGTGTATGCCCCCGGCCAAGGCGCGAATCCCCGCATCCGGTTAGAAATCTCCTCTGCCGTTCGCGACCAGGAGAAGACGATTGCGAAAATGACGCCGATGAACACAGACAGGAAATACCCGCCGAAGATCTCGCTCGCAGTAACAAGCGTATTGCTCACCCAATGATAGTTCGTG
>Ga0209073_10000156_pt1 | contig 10706 bp, 12 predicted proteins | sample GAAS100_FD_187520 | JGI IMG/M metagenome (GOLD analysis project Ga0209073, IMG submission 187520) | Agricultural soil microbial communities from Georgia to study Nitrogen management - GA AS100 (SPAdes) (version 2) | ecosystem: Environmental > Terrestrial > Soil > Agricultural land | place: USA...
CATGTACGTGAGCCGCGGAATTGGGATGACCCTGATCCCCGTTCGATTCTTGTGCCGACCGGAACTGCCCATCATCACCATCGAGCCCGTGCAGAAATAAGTCTTCTGTTGTACAACGGTAGTTCATGGCATTGCGCATTGTTCCCGACGAAAACCAGCCGTCCGCGAGCATCGAGATCCGTATCGAAAAGCCGCTGAAAGACTATGACCTTGAGGATATCGAGCAGCCAACGCCGCGCGGCGTGGACAAGATTCTCGCTTCGGAAGGCTTCCGCGATCTTGTGGACGACGCGCGCGGTGTTCTAATGGAAATCCTTGCCGAGCCGCCCAAGCCGATTTCGAAAGAAATCACCGACCTGTATGTCCCGCCTCCTTCGGAACACCCGCTCGAAATCGCGCAACTGAGCGGAGCCATATACCCGGGTGACGGCGATGTTTATCGCCCTGGCCTGTGGATTGTCCTGCGCGACAATCACGCCAAGGCCAAGGGGACATTGCCCGCCACTTCGCTGGAGCACATCAACGAGGCGGCGCGCGAACTGGTTCGGCGGCTGCAGTTGGAGTAGAACACGCAAACCGAGGTCGTCGGCGATGCCGGAAGAAAAAGGCTTGTTGATCGTTTACACCGGGCCGGGAAAGGGCAAGACCACGTGCGCCCTCGGGACGGCTTTTCGCGCCGTGGGCCAGGGCCTGCGCGTGCTCATGGTTCAGTTCATCAAGGGCTCGTGGCACTACGGCGAGCTGGACACCGCCAAAATGCTCGGCGACGACAAGTTTGAGATTCGCCCCATGGGCCGCGGATTCGTAAAAATCGGCGGAGCGGAAACGGACCCGGAAGACATCAAACTCGCGGAGGAGTGCTGGAATACGGGCAAGGAAGCCATCTTCAGCGGAAAATATGATCTGGTGATCCTGGACGAAATCAATTATGTGATCAGCTACCGGATGCTCGATCCCGAAAAGGTGGTGGAAGCGCTGCGGGAGCGGCCGGAGCGCGTGCATGTGATCTGCACAGGGCGCAACGCGCATCCCAAGCTGGTGGAGCTGGCGGACCTGGTGACCGAAATGAAAGAAGTGAAGCATCCCTACACGAAAGGCATTCTGGCGCAGCGTGGTATAGACTATTAAGGCTGGTAACCGGCCAAGGCAGGCGGAATACCGGGCTTTTTTGCTGTTCCCGTTCCGAAGTGAATACGGAAAACCGAACGCTTCCATGACTTGGTTTAAGCGCGACAAAAAAGCCATCGAGCAGACCACGCCTCCCGAGGAGCGCCGCGTGCGCACCGAAGGTTTGTGGACGAAATGCGAGAACTGCCGGACGATAACCTTCCGCAAAGATCTGGAAGCAAACCTGTTTGTCTGTCCAAAGTGCCAGTTTCATTTCAAAATGAGCGCCAAACAGCGCCTGGAAATGCTGCTGGACGGGCGCTGGACGGAGCACGACGCGGGGATGATCTCGACCGATCCGCTTCACTTCGTGGACACCAAGCCCTATGCGAAGCGCATCAAGGAAGCGCAGAAAAAGCTGGGCATGAACGATGCCATCATTACCGCCGAAGGCCAGCTGAACGGCAGGCCGGTGGTGATTTGCACGATGGAATTCGGGTTCATCGGCGGATCCATGGGAGCGGTAGTCGGCGAGAAGGTCACGCGCGGGATCGAACTGGCGATGGACACGCGGCAGCCGCTGATCGTGGTTTCCTGCTCCGGCGGCGCGCGCATGATGGAGGGCACGATCAGCCTGATGCAGCTGGCCAAAGTTTCCGCCGCGCTGGCCAAGCTGGATGATGCCAAGCTGCCGTACATTTCCGTGCTGACCGATCCCACGACGGGAGGCGTGACCGCCAGCTTTGCGATGCTGGGCGATCTGAATATCGCGGAGCCCGGCGCGCTGATCGGCTTTGCCGGACCGCGGGTGATCGAGCAGACCATCCGGCAGAAACTCCCTGAAGGGTTTCAGCGTTCCGAATTTCTGCTGGAACACGGATTTCTGGACGCGGTTGTCCCTCGCAAGGAATTGAAATCCTTCATTGCTTCTTCCTTCGACCTGCTGATGAATTGAGATGGATTATAACGGCGCGGTTCGGTATCTCCTTTCGCTCGGCAGGGAACTCGCGGCGCCGACGCAAGCGGCCGCGGCAAAGTTCGACCTCGAAAACATCACCGTTCTGGCGAAGCGTTTCGGGCGTCCCGACCGTGCCTATCCGAGCGTCCATATCGCGGGAACCAACGGCAAAGGATCGACCGCGGCGTTTCTGGAATCCATTTTGCGCAGCGCCGGATTCCGCACCGGGCTGTACACGTCGCCGCACCTGGAGCGCATCAATGAACGCATCCGCATCAACGGCCGGGAAATCCCGGACGAGGCTTTCGCGGAGGTTTTTTCGCGGATTCAAAGCCGCATCGAGGAACTGCTTGCGGAAAACAAGCTGCGCGCGCACCCGACGTTTTTCGAATGCGTGACGGCGCTGGCTTTCGAGGCGTTCGCGCAGGCCAACGTGGAGTTCGCTGTTTTTGAGGTTGGACTGGGGGGACGGCTGGACGCCACAAACATCGTCAGCCCGGTGGTTTCGGTGATCACCGGGATCGACTTTGACCACGAAAATTTCCTGGGCCATTCGCTGCCGGCGATTGCCTCCGAAAAAGCCGGAATTCTGAAGCCCGCCACACCGGCCGTCGTGGCGCCGCAATCTCCGGAAGCCCGGGAAGTAATTCTTGCGCGCGCCAAAGAACTCGGCGCTCCGGTGCTGGAGACACAAAGGCAATTTCGCGCAGAAGGAATCACTTTTACGGAAGACGGCTGCGTTCGCGCCGATGCCGTCGAACTCGCCACAGGAACGGGATGGCGCATAGCTCCGCCCTTGCGGGGACGCTTCCAGCTGGAGAACGCCGTAAATGCACTGGCGGCGGCTCGCGTGCTGCAGTCGAAAGGATTCCGTATCACCGACGCGAACATAGAAGGGGGCATCTCTTCGGTGGAATGGCCGGGGCGTCTCGAACGGCTGAACGCGCGGCCGGATGTGTACCTGGACGGGGCGCACAATCCCGCGGCGGCGCGGGAGTTGGCGGAATTTCTGCAGCAGCATTTCGCCGGGCGCAGGATCCGGCTCATTTTCGGCGCGCTGCGGGATAAAGCGGTCGACGAAGTTGCGGGCATTCTGTTCCCCCGCGCGGAAGAGGTCGTATTTACCGAGCCGCGCACCTCCCGGGCGATTTCCGCTGCGCGCCTGGCGGAGATTGCCGGACACAACGCCTTGCGCTTTTCCACCGTGCCGGATGCCGAAGCGGCGTTCGAGCAAATCCTGGAGAAGTCCGGGCCCTCAGACGCCGTCTTCGTTACGGGCTCGCTTTACCTCGTAGGACAGCTTCGCCATTATTGGAAGGTACGAAGCAAGCTCGCGGTCCGTTCGACGCCTTGAAGGTAGTATCATTCCTTGGCGGACAACGCTCTGCCTTCCGATGTGAATGGGCCGCCGCGGAACTGCCGGGGCCTGAAATCGATCGGCCGAACATGCCACAAAAACGCAAACAGAGCCGCACGGCCGGAGAGAACGGGAAGCGGCCGCTCGTCGGCATCATTATGGGCTCGACGTCCGACTGGGAGACCATGGAGCACGCTTCGAAGACGCTGGCCGACCTTGGCGTGGCGCACGAAACGCGGGTTGTATCCGCGCATCGCACTCCGGACCTGCTTTTTGAGTACGCATCGTCGGCCGAGCGGCGCGGGATCGAAGTGATAATTGCGGGCGCGGGCGGCGCGGCGCATCTGCCGGGAATGACCGCATCGAAGACGGTTTTGCCGGTGCTCGGCGTTCCCGTCGAGTCGAAAGCGCTCAAGGGCCTGGATTCGCTTCTTTCCATCGCGCAAATGCCGGGAGGCATTCCCGTAGGCACGCTGGCAATCGGCAAGGCCGGCGCGGTGAACGCCGCTCTGCTGGCGGCGAGCATCCTTGGCGCGAAGCACGGCGAAATTCGCGAGCGCCTTCGGGAATTTCGCAAAGATCAGACCGCGAAAGTGCTGGCGGTTCGCGACCCCAGAATACAGGCATGACCATAGGAATCCTCGGCGGCGGACAGCTTGGTTACATGCTGGCTCTTGCGGGTTATCCGCTGGGGATGCATTTTCGTTTTTTGGATCCTTCGCCGCAGGCGCCCGTGGGACGCGTGGCGCCTCGCGTCACGGCGGAGTATTCCGACCAGGAAGCGCTGGAAAAATTCGTGCACGGACTCGCGTTGGTGACCTACGAGTTCGAGAACGTTCCGGTGAGCGCGGCGCGTTTCCTGCAAAAACGCGTCGCGGTGTATCCGCCTCCGGAAGCGCTGGAGGTTTCGCAGGACCGGTTGAACGAGAAAAACCTGTTCCAGAAACTCGGCGTGGCCACCACGGATTTTGCGGCCGTGGATTCGCCTGCCGGTCTGGAAGCCGCTATTCGAAAGATCGCGCTTCCCGCGGTGCTGAAAACGCGGCGGATGGGCTACGACGGCAAAGGCCAGTGGGTGCTTCGAACAGCGGAAGATGTTTCGAAAATTTGCCGGGATTTTCCCGGCGAAGCGCTCATTTTGGAAAGGTTTGTTCCGTTTGACCGGGAGCTGTCGATCCTCGCGGTGCGGGCACATTCCGGAGCGGTGTCGTTTTATCCTCTCGTTGAAAATCATCATCGCGGAGGCATTCTGCGGCTTTCGCTGGCCCCCGCGCCGCAATTGGATTCCTCGGTCAGGCGGGCCGCGGAAGATGCCGCTCAACGGATTCTCGCCGAGCTCAACTACGTGGGAGTTCTGGCCATCGAGTTTTTTGAATGGGGCGGCAGGCTGCTGGCGAATGAAATGGCGCCGCGCGTCCATAATTCCGGCCACTGGACGATTGAAGGCGCGGTCACCAGCCAATTTGAAAACCACTTGCGAGCCGTAGCCGGCTTGCCGCTGGGTTCGACGGAACCGCTGGGGCAATCGGCGATGGTCAATCTGATCGGAGAACTGCCGGAGCCCGAGGAACTGCTCCGTGTTCCTGACGCGCACCTGCACGTCTATGGGAAGGGTTTGCGGCCGGGGCGCAAGGTCGGGCACGTCACGGTTCGCGGAGCCACGCCGCAGCAACTGGCGGCCCGGCTGGCGGAGCTTCCCGCGTTCTTTCAGCGCCCGGAGTTTGTGCTGGAGGCGGCACTCTCTAAGTCGGCTAAATCGCTGTAAATACACGTCTTACGCAAGGGCTGCCGGCGAACCGGCAGTTCCTTGATCGCTACGGCGGCGCCTGCCCTTCGGTTGCCGCTCCGCAGTACCAATGCTACGATTAAACATTCCATGTCCCTCGACAATCTCCGCAAACCGCAGGTCGGCATTCCCTGGCGGACTCGTCAGGAAGAGTCGCGGCAGCAGATGGACAAGCTGCGTTACTACTTCGAGCGTGTCCGGGAAGCGGGCGCCGCGCCGGTTCACATGTCGCTGCTTGCGCCGGAGAAGGAACTCGAAAGACAGTTTCAGCAGCTCGACGGTTTCGTGCTCCCTGGAAGTCCCGCCGATGTCGATCCCGGCCTGTACGGCGCCGCGCGGCACGCGAAGACCGTCAATCTCGATCCGGACCGCGACCGCACAGACCTCGCGGCGCTTGCGCATGCCGTCAAGGCGGGGAAACCCGTTTTCGCCATTTGTTACGGCTGCCAAATCCTGAACGTGTTTCGCGGAGGCACGCTGATCCAGGATATTGCCGCGGAGCGCGCCGGTTCTCTTCCTCACGGCAAGACGGACGCCTCCTCCGGCGCGGCGACGGGCGATCTGGAGCATCCCGCGCGGCTGGCTTCCGGCAGCCGCCTCGAGAAACTCGCGGGAACGTGCGACGTGGTCATCAACAGCAGCCATCATCAGGCGATCGACAAGCCCGGGAACAATCTTGCGGTTACTTGCCTCGCGAAGGACGGAATCATTGAAGGTGTGGAGTGGATTGACGACGCGCATTGGATTGTGGGCGCGCAATGGCATCCCGAACGCATGCCGCAGGATGCGCTGGCGCAGCGCCTGTTTCAGGATTTCGTCGCTGCCGTGGCTTCCCGCTTGCACGCCACGGCCGGCGAAAGAAGTTAGCCGCGGCGCGGTTCCGAGTTCTGTTTTCAACCTCATGCTGGGGGCATCATGATTTCTCTTGCAGGCAAAGCGGCGCTGATCACCGGTGGATCGCGGGGTATAGGAGCAGCCGCGGTTAAACTCTTCGCACAAGCCGGGGCCGACGTGGTTTTCAACTACAACAAGGCCAAAGAAGCCGCGGCCCAGGTCGAGGCCGAAGCGAAGAAGCACGGCACGCGCGTGGAAGCGTTCAAGGCCGACGTCAGCCGGCACCAGGACAACAAAAAACTTGTGGATCAGACTGTCGCGCGGCTCGGGAGGCTGGATATCGTGGTGGCCAACGCCGGCATCTGGAACCAGGAAGATCTTCCCATCGAGAAGATGACCGAAAAGCAGTGGGACGACATGATGCGCATCAATCTAAAGAGCGTCTATTCCGTGATTCACTTTTCCGTGCCGCACATGATCAAGCAGAAAGCCGGCAGGATTATTCCGATCAGTTCGACCGCCGGCCAGCGCGGTGAATCGTTCCATACCCATTATGGCGCTTCGAAGGGAGCCATTATCAGCTTGACCAAAGGGCTGTCGACCGAGCTCGCGCGCCACAACATTCTGGTGAATTGCGTGGCCCCGGGCTGGGTCGCCACGGATATGTCGAATCCCGTGCTGGAAACCAAGGCCGGCCAGAAAATGGCTTCCACGGTGATTCCGTTGGGCCGCGCAGGTACCGCGGAGGAAATTGCGGGGCCGATCCTGTTCCTGGCTTCGGACCTGGCCAACTTCATGACCGGCGAAATCATCAATGTAAACGGAGGCGCCGTTTTGTGCGGTTGAAGGTCGCGCACATCCTGACCGGTTTAGCTGTGCTGGCCGCAGTCTGCGCTCCGCGCGCGGCGGCCCAGAATCCGGACGACATGCTTCCGGAACAAAGCACCGCGCTGGCGAAGAAAATCACCGGACAGTTGGTCGAGGCGCTCGGCGGGCCGGCATTCTTGCAAGCAAGGGAAATGCAGTGCAGCGGAAGGCTGGCGCAGTTCGAACACAGCGGAAACCTGGCGGGTTACACGATCTTCCAGAATTCCTGGAATTTTCCCGACAAGAACCGTGCGGAATACATCGTTAAGGGCAGCAAACTCGGCATTCTGAGCGTGGTTGTGGGCAACATTCCGGTCAAAGGCGGCCGGCTGGTGCAGGTGTTTTCCGGCGACCACGGTTGGTCGCTCGACCGCGGCGGCGTCAGCGAACTGCCTCCCGAAATAATTTCCCAATTCCAGGAACAGCTCAAGCGCAGCGTCGACAATCTTCTTCGCTTTCGTTTGAAGGAAGAGGGCTTGACCTTTCGCTACGGCGGCCTGGATCTGATCGACATGCTTCCGGTGGATTGGGCTGAAATTACCGACAGCGAAGGGCGGCAGTTTCGCCTGGCGGTAAGCCGCAGCAGTCACCTGCTCGCGCGGAGCGTTGTGACGGTACCCGACCAGACCACGAACGACACCACGCAGGAGACCACGATTTTCGCCAATTATCACGCGATCGACGGAGTCGAAACGCCGCTCCAGGTCAGCCGCCAGCGCGACGGCCGCCGGCTTTTTCAGATCTTTTATGACACCTGCAGCTATGATCCCAACCTGCCTCCCGATTTCTTTAGTAAGGAATCCCTCAAGAAATACGCGCCGGCGAACTCCAAGAAAGAGCAATAAGGCCCGGCCTTGCGGTTCCAGGCCGCCAGAGCTGGCCCCGGGGAGGTCATTCACGTTAGCGGTGGCGGACAGTTTTCGGTAGTTAGGAAGGCCGTTTATGTAACGTTTTTACCCAGCCTCTTTGCGGAAAATGGGGTATAAACGTTAGGTCACCCGAAGTACTATCCCAAATGGCACTTAGAGCAGGTTGCGGTGGGCGCAAACCTGCTCCTAAATGGAACCTCTGCCGGGTGTGCCCCCCGGCGCGGTGTGTTTTTCTATCTTCGAGGACCGTTGTGACCGTTAGACCAGCCGTATCGGGGCGGGCCTTCGGCAAATCCCAACGTGGATTCAGCCTGGTCGAGCTCGGTGTCTCCGTCGCTCTGCTGATTATCCTCAGCGCGATGGCCATCCCAACGCTTACGCGTGCCTATTATTCCTACGTTCTGAGCGATGCGGCATCCCGGTTTTCGGGCATGATGAAATTCACTCGATTTGAGGCCATTCGCAGAAACACCAAAATTAGTTGCCGCGTGCAGCAAACCGGCGGGACCTGGACGGTATGGGCGGACACCGACAAGGACGGGAACCCCGGCCCGGCGGAGGCCAAAGTGATCTTCGCGGGACTCGTTGGCGTGGTTCCCGCGCCCGCCTCGCCCAGCACCGCTCCTATTGTCGCCGCCATCGGAGCCGCCAGCCCCGCCATCACGGTGCAATCCGCCGGCAACACTTTCGTCACTTATGACGGTCGAGGGGGAGTAGACTTCGGTGGAAATCCGCCCGCGGTCTACGTTTATTACTTAGGGGACACCGTCATTCCGAACTTTGGCGCGCGCGCGATCGTGCTGCTTCCTTCCGGGTCCGTTCAAGTGTGGTCCACGGCGACCAAAACAGGCGCGTGGACTCGAGTGGGATGAGGCGAAAACGCATGACGTCCCCGAAAAAACCTCTTGCGGCAAGGTCGCTCAAGGAGCGCGGCTTCTCCCTACTGGAGATGCTCTTCGCCACGGTGATTCTCCTCGTCGGCCTGGTGGGAATCGCCCAGATCGTTCCCACGAGCATCCTGCTCAACCAGAAGGGACGCATCAACTCGAGTTCGTTGGTCTTCGCCCAGCGCGAGTTGGACGAAATGCTGGATCAACCGTTTACGCTCGCACCGCCACCCACCTTCACCGACTCCATGCTGCATGTTTGTTCGCTCGGAGATCCATCCCAGCCCGGCGTGGTCGTCGGCAGTGCGGTGGTCGTTGCCAACAACCGGCCGCTTATTAATTTTGCCGCCGCCAGAGTTCCCGGCTACAACTTCACCTATAAGGATCCCAACGATCCTGCCGGCGTGACTTACGATGTGCGCTGGGCGGTAATTACGCGAACCAACGCAACGGCGACCACGAGCAGGAGATTCATCCTCGGGGTAAGCCAGGACGGCGGGAGCGGCTACGTTGCCCCCGTCACCTTGGACACCATGGTGAGCAAGTAATGCGCGCTCCGCAGCGTTGCGCAGGCTTCTCGCTGATCGAGCTCCTCACCGCCATGGGGATTTTTCTACTCATCTGCGCCGCTTCCTTCGGCTTGCTGACCACAGCCATGAAGCGTTACCGGTGGGAATCGCAAACACTTAGCGCCTTTCAGGAAGCGCGTTTCGGGCTGGACCAGATCGTTCGCGACGTCAACGATTCCGGTTATCCGCCCCCGAACCAATTCCAGACCCTTCCTGCCGACCCGTCCCTATACGCGATCACGCCGGTAGCCTGGAAGCCCGGTTACCTGACTCCCGCCCCGTGCCAGATTGCCTTGACCTGCGCAATTCCAGGCGATTACGACATCATTCTCGAAACTAAGACGGATCCCCTCACCCCCGGCGCAAAGGTCAGTTGGATTCGCTACCAGCTTGCGGGCACCACGCTGTCTCGCGCGGTGGTGGACAAAACCAACGGCGATCCGGATGTCACCACCCAGGGCCAGCTGGTGCCGTATGTTCAAAACGTGGTGAATAACATCAACAATGTTCCGGCGGATCAGGCCGCGCAGATCCAAACGGACTACCCCGCCATGTTTCCAGGAGGCAACCCGGTCCCTATTTTCCAGTACATGTGCGGCAGCGCGACCGGCCCGCAGCCGTGCACCGATCCAGGCGTCACCAATTCTCCCAAAAACATTCGCACCGTCTCGGTTACCTTGATCGTCATGGCGCCCATTCCGGACATGCAGACCGGAAGAATCCGCCTGGTCGAACTGCAGGGGCGTGGACGCGTCCTCAATCCGAATCAGTGAAGCGAATCAATGATGGCGTCCAGAACGAAATCGCTACGAAGTAAACGCCGGTACAAGGCCAAGCCCGCGAAAGCATCGGGCATCGCGCTGCTGATCGCGATCTTTGTCCTCCTGCTCGTCGCCGTCGTCGGTATTGCCATGGTGGTCGCCTCGGGAACGGAAAGCGCCCTCACAGGCAATTACCACGCTTCCACCGCCGCGTATTATGCGGCCACGGCAGGCCTCGAGGAAGCTCGCGGCCGCCTCTCTCCGAAAAATCTCAAGTATTTCGGGACCACCGACCCGAACTTCTTGCCCCCCGCAGGCACGACGTGGGACCTGGGCTACGTACGGTATGTGATCAATCCGCTTCCCGGAGAAACTGTGGATCCGCTGTCCGGCAACTCCAACGACTACCCGGACAACGAATACAACACCGAATTCATGCCCGGCTACTCGCTGGCTGTAGCCGCGGGAAACGGTACCGTGCAATACGCCAATTCCGTCAATGTCGGCGCCGGCTTCCCGGGCCCTCTCTACAAATGGGTGCGCATCAACGCCGTCACCGAGCAGTCGCTCGGCTTCGATGTGGACGGCATCAACGGGCTTGATAATACCGTGCCCGTTTTCTACGACGGAACGGAACTCAATATGAATGGAATCGGCCAACAAGCCCTCGAGGTTACCGCCTTGGCTGCCCTCCCCAACGGAACCCGCAAA
>Ga0209073_10000157_pt1 | contig 10696 bp, 5 predicted proteins | sample GAAS100_FD_187520 | JGI IMG/M metagenome (GOLD analysis project Ga0209073, IMG submission 187520) | Agricultural soil microbial communities from Georgia to study Nitrogen management - GA AS100 (SPAdes) (version 2) | ecosystem: Environmental > Terrestrial > Soil > Agricultural land | place: USA...
CCGCTGCCGGCAACGCTCCCGCCGAAAAGAAAGAAGCATCCTCCGCCAAGCCCGCGAGCGCGCCCGCAAATTCCCCTGCTCCCGGCGAAAAGGCTTCCGCGCCCGGCTCCGCACCCGGCGTTTCCACGCCGGCTTCTGTAACAACGCCTCCGGCCGAACCGGAATTGCCGCCGAACCGCGAAGAGGTCCAGCGCAATACCTATACGAATTTCACCCACCACTTCCGTATGTACAAGGCTCCCAGCTGGGACCTGATCGAAGGAGCGCGCCGCGCTCTTCCCGACGCCGTCGTGGCCATGGGCACTTCCGACCAGTCCACGCTGATGGTGATTGGCGAAGAAAAAACCGCGGCCGCTCTGGACGCCTCTTCCACCGCCGTTGAGAACCGGCTGCGCGATGCGTACGAAAATTACCGGCGCGTTTCCCGCGAGAAAATTACCGTCGCCGGGCAGCCCGCCATTGAGATCAAGTACCGCGGCACCGCCGACGAGCATCTGTGGTGGGGAACGCTCGTCGTTGTTCCGCACGGATCTTCCACTCTCACGATTCTCGGCATGACTTACTCCGATACGGACCTGATCCAGATTCAGGAAAACGTCATTGCCCGCGCGATTTCCAGCCTGGATTTCAACGTACCGTAGACGGAAGGAAGAAAACACCGCCGGCGGGAACAAAAATGAAAATACTTTCTCCGGAGAAATGAATCAGGCGATGTCGGCCGCGGCATCCGAGACTTTGCTGTTTTCGCGAATCAACGTAATCAGCGCCTGCGCGGCGCGCGGCAGGCTCCGGTCGCGGCGATAGGCCAGTCCCAATTCGCGCCACAAATCCACGCCCTCGACGCTGAGCAATTTCACTTCGCCGGTCTTTACCTGGTCTTTGGCGAAACTCTCGCTGATGAACGAAACCCCAGCATCCGCGCCGACGAATTTCTTGATCATGCCGATGCTCGGCAATTCCATGGCGATGTGCACGCGCGAGCGGTACGGACGGAACAGTTTGTCGAGCACTTGCCGCGTGTAGCCCGTGCGCGGAAAAATCAGCGGCTGCGAAGCGACTTCTTCCAGCGTCACCTTGTTGCGCTGCGCCAGCGGATTGCGCACGCTGACCATGAAACGCATGCGGTCCCGATAGATGTGGTGCACTTTCAGGTTCGGCGATTTCAGAGGCAGCGTGACGATGCCGATATCCACCGAGCCGTCCTCCAGCCGCTGCAGAATCTTATGGCTGAAATTGCGATAAATGCTGATGTGCACCAAGGGGTAGCGCCGCTGAAACTCCGCGAAGATATCCGGCAGCAGATACAGACAGGTGGCTTCATTGGCCCCGAATACCACCGGACCCTGCACGACGTTGCCGCGGTCCGCAACGACCTGCACGGATTCGTCGCGCAAGCGCAGAAGTCTCTCGGCATAGTCGAACAGAACTTCGCCGGCGGGAGTGAGTTCGACGGACTTTGCGGAACGGTCGAGGAGCTTGGCGCGATAGGCTTGCTCGAGCTGGCGGATCTGCGCGCTGACCGCGGACTGGGAACGGAAAACTTTCTGGCCCGCGCGAGAAAAGCTCTTCAGTTTTGCGACATAAACAAAAGTTGTGAGCTGGTCAAAATCCATAAGCGCCGGACTCGGCAGAGATTATAACCGAATTTGCCGAGCCAAGACTGCCGACACTTCCCTTCCCGGGCCCAAGTTCGTTACACATGAAGAGCTTGCGAAGCCGCAGCGGCGCCCGCGACCAGCGAAGGCGCGGGAGATTCACGGTGAAGCCCGGAGAGCAAGGGACTCCATGCCGCTTCAACCGTTCCCTGGAAATGCACCGGCTGCACGCGCACCATCGGCAGCGGACCGCGCCTGGAAAGCAACCGCGCGGCTCGCGGACTCGACGTGTGATGCAGATGTTCCTGCAAGACGCGGCGCAGCCAGGACTCTTCCACAGGCTCGACTTCCGCCACATTTACGAATTCCTTGTGGAGCACGTCTTCGGCTTCGGCGCGCAGCACGTACGCCAGGCCGCCGGTCATGCCGGAGCCGAAATTGAGGCCGAGCAGACCGATGACCAGGACGGCGCCGCCGGTCATATATTCGCAGCCGTGCTGGCCAACGCCCTCGACAACCGCGAGCGCTCCGCTGTTGCGGATGGCAAAGCGTTCACCGGCGCGGCCGGCGACGAACAGCTGGCCGGAAGTTGCGCCGTAGAGCACGGTGTTGCCGACAAGGACGTCGCCGCGGCGCGAAGCGTTGGAACCGGAGGAAATGACGATCGTTCCGCCCGAGAGTCCCTTGCCGACATAATCGTTGGCTTCGCCGGTGAGATGGAGGCTCATGCCGTCGGAGAGGAATGCGCCGAAGCTCTGGCCGGCGCTGCCGCAGAATTCCTGAGAAATCCGCGCAATTTGCGAGCGGTGGTGCATACGCTTGCGCATGATGTCGCCACTTAACGCCGCGCCGATGCTGCGATCGGAGTTGCGAATCGCTTGCGGCGCGCCTTCGCCGGAAGCATCCAGCGCCAAGCCGGGACCATCGCTGACCGCAGCGTGCAGGCCGGGCAACTGTTGCGGCGCAACGCGGAAGGACATGTCGGATTCGAGGGCCAGCGCGGGCGTCTCCGCGTAATTGGCTGACCGCGGACGCAGGCAGTCGTAAGCGCCCTTGAGTTCGGAGAGCGAGCGGGCGCCGAGTTCGGCGAGCTTCTGGCGAACTTCCTCGGCAAGAGCGCGGAAGTAAGAAACGACCATTTCCGGCTTGCCGTTGAAGCGCGTGCGCAGAGCCTGATCCTGGGTGGCGATGCCGACGGGACAGGTGTTCAGGTGGCACTGGCGGGCCATCACGCATCCGATGGCCAGCAGCGAAGCCGTGCCGAAACCGAATTCGTCGGCTCCCAGGATGGAGGCGATAATGATGTCCCGCGAAAACTTCAGGCCTCCGTCCACGCGGAGAGAGAGGCGCGAACGGAGGCCCGCGCGAACCAGTGTTTCATGGGTTTCGCGCAAACCAATTTCCCAAGGAAGGCCGGTGTTCTTGATGGAGGTGAGCGGCGAAGAGCCAGTGCCGCCGTTGTGGCCGGCGATGGTGATGACGTCGGCGCCTGCTTTGGCGACGCCGGCGGCAATGATTCCCACGCCCGAGCCGGAAACAAGTTTTACGCCGATGCGCGCGCGGGGATTGACGGTGCGCAGATCGTGAATCAACTGCGCGAGATCTTCAATGCTGTAGATATCGTGATGCGGCGGCGGTGAAATCAGCGGCGTACCGGGAACCGCATGGCGGATGCGCGCGATGTATTCGGAGACTTTCTTCGCCGGCAACTGACCGCCTTCGCCGGGTTTGGAGCCCTGAGCCATCTTGATTTCGAGCTCTTCGGCATGGACCAGGTAATCGGCGGTTACGCCAAAGCGGCCCGAAGCCACTTGCTTGATCTTATTTGAGGCGTGCGGTTCATCGCGATACAGGATGGGATCTTCACCGCCTTCGCCGGTATTGCTGCGGCCGCCGAGCATATTCATGGCGATGGCCAGCGTTTTGTGGGCCTCGGGACTCAGCGAGCCGAGAGACATGGCCTGAGTGGAGAACTTGCGAACGATGGACTCGAGCGGCTCGACTTCTTCGAGGGGAACCGGGGAAGAAGGAACCGTCTCGAGAAGGTCGCGCAGGAACACGGAACCCTGGGATTCCGCCAGCTCTTCAAAAGCGTGGAATTTGGCGGCGTCCGGCGCTTTCACGAAAGCATGCATTCGCCGGACAACTTCCGGCGAGTTGGCGTGAAGTTCGGCGCCTTTGCGGAAGCGGTACAGACCGGCATCGGGCATTTCGCCGGCCGCCGAAAACGCGTGGGCGTGCATTTTCAAATAGTCGGCGAGCAAGTCGTCGAGAGATTTCTGGCCGGCGAAGTCCGCGGCATCCTCGAAGAATTCCTCGCAGACGTCCGGCGACAAACCCACGATCTCGAAGAGGTAGCTGTTGCGATAGCTGGCGACGGTGGAAACGCCCATTCGAGCGAGAACTTTCCGAAATCCGGCGAGAATAGCTTTGCGAACCAGCTCGAAACCGCCGGCTTGCTGCTCCTCGGCGAATTGTTCCGTGAGATAAGGCGCGACGGCGCTCGCGCCAGCCGCAACGAGGAGCGCGATGTGATGAGTGTCGAAGGCCTGCGAAGTCTCCACGACAAGAGGAACGTCCCAAAGACCTTCGCGAACCATCGCTTTCCACAAAGCTGCGGTGGCGAGCAGGGCGGGGACTGCTGCGCGGTCCCGGCCCAGGCCGCGATCCGAGAGGAGGAAGAGTCCCGGGCGCGCGTTGCCACCCAGAGGGGTAGATGCAAGCTGGGCGAAAACGCTGCGCGCACCCGAGACTCCCGTGCTGGCAGGAAAGCTGAAATCCAGGCGCTGAACGGGTCCACAGGCTTCGGAAAGCTCGGCAAGTTCGGCTTGGGTGACGATGGGGCACGGAAGCGCGAGATCTTCGCGGAGGCGGACCTCGAGAGACATCACGTGCGTTTCGCGCAGAGGGTCGATGGGGGGATTGGTGACCTGAGCAAAGCGCTGCTTGCAGTAATCCCACACGGTGCGGGGAAGACTGGAAAGAAACGCAGGAGGAGCGTCATCGCCCATGCTCCAGTCCGCTTCTTTTCCGCGAACAAGGGAAGAAAAGAGAATCTTGAACTGGTCGTCGGTCCAGCCGCCGGCGGCAGCAATGCGCTTCGGCTCATCCACGGAAACGGAAGCCGCGGACGTGGCGCGGACGCAGCGGGTTTCCGGAGCGGGCAACTGCGCGCGGCGGGAAGCCAGGCGCTTAAGAATTTCGCGCCAGCGAAAGAGCGCACCGGTCGCGGGATTGGCGAGAATCATTTCGCCGGGACCGAGGCGCTGGCGCTCGGCGATGCGGGACTCATCGAGGTCAACCAGGCCGGTTTCCGAGCCGGCGATGACCAGCCCGTCGTGAGTGACGGTATAGCGCAGGGGCCGAAGACCGTTGCGATCCAGCTTGGCGCCCACGTACTGTCCGTCGGAAAAAATTAGCGCGGCGGGACCGTCCCAGGGCTCGCCGTGCTGGGCGAGCGAAGTAAGCGCGCCGCGAACATCGCGGGAGAGCAACGGATCGTTCTCGAACGCCGGCGGCACCATGGAAAGCATGGCTTCGTCGGGCGAGAAGCCTTCCAAAAGCTTCAGTTCGAAACCATTATCGAAGCTGGCGGAGTCGCTGACGTAGTCTTCGAGCGCGTGGAACCATTTGCCGACAGCCAGATCTTCGCGAAGAGCTTTCTCCTTGGCGCGAACCCAACGGCGATTGGAAACGATGGTGTTGATTTCGCCGTTGTGGGCGACGTGGCGGAAAGGCTGCGCAAGGTGCCAGGAAGGTTGGGTGTTCGTGGAATAACGCTGATGGAAAATGGCAAAAGTGATCTCGAAGGAGGGATCGCGCAAATCCTCGTAGAACTGCGGAAACTGCCAGGGCGTCAGGAGCCCCTTGTAAACGACGGCAAGCGAAGAAAGCGAGCAGACGTAACATCGCGCGGGAAGAAGCGATTCGGCGCGCTTGCGGAGCATGGCCAGGCGCCACTCGAAACGGCCGCGCTCCTGCTTGGAAGGCGGAAGATCGGCGTCGCGAAGAGCATGGAACGGAGCGACGTAGAACTGCCAGATCTCCGGCATGGTTTCCAGAGCGCGACGCCCGAGGCAATTGGAATTGACGGGAACGCGGCGCCAGCCGGCTATGCGCAGCCGCTCCGCATCCGCGGCAGCTTGCACGGCGGCGCGAGCTTCCGCGGCGTGTTCCGCAGGGAAGAAGGCAAAGCCCAGCCCGAAAACCTGGGGCAACTCGATTCCCTGCTCGCCGGCACGGGCACGGAAAAAGGAAACCGGAATGGAGGTAAGCAAGCCGGCGCCATCGCCGCTGGCGCCGTCGGCGTCGACGCCGCCGCGGTGGGTGAGCCGCTCCAGGGCGGAAAGGGCGTACTGGACAATGTCGTAGCTAGGGGGGCTGCCCAGGCGGGCAATGAAGCCTGTGCCACAGGCGTCGTGGTCAGGGTGACCCCAGTTGGGTCGGCGCCGCCCGCTCTGCGGACGCTGGTAGCGCGGGTCCATGACTGTTTATAGGGGTTGGGCCGGGCAGATGTACAACTCAGAAAATCGATACAGTGAATTGAATTTCCGAAAGCAACGGGAGGCGCGGATTTGCGCGCGGCGGTTCGTCCGGCACCAGCTTTCGCGCGAGTGCGCGATCAAGCTCGCCGGATACAGGTTTTACTTCAGGAAGTCGAGCAGGGACGGGAGGGTCAGGATTCGGCCGGTCGCGGCCAGGTTGGACTGGTAGGCGGTCTGCGACTGCGCCAGATTCGAAGCGGCAGCGGCCGGGTCAACACCGATCAGGGCGTTTTCCTGCGTGCTGAGGTTCACTTTGTCCTGGCTGAGGAAATTCTCGCTCAGGGCGATTTGGTTCAGGGAGTTTCCGTAAAACACGCGCTGCGTACTCATTGTGCTCAGGGCGTTCTGCACCTGCGTCACCGCGGCGGCGATACCGTTCCCGGATTGCAGTGAGTTGTACAGGGCGGTCAACGCGCCGAACACACTGCCCGCGGCGTTCTGGAAGAGCTGGCTACCCGGCACTCCCGAGCTGATGGAGTTCCCGTTCGACAACTGCACGGAGGTGGCGTTGCCGTTGCCATTGTAGGTCACGGCCAGAGTGGCGGGATCCTGGGTGAAAGGCTGCGTTGTGACCGCCGTGCCGGAGAAAATGTAGGTTCCCTGATAGGTGGTGTTGGCGAGGCTCATCATCTCGCTGAGCAGCCCTTGGGCTTCTCCGGCGATGGCCTGACGGTCTCCGGGATTGAGAGTTCCATTGGCGCCTTCGGTGCCGATGGCCAGAGCGCGGGTGAGGACCTGCACGACGTTGCTGAGGGTAGAATCCGCGACCTGGAAGCGCGCCTGCAAGGTGTCGAGATTCTGGAGGAATTGGTCGTCCTGCCCGGCCTTATCGTGGTTCTGCACAACGGCGGCGACCGCGGCCGGATTGTCGGAAAGCTGGTTGACGCTCTTTCCGCTCGAAAGCTGCTGGGTGGCCGTGTTCATGTTCTGGCGGGTTTGCTGGATGGCCGCAAGCAGGTCAGGGACGAGGTTCGGATTGAGCCGGATAGCCATAGGTCATTGCACCATGTTGATGGTCGTCTCAAGCAAAGTGTTGATCACGGAAGCCACTTGAGCCGAGGCCTGATAAGCGTTCTGGAAGCGTATGAGATTGGCGGATTCCTCGTTGATGTCGACGCCGGAGACACCGCCCTGCAGGTTTTGAATCTGCTGGAGTACGAGCGAGCCGGCTTCCTGATTGGTTTGCGCGCTTTGCACGTCGTTGCCGATCTGGAAGATCAGATTGGAGTACGCGCTCAAGGGAGTCTGCCCATTGATGATGGTTTGATTCTGCAGGGCAAGAATGGCGTTGATGTTGGAATTATCGCCGGCGGTGCCGTCGCTGCTCGCCGCGATTTTCGTGGGATCGGTAATGGCCACGGCCAGCGAACTTGCCGCTCCGGCAATGCCGGCGGGGGGAGGAACAAAGAAGTTGCCGCCCGGTGCTCCGCCGAGATCAACACCGGCCTGGTGCTGTGTGTTTACGGCGGTGGCGAGGCCGGCAGCGAGAGCGTCGAGAGAGTTGCGGACCGCGGTGATTTCCTGGTCGCGGACCTGCAGTTGGCCGGCAAGCTGTCCTCCGGAAATCCGCGAAGTAATGTTGCTGCCCTGCGAGAAGACGTCTTGTAAGCCGGTGGCGCCGTTGGTCTGCGCGACGAGTTGGAAGCTTTGCCCGCCGACGACCAGTGCGGCGCCGGCCGAAGTCGTCAGCGTAAGGCTGCCATTGCCGGCGTTGATTTCGGAGACGTCAATCAAGTTGGAGAGTTGATTGATCAGCTGCTGGCGCTGGTCAACAAAAGGACCGGGATTCTGCCCGGAGGTGGTGGCGGCGGACACCTGCGCATTCACCGCGGCGATCTGCGCGGTCAGGGTGTTGATCTGATTGACGGACTGGGAGACGGAAAGATCCACGTTGCGCTGCAGAGTGGAAAGGTTCGCCGAGCTCTGATTGAAGGCGCCGGCCAGGTTCTGCGCCGAGCTGAGCACCGCCTGGCGCAGGTTCAGGTCGCTCGGGTTTAGGGAAAGCTGGGAGAGGCTGCTGAAGAATGCAGTGAGGCTGCTTTGCAAGCCGGTTCCGGTGGTCTCGTTGAAGAGGGCCTGGATCTGCTGCGCGCTGCCGAGAAAAGCGTTCAGTTTGCCCTGGTTTTGTGTTTCCTGGTTGACGCGCAAATCCAGAATGGAATCGCGGAGACTGACCACTTGCTTGAGCTCGACGCCGGTGCCAAGTGTGACGCCACCAGTAAGGACGGGCGGAGTTTCCTCGAGTTCGGGACGCTGGCGGGAATAACCCGGAGTATCCACGTTCGCCAGGTTCGTGCTGATCAGCGTCTGCCGCATCGTTGCCAGGTCCAGATAGCGCTCGAGCAAACCCATTTGTGGAGAACTCAGCCAGTTCATGTTGTCCTCCACGCCGGCAGTCCATATTCGCGGATCTTGTTGCGCACCGTCCTCAGGCTTACTCCCATCAACTCCGCCGCTTTCGTGCGGTTTCCTCCCGTCGCCGCCAGCGTTCGCTCCAGAAGCTCCCGCTCGGCTTCCTGCAGCGTCAGCCCCGGCCGCAGCGCTGCCGCCTGCTCCTTCGCCGTTGCCCCCGCGCCGGCTTCAATCGCTTGCGGCAACAGCACGCTGCCGCTCGTCAGGGCCAGCGCCCTTCGAATGAAATTCTCGAGTTCCCGTACGTTGCCCGGCCAGTCGTGCGATTCAAGCTGCTCCTGCAGCTCCGCCGAAATCTCGTGCCGCGCTGCTTGCTGCTCGTACTTGCTCACAAAATATTCCGCCAGCGGCAAGATGTCTTCTCTCCGCTCCGCCAACCTCGGCAACGTCAACGGCACGACATTCAACCGGTAATACAAGTCCGCGCGGAATGCTCCCGCTTCCACTTGCGCCCGCAGCGAACGGTTCGTCGTCGCGATCACCCGCACGTTCACCGGCACCGGCCGCGTATCTCCCAACCGGTCGATCTCCCGCTCCTGCAGCACGCGCAGCAGCTTCGGTTGCAGCGCCATCGGCATGTCTCCGATTTCATCCAGCAGCAGCGTTCCTCCGTCCGCCAGTTCGAATTTCCCCGGCTTCGCCGCGCTCGCTCCCGTGAATGCTCCCCGCACGTGCCCGAACAGTTCGCTCTCGAGCAGGTTGTCCGGAAACGCCGCGCAATTCACCGCCACGAACGGCCCTTCCTTCCGCGAACTCCCTTCGTGGATGAACCGCGCCAGCAACTCCTTTCCCGTCCCGCTGGCCGCTTCGATCAGCACGTCCACATCCGTCTGCGCCGCCCGCCTCGCGTGCGCCAGCACCGACCGGAACGCTGGCGATTTCGATCTCTCGAACCCCTCCCGCAGTTCTTCTCCGAATCCCTCCGATGGAATGAACTTCTGCGCCGTCGCCACCAGCTCCTCCAGCGACACCGGTTTCTGCAGGTACTCGCACGCTCCTTCTTTGATCGCCTGCACCGCTCCGGGCACGCTTCCGTACGCGGTCAGAAACAGCACCGGCGTTCCCGGCATCCGCGAACGCACTCCCTGCATCACCTCCAGCCCGCTTCCGTCCGGCATGCACATATCCGTAACCACCAGCGTCGCCGGCGCGCTGTGGAATTTCGCCAGTGCATCGCGCACTCCCCCGGCGGTTTGCACGCTCCATCCCCGCCGGCGAAAACTCGCTTCCAGCGCCGTGCGCATGGCCGCTTCGTCGTCCACAATCAGCACGTCGCTCATGCTTTCGCTCCGGCAACCGGCAGTACGATCGAAAACGTCGCCCCGTGCTGCGGCTTGCTCCGCACGTGAATCTCTCCGCCGTGCTGCTCCACCACTTTCTTGCAGACCGCCAGCCCCAGACCCGGACTTCCCGATGTCGTCGTGAAACCCGGCTCATAGATTCGGTCCAGCAATTCTTCCGGCAGGCCCCTGCCCTCATCCTGAAATTCCACCTGCACCGCCCCCTCCGGGAATTGCGGCGCCCACCCGATCCGCACCGTCAACGCTCCTCCCGGAGGCATCGCCCGGAACGCGTTCAGCGCCAGGTTCAGAAATACCTGTTTCAGCCGGTTGCCGTCCGCTTGCGTTGCCACCTTCCCGATGAGGTTCTCAAAGTGAACGTTCTGCCCCCGCTGTCGTGCCAGCGGCTGCAGAAAATCCAGCGTCTCCGAAACCAGCGTATCCAGTTCGATCGCTGCCAGTTGCGCCGTCGGCTGGCTGTGGAATTGCAACACGTTATTGACGGTCGCCGAAAGCGACCGCAGGCCCGCCTGCAGATGCGTCATCCACTGCCGCGTTTCCGGCATGTGCGCCGTCGCGTCCGCCAGCAGCCCGGTGAACAGCTCCATGCTCCCCAAAGGATTGCGGATTTCGTGCGCCAGGATCGTCGCCACTTCGGCCAAAGCATGCGAACGCCGCGCCGCCTCCCGCTCCGCCGCAAGTTTCTTCTCTTCAGTAATATCCCGGACGATCCAGATGTTGTCCGCAGGTCCCTCCGAATTTTCGCTAATGTTTGCCCGAAGAATGCCGATAGTACGATTGCCCGCAGAAGTCTGTTGCGGCCACTCCTGCTCCGAAAAAAAACTGTTGGCCGGCGATTTTTGCA
>Ga0209073_10000167_pt1 | contig 10558 bp, 9 predicted proteins | sample GAAS100_FD_187520 | JGI IMG/M metagenome (GOLD analysis project Ga0209073, IMG submission 187520) | Agricultural soil microbial communities from Georgia to study Nitrogen management - GA AS100 (SPAdes) (version 2) | ecosystem: Environmental > Terrestrial > Soil > Agricultural land | place: USA...
CACCAACGATCTGCTCGTCAGTGACCTCATTCGAACCAATGAGTTGCAGGTGTGGTTCCTCTCCGAGCACTTGGTTGATGTTCCCGTAGTGCGTGCGGATCAGGCCAAGGCGGCTTCTTCCGGACGGTGACGTTTTGTCGAGCCTGTAGAGTTTGCGGCTAGTCCACAGGGACCGGATTTGACCTTTTACCCCAGCGGCGGCCGTTGCGACTATGACGCGGCAGGAGTTTTATATGGCCGAGAATCGCCGAGAAATGAGAATCCCCATGCAGGTCGGAACCGAGTTCCGCATCCGTAATAACGGAGACATCATTCTCGATAATCCTGAACTTGAGCTGGCCGCAGATATCGCTGCTGCCGACGCTGTTTTGTCCTACCGTTTCGATCCCGAGTCCGGCGAGCACGTCCTGCGCCTTCTGGATCCGGTGGCGGATCGGTCGCTCCGGCCCGGCCGCAAGGCCGCTGGGCAGGGCTAAACGGCGCGTTTTCACGATTCGCATTTACGCGAACTTCGCTTCCAACCCAACGCCCATCTTTCTCGTCTAAACTGGCTCGAACATGAGTGTAGCCATTTCAGGCGCGCGCATCGTCTCGGGCGCCCTTTCGCCGGATATCTTTGTCATCGGCGGCGGCCCGGCCGGCCTCGCTACGGCGATCCTGGCCGCGCAGAATGGCTTCCAGGTCGCCGTCGCTGACCAGAATCGTCCACCCATTGATAAAACCTGCGGCGAAGGATTGATGCCGGACGCATGGGCCGCCATGAAAATGCTCGGAATCAATGCCGGCAGCCATGAGTCAGTTCCTTTCCGCGGCATTTGCTTTCACGACGCGAATGGCCCCACGCGCGTGCAAGCCGACTTCGCCCAGGGCTTGGGTCTCGGCCTCTGCCGAAGCGTACTTCACGCCAAGCTCGTCGAGCGCGCCGCCGAGCTCGGCGTCGTGCTTTTGTGGGGTAGCCGCGTCCGCTTGGCGCCCGCCGGGCAGGTCTACTGCGAAGCCCGGCCCGTGCATTGTAAATGGCTAATCGGCGCCGACGGAGAATCCTCACACTTTCGCAAATGGGCGGCCCTCCAGCAAACCCGCTACGAGCACGTCCGTTTTGCCGCGCGCCGCCATTTTGGTGCCGCGCCATGGTCCGACTTCGTTGAGGTTTATTGGGCGCGCGATTGTCAGATCGTCGTCGCCCCGGTTGCTCCGGACAAACTGTGCGTGGCCGTGACTTCGCGCAACCCTCGCCTGCGTTTCCACGAGGCTATCAGCCAAGTCCCCGCGCTGGCCTCGCGATTGCTCCAGGTGCCGGTCCTCGACAACGTGCGCGGCGCGCGCGCCGCTTTGCGCCGCTTGCGTCGCGTGTCTCGAGGACGGCTTGCTCTCGTTGGCGACGCCTCCGGCTCGGTCGACCCCCTTACGGGCGAAGGCCTGGGCCTCGGCTTCAGGCAAGCCGCCGTCCTGGTCGACGCAATGAAGAGCGACAACTTGCGTTCCTATCAGGCGGCACACGACCGTATTTCGGCGGCGCCCCGCCTGATGTCCCGGCTTATGCTGATGATGGATGCCCATCCGCGCTTGCGCCGGCGCGCCTTGCGCATATTGGCCGCGGAGCCATCGCTCTTCTCCCGTCTGCTCAACGTCAATGTAGGAGCGCTCACGATATCGAATTTCGGCGCGGCCCATGCCTTGCGATTCGGCTGGCGCATGCTCACTACCGATGGGGAGCTATAGCGTAATGCGAATATACCTACGGCACTCCTCGGCGATCCCCGTCGCGCTGGTCGCGCTGCAGTTCGCCATCCCTGCCTTCGCGCAGCAAACCGCGCTCGAACTTGATCCCGCGCGAACCGAGATCCACTTTGCGTTGAAGTCCTCTCTGCACACCGTGCATGGCACATTCAAATTGAAGAGCGGCAAAGTGAGTTTCGATCCGCAAACGGGTAAGCTATCGGGCTTGATTGTCGCGGACGCGACAACCGGCGAAAGCGGCAACGGCGGCCGCGATTCAAAAATGCATCGCGAGATAATCGAGAGTAAGAAGTATCCGGAGATTACATTCGCGCCTCATGACCTCGAAGGCAGTATTCCAGCGGAAGGTGATTCCCGCGTCCAGGTGAAAGGCGCCTTCGCTCTGCTCGGCCAGGACCACGAGCTCGTCGTCCCCGTCGACGTGCGCTTCTCCGGTTCGGAAGCTACCCTCGACGCAAATTTCTCCATCCCCTACATCGCTTGGGGCCTCAAGAATCCCAGCACCTTTATCCTGCGTGCCGCCGACACCGTTCAGGTCAGCATTCATGGCGTCGGCACCCTGATGCGTGATCCCCGGAACCAACAATCTTCACCAGCCGCTCGCCTGGATACGAAGCTTCCTACGCGCGCAGCCGGGCTGGCCCGCTGACGCAAGGATTGCCGCGTTCATAAAATCGAAATCGCCGGCCGGCTTCACGCGTAATTCCGATGCGTACACTCTTGCCGATCGGCTTCGCTCCGCAAGTCGCCGTTCCCAGCCATAGCGACCCTCTGCCGCAAAGATCGGCTCCGTCCTTGCTCTTCGCTATACCCAAGGCGGCGGCCAGCCGCCCCGGCCCTCTCGCCAGATCGCAGATGCGCTTTGCATTCCGATTTCCGTTCTGCATCAGCGGGATGCCTTCCAGCGGCTCCAGAGCGCGCAGCAGCACGCCTCCGCCAATCCCCGGCGTTTCGCTCGTGACGTTCATAAGCCAGCACGAGCCATAAGTGAAGTGAACGTAAGCGTGCCCTCGCTTTAAAAAAAGCGACCGATTCCGAGCCGTCTTGCCGCGAAACGCGTGTCCGGCCGCATCGCCCGGCGGATAAGCCTCCGTTTCCACGATGCGTCCGCTGATCCGGCCCTCCGGCAGGTCGTGGACCAGAGTCTTCCCGATCAGAAATTGCGCGAGCTGCAGGGTCGCGATGGGCAGTTCGCTTCGGCGCAAGCGCCGCACCCGCAAACGCCTTCCGGAAGCGTTTTGAATATTGTTTTGGGATGATCGCCGCACGCCGTCGAGTATATGCTTGCAATCGTGAGCTCTTCAAAACCAGGCCGGCAAGTCGAAAAAGAAAAACAGGCCGTGGCTCAGGCTGCTTTTGGCTACGTTCGCGATGACATGCTTCTCGGCCTGGGAAGCGGATCTACGGCCCGCTATTTTGTCGGCCTTGTCGCCGAAGCGGTTCGCCGTGGAAAATTGAGAATCGAGGCCTTCGCCTCTTCTCTGGAGACCGCCGCGCGCGCCAAAGAGCTCGGGATACCGATTTCTGAGCCGCGTCGCGGAGTTCGCATTGACCTTACCGTCGACGGCGCTGACGAGATCGCCCCTGATCTCAGCCTGATCAAAGGCGCCGGTGGCGCATTGTTGCGTGAAAAAATCCTGGCTCGGGCATCGCGGCATTTCCTGGTGATCGCCGATTCTTCCAAACGCGTTACGCAGCTCGGCCGTCGCCCTGTTCCCCTGGAAGTCACGCCTTTTGCCATGCCGTGGGTCATGGACGAAGTCGTGGCTCTGGGCGGTGAGCCTGTCTGGCGAACGCAGAAGTCCAATCCCGGCAAGCCCTGCCTTACGGATCAGGGTAATCACCTCGTTGATTGCGATTTCGGACTCCTCGCCGACCCTGGCCGTATCGCTGCGCGACTCAAGGAAATTCCGGGCGTCGTGGAACATGGATTATTTTTGGGATTGGCGCGCGCCGCTCTTATCGCCGAAGCAGACCAAATCATTGTGCTGCATCCCCCGCACGCACCGGCGCCCCTCGCTCAATGCGGCTTGGTTCTCGACTAACCCCCGCCGGCCCGCCGCGATTGCTTAGGCAGCCCCGGCTGGTGTAGTTTGTATGCCATGGCACCCCGCAGGTTCGTCCTGGCGTATCGCGACTGTCCCTGTCGCTGTTGTATGTCAATTTCATTTGGCGGCGCGCGCCGAACCTAGGGGTCGAATTCCAGACTTACCCGGTTTTCAACAGCCCGCCGCCATAATCGAATGACGGCGGTTTTTAACATCTTTTTTTTCATTTCGCTTTGAGGAGGTCACAGCATGGCTGAATACAAGCACCCCGAAGTCTTGGTATCGACGGAGTGGGCCGCGCAGCACCTCGAGGACCCAAAGTTTCGCCTGGTGGAAGTAGATGTGGACACCAGCGCTTACGATCAGGGCCATATCCCCGGCGCGGTGGGCTGGAACTGGCAAACCCAACTCCAGGACAATATTCGCCGGGACCTGATCACCAAGCAAGCGCTCGAGCAGTTGCTAAGCCGGTCTGGCATATCCAACGACACCACCGTTCTGCTCTACGGCGACAACAACAACTGGTTCGCTGCCTATGCCCTATGGCAATTGAAATATTACGGCCACAAGGACGCGCGCCTGATCAATGGCGGCCGCAAGAAATGGCTCGAAGAGAAGCGCCCGCTGACGACTGAGTCGCCCAAAATCACGCCGGCAAGCTATCGCGCCACCGGTCCCGACGAAGCGATCCGCGCTCGCAAGGAAGACGTCTTCGCCATCCTTGAGAACCGCAATCGCGGCCACTTGGTGGATGTGCGCTCGGTGGACGAATTCACCGGCAAGATCATTGCGCCTCCCGGCATGACCGAAACCGCCCAGCGCGCCGGCCATATCCCGGGCGCCGCCAATGTGCCCTGGGCACAGGCTGCCAACGAGGACGGCACCTTCAAGAGCGCGGACCAACTCCAGCAGTTGTATGGCTCCAAGGGCGTCAACGGCAAAGACGAAGTCATTGCCTATTGCCGTATCGGAGAACGCAGCTCGCATACCTGGTTCGTGCTGAAATACCTGCTCGGCTTCGATCGCGTCAAGAATTACGACGGCTCGTGGACCGAATGGGGCAATTTGGTGGGCGCGCCCATCGAGAAGGAAACCGCGGCGGCCACGGCTCGCTAATCCTCCTCCTGCGGTTTTGGCGGATCCTCCTTCGGCCACGTCGAGATACGATACTCTACCGCCGAAGGAGGATCATGCTGCTACCCATCGTTCACGCCGGAGAGCCGGTGCTCCGGCAGAAGGCCCGCGCCCTCTCTCCGCAGGAAATCAAGAGCAAGGAAATCCAAAAACTGATCGAGCATATGCGCGAGACCATGCGCGGAGCGCCCGGCGTTGGTCTGGCTGCTCCGCAGATCGGCCTGTCGCTCCAGATCGCGGTGATCGAAGATCGCCAGGAATACCACAAGGACGTTTCCGCCGACCAATTGGCCCTCCGCGAGAGACGCCCCGTGCCCTTTCACGTCCTCATCAATCCTCGAATCCGTAACGCCGAAAACCCCCAGATCGTGGAATTTTTCGAAGGCTGTCTCAGCCTGCCCGGATTTTTTGCCTTAGTGCCACGTGCCCGCAGCGTCCGTGTGGAGTGTCTCGATCACCGCGGCAATGCGAGGACAATCGACGCGTCCGGTTGGTACGCGCGCATCCTTCAGCATGAAATTGACCACCTCGGCGGCAACCTCTATATAGACCGAATGCACAGCCGTTCTTTCAGCTCCACCGCAAATTGGGAGAAGTTCTGGAAGGGCAGGCCGATTGCCGAAGTTCGCTCCGAGTTAGATTGCTAGCGAGCCGTCCTCGGATCTTCCGGTTCATCCGGCTGCCACGGATCGATCCAGAAATCGAGTGATAACCACAAACTGTAAGCCGGCCTCATCAGCACAACGGTAAGCGAAATCGCCAGCAAGGCCCAGAATCCGAATTTAATGTTTTCCGAAAGTGCCCCCACCGCCGGCACCAGCAACGACCCAATATAGACAGCCAACAGGATGAACGCCGTGAGGACGTACGTGATGATCATGCCTCCCAGGAAGTAGCCCGATTCTCGCAGATACAGCAGCCCGCAATCCGGGCATCTCCGCAACACGCGATTCGGCCACCCGCGGAAAATTCGGCCCCGCCGGCAGTTGGGACACCGGCAATGGAGCGCATTCACCAGCAGCTTTGAGAATTCCCGCCTTCTCCTCACGCCGTCGATTATATCCGTGATGAGAACGCCGGATTCGAGCTTCAGAATTTCTTGCGGATCTTGGTTTCAATGGCGAAGCTGCCGTATTCGTCGCGCGTCACCGAAAGCGATAGCCGCCCCCGCGTTTGATACTTCAGTTGCACCACTTCATTCTGGGTGTCGGTCAGATCGGTTGCAAATGTAAACAGAATGCTGCTGGTGAGGCGCTGTTGAATTGCCAGTCGCGCGCCTGGATTGCTGTTATTCCCCCCCAGCGATGGATCGATTTGAAGCTGCGAAATGCCCGCCAGCTTTTCAATCCGGCTGCTCACCTGGCTGGTCAGTCCGTTGGCGATAGCCGATTCGGCGCCCAGCGCCGCTGGTGTGGCGGTCGCCGCGGCCTGTTCCGTGGTCTTACCGAAGGCCAGCAGGTGAATAATGTCCACGGGCGGCAGGGCTGGATCAGCCATGTAGTTGGTGCGCAACCGGTCCAGAGGTCCGACGAAGTTCAAGGTAATGTTGTATTGCTGTACGACGGTCGTGACGAAGAGGTTCACGCTGGGCTCGGTTCGAATCGGGTTCGCAAAGATGACCGTTCCGTTTTGCACCTGATAGCGATTGCCCATAAAAAATAATTCACCGCCGCTCAGGACCGTCCGCCCCAGCACTACCGGATTTGCCATGGTCCCGGTCACCCGCAGATCGGCGGAGCCTTGCAAGCTCAATTTGCTGCTGGATAGCGCTAGAACCTGGCTCGAAGCCACCGCAATGTCCAGCCGCGCATTCTGTTCCCATTTGGGCGGCACCGATGGAGTAGAAGAACTCAGTTGTCCGATGAAATTGGCGAGATCGAAGTCCGGCGTGAACGAAAGCCCGTCGATCGTCACACGCCCGTTCAATGTCGAACTAGCTGGGGTTCCAATCAGCGTCAGGCTCGTATCCAATTGCGCCCGCGTCCCTTCCGGATAGCGTATTCGGATCGACTTGCCGTTCATCTGCATGGAAAAAGATGCTGGCGAATAAGTCGCAAACCCGCTCAACTCGAACGTTCCTCCGCTCATTTGCCCCGAGAAATTCTCGATATTCACGCGATTGTTGGCAATCGCCATGCGCGCGTTCACCTTGTCCACGCCGATCGGCGCGATGTCGCTCGCAAACGAGAGCTTCGCGATTTCCACGCTGCCCCCCAATTGCGGCTGCTTCAGCGTTCCTTTTGCGGCCATGTTGATCTTGACGGTTCCCGAAGATTGCGTGTTGGAGCCGAGTATCGTGAGGAGCTTCAGATCAATCAGACCCGTCGTGGCAATATTTAACGGCGCGGATCCTCCGACCGGCAGCGTGCCACCGAACTTAAGATCTGTATCCGTTCCTTTGAATTCAGCCTGAGATATCGTTATCACCCTCTCTGCATAATTGAGGCGTACGGGACCTCCGCTCGCCAGTTTAAGGTCCTGATAGGCCAAATTTAGGCTCGAAAGCTCGACGCTCGCCTTCACGGCCTCGGGACGTCCCAGTGGACCATCGATCTGCCCGCGCACTTCCGCATTTCCGTCAATCTGACGGCGATTCCCCGGTACATACGTCGCGAGTAGCGGCCCGAATTCCAGAGAGCGGATTTCAAAGCCTCCGTGCACCATGTACGGGGCGGCCACTCCCGCGTTTCCATTCACGCGGATGTGTCCGCCGGAGATTGCGGAGTCCAGGCTGAATGCGATTTGCTGGTTCTCCAAGTGGACCTGTGCATTCATCGAACCCAAAGGCGCATCTCGAAACCTCAAATTCTCGGCCGCCAGCGTGACGTCAGCCTCGGGAGCCTTCAGCGTTCCTTGGCCGCGCACATCGATACCCAGCATCCCCGCCATCGCGTATCCCTTCGAGGAGAAGTAGGGAATTTGCGCCAGGTTCAACACCGAATGGCTGACCGCGATCCTGTAACGGCCGTCTGCGGTGTCGAATTCTCCCTCTCCGCTGACGTTCCCTGCGGCGGCGGCTATCGTGAAATTCGCCGACAGAGTCCGGTTGGCAGTCTGCACCTGGGCCGCGATACTCCGTAGCGGCTGGCCCCACACAGAAGCGTTTTGCATTTGGATGGAACCTTCACCCGCCGGATCCGCGAGCGTCCCATGCACGGCCAAATTCGCCGAGAGCATTCCCGTAACCGGCGCGGAGACCCCCGCAAGCTGTTCGAGATCCTGGAAGGGAACTTGCGCCGCTTGCACGTGGGCCGTAACCGGATTGTTCGCGTTGTAGGACCAGCGTTGTAGCTCTGTCGACACCGCGAAATTTAACTGCCCGCGATTCGCGCTCTGCGCCATTCCATTCTTGATTCGCGCATAAGACGAGGCTGCTTCAAAATCCGCCTGGATGTGAGGCCATTTCGCTTGCCGGATTTCCAATGCATCCGCCTCTGCGTGTCCGCTGATCCTGGGATCTTGAATGCGCCCCTGCACTTGCGCATCGAGCGAGGCCCTGCCGTGCAGCCCTAGCGGCTTGGTTGCCCGAGCAGCGTTTTGTCCGGCTGTATTCAGAATGCTTTGCGCCGCGGCAAGGAACGAGTCCACTTCTCCCAGATCAGCCGTTCGCGCCCGGAGCGAAAGCGCCGATCGGTTGCTGACTGTCCCCGCCGCCATGATGCTGGTTTGCCTGCTTGTGAAGGTGCTATTCGTAACCGTCAGCGTCGAATGCGGCGCGTCGTAAGCGACATGCAGTGTTGCGTCCACCGGCAGCGGCACCGCATTCGTCGCAGCCGCTGAGCCTTGCGCGGGGCCGATCACGGCAGAAATGCCCGCATCGGCGTTCGCCATCATGTTGCTTATGCTCGAAACCCAACGCGCGCTTGCCCGCAAATGGGCAGTTCCGCGCAGCGGAACTGCGCCCGCCCCGGCGATCTGCTTTGCCTGCCCCAGAGACACCGAATCCGCGGAGACCAAAACTTGGTACCGTGGAGTCGCGGCCAGATTTTCTCCGGCAAATTCGGCGCGCAGAATCCCGCCCATCGTTTCGGCTCGCAATCCGCTCACGCGCAAATTCCCTTCGGCGAGCGAGTAATCGCCCGCCAATGAGCGCAACTCCACCTGGGCGCCGGCTGCTGCGCCCGTCAACGTTTGGCTGGAGATACGTCCTCTCGTTTTTACAGCTTTCAATCCGCTGCCTGCCGCGGCGTCGTAGCTCAGAGAGCCCGCCAACTCGATCCCTCCTCCTGTAAGCGGCAGTGTCCCTAATTCCGTTCGCAAATCCCCAGTCGAGAGCATCACTTCGTACTCCCCGTGCACGACCGGGTTGGAGTAGCCCTCCATGCTGCCCGTGGCCGTAAGCTGAGATGAGGCAGTCCCAACGTGGAATCGTTCGAACTGTATTCCCCTGCGACTCGCCGCAAATTTAATCTCCGCGTCGTGACGTAAAGGAGCATTGCTGCCGATTACGATCGCGCCTTTGTTGTATCCGAGATTTCCCGAGTATTGGTCCGTGGTGGCGCTGTGGCTCACATCCAGGTGGAAGTCGGCCAGGTCCGCATCGAGCCTTCGCGGCACGTTGTTGTAACGGAGTTCGCCGCTTCGTATGGCGGCATGCCTCACCGTCACCTGAAAGGTGCTCGCCGACTGCGGCGAGGTGGCAGGCCGCGCGGGCAAATTAGACTCTCCCGCTTCGTTCGTGAACACATTGACCGAGGGCCGGTCGAGCAGCAGCTCCGTCAAATCCACCTGCTTGTGCACGAGTGCCCGCCAGGCGATGCCAATTTCCACCTTGGGAACGCTGGCGAGCGGAGTCGCCGAATTTCCCTCGCGGCTTTCCACAATCACGTTCTCGAGCGTGATGTGCAGCGGCAGCCACCGAAGAGCGTAATCTTCGATGGCGATCTTTGTCCCGCTCGATCTCTCTCCCGCTTGAATCATCCGGGCCAGCAGGTACCGATGCACAAATGTGCGCTGTTGCATCAGAAACGCCGCGTATACCACGAGCAGAATGAGCACCGCCATTCCGCCCCCAATCCAGGCCATGATCTTCTTCCATTTCACAAGACACCTCTCATGGCGCTGCTCATCAGAAAGCCTGGCCCAAGGTCAAGAAGAACTGCACCGAACTGATGCCCGCGATCGGGTTTAGCAAGTGGCCGATGTCAAAACGTATAGGCCCGACCGGCGTTTGATAACGAAATCCGATCCCCACGCTGTTCGTGTATTTTTCCGCGAGTAGCGGCAGATTGATCTTCGAATAGACGTTGCCGCCATCGTAGAAAACCGCTCCGCCCAGTCCTTGCTTCAGCGGAATCGGAAAGCGCAGCTCCGAGTTCAGCACCAGGAGCATATTTCCGCCGAAAGGCACGCTGATCGTCGAGCAGGTGGAGGGATCGGCCTGATTCCCGCATGCCACCACCGGACGTTGCGGCCCGGCCCCGTCAATGGGAAATCCGCGCAGCGTATCGCTGCCCCCGGAGAAAAATTCCTCGCTCAGCGGCACGCGGCTCGAGGCGATCTCGTGCGCAAACCCTAGCCGCAGATTGTTGGCCCAGGTCAGGCGATCGCTGATCGGCCGGTAATATGCCGATTGCGCCAGCAGTCTTACGAAACTGGCGCTGGCCCCGAGAGCCGTGGAAGTCACGCCGAAATCC
>Ga0209073_10000168_pt1 | contig 10528 bp, 9 predicted proteins | sample GAAS100_FD_187520 | JGI IMG/M metagenome (GOLD analysis project Ga0209073, IMG submission 187520) | Agricultural soil microbial communities from Georgia to study Nitrogen management - GA AS100 (SPAdes) (version 2) | ecosystem: Environmental > Terrestrial > Soil > Agricultural land | place: USA...
ATTCCCGCTGCCATCCAGATTCCGCCCACGATTTGCGCCGGCCGGCTCAGGTTCAGCCATAGCCCGAAGCAAATCAGAAAACCCAGCACCGGCGGAATCAGGTTCCAGATTTTCTTCTGTTCCGCGCGCGCGTAGTACCGCAGGAACGCCGCCGCATTCACCCCCATAAACGCGATCAACGCTCCAAAGTTCAGCATCTCCGCGCCCAACCCGTACGCCCGGTCGTCTCCGAATCCCCAGGCCAGAGAAAACGCCCCTGCCAGCACCACCCCGCTCACGAAGAGCACGTTGTTTCTCGGTACGCGGTATTTCGCGTCCACTTTCCCGAAAAACGATTTCGGCAGCGCGTTGCTCCTTCCCATTCCATACAGCAATCGCGCCGCGCCCAGTTGCGCTCCCAGTCCCGATCCGAAATTCGCCACCAACAGCGTGAGTCCAACCACCGTAAACAGCGGCGCCCACGCTCGCGCCGCCACGTGCACGTATGCCGTGTCCACGTTAGGAAACGGCTGCGAAGCCGGCCAGATCAGTTGCGCCGCGTACACTTCCAGCGCCGAAAGCACTCCGATCACCAGGCAGGTCATCACCGTTGCCAGCATGATGTTCCGCCGCGGGTTCTCCGCTTCCTCCGAGAGCGTCGAAATCCCGTCGAAGCCGATGTACGTCAGCACAGCGATCGACGTGCACCCGAACAGCGCGCTGTAACTGAACGTCTGCGGATTATAGAAAGGTTGCGTGAAGAATCCCGGTTCGGCGTGGGCATGTCCGAAAATGTACCGCGCTGCCGCCACGAAGATCACCACCACCACCGCGCCCATTCCCACCGCCATTGCCGCGTTCACCCGCGCCGAGGTCTTCACCCCGCGGATGTTCAGCAACGTGAACACCACCGCGAAAAAAATCTTCCAGCCCCACGTCGGAATTCCCGGCGCAAACTGGTGCGCTTGCTGCGAACACCAGATCGTGCAGATCAGCGGATTCAGCATGTAGTCCATTACCATGCTCCATCCGGTTACATACCCCGCGGCCGGATGAATTTCCTGCGCCACATACGTGAATGCCGAACCCGCGCTCGGATACGCCCTCGCCATCCTCCCGTAGCTGATCCCGGTGAACAGCATCGCCACCATCGCGATCAGGATCGCCGTCACCACGTGCCCCTTGCCCCGGTCGCTCAACACCCCGAATACGGACATCGGCGCCACCGGCTGGATCACGATCACGCCGTACAAAATCAAATCCCAAAGCGTCAACGACCGCCGCAGCCCCGGCGCAGCCGGGGAACCGGACTCGCTGGCCATTCCTGCTCCTCTCCTTAACTGCGGGCTCCTCTGGTTCGCCCTATTTGAATCGTTTTAATGTGCACGATTGTCCGGCATTCCCGGCTCCTTTCGCAAGCCCCATCCCGCTCCTCGCGCTTCCATTTCCCGATCCGCACAGCTGTACTTCCGTACAGTGCCCCGTCTCTTTCCCGGACGGTATCATTTTGTTTACGCCGTGGGGAAAGGTGGCAACGGCTGAAATCTGAAAACACTCTAATCATCAGGGGGAGCGCCTTTTCCCGCCAGGGGCGCCCGTTATGGGTCAGGAAAGTCTAAGTCAAAACCGCTGGAAGGCGGCGCCTGTTCTCTGGCATCTGGTCGCCTTCTTTCTCGTTGTCATTCTTGCGCTTTGGCTCCGCCCCATTCCGGTGGGCGTTGACCCCTCTTTGCAGGGCTATCTCCAAATCGTCGGCGGATTGCTCGCCCTGGTATTCTCTTCCGTCGCCCTCGTCCGTTTTGAAGGCACTCAGGATCGCATTTCCCTCATTCTCGGCGCGGGATTCCTGTTGTCCGGCATGGTCCTCGGCGCCGGCAGCCTCCTCTTCTTTGAATTGCATCCCGTTCAGCCGCTCAAGGTCCATTGGGCTCCCGTCGCGCTCTGGGTAGGCAGGATCATTCTTGCGCTACTCCTTCTGGTTGCTTTGCTCGTCGAGCGCTTCCTTCCCCGTTCGCGTCATCCCAAGGGCGAAATCGCCACGGCGCTCCTTAGCGTTGTCGGCCTCACGTACCTCATCACCGCAGCCCTCCGCCATCTTCCCCCGGAGGTCTCTCCTCATCCTTCGGCTTTTATCCCCAGTCCGCAACAACTGTTGCCCGGCATCATCTTCTTTGTCGCTCTGGTCTGGTATCGCAAACGCCTCAAGACCACCAGCACCGCTTTCGACCGCAGCATTTATGCGGCCGCGTGGTTGAACTTCATCGCCCAGCTCGCCGGTTCGCAGTCCGAGCAAATCCTCGACGCTCCGTTTCTTCTCTCGCAGGGATTAGTCATTCTCGGGTATGCCGTCGCCATGGGCGGCGCTTTGCTCGATAACGCTCGCCTCTTCGAGCAGGTTCGTCACCTCGCCGTCAGTGACCCGCTCACCGGCCTCGCCAACTACCGCCGCCTGCTCGACGTGCTTCAAGCCGAAACCGAGCGCACCAACCGCAGCAGCCGTCCTTTCGCCATTCTCTTGCTCGACCTCGACGGTCTCAAGCGCATCAACGACAATCACGGCCACCTGGTCGGCAGCCGCGCCATTTGCCGCGTCGCCGATATTCTCCGAAACCATTGCCGCGCCATCGATACCGCCGCGCGTTATGGCGGCGATGAGTTTGCCCTGATTCTGCCGGAATCGGAGGAAGAGGAAGCGCAGAGCGTAGCCGACCGCATCCGCAGCGTCATGGCCACCGATCCCGAAAAGCCGCAGCTTTCCGCCAGCATCGGCATCGCCATCTACCGCGGTTCCGGCGAACGCATCGAAAAGCTGCTCTCGGAAGCCGACGAACGCCTCTACGAGGAAAAGGCCCGCCGCTTGCGCCGTATCGCCGCGCACATTGCACGCCGCCGTGCCGCCAAGCACGGCATGGCCTGATTCCGTCGGATGAGTGCTGTTCCGGGCAAGCCCGGTCCTGGCGGGCGCGGCGAGGAATCTGCTCTCGGCGGGATGTTCCTGCCTGACCCGCCGCCTACTGCTTCGCCGGTTCGAACGCCGTCAGTTGATCGCTGATCTTGCTCTTGTCTCCTACCACCACGATCGTCATTTCGTCCGCCTTGATATATTTCTTCGTCATTTCCTGCACTTCCTCGGGAGTCACCGCGTTCACTCTTTGCACGTACGTCTTCAGGTAGTCGTCTCCCAGGCCCTGCAGGTCCACGTAGCGCAGCTGTCCGATCAGCGCGCCCCGCGAAGAATTCTGAATCACGAAAATTCCCGCTAGATACGTCTCGATTCCCTTCAACTCGTCCTCTTTCGGCGGTTCCTTTTGCAATCTCTCAATTTCGCCGAAGATTTCTTTCAACGAAGGTCCCGTGAACTTCGTCGTTACGTCCGCCACTTCCGCCCAGTACGCGTCGTGATACCGCCGCGAAATCTGGCTGAACGGCGAATACGTGTAGCCCTTCTGCTCGCGAATGTTCGACGTGATGCGCGACCCGAACGACCCGCCCAGCAGCGCGTTCATCACCGTCAGCTGAATGTTGTCGGGGCTCGTCGCTCCCGGCACCGGCAGCCCCACGTACAGCGTCGACTGCGCCGCTCCCGGCCGGTCCGTTACCTCCAGCACGTGTTCCGGCTTCACCTTCGGAACGTCCATCACCGGCTCCGGACCTTTTTCCCACTTCCCGAAGCTCTCCTCTACCGCCTTTTTCATGGCCGCTTCGTCGAATCGCCCCGCCACGTAAAGGTGCGCCCGCGCCGCTCCGATGTTATCCCCGTAGAACCTCTTGATGCCCTCCACCGTCGTCTTCTCGATGCTTTCCTGCGTTGGGAAAACGATTCCGTAGGGATGGTCCCCGTATAGCACCTTGCGGAATTTCTCCAGCGCGATGTTTTGCGGCACCGACTTCGAAATCGCCAGTTCCCGTAAAGCGTCGTTCTTCAGCCGCGGCAGCTCTGACTCCGGGAAAGAAGGATGCTGCGCCACGTCGGCCACCAGTGCCGCCGCCTTCGCTCCGAACTCCGAAAGCACGTCGATCGAAACATCGCTTTCATCCGGGCCCACTCCGATGTTCAGCGCCCCGCCCATGTTTGCGGCTTCTTCCGCGATTTGCTGCGCGCTTCGCGAAGTCGTGCCTTCCTGCATCAGTCTTCCCATCAAGTCCGCGAGTCCCGGCATCCCTTGCGGTTCATTGATATTTCCCGCGCGAATCGCCAGGCTCACCGTCACCTTCGGCAGGTTCCCGTAAGGCACCAGCGTCACCTGCATCCCGTTCGGCAGCGTGTACGTCTCGCGCGCGGGCACTGTAAATGCTTTCGGCGGCCCGCCCGGAGGCGGCGCTTCCTTCGGTGTCTCCTTCTTGGTCGCTTCCTGCTGTGCCGCTGACGGCCACGCCGCCAAACTCAATCCCGCCAGGCTCAAGGAGATCAAACCGGTCAGCGATTTCTTCATCGTTGCGTTCATGTTCGTCTCTCCTCCCTAATTCTTCGCCGGAGCCGCCGCCGGCGCGCTTTCCGCCTTCGGCTCGAGAATCAAAACGGTTCGATTCGTAGGCCGCAGATATTCTTGCGCGGTTTTCTGCACCAGTTCCGGCGTCACTTTCTCGAATTCCGAAACCAGGCTGTTCACCCGCGCCGGATTGTCGTCAAACAGCGCGAAACTCGCCAGCAGGTCGGCCAGTCCGAATCCGTTGAACTGGCTGATATTGTCGTAGAGATCCGACCGCAGCTTCACCCGCGCCCGGTCCAGCATTTTCTGATCGATCGCTTTTTCCCGCAGCGGATTGATCACCCCGTCCACCGCCGACATGATCGTCTCCGGCTTCGTCGATGGATCGAACCGCAAATCCGCCATCCACAGCATCGGGCCGTTGTAGTCGTACATGTTCCCCAGATAATTGATTCCGCCGTTCACGCCCGCCGCCAGCCCGCGCTTCTGCACCAGCTCCTGATACAGCAAACTGTCGTTCCCTTGCACCAGCAGCTCATCCAGCAATCCCATCGCGTAATAAGCCGGCGTATTTCGCTCCGGCATGTGATAGGCAAACGCCAGCGCCGGCCGCTTCGCCAGCGGATCCTCTTTTGTGGCCGTCTTTTCTTTCGCCTGCTTCGGCTCGCTCAAATTCGGAGGAGGCGGCAGCTTCGAAGCTTTCACGTCGCCGAAATACTTCTTCACCCACGCCTTTGCTTGTCCCGGTTCGAAATCTCCCACAATCGCCAGCGCCGCGTTGTTCGGCGCATAGTACGTCTTGAAGAAATCCTGCACGTCCGTCAACGTCGCCGCCTCGATATCCTTCAAGTCGCCGTAGAAATTGTGCGCGTTGTACCAGTTCGTGTTCGCGTACTGCGGCATGTCCAGCCACGGAAATCCCCCGTACGGCCGGTTCAGCACGTTCACCTTCACTTCATTCCCCACCACGCCTTGTTGGTTCTTCAGATTCTCTTCGTTCACCGCGAGTCCGCCCATGCGGTCCGCTTCCGCCCACAACACCGTCTCCAGCTTGTTCGATGGCACGATCTCGAAATAATTTGTAAAGTCGAATCGCGTTGACCCGTTCAGCACTCCGCCGTTTTGCTGCACCAGCTTGATAAATTCCATCTTCCCCAGGTTCTGCGATCCCTGGAACATCATGTGTTCGAATAGATGCGCGAATCCCGTGCGGTCTTTCGGCTCCACCCGGAATCCGATCCGGTAGTACACCGCCACGCACACCGTCGGCGACGTGTGATCCGGCGACAGCACCACCCGCAACCCGTTCGGCAGCTTGTAATACTCCACGGGAACCTTGAACTCCGCCGCCGCTCCGCTCTTGCCGGCCGTTGCCCCGGTTTCTTGTCCCGAAGGTCCCGCCACGGCGGCCCTCCCGCCGAGCGCCAGCAGTCCCGCCAGCGCCGCAACGCTGCTCACAACCCGCACCGCTTTCAATCGCATGTTTCCTCCACACTCTTCGCTTCGAGAAGGGACGCAGGGCTCCCGCTGGGCGCGCCTCCCCTAAGGCGTGCCTCCGTCCTGCGCGCACGATTGTCCTTGCCAACCACCCCTTCTGTCAAAGACGCACCGGCTCCCGATCTGTCTCACGAAAAAAAAGCGCAATTCTCGTTGCCTTTAGCCAGCTACGAGCCTTCGACATTAACCACTTGCCCCCGCCGAATTGTCAAAAGAGCCTCTTCGCACGCCGGAATTAGAGGCAGCAAATCCTTCAGACGATTGGATCTCCCGCACAGGATCAGCACTGATATCTCCCGCCCGGCGAAGTTCTGTTGATATCGAATATTGCGATCAACGGTCAGTAGGACATCCCACCTGCCTTCGGCAATCGTAAGCAGTTCGCCGTTTCTCTTGGAGCCGTAACCGGCTTCACGGACGGTTTCGCAAGTGTGACCCAGCTTCGCGAATGTGCTTTTCAGTGCCGCAGGGAGGCATTCGTCAATCAGAATTCTCATTTTCCAAATCGGGCGAAAACCAGCGCTTTTGCCTCTTCCAGCGCAGCGATGGCCTGCTCTCGGCTGACTCCGGGATATTGCCTCAGAAATTCATCGAGGGTTTCTCCTCCCTCTAGATAGTCGAGCAGCGCCTGGAACGGAACGCGAGTGCCGCGAAACACTGGCTCGCCGCTGAGAATGTCAGGATCACGCATGATCACACTTTGGGATTCCGCAGGCATGTTTGCTTCTCCGCTTTTTTCTCCGCTTGAGCCGATTATCTCACCATCGCCGTTTTTCGACGGTCTTATTTCTGGCTCAAAACACCGCTCGTTTCTGGGTAGTCTCTTTCGCCGCCAGCAAAAAACGCGGCTCCTGCGGCCGCCCGTCCAGAATGATCCCCGCCGTGTATTCTCCCACCGCCGGTCCGTGCTTGAACCCGTGCCCCGAACCTCCGCCCACGAGCCACACGTTCTCCATCTCCGGATGCCGGTCGATCAGGAAATCTCCGCTCGACGTATTCTCGTACTGGCATACCCGCGTTTCCACGATCGGCGCATTCTTCAATGCCGGAAACCGCTTCGCCACGTACGCGCGCGCCTTCTTCATCATCTGCGGCGACACCACCCGCGACTGTGTGTCCGCATCCACCTTTCTTCCATGATGGTCCCACGCAATCTTCAGCCCGCGGCTCTCGATGTCCGGCATCCCGTAGTATTCGTCTTCCTGGAACAGCCACGTCGGCAGCGCCGGCGCGCAAAAACGGGCATCGCCCGCCGGAACGCCGAAAAAAAACACTTCCTGCCGGCTCGGAAAAATCCGCGCTCCCAGAATCTTCGGAAAGATTTTCCCCAGCCACGCCCCGCAAGCGTAAATGAAAATCCTTGCCGTCACGCTTTCGCCGGCGCTCGTAAGGAGCGAAGTGTTCCCGCCCGAAACATGCGGCGCGCTGGCCACGCCAACCCGGTACTCCGCTCCCAGCTTCACCGCGTCGGCCACCACCCCCGCCACCGCCCGCCTCGCCATTAGCACTCCGCTTTTCGGCTCCAGAATCCCGGCGCTGACTCCGTCGAAATTCACTTGCGGATATTTCTTTTCCAGCGCCGCCCGGTCCATCGGCTCGAACGCTATTCCCAAACGCAGCAGCGTCGATTTCGTCCGTAGCAATCGCGCATCCTCGCCGCTCGCCAGCCACAGCACTCCGGTCTCTTGAAATAATTCCTGCGAAGTCTGGGCGAAGAATTCTTTCCACTTCGCCAGCGAATGCTGCGACCACCGCGTGTAAATCTCGTCCGCGCCGTACCCCATGCGGATGATTCGCGTCTCTCCACCTGAACTCGCTCGTGCATTCCCTGCGCCGTAAGCATCCAGCAACACCACGCGCAACCCGCGCTTCGCCAGGTGCCAGGCACTCCACGCGCCAAACACCCCCGCTCCAATCACCGCCGCGTCAAAAGTTTTCGCGCTCATCTGCGGGAAACTCGTAGCAACGTAGCATGGCGCACGGTCGCTGTCTTCTTGCCGTCATTCTGAAGGGAGTCCGCGGAGCGAAGAATCGCTCTTCGACGTGTCCGCCGCCACCTTGTTCGACGCATCCCCCAGCGCCGCGGCCCATTTGGAGAGACGGCTCAGCGACTCCTCGTCCGTGGGATCGAGGTGCAGCGGCGTGACCGAAACTTCGCCGGAAAAAATCGCGGCGTAGTCCGTGTCCGGTTCCACATCCTTGTCGATTCTCTGCTCGAAAAGCCAGTAGTAGGTGCGCCCGCGCGGATCTTTTCCTTCGCTCAACTGGTTGCGCGTGATTTTTTTCGATTGCCGCGTGAAGCGCACGCCGCCTTTCCACGGTTCCGGCACGTTGATGTTCAGCAGCACCTGATCCGGCAATCCTTCTTTCAAAATCAATTCCGCCGCGCGCCGCGCGATTCCGGCGGCGTTTTCAAAATTCACTCCGGATTTTTTCGAGCACAGCGACATCGCCACAGACGGAATATGATGCAAGGCCGCTTCCCGCGCCGCGCCCACGGTTCCCGAGTAATACGCGTTCTCCCCGAGATTCGCGCCGTGATTGATTCCCGAAATCACCAGGTCCGGCTTCTGTTTCAGCAAGCCGTGCAGCGCGACAATCACGGCATCGGCCGGCGTTCCGTCCACAGCCCAGTGCCGCTCTCCCATCGGATGGCACACAATCGGCTGGCGCAGCGTGAGCGATTGCGCCGCCCCGCTTTTCTCTCCGCTCGGCGCGACCACGCTCACTTCCGCAAAATCGGCGAGCGCCTCCGCCAGCGCCACCAACCCCGGCGCGTTGTACCCATCATCATTCGTCAGCAATATGCGAGGCATTTTTCTCGAACCAATCTGAATCTGCCCAACACAAATTGAAGTACGCAGGGCGCGAGGATTCCAATGCATCTTCGGGCCATCGAAAGTCACTAACGAGCTTCGCAGTCTCTCTTGCGGAGCGCTGGACATAATGCTCCCAAGCCTCGTCCTTCGTTCGGTCGCAACTCCAAACGTAGAGCGTTGGACCGGCGTCTGTGGCTATGGCCGTTCGTATCATGCCGCCGGGTAATGGCAGCCAAAGTTCAAATCCGAGAATCGCATAGCTATTTTCAGCCAGCCAATCTATTACTGACAAACTGTCACCCTGCTGCCACGCTGCCTCATTGCCGCTGATGAACGCGACGCGTGCAAGCTCTAGCGGAAAGTTTGCAGGAAAAATTGAGGAACTCATCGGAGCATCCATGGCGGGTATGAATGGTCGGGGCGCCCGGATTTGAACCGGGGACCTCACGCACCCCAAGCGTGCGCGCTACCAGGCTGCGCTACGCCCCGACGGTGAAAAAACGCGGCAACGGAGGCCGGAAAAGCTGAACAGGTGCGCTGAGACAAGGCTATCACCTGCGTTCGAGAAGGGTCAAGAAAGCGCGGAGAGAGTCGCGCAAATCGAGAAGAAGTTTGCGGTTGAGAATCTGGCCGGCGCGGGAACCGGGAGCGATGCGGTCGGCGGAATCGGAATCGGAAATATTGCCGTTGGTTTCGCGGAGATGGCGGCGCGCGCCGGCGATGGTGAAGCCTTCGTCGTAAAGCAGACGCTTGATTTTCAGGACGAGGTCGACATCTTCCTGACGGTAGAGGCGGTGCCCGCTGGAACTTTTCACCGGCTCGAGCATGGGGAATTCGGTTTCCCAGTAACGCAGAACAAATGGTTTGAGATTGGCGATGCGGCTGACCTCTCCAATGCGGTAGAGGCCCTGCTCATCGTTTATTTGCGATTGTTGCGTTGCGGTGCCGCCGGCCATATTCACAAATTCCTTCGGGGAAGAGGTGATTCTAGCAGTTTGCGCCGCGCGAGAGTACAAGGCGTTGTAGCGATCATTCGGAATCCTCGGAGCGGCGGTCGCCGCGTTTGCGGAGGCGCTGGACGAAGCGGACGGGAGTGCCGGTGAAATCAAATTTTTCGCGGAGCTGATTTTCGAGATAGCGCTCGTAACTGAAGTGCAGCGGCTGCTTCTGGTTGGTGAAAAGAAGAAACGTGGGCGGAGCGGTTTTGGCCTGGGTGACGTAGTAGATGCGAACAGGACGCGCTTTGGGCGTGGTGCCACGCTGCAGGTCCACATTCTTAAGCCAGCGATTGAGCTCCGGCGTGGCGATGTGGCGGGCGCGCGCCGCGGCAACCTGATCGATGAGGGGAAAAAGCTTTTGCGTGCGATCCCCGCTTTTGGCGGAGAGAAAAACGATGGGAGCATAGCTGAGGAATTTGAGTTTCTTGCGAATGAGTTCCTCGTAATCGAGAAGAAGCTTGCCGCGATCGACTTGCGCGTCCTGCGGGCGGCCGCCGGCGCGTTTGGCTTTTCCTTTTGCCGTCGCGGCATCCCGCTCAGCGGCTTTTTGCGCGGCTTCGACGGCGAGATCCCATTTATTAATGACGATAATGACGGAGCGGCCGGACTGTTCGGCGTAACTCGCGATGGTGGCGTCACCCTGCGTGACGCCCTGCTCGCCATCGACGACGAGAAGGGCGACATCGGCGCGCTCGAGCCCGCGGCGGGCCATGACCACGCTGAGTTTTTCCGCGACAAGTTTGGTTTTGCCCTTGCGGCGAATGCCGGCGGTGTCCACGAAGCGATATTGGCGGCCGTCGCGGGA
>Ga0209073_10000173_pt1 | contig 10468 bp, 9 predicted proteins | sample GAAS100_FD_187520 | JGI IMG/M metagenome (GOLD analysis project Ga0209073, IMG submission 187520) | Agricultural soil microbial communities from Georgia to study Nitrogen management - GA AS100 (SPAdes) (version 2) | ecosystem: Environmental > Terrestrial > Soil > Agricultural land | place: USA...
CGCCTGACGCTGTTGGGCTACGCCGTCGTCGTCATGGCGATCCCGTTTCTCTCGGGGAGACTGCTCGTGGCCGTGGGCCAGGATCGCTCCTCAGCCGCCGTCGCCAACGCCACCGCCGCGGCGCTGCAGCGTACCGCCGGGAACGGCGCCGTACTCGGCGTCATGGCCTACCCGCCCTCGCTCCCCTTCTACCTTGGGCGTCCGATCGCGGTGGCCACCTCCACCGGCGTCGAGCTCACGAGCAACTACATCGCCGCCAACGCGGAGCGCCTGCGGTCCCGCACCGGCTCGCCGCTGTTGCCGGAGGGCTACTGGCGCGATGCGCTGGCTCGCTGCCCCGTGCCTACGGTGTTTCTGGTGGGGGCCGGCAATGTCGCCGTGCGCGCCACGCTCGCGGACGCGCTGCCGCTGCTCGCAGCCGACGGCCACTACGCCGCGTATGGCCCATGCCGCCCGCGACTGTTTTCACAACATCCCCAGTCTCCCCAACCTCCTCCACCGGGGCGGGGAGGAGGGAAGCGGTAGTGTGCGGCATTTTCGGCGCCGTGTCGCTGTCCGGCGCCCCGCTCCGGCACACGGGCTGCCTCAGCGCCATGGCCGCCACGCTGGCGCACCGCGGTCCCGACGGCGAGCGGATGGTCGGTCACGAACGCGCCCGGCTGGGTGCGCGTCGCCTGGCCATCATGGACCTGACCACGGGCGATCAACCGTTCGCGAGCCCCGACGGCGCTACCTGGATGATCTGCAACGGGGAGATCTACAACGCCCCCGCGCTCCGCCGCGAGGCGAGCGCCGCCGGCTATCCGTTTCGCTCCTCGGGAGATATCGAAACGATCGTCCCACTGTACCAGCGACTCGGCCCCGACGCGGTCGCGCGCCTCGAGGGGATGTTCGCACTCGCCGTGTGGGACGACCGGCGCGAGCGACTCATCCTGGCGCGCGACCGGGCGGGCGAGAAGCCGTTGTTCTGGACGGAGCGCGCGGGCGAGCTGCGGTTCGCGTCCGAGATCCAGGCGCTGCTCGTCTTTCCCGACCAGCCGCGGCGAGCCAGCGGCCCCGCGGCCGCGCTGTACGCCGCCCTCGGCTACGTCCCTGCCCCCTACACCCTGTTCGAGGGCATCTCGAAGCTCCCGCCCGCGCACCTGCTCGTCGCCGACGCGAGCGGAATCACGCAGCGCCCGTACTGGGACGCGGCGGACGTCGCGTCGCGCCCTGCAAGGCTCGACGCCGCCACGCTGCGCGACACCTTGCTCCGAGCGGTGGAGCGTGAGCTCATGTCCGATGTTCCGGTCGGCGTGTTCACGAGCGGCGGGCTCGACTCCTCGCTGCTCGCCGCGGCGGCGGCGCGCGTCATGGCGGGGGAGCGTATCCACACCTACGCGGTGCGGTTCGTCGAGCCAGGGTTCGACGAGAGCCGCTATGCCGAAGCGGTGACCCACTCGATCCGGACCGTGCACCACGTCGTCACCGCGGACGACCCGGCGCTCGAGCGGGCGTTCGAAGTCATCACGCGCTCGCTTGCCGAGCCGATCGGCGACCCGGCGGTCCTGCCCACGTATCTCCTGGCCGATCGGGCCCGACAGGAGGTCAAGGTCGTCCTCTCTGGCGAGGGGGCGGACGAGCTGTTCGGGGGCTATCCCACGTATCTCGGACACCAGGCGGCCGCCCTGTGGCGTCGCCTCCCCGCGCGGGGCCTGCTGCGACGTCTCGTGAACGGCGTCCCCAGCTCCACCGGCAAGGTCACCCTCGAATTCATGCTCAAGGAGTTCGTGCGTGCCGCGGAGCTGCCCCCCGTGGAGCGGCATCTGACCTGGTTCGGGGCCTTGGGGCCGAGCGCCCCGGCGCTCGCGTGGAGCGAGGGCCTGCTGCGACGGTTCCCCGCGGCCCGGCCGCTCGACCGCGTGCTGTGGCTCGACTTCCTGAGCTATCTCCCCGACAACCTGCTCGCGAAGGTCGACCGCGCGACCATGCTGGCGTCCATCGAGGCCCGCGCCCCCTACCTGGACCGCGAGGTGATGGAGCTGGCTCTGTCGGCGCCGTCGGCGCTCAAGGTGCGGGGCTCGGTCACCAAGGCGATATTAAAGGAAGCGGCCCGCGGCCTCGTGCCCGGGCACGTGATCCGCCGCCGCAAGCGGGGCCTGTCGGTGCCCGTGGCGCGCTGGCTCAATGCCGGCATGGCGAGTGCCGCCGACCGCTATCTGACGGCGCCCCGGCTGTTTCCGGGGGCGCCGACGGCTCGCCTGCTGGCGGAGCACCGCTCGGGCGCGCGCAACAACGCCCGCCGGCTCTGGCCGATTCTCATGGCAGAGCTGTGGGCAGAACGGTGGAACGTAGACACGGAGCATGCCAGGGTCGACCAGCCGCGGGGCCATGCCCCGGGGCTCAAGAGAGAGGCGAATTGACCCGCGAAGAGGCCCTTCAGTTGATGCAAGAGCACACCCGCTCCCCCTCGCTGCGCCAGCACATGCTGGCCGTCGAGGCGGCGATGCGCGCCTATGCCGCCAAACTGGCCGAGGATCCGGAGACGTGGGGGCTGGTGGGCCTGCTGCACGATTTCGACTACGAGAAATTTCCAAACCCGGAGCACTCACCCACGGAGGGGCATCCCGCGTGGGGTGTTCGCTTGCTGCGGGAGAAGGGTGTGCCCGAGCCACTGTGCCGGGCGATTCTCGGCCACGGAAACTACACTGGGGTGCCGCGCGACACGCCGCTGGCGAGGACCTTGTTCGCCGTGGATGAGCTGTGCGGGTTTCTCGTCGCCTGCGCCCTGGTGCGGCCGTCCAAGAGCTTCGCCGATCTCGAGGTGGCGTCGGTGAAAAAGAAGCTCAAGGACAAGGCGTTCGCGCGTGGGGTCAATCGCGACGAGGTGCGCCTGGGCGCGGAAGAGCTGGGCGTGCCGCTGGAGGAGCACATCGACTTCGTCATCAAGGCGCTGCGGCGCGTCGAGGGCGCCCTCGGCCTGGGGGGGGGGGCCGCGGCGCCCGCGGCGCCGGTGGGGTGAGCGCTCCGCGTGCGGCGGCGAGCCGGGCCGATCTCGCCGTCCCGGACGAGCTGACGCGGGCGGTGGACCGCGCGGCCGGCGCGCGCCCCGTCGGCGGCAATCGGCTCGAGCACTACGCTGACAGCCCGCGCGCGCTTGACGTGATGCTCACGGCCATCGCGGCAGCGCGCTCCACGATTCATTTCGAGAACTACATCATCCGTGACGACGCCACGGGCCGGCGCTTCGCCGGCGCGCTCGCCGACAGGGCGCGCGCCGGGGTGCGCGTCCGCGTGCTGTACGACGCGTTCGGCTCGTTCGGCACCTCGCACCGCTTCTGGCGCGGCTTGCGTCAGGCGGGCGCGGAAGTGCGCGCCTTTCATCCGCTCCTCACGCCCCGCCCGTTCGAGCTGCTGCAGCGCGATCACCGCAAGCTCGTCGTCACCGACGGCAGTTGGGCGATGCTCGGCGGACTGTGCATCGGCGATGAATGGGCGGGCGATCCCGCGCGCGGACGGCGGCCGTGGCGCGATACCATGGTGGCCGTCTGCGGCCCGGCGGCCGCGGCGCTTGACGTGGCGTTCGCCCGCATCTGGCGCCGGGCCGGGGGCGCCCTCCCGGTCGACGAGCTGGCGGCCGATCCCGCGCCCTGCGGGAACTCGACCGTCCGCGTGGTCGAAGGCGTGCCCGGGCGCGCGCGGGTCTATCGCGCGGTGCAGCTGCTCGCGGCGAGCGCCGCGGAGCGCCTGTGGATCACCGACGCCTACCTGATCGCCCCTGCGCCCTTGTACGCCAGCCTGATCGACGCGGCGAGGAGCGGCGTGGACGTGCGGCTGCTCGTCCCGGGCGCGAGCGACCTGCCCGTGGTGCGCAGCGTGACCCGCGTCGGCTATCGCGAGCTGCTGCGCGCCGGGGTGCGTGTGTTCGAGTACCAGGGGCCGATGATCCACGCCAAGACGCTGGTGGTGGACCGGCGCTGGGCGCGTGTCGGCTCGAGCAACCTGAACGTCTCGAGTCTGCTCACGAACTTCGAGCTCGACATCGCGGCCGAATGCGAGGAGCTCACCGGAGAGCTCGCGGCGCAGTTCCGGCGCGACCTGGCGGCGAGTCGCGAGATCGTGCTGCGGCCGCGGCGCCTCCCGCTGCCGCCGCGCCTGGTCGGCGCGCCGGCCCCGGAGCCCGGCGGCGACACGCCGCACAAACGCTCGGGGTACGAGCTGGGGGCCGTGGCGGTCGTGGCGCTGCGACGTGTGGCTGGCGGGCTGCGTCGCGCCATTGCCTCGACGGCCGCGCTCGCGTGCGCCGGCGCCGGCGTGCTGCTGCTTGTGTTCCCGCGCGCGATGGCCATCGTGCTCGCCGTCGGCGCGTTCGCGTTGGCAGTGATCTTCGCCCTGTACGCCTTCGAGCGGCGCCGCAACAGGGACGTGGATGATGGCTGAGCCCCACCCACCCATGCCCCAACCCCGGCAACAGGCTGCGCGTATAGCACAGCAAGACGAGGCGGACCTGGTGGCCCGGGCGGTCGCGGGCGATCGGGCCGCATTCGGCGCGCTGGTCGAGCGATACGCCGGCGTCGCGCGCCGGGTAGCGCGGGCGGTGCTCGGCAATCCGGACGACGCGGACGACGCCGCGCAGGATGCGATGCTCGCGGCGCTCGTGAAGCTCGAGCAGTACGATTCGCGACGGCCGTTCGGCCCCTGGCTGCTGCGTATCGTCGCCAACGCCGCCACCGATCGCCGCCGCCGCCGGACGGTACGGCGGGCCGAGCCCCTGGATCCCGGTGTGGCGGCCGGCGGCCCCCGGCCCGACATTACGGCCGAGCGGCGCGCGCTGAGCGAGCGGCTGCGACAGGCGCTCGCGGAGCTGCCGGAGCGGCGCCGCATCGCGGTGGTGTTGTTCGACGTCGAGGGATACTCGCACGCCGAGATCGCCGCGGTCCTCGGAATCCCGGAAGGGACCGTGCGCAGTGAGGTGTTCCACGGGCGGCGCCGGCTGCGCGGGTTGCTCGCGGACTGGAAGGAGGACGGATGAGGGAGCTGCTGCCGTTCGATCACCGCCCCGACGCGGAGCTCGGGGACGCGCTGCGCCAGGCGCTCGACCCGGGCGACGCCGCCGCGTTCGTGGCGCGGGTGCTGGCGCGCGTCGACGAGGCACGCCCTGCGTCGTGGGCGGCGGTGCTGGCGCGCTGGTCGCGCGCCGGGGTCGCGGCGGCGGTGCTCGTGGCGCTGGCGGCGGGCTACCTCGTGGGTCGCGCCTCGACGCTGCCCGCCGCCCGGCCGTCCCTCTCCGACGCGCTGATCACGCCGCCCGCGCATCCGGGCGAGGTCGAGATCGTGTTCGCCTCCGTCCTCGGCAACTAGCGAAGGAAGGTCGTCATGCTGAACCGATCGACAACCCAGGCCGCGGTGTTCCTGGCCGCGACATTCGCCGCCGGCATCGCCGTCGGCGTCGGGGGCAGGGCCCTCTGGGTCCGCCGCGCGGCGGCGGCGGCCCCCGAGCGTGCGCATGGGGTCGACCGGCTCATGGGCGAGCTGGACGGCGAGCTGCGGCTCACGCCGGCGCAGCACGACTCGGTGCACGCCATTCTGCAGCGCCACTGGACCCGCATCAGCGCCGCGTGGGAGGAGGTACGCCCGCGCTTCGACACCATGCGGGCCGCCATGGATTCCGAGGTGTCGCGCCAGCTCACACCCGAGCAACAGGCGACCTATCGCGACCATATGGCGCGGTACCGGCATCAGAGAGAACGGGACAAGCCTGACTCGGGCGGACACAAGCACTGATGGGCGCGCGGCGGGGGGTGGCCACAGGAGTGGTGTCGCTGCTCTGGGCGACGGGACTCATGGCGCAGCAGGCGCCCGTGGTCCCGCAGGCACCGCTCGAAGTGTCGCTGCAGGAAGCGGTGCGGCGGGCGCTCGAGGTGCAGCCTGCGGTGGTGCAAGCCCGCGGCGCCGTGAGCAACGCCGGATGGCAGATGCGGGCGGCATATGGAGCGTTCCTGCCCACGGTGACCGTCAACTCGAGTGCGTTCCGCCAGAACACTGCTTCCTTCGTCAACGGGTTCCTGGCGAGCCCCGGGACCTACCAATACAACACCGGCGTGACCGCGTCGCTCGACCTGTTCACTGGGTTCCGCCGCGGCGCGAACCGGCGCAATGCGGACGCGACCGAAGACGCCGCCGACGCCGGCCTCGTGAACCAGCGTTACCAGGCCACCGCTACTACCGAGCAGCTGTTCTTTACCGCCCTCGCCGACGAAGAACTCGTTCGCGTCGCGCAAGCCCAGGTGCAGCGCGCTGTGGAGGAGCGCCAGATCTCGGTGAACAAGTTTCTCGCAGGCGCCGCCACCCGCTCCGACACGCTGACCGCGACCGTGGATCTGGGGAACGCCCGACTCGCGCTGCTCCAGGCCCAGGCCAACCTCGCGGCGGCCCGCGCGAACCTCGCGCGGCAGATCGGGGTCGATGGCCAGGTCCGTGCGGTGCCGGATTCGACGCTGCCCGCGCTGCCCGATACCACGACCCTGCGCGCTGCGGCGCTCGCGCAGGCCCCGCTCGTCACTCAGGCCACCGCCCAAGCGCGCGCTGCGTCGGCCGCCCTCGCTGCAGCCCGCTCGCAGTTCTGGCCCTCGCTTGTCGCGTCGTACAGCACGTCGAGTCAGGGGCTCACTGAGCCGTGGCAAGGGTTCAACGACGGCAATCGCAACTTGAATCAGCTGCGGATCGGACTGTCCTGGACCCTGTTCAACGGCTTCCAGCGCGAGCAGGCCACGGCGCTCAGTGCGACCAGCCTAGATCTCGCCAGGGCGCAGGCCGCCGACACGCGGCGCCAGGTCGACGCGCAATTGACCCAACAGCTCGCAGCCACGTTCACCGCGCGCGCCCAGATCGGGATCGCCGGTGCGGACGTCGCAGCGGCGGACGAAGCGGTCCGCGTGCAGCAGGAGCGCTACCGGCTCGGTGCTGCCACTCTGCTCGATCTGCTCACCGCCCAGGCCAACCTCACGCAGGCGCAGGTGAGCGAGGTGCAAGCGCGGTACAACTACCTCATCGCGCGGGCGCAGCTCGAGGCGCTGGTGGGCCACTCCCTGTGACCACCGTCCAGCCGACCACGTTCCGCACCGGCGACACGCCGCTTCCCGATGTCGTAATCCTCACGCACAAGCTCACGCGTGACTACGACATGGGGGGCGAGGTGGTGCACGCCCTGCGCGGCGTCGAGATCCAGATCCGCCGCAACGAGTTCGTCGCGATCATGGGCCCGTCCGGCTCCGGCAAGTCGACGCTCATGAACCTGATCGGTTGCCTCGACACCCCCACCGCCGGCGAGTACTGGCTCAACAGCCAGAAGGTGAGCGATTTGTCCGACGACCAGCTCGCGCGCATCCGCAACAAGGAGATCGGCTTCGTCTTCCAGACATTCAATCTGCTGCCCCGCGCCAGCGCGCTGCACAACGTGGAGCTGCCACTGATCTACGCCGGCATCGGCTCGAAGCAGCGGCGAGAAAAGGCGGTGCAGGCGCTGAGCCATGTGGGGCTCGGCGACCGGATGGAGCACCGCCCCAACGAGCTGTCGGGCGGGCAGCGCCAGCGCGTGGCGATCGCGCGCGCCCTCGTGAACGATCCTTCGATCCTGCTCGCCGATGAGCCTACCGGCAACCTCGACTCGGGCACCGGCGAAGAGATCATGCGCCTGTTCGAAGAGCTGCACGATACCGGTCAGACGATCGTGCTCGTCACCCACGAATCCGACATCGCGGCGCACGCGCTGCGCCAGATCCACTTACGGGACGGCCTGATCGCGCGCGATGAGCGCATGGAGAAGCGGCCCCGATGAGACGCGCCGTGCCCCTCGGACTCGCGCTGCTCGCCGCGTGCAAGCAGGCGGAAACGGCGCCGATCTACGAAAAGGTCCCCGTGGAGCGGCGGGACGTGGTGGTCACCGTCATCTCCCAGGGTATGATCCGGCCGATTCTCACCTTCAGCGTGAAGTCCAAGGCGTGGGGTGAGATCGTCGCGCAGCCGGTCGCGACGGGAGACGAGGTCCACAAGGGACAACTCCTCACCACCGTCGACCCGCGCCTGCCGCAGAACAACCTGACCCAGGCGCAGGCGAGCGTGGATAAGGCGCGCGCGCAGCTGGTGAATGCCACGGCACAACTGGCGCGCAGCGAGGCGTTGTTCAAGAGCGGGGCGCTCGCGGAAACGGACTACGATGCGACGAAGCTGGCGGCGGCGACCGCGCAGTCCGCCGTCGCCACGGCTGAGGCCAATCTGCTCACCGCCCAGGACGCGATGGAAGACACCCACGTCCGGGCGCCCATCACCGGCACCATTCTCGAGCTGGACGCGGTGCTCGGCACCGTGATCTCGAGCCCCACGCTGGGCGGCGGCACCGTCATCCTCAAGATGGCGAGCCTCGACAGCGTGCAGGATTCGGCCCTGGTGCTCGAAACCGACGTCGGCCGGGTGCGCCCGGGCATGCCGGCATCGATCACCGTCGATGCGTTTCCCGGTCGCTCCTTCGAGGGGACGGTCGCTTCGATCCTGCCGCAGGCGCAGGTGGTCCAGAATGCCACCATGTTCCCGGTGCTGGTCAGGGTACCCAACCCCGGACACATGCTCAAGCCGGGGATGAACGCCGAGGTGCGCATTCACACCGGTCAGCGGCAGGGCGTGCTCACGGTGCCGAACGCGGCGCTGCGCACGCCGCGCGATGTCGGTACCGCCGCCAGCATGCTCGGCCTCGACTCGGTCGCCGTCGCGGAGCAGATCGCCGCCGCCCAGGCGACCGACTCCGCCAGGCGCACTGCGGGAAGCGGGCCCGCACGAGCTCCAGGTGGTGGGGACAGCGCGGGTGGGGCAAACACCGTCACCTTGCCGAACGGCCGCACGGTGACCCTGCCCCCGGGCGTGACGCGGGAGCAACTGCAGGCCGTCATGCAGCGCATGCGCAGCGGTACCCCCCCGAGCGCGGAAGATCGAGCGCTGCTGGGACGCCTGTTCGGTCGCGGGCCGCGGAGCGGGGGATCCCCCAACCGGCAAGCGCGCAACAACCAGAGCTACGTCGTGTTCGTGCTGCGCGCCGGGAAGCTCGTCGCCGCGCCCATCAAGACCGGCCTCACCGATCAGGACTACGTCGAGGTGACGAGCGGCCTCATGGACCGCGATACGGTGCTGGTGCTGCCGAGCGCCTCGCTGGTGCAGTCGCAGCAGCAGTTCAAGCAGCGATTCCAAAACGTCACCGGCGGCGGCCTCCCGGGCCTGCGCCAGCAAAGCGGCGGATCGCGATGAGGCGGCTGCCGCGTTTGCTCCTCGTCGCCGCCGTGACCGTAGCGGGCTGCCGTAAGGCCGAGACCGCCCCGCCCTTCCAGAAGGTCGCCGTCGAGCGCCGCGACATCGTCGTGGCCGCGACCGCGTCAGGGGTGATCCAGCCGATCCTCACGCTCAGCGTCAAATCGAAGGCGTCGGGCGAGATCCTCGACGAGCCCGTGCAAACCGGTGACGAGGTGAAGAAGGGCCAGCTCCTGGCGCGGGTCGACCCACGGATCCCGCAGAACAACCTGACCCAGGCGGACGCCAGCGTCGCGGTGGCCAAGGCGCAGCTCGACAACGCCACCGCGCAGCTCAAGCGCAGTCAGGCGCTGTTCGCGACCCAGTCGATCACGCAGGCCGGGCTCGATTCCGCCCAGCTCATGTCCGCCACCGCGCGCGCAGCGGTCGCCACCGCTGCGGCGAACCAGCAGACGGCCAAAGACGCCATGCAGGACACCCGCGTCGTCGCACCGATCACCGGCACCGTGCTCGAGCTCGACGCGGTGCTTGGCACCGTGATCTCGAGCCCCACCAACGACGTGGGCGGCGGCACGGTCATCCTCAAGATGGCGAACCTCGACACCGTGCAGGTGTCGGCGCTGGTGGACGAGACCGACGTGGGTAAAGTGCAGCCCGGGATGGCGGTGACGATCAGCGTCGACGCCTACCCCAACCGCACCTTCGACGGCTCGGTGCTGAAGATCGAGCCCCAGGCGCAGGTGACCCAGAACGTCACCATGTTCCCCGTCGAAGTGAACATTCTGAACCCCGAGCATCTCCTCAAGCCCGGGATGAACACGGAGGTCGAGATCCACATTGGGGACCGTCACGGAGTGCTCGCGGTGCCGAACGCGGCGCTGCGCACGCCGCGCGACGTCGCGTCAGCCGCAAACGTGCTCGGGCTCGATTCGAGCGCGGTCGCGCGGCAGCTCGTCACAGCCCCCGCGCCGGCAGACCCGGGCGACACCCCGGGCGACGGACACAAGCTGCACGCCGCCGAGCCCAGGCACGCGGGTGGACCTGGGCGAGGAGCCGCGCCGCCGGCGGCGCGCCCGAGCGGGACCGCCATCGTGTTCGCGTGGCGCGGCGGCAAGATCGTGCCCGTGACGATCGGCACCGGGCTCACCGACCAGGACTACATGGAAGTAACCGCTGGACTGGTGGACAAGGACAC
>Ga0209073_10000176_pt1 | contig 10392 bp, 6 predicted proteins | sample GAAS100_FD_187520 | JGI IMG/M metagenome (GOLD analysis project Ga0209073, IMG submission 187520) | Agricultural soil microbial communities from Georgia to study Nitrogen management - GA AS100 (SPAdes) (version 2) | ecosystem: Environmental > Terrestrial > Soil > Agricultural land | place: USA...
CGAAGGCCCCGATCTCATCGTGGACATGGGCCGGACGGAAGCGCGGTTGCCGAAGCGCGAACAATCGAAACTGGAAAACTACAATATCGGTGAACGGCTTCGCGTGGTGATCAAAATGGTGGACCGCGCTGCGAAAGGTCCTCAAGTGATTGCTTCCCGCGCTGATGCTGCTTTGGTGCAGCGCCTTTTCGAAATGGAAGTGCCGGAGATTTATGACGGCACCGTGCAAATCCGCGCCGCCGCCCGCGAAGCCGGCGAGCGCACCAAGGTAGCGGTTTTCAGCCGCGATAAAGATGTCGACCCGGTGGGCGCTTGCGTGGGCATGAAGGGCATGCGCGTGCAGTCGATCATCCGTGAACTGCGCGGCGAGAAAATCGATATCATTCCCTACAACGAGGAAACCGTCGCCTTCGCGCAGAAAGCGCTCAGCCCGGCGAAAGTCACGCGCGTTCAGATTACCGATCCCGAAAACAAGAAGCTCGAAGTTATCGTGGAAGATTCGCAGCTTTCTCTGGCCATCGGCAAAAAAGGACAGAACGTTCGTCTCGCCAGCAAACTCATCGGCTGGGACATCGACATCAAGAGCGAGGAAGAGAAGCGCCGCGAAATCGAAGAGCAGATGACCGCTTTGACAGCTCCGGCCACGCCTCTGACGGTCCTCGCCGGCGTGGGTCCCAAGACTATCGAGAAGATCGAAGCCGCCGGAATTACCTCTCTCGAAAAGCTCGCTTCGATGACGCCGGAGCAGTTGATGGAGATTCCCGGCATCGGCGAGAAAATGGTCGACAAAATTTACCAGGCGGTGAACCGCTTCTATGAAGGGGGAGAGGCCGCCGCGGCAAGCGATGTTGCCGAAGGTGAATCCGAAGAACAGGCGCCGCAAGACGAAGCGGCGGCAAGTGCGGCACCCGGCGAAGCGGTTTCCGCAGAAGGAGCCGGGCAAGAAGCGCCGGAAAATGAGGCCGTTGCCTCCGAGGAGAATGTGGTCGAAGACCAGCAGAGTTCGCAGGATTCCGGCGCGGATGCCGCGCGGCAAACTTCGGAAGAAGAGAAATCAGAAACGAATTCTTAAGACGGGAATTAGCTACAGAGAGCATGACTGATACCAACCAAGTCCGGATTAACGAACTGGCCCGCGAACTCGAGGTCAAAGCCAAAGCCATCATTGATCTGTTGCCCGGTTTCGGGGTCACCGAAAAGAAGACGCACTCCAGTTCGATTCCCGCCGATGTTGCGGAGAAGGTTCGCAGTACGATTCAGGGACAAGCCCAGGCCGAAGCTGCTGCGGAAGCCGCCGCAAAAGCGGACAAGGAAGCCAAAGAAGCGGCCGCAAGAGCTGCCCGCATGAGGCCTCCCGCTCCGGCACCTGTGACGCCTCCCGTCGCAGCGAAGCCGGCACCACAGCCGCCCGCAGCCGCCAGCCCCGCGGCTCCGGCCGTCGCACCTCCAACTCAGCCGCCTCCGGCGCCGAAAACGGCTCCAAGTGCCTCGCCGCAGGCTCCTGCGGCCACGCCAAGTCCAGTGTCCAAACCTGCTCCGCCTCCCGCGCAGGGACCGCCGCTGCGCCCCAGTTCTCCGGCCGCGCCTCCCGCCGGTGCGCAGACCCCTCGACCGACCGCGCCACAGCAGCCCGCTGCGGCGCAGCCCTCGGCTACCCGTCCGGCGGCGTCTGGTTCACAAGCTCCTGCAGCGCGTCCCGCCGCTCCTACGCGGCCGGCGCCAACTGGAAATCGCGGTCCGCTGCCGACCGGCAATCGCGGACCGCTCCCAACGGGTAATCGCGGCCCTCTTCCCGGAACTACGGGAGGCGGACAACGTCCCAGTGGTCCTCGCCCCGGCCAACCGATGCGTCCTCAGCAGTCTGGGCAGGGGCCAGGTCAGAACAGGCAATTCACGCCCCGTCCTGGCGCTCCCGCAGGGCAAAACCGCGGCTTCGGCCAGCGTCCGGGCGCGGTGCCTACTGGAACGCGGCCAGGCCCCCGCATGCCCGGGCGCCCCGGAATGCTCCCGCCCTTGCCGGACAAAATGCCGCCCAAGGCGGAGCCTGGAAAGCCTCTTTATGCACGGAAGCCGCCCCAGCGCCAACGCCCTGTTGTCGATAAGAGAGAACTCGAAGGCGAGCGGAAACTTCACCCAACGCGTCAGCGCCCTGGCGTGGCGGACCGGCGTGCCGCCGCTGTAATTGCTCCGCCGGAACCCCGTCCGGCGCGTGAAGTTACCATCACCGAAGGCATTACCATACGCGAGCTCTCCGAAAAACTCGACGTGCGTGCGAAGGAGCTTCTGAAGTCCCTGCTGGACCGGGGCGTTTTCGCCAGCATCAACCAGGCGCTGGACGTGCCCACGGCTACCCAACTCGCTGAGACATTCAACGGCGTCGTCTCCGTCGTCTCCTTCGAAGACGAAATGATGCTCGAGGTCGCCAAGGAAGAAACTAAGGAAAACCTCAAGCCGCGTCCTCCCGTGGTGACCGTCATGGGACACGTAGACCACGGCAAGACCAGCTTGCTCGACGCCATTCGTGAAGCGGATGTCGCCGGTGGCGAAGCGGGCGGCATAACCCAGCACATCGGTGCGTACAAGGTCCAGGTTAACGGTCGCAGCGTGGTCTTCGTTGATACGCCGGGCCACGAAGCGTTCACGCGCATGCGCGCGCGCGGCGCCAAAGTCACGGACATTGTCGTGCTCGTGGTCGCAGCGGATGACGGCGTTATGCCCCAGACCAAAGAGGCCATCGATCATGCCCGCGCCGCAAACGTTCCCATCGTTGTCGCCGTCAACAAGATCGATAAGCCGGAAGCGCAGCCCGAGCGCGTCAAGCGCCAGCTTTCTGAGCTTGGCTTGCTGGCTTCCGACTGGGGCGGCGAGACCGAGTTCGTGGAAGTCTCTGCCAAACAGAAAAAAAATCTCGATCGCCTGCTTGAGATTCTTCTCGTCGTCGCCGATCTCCGCGAGCTCAAAGCCAATCCGGATGCCCCCGCGAGCGGCACGGTTCTCGAGTCGCGCGTTGATCGCGGCCGTGGCCCCGTTGCAACCATCCTGGTCCAGAACGGCACATTGCAGGCTGGCGACTTCTTCATCTGTGGCGCCGTCTTCGGCAAAGTCCGCGCCATGTTCGATGACCGTGGCCGCACCGCAAAAGAGGCGCCGCCCTCCACTCCCGTCGAAGTGCTTGGCCTGCAGGGAGTCCCGGAGGCTGGCGACAACTTCCAGGTAACTGACGAAGCCAAGGCCCGCCACATTGTTGATTACCGCCAATCCAAGCAGCGGGATGCCGCCCTTCGCGCCAGCGCCGGTGGCCGCATTACCCTTGATCAACTCCACGAGCAGTTAAAGGCTGGAGAGGTCAAGGAACTCCCGGTGGTCATCAAAGGCGATGTCCAGGGTTCTGTCGAAGTGCTCAGCGAAATGCTCCCGAAGCTTTCGACCGATCAGGTAAAGCTGAAAATTATCGGCTCCGGCGCGGGCGCAGTTACCGAGAACGACGTGTTGCTGGCATCCGCATCTGGCGCCATCATTATCGCCTTCGGCGTTCGTCCAGACCGCAAGGCCGCGGACCTCGCGCAGCGCGAGGGCGTGGATATCCGCACACACAACATCATCTACGAGGTCACCGACGAGATTAAGAAAGCAATGGAGGGTTTGCTGGAGCCGGTCATTCAGGAAACCTATCTTGGCCGCGCCGAAGTCCGCAACACTTTCCGCGTCAAGGGCGCCGGCACGGTCGCGGGCTGCTATGTCCTCGACGGGATTCTCAAGCGCGATGCCCAGGTCCGCGTCGTTCGCGACGGAACCATCGTTTACACGTCCAAGCTCAGCTCTTTGAAGCGTTTCAAGGATGACGCCGGTGAGGTTCGCTCCGGTTATGAATGCGGTGCCGGAATCGCGAATTTTAACGATGTGAAAGTCGGCGATATTCTGGAATGCTTCAATGTGCAGAAGCTGAGTGCTGCGGAAGCTGCCGGCCAGGGCAGTGGGCCCTCCTCCGGCAAGAAATAGTCCTTCGAGTCCATGCGATCGCGCGGAGCCGCCTATGCCGGTGGGCCTGCTTGTATTGGAGTTACATATACCCGATGCGCGTTCCTTAAAGGACAAGCGACAGGTTCTCCGCAGCCTCAAGGACCGCTTGCGAAGAAAATTCAACGTTGCCGTTTCCGAGCTGGAATACCAGGAAGTCTGGAACCGCTCGATCGTCGGCGTCGTAACATTGTCGAATTCTGGCCGGCACGTCGAGAACTCGCTGAAGGAAGTGTTGGAAGAGTCCGACCGTGTTCTGGGTCCGTTGATCGTCAACCACTCACTCGATATTCTGTAGAGTCCGCGGTTTTCTGCGCCGCGGCCATCGTGGAAAACACAAACCGTAGATGACTACTATAGGCCACAGACACGAGCGCATCGGCGAAGAAATTGCCCACGAAATAAACGCCATGCTGGCGGGCGAATTGAAAGACCCGCGGCTCGAAATCTCCGCTGTTGTCAGCGAGGTTCGCCTTGCGCCGGATATGCGCCAGGCGAAAGTGTTTGTTGCGGTCCGCGGCACGGAAAAAGAGCAGGGCGGCGCCATCGAAGCGCTCGAGCACGCCGCGGGTTTCATCCGTCACGAACTCGTCGAGCGCCTGCAGCTTCGACGCACTCCCGAGCTTTTATTCGCCTTGGATCGTTCCCAGGAATATTCCGAACGCATCGAGCAACTGCTTAAATCGGTGAAGCCGAAGAAAAACGGCCCCTCCGGCCAATGAATCCCATCTTGTTGCGCACCGGCCGCTCATTGCCGGCTACGCCATAATGGTTCGACGTCCCCAACCTGCTCCTTTTGACGGCGCGCTGGTCGTCGACAAGCCCAAAGGCAAGACCTCTCACGACGTGGTCGATGCCGTTCGTCACCTGGCGGGATTCCGCCAAATCGGCCATCTGGGAACCCTCGATCCTCTGGCCACCGGCGTTCTCGTGCTTCTGCTCGGCCGGGCCACGCGGCTCGTCCGCTTTTATGCCGGGCGTCGCAAACGTTATACCGCCGCTTTCCGGTTTGGGTTCGCCACTGATAGCTATGATTCGGACGGCGTCCCGCAGGGGCCTGAGCAGACCGTCGCGCTCGACCCCGCGGTTCTCGAAAAGCTTGCATCTGAGCGTGTCGGCCGCTTCGAACAGATGCCGCCGGCATTTTCCGCGAAGAAAATTCATGGCCGCCCCGCGTACGAACTCGCTCGCAAGAATCAAATCGTTGAGTTAAAACCGGTCGAAGTCGAGGTTTTCGAATACAGACTGCTGGCTACTGAGAGCCCGCTCGCGCGATTCGCGATCGAGTGCTCTTCCGGCACGTATATCCGGTCTTTGGCCCACGAAATGGGCCAGCGGCTCGGCTGCGGCGCACACTTGGCGGAAATCACGCGCACCGCAGTCGGTGAATTTTCTCTCGAGCAGGCCATTCAGTTGGAGGAGCTGTCATCGGCCGCTCGCGCGGGCAGGTTCGCGGACCGTGTGGTCAAGCTGGAAAATCTTCTCCCTAATTTCCCTCGCGTCAACGTTCTTCCCGTCGTCGAAAAACGTGTTTGCCACGGCACCCGCTTTAATATCGCGCTGTCCCAGATTCAAATGGACCGCGTAGAACTGCCTCCTGGCGCCACCTCCGTGTTGGATTCCGGCGAGTTGGCTCCGCCTCGCCTGCGGGTCTTCAATCAGCAGCAGAGGCTCATCGCCATCGCCGAAGCCGTGGTTCCCCGCACCTATCAGCCGATTGTCGTCTTCGAGCCGTTGCCCTGACGTTTCTTGCCGTGCGCGTTGTCGCTGGTGCTGCCTTGCGGTATATTTCCGTTGAGCAAACGCTATGTCGTCAGCCGCATCCCCATCTCTCGATTCGTCTCCCTCTCCCTTTCTTACCCGCCTCGTCACTGCTCCGTCCTCTGCGCCTGCGGCGGCGGACTCCGCGCATCTGTGCTCTGAACTCGAGGCCGGCAACATCCTCTATTTTCCCCATACTCCTTTTGCGTTTCCTGCGGAGGAAAGCGAATTTCTGCTCGGTCTCGAGCAATCGGACGCTGCCTTTCACAAGAACGTCTCCTACAGGCCGGCGGAAGACCGCGTTGGCGGACTGGCCAAAGCGGATCCCGCCCGCATGGAGATGCTGCGCAGTGTGCTGCGTAACTATTCCCGCCGCGCCTCTCATTTCCTGGAGGATTTGCTCGCGCCTTATCGCGGACACATGCGCTTGGACTTGGCGAGTTTCCGCCCGCTCGAGGAACGCGGCCGGCCCGCCCGTCTTCACGCGCGCAATGATCTTCCTCACGTGGACGCTTTCCCCACGCGGCCCACAAACGGCGACCGTATTCTTCGCCTCTTCACCAACATTCATCCAAGCCGCAACCGCGTATGGGCTACTTCGCTGAACTTCGAAGGATTGGCGCCGCGGTTTGTTCCTCTCGTCGGCCTGCCTCGCCCGCAAAGCTCTGGATTCTTTGCTCGCTCCTTCAGGTCCATGGCTGCGGCGATGCGTCTGCCGGGCGCCCGGCGCTCTCCCTACGACCAGTTCATGCATCGTTGCCACAACGCCATGAAGGAAAACCTCGAGTTCCAGGAAAACTCCCTCAGGCAACGTTGGGAATTTCCGCCCAATTCGACGTGGATCGTCATGACCGACTTCGTGAGCCACGCTGTTTTGGAAGGGCAGTATGCTCTCGAACAGACATTTCTCGTTTCACACCGAGCCTTGCTCCGGCCGGAAAAATCGCCTCTCGGCATTTTGGAACGCCTTGCCGGTTGGCCGATGACGCGGCGCTAAGCGCTTCGGCACTCTACTTTTCCCTCTCCATTAGCGGGGAGTTTGCGGCGGTGGAGGCGGCTGAGGCTGTGGCTCCGGCTGCTGTTGTTGCTGTTGCGGCTGGGGCTGTTGTTCCGGCTGCGCGGGCTGTTCCTGCTCCGGAGTAGGCTGCGGCTGCGCGGGAGGCGCCTCGCTTGGCCCCGCGGGGAAGAACGTCGGCCCTCCTTGCGACAGGAACTCTCTCCCGCGGCCCGCAAAAATCTCCTGCGCTTCGTGCTCCGGCAGCCGCAGTTTCCGCGGGGTCACGAGAATTAGCAACTGCGTATCCTGGTGCGTGTTGTCCAGCGTGCTAAAAAGCTGTCCGGGCCCAACAGGCAACCTCGAGAATCCGGGAAGCCCGCTGATCGTGCGGGTTTCCTCCTGGTCCAGCAGTCCCGCGATAAGCGAAGTCTCGTCCTCCCGCAAACGCACCGTCTGCGTCAGTGTGCGATTTGTCAGCACGGGAATCCCGTTCACGCTCGTGCCCGCCAGCGAGCGTATCTCGAACTCCAGTTGCAGCGTCACTTCGTCGCTGCTGTTGATCATCGGTGTCGCTTTCACCTTAACGCCGAGATCGATGTACTCCGATCCGGGGAAGGGAATTTGCGCCACGCTGCTCGAAGCGAAGCTTTGCGGGTCCAGAAACACGGAAACCTGATTATTGCTGCTCGAATGCGCGGTCAAGGCCACGTCCGGCAAGCCGTCGTTGTTCAAATCCGCGGTGATGACCGCATCGGGTCCCGTAGGCGTGGATAGCTCGATCCTCGAAGAAAACAATCCCGAACCCAGTCCGAGATATACGCCGAGAGTGCTGACGCCCGTGTTCGTGACCGCGATGTCGCCGAGCCCATCTTGCGTAAAATCCCCGATGGCCACGCCCGAGGGCGTCGTCGAAGTCGGCAGCGGCGAGCCGGTCGCAGGCACGAATGTTCCATCTCCGTTGTTCAGCAGCACGCTCACGCTGTTGTCCGTCTGATTCACCACTGCCAGGTCGGCCGTTCCGTCGGCGTTCAAGTCTCCGGCGGCAATCGCCACGGGGAGTTGACCAACCGTTATCGGCGAACCAGCAACCTCCGTGAACGCTCCGTTAAAACTGCCGTTGCCGCTCGCCGAAAGAATCGCCACGTTATTCGATGTCTGATTCACAATCGCCAAATCCTGCGTCCCTTGGTTTACGAAATGCCCGCTGACCATGGCGGTGGGACCTTGCTCGGTGGCCGCCAGCTTAAACGGCGAGTTTGCGAAGGGCGCAAACGTTCCGTCGCCGTTTCCTTGAAAAGTTGAAATCGTATTGTCGCCGCTGTTAAGCACCGCAAAATCGAGCTTTCCGTCGCCGTTAAAGTCCGTCACTACCACCGCTCTAGGCTGCACTCCTGTTGCAAACGGCGATCCGGGCGCCTCCGCAAACGTTCCATCGCCGTTGCCGAGAAGCACGCTGACAGTGTTTGAACTCGCATTGGCAATCACCAGGTCCGCCGGTTGTGTCAGGTGAGTTGCGTCCGTCAAACGAAAAATTCCCGACCCGATGCCAGCTGGTCCCTGCTCATTCGCCCCAAGTGCGACCGGCGACCCTGTAGCCGCCGCGAAATTGCCGTTTCCCTGGTTCAGCAAAACGCTGATCGAGTTGTCCTGCGTATTCGCCACCGCCAGGTCCCGCAAGCCGTCATTGTTCAAGTCGTCCGCCGTCAGCGCGATGGGAACAGCGCCCACGTTGAAGTCCGTCCGCGGAAAGGTCGTTCCGCTTGGCGTCCCCCCAACCACCGTGCCGCCCAGGCTGGCCGACAACAGCGAGAGCGTCACGGGAAAACGTGTACCCACGAAGAATGTCGCCGGCTTGCCGTTTTCTGACCGCAGCAAAATCTCCCTGCCGCTCCGCACCAGCGACAAAGCCTCCGAAAAGTTCGCCGTCGCGCTTGGCAGCCCCAACAAATAAGTGCTCCTGCCTCCCCCCACCGGCACTACCGAGGTCGCGCTTGCCGAGGTTCCTCTCGCCGCGAAGATTTGCTGCAGTATCGTCAGCAGGTTCGCCAGCGTGGTCGCCTTTTCCAGTTGTTGCACTTCGCTGGTACTCAACGCAATCGCTTGCGTTTGCGAAGGCGGCAGGATTCCCAGTTTCCTCGCGGCGTTCGTGTCCACCTCAAGCAATTGGATATCCAGCATCAATTCCCCGCGGCCCCGCACCATCTGCCGGATCAACTCTCCCGCCAGCATCACCTTGTCTGCCGTATCGCGTACTGTGATGCTGCGCGTCTTGGTGTCCAGTTGCACGTGCGTTGATCCCGTGATCTCGCGCAGCGCGCGCAGCGTTTCGGTCATGTCCTCGGGAGCGAATGCGTCCGGCAGCGGAAATGTCTCCTGCGCCTGGATCGCATAATTCCTTCGCTTCTCCGCCGTGTCCGGAGCGACGAAAATCAGCGATGCATTCACCGGCCGCCAGAAGGTTCCTGTCTCCGTTTCCAGCAATTCCATTGCGGTGAAGAAATCAACCCCGTTCACTCTCAACCGCACGTCTCGCGAAAGCACATCCGGATCGAACGCCACGGCAATCCCGAATGCTCGCGCCACCGCCTGGTACACCCCGTTTGTGTTTCCTCTGACGTTAAAATCCTGTCGGCCGGCCTTTGGCTTTACTCGCGGCAGCCCCGCGAGCGTGTTTTCGCGTTTGCCCTCATCCGGAGCCTCCTCGTCTTCCTTCATCGCCTGCATTTCGCGCAGGCGCTCCGCAATCGTTTGGTTGCCCGGATCGATTTTCAGCGCCTGGCGCAAGTCGTTGATGGCTCCCGCCAGGTTTCCCTCGACGGCCTTGCTTTCCGCGGCATCGGCGTGCACCTGTACCAGGTGTGCCCGCACAGCCGCGCCGCGCTGCGCCAAAGTCAGGTCGCCCGGAGCAAGCTTGGCCGCTTTGTCATAAGCCGCCAGAGCCGCCTCTAGATTCCCCTGCTTCTCGGCCTGCTCGCCGCGTTCAACGGCTTGCGCTGCCGCTTTTTTTCCATCGTGCTGGCCTGCAGCTTGCGCAAGCACTGCGCCTGCCGCCACCGTCGCGGCTAATGCCGCGGCCAGACCCTTTCGCGCCGCTGTTCCCATCTTCATATATGGTGCTCGTATTCTACTCCGCGCATATAGGACCAAGTCAGTCCGATTGACCTTTCCGCCTGCAAGCGGTACACTTAGTCTTGTAGTTGCAACTCACTAACAACTAGGAATTCCGTGCTTTCTGCCTTCGTCATCGCTCTCCGGGAGGGCGTCGAGGCTGCCCTCGTCGTCGGCATCATTCTCGTTTACCTGGCCCGCACCGCGCGAGCCCACTTGGCCCGCTTCGTCTGGTCGGGCGTCGCTTTAGCCGCCGCCCTCAGCTTGGTCGTGGCCATCCTCCTCGAGCGCTGGCAAATCAATCAGGACGGCTTCGAAGGCCTCCTCCTTCTGCTCGCCGCCGTCTTCGTCGTTTCGATGATCATCTGGATGAATCGCGTTGCGCGCCATCTCCGCAAGGACATCGAGCAGAAAATTGAAAACTACGCTGCCCGCGCCGGCGCAGCGGCAGGTTGGGGCATCTTCCTCTTTGTTTTTCTCATGGTCGTCCGCGAAGGCGCCGAACTCGC
>Ga0209073_10000179_pt1 | contig 10279 bp, 1 predicted proteins | sample GAAS100_FD_187520 | JGI IMG/M metagenome (GOLD analysis project Ga0209073, IMG submission 187520) | Agricultural soil microbial communities from Georgia to study Nitrogen management - GA AS100 (SPAdes) (version 2) | ecosystem: Environmental > Terrestrial > Soil > Agricultural land | place: USA...
AGTTCTTGTTAAAGCTAGAAGACTTTAGTTAGAAGATTAGATTAAGAAAGAATTAATTAGATTCCTCTATTAGATTAGAACTATCTAACTATATGCTTATATACCTATTTAACAGTATGCATTAACTATAGAGTTAGATTAACTTATTATCTATACTTAGAACTTAATCTTTTAGGTAGCTTAGTTAATTAGCTTAGTAGATTAAAGTGCGCATTTACTGCAACACACCCCCTAGCCTTAGCTAATTGTTGTTAGGCAAGGCTGTTGTTAATCTAAGATGTTAGTGTTTGTGTTCTGTTCTTATCTTATTAATCTAGCTAATAGATTAATCTACTCTGCATAGTTGCTCTACGCGCTAATAGCGTGCTTGCTTATTATTATTAGTTCTATTACTAGTTTTGTTTTAGTCTACTACAGGATTAAAATATAAGCCTTAGTCTTAACCCTTACTTAAGCCTATATTGCACTAACTTACTCTACGCATGTCTAGCAATAATCTCCCTTTTAGACTAATTAATATTAATAAGTTGCTTAATAAGCTTAGCTCTTATAATATTACAGTATAGTAATCTTTTAATCCTTTAGTAGATCTGTACTAACTAACTTTTTAGAATGTCTTTTGCTGCGCTGCTTATAAAATGCTAACTGCTAGTAGGTGCTCTATATAAGCAATTATTCCTGCATAAGCTAACCTTGCGCTTAGCTTATTCTAGGAAGTTAGTTAATTATAAGCCTTTTAATTCTAATAAGGATATCTCTTATTAGAATCCTAATTAAGATAATAAGCTTACTTCTAATAATTCTAAGATTAAGAAGGAGAAGAAGGGTAGTAGCTAGCTTAAAGGTTACGCTTGTACTAGTAAGAAAAAGGGCTTAAAAACCTAGGGCAAGCCCTCTCCTATAATTATGCCTAGCAAGCAGTATAACTACTCTTACCTTAATTGCGCTAAAAAGTAAACTAAGGCTAAGGTTTAAGCTCTAATTAAGTACTTTAATTATGCTGCAGTTACTAGTATAAAGAGTAAATTATACTATTACTTATCTTACTTAACCTATATATATATTAAGCCTAATAATCTTTATTATTATAAGGCTGTTAAGAAGATATGCAAGTTGTTTGCTAGAGACAACATAAGTTCTGTAGTATATCTATTTAATCTCTTTTTCTAACTTTGTTATTTATAGGACTTAGCTTTTACGCTCTTCTAGGCTAAGTTTGCAATAATTATTTATAAGCTTAAAATTAAGAATACTGCTTCTAATTCTAATCCTGCTAAGTCCCCTGCTAAGAATCCTGTTATTGTTATAAGCTCTAGTAAGGAGGATTCTAATCTATCTCTAACCCTAGTTATAAAGAAAGCTTGCAATAATTATTCTGCTCCTAAGTCTAGCTTACCTACTATTATTATCTGCAGGAATTGTTCTTTACACAGGTCTAGCTTATTCCTAGATACTAGTAGTGTTTTAGTTAAAACTAAGGATATTCCTAATTAGGCTTAGTTTAGTCTTAGAACTCCCTTAACTTGTTTATTTAAGTCTAGCTTTAGATTATCTTTAAGGACTTCTGTAATTACTCCCTTCTACTCTTTAGGTTAGCCTAGTTGCTTATTCTTCTTATTAACTCTAGGTTTTAATTAGTTATTTATATATGCTTAGAGTAATCCCTTTTAAAGCTTAAGCTGCTTTACACTTTAGTCTAAGACTTAGATCTATACTTGCTTAGCTAAATTATTAAAGGAGCAGGAGAAGCTTAAGGTAGAGCTTAATTAGCGCCTTTACTATAACTCTAGTAGTCCTTTAGGCAGCTTAGGCTTATATACTATCTAAGTAAGTCTTATTTTAATCTAGCCTTTTTAGTTTTAATTTTTAAATTACTTATAATCTTTATCTAGGCTCTTTAAAGTTATAGTTTTTTAACCCTTATAGTCCTAATCCTTTAGTTAAGCTTATCTTAAGCCTCTAATATAATCTAATTTAGTAAATCCCTCTAAGTAGGCTGCAGCTCTAGCTTAATTAATAAATTTGCTTAATCCTAATATTATTTTCTTAATCTCTATACTTATATTATAAATATTAATTAAAGCCTTAAAGTTTTTAAACTACTATTAGGTAAGGTTCTTTATTAATCTATGTGCAGGTATACCTTAAGTTTCTAGATAGCTTAATTAGAGCTTTTCTTTAGAGTATTCTTACCTAAGCTATATATTTTATATATCTATATACTAAAGTCTAGTATTAATCTGCTTATTCTTACTAATTACTAGGTAGATAGTTTATTAATTATTATACTATATATTCTAGATCTCTTTAATATCTAATTTAAGCTTATTAAAGAAGCGTTTAACTATAACAGCTTTCTTAGTAATATACTCTAAGGCAAGAAGCTTAGCTTTAGTTATTAATATAGTTACTATACTTTACTAAGCAGATTTCTAGATTATTACACCTCTAAATAGGATTAGTATATATCTATAGGTTAACTTTCTTATTTCTAAATTATCTATAAATAATATATTACTACAAATTATTAGATCTAGTCTATTATATCCCCTATATTTAATCTCTTTAAATCTTATTTAATAGAGATATATAATTACTTAATTAATTACCCTAAAGTATTAGGGTTCTAGATTAGTTAAGAAATAGGATAGCTTTAAGACTATAAAAGCTATATCTAGTCTTAGTATAATAGCTACATATAGAGCTAATCTAACCTTTTATTAGTATAGTTTAATCTCCTTCTTTAATGCTTCTCCTAGGTTTTTAACTAGTTCTTCTAATAAGAGTAGAGTTATAGAGAAAGATCTATCTAGCAGATTAAACTTCTTTGCAACCTTATTAATATAGGTATTATAGACTAAGGTAATTAATCCTTAATTAAGATCTTAGATTACTCTTACTCTAAGAAACTACTTAACTAGGCCTTGTTCTTTAATCTTGTATTTTAACGTAATTTTTTCCTATATTTCTATTACCTTACCTCTGTATTATTCTTTAAATATAAGCAGAATATTATCTATATAGAATAGTATAAAGATTTAATAATCCTAGTTAAAGAACAGGCATAGTTCTTCCTTGCTAGTAATTAGACCTAGAGATTAAAGTAATCCTAAGAACTCCCTATACTATAGCAATAGAGATTCCTTAAAACTATATAGTGCTTAGTTTAATCTTATATATAGGCTAGCCTTCTTAAATCTGTTAGGTAAATTATATATTATAGAATTAGTTAATATAATCTCTATATTTAGGAACACGCTAACTATATTATACTATAGGATTACTAATCTAAATTCTGCTACTATTACTATAGCTATTTAAAATAATCTAGTAGTAAGTATTACTACATAAGTTAAATCTAATAAGCTAGATTCCTACAGGTCTCCTCTTATAATAATTCTAGCTTTATATTAATTAAATATTCTGTTTTAATTAAATTTATATATCTATACCTACTTTAATAGCAGTAGACGCTCCTCTATATTGCTTAGATTAATCTTAGTCTATGTACCCTTTTCTTTTAGAGTGTTTATCTCCTTCTCTAATATAATTAGAAGGAGGGATTTTAATAGATATTAGAGGAGTTGTTTCTAGGTTATTAGTAGAGGTAGCAGATTATTCTAATAGACTTTTTACCTTACTTTCTCTTTTTTAAAATAATTTCTATATACAGCAGCTATTATAATAGCATTTATAGTTCTGTAGCTAGATTAATTATCTTAGGTTTATTCTGTTTCTAGAAGTAAAGTATTATAGAAGTTAATCTAGAAGTTAGGTTTCTTTATAAACCTAGTAATTACTATATTAACACTTCTTTATATACTACCTTTTATATAATTATTATAGTTATATCTTCTTCTAAGAGGCTTATATACTAATATTAGTCTGTTAATCTCTAGAGCAGCCCTATAAAGACGCTAGCTTAATCTCTGTAGTTAGTTATTTCTTACTTTATCTAATCTTACAGAAGCAGCAGATTAATTAGGTTAAGAGGTAAGTCTGCTTAGGCATTCCTGCCTTAAGCTAGGTAACCTAATCTAGTTACTAGAATAAGAAGAGCTAGCTCTTATAGGTAGGTATACTCTCTATTAACTTTCTATTCCTATATAATTATTATAATTGCTCTCCCCTTCTACTTACCTGCTGTAATTAACTAGCACTAGAGTTGCGTCTAGGGTAGCAAGGCTAGTTTAATCTAATTAATCTGCACAGATTTCTAGATAAGAGCTAGCCTTGCTCCTATCTTATGCAGGATTAGCTAGCTTGCTTTCTTATCCTATTAGCAGGCTAGCTTCTAAGATATCTAGCAGAGCAGCGTTACCCCTAATATTATTATTATAGATTAATTAACCCTTCTATCCTTGCCTAATTTACTTCTTAAGGTTAGGTATCTTAATATCCTAGCCTAGATTAACTAGCTTATTATTATAGAGTATTTTAACTAACAAAGTAGCTTATACTTTAGGTATTTCTTCTTCTATATCTATTTAATAGAATAATTTCTTATTAAATATAATATTCTATATAGTAATTACTTAATTAAGTATTAGTATCTATATAAAGTAAATATTTAATCTTTTATATCTAATAAGGTACCTAATATAAGTATAAGAATTAACTGTATATCCTTATTTATCTTGCCCTACTATCTAATCTCTTTTTAGTAGATAAGCTTAGCAGCTATAGGTATAAATTCTGCTCTAATTAGGGCGCAGATTAATAAGAAAGTGTTTAATCTTTATAAGTTTCTACTATTTAAACTAGTTTGTTCCCTTAAAATACTCCTCTAGTACTTTATTTAGAGATTAGTATCTAAGCAAGGGCAGAGAACTTATTCTATATAGGTAAGCAGCTGCGCTAATTATTATAGGCTAGAGTTTTGCTAGAAGATTAGCGCTTATGCGCATCTTAATTAATTTAGTAATTAATTTCTATCCTACTTACTCTACTTCTCTATTTAGCTTATAAGTATAAGGAGGTAGGGTTATAATCTTAATACCCTTCTCTTCTGCCTATTCTTTATAGAGTAATTAACCCCTCTAGGGCTAAGTAGCTGTATTATTATTCTAATAGATCTTAATAATAGATACTTAAAACTTCCTTTAAACCTATTACTTAAACTTTATAATTACCCTTATAATCTTAATTAAGGATTTAGATTAAAGGCTTTCTTAGAATAGCTTTCTAGAGTAGTCCTCCTTAATAATTATTGCCTATTCTTTATAGATCTTTTCTATTAGTATGTTAAAAAGATCCTATGTAATTCTATAGAAAGGCCTAGATAATCTGTATTATAGTTTCCTTAAGATTACCTATACTATATATATTATTATATAGTGTTTATATTCTATTTAGGCTGTTCTATCTATTTAAATGTTTTAGACTGCTTTTACTAATACTTGCAGTACTTGTTTTCTTAGGTAACCTAATCTTTAATACTATAATAGCTTACTATTAGATTATTCTTTAGAGCTATATAAATTTAAGATTACCTAAATAAAAAAAGGTAGATAAGGATTAATCTTCTTATATTTAATAAAGAGTAGGTTGTAAGTAGTATAAAGCTTAAGTAAGATAGTATTCTAAGTAATTATTTCTCTATAATAAAGAGTATTATCTAAACTAAGGTGCTAAATTCTAGCCTTTTTTAGAGCAGCTTAAGACAAAATATTAGTATAGAAGCTATTAATTACTTTAATATTTTTTACTAGAAGATTCTCTATTCTTAGTTCTTACTTGCTATTTAAGATTACTTTAAATAATCTGTTGCCTAATCTAGATATAGAAAGGGATTAAGTTCCTAAATTAATAGTGTCCCTTAGTCTAGCTAGGCAGAATAATCCTAGAACTAGTATAGCTTAGTTATTAACTACGTATACTGCTTCTTCTCTATCTAGGATAGTGCTCTTTAAAAGAGAGTAAGTTAAGTATGCAGTACTATATACTCTAGGCAGTTCTAGGCTAAGAGTAAATAGATTAATTACTATATTTATAACTACTAGTCTAGGATACTCTAATTCTCCTTTATCCTTAGTTAGTTTATATAACTATCTATTGTTCTTAACTTAATCTTAAAGCTTGCTCTATTTAGGCTTATTATAGCGTTTTGTAATCTTATTCTTATCTTAATCTAATAATAAGAACCTTAGCAATCTTTTTAGGGCTTCTTTAGTAATAGCAGTCTAAAGTCTTTAGTATATAATTAGATCCTAATAGTAGTGTTCTTTAATCCTATACAGGCAGTTTTTCTTATTTTAGTTACTGTTCTAACCTTAGGGTTTCTTATTATCTAATAATCTACTAAAAGTAGCAAAGACTTCTAATTACTTTCTACTTAATCTGTTTACTACTCTTTCTTAAAGCTCTATAATAAATACTTAAGCTAAATTATTTATTAATATTACTAATTAACTTAAGGCAGTATCTATATTAATATACTATCTTATTAATTAGGCCTATTCTAGCGTAAGCTTTAGAGTAAGTGCGTTTAAAAAATTAGTTAATACAAGCTAACCTTTAATTTTAGTAATCTAAAAAGCTTAAGCCTTTCTATAGATTAACTGCTATTTATTAAACTACTTCTTAGAATTTATTCTTCTACTCCTAGCTTTATCTAGGTAAGATTAATACTATTATCTAACTAGATTAATAGTATTAGAGTTAGTTAGTGCTAGATTATTTTTTAAGACTCTTACTAGAGCCTGTAGAGTAGACTGCCTTATATTAAGCAGTTTTATTAATGCTAAGGCTATTAATTCTAGCAACATAGTTCTGTTAATCTAATTCTAGATATTACTTAATTTAGCTAAAGTTTAGGTCTATTTTACTATAGCTACCTTATATTTTTATATATTCTTAGAGTATTCTTTAACTACTTGTTTATATTAGTTTTTATTAATTATTGTTTAGGATTAAGTAATATCCTTACTAATCTTATCTAGGTCCTTATCCTGCTTAGTTGCAGCTAATCTAGATAGGTTCTTAGGTAGCTTAGGATAATTAGGCTCTTATTTATTAATTAGAAGGACTGTTTTTACATTAGGATTAATCTAATCCTATACTACTTTGTCTTAAGAGTACAGCTTAAGTTAGGCAAACTAGTATAGCTAATCTAATTAATTTTTAAGAAGGATTTAGGTTGCTAGAAGGATTGCGTTATTCTCTATAGTTAGGTAGGAAGTATTTAAAGATTTTAATTAACTAACACAAAGTCCTTAGCTATAAGAATAACGTAGTAGAATTAACTAAGATGTTTAAACGCTAGGCTTATAACTGTTAAAGCTAGAAGACTTTAGTTAGAAGATTAGATTAAGAAAGAATTAATTAGATTCTTCTGTTAGATTAGAACTATCTAACTATATGCTTATATACCTATTTAACAGTATATATTAACTACAGGGTTAGATTAACTTATTATCTATACTTAGGACTTAATCTTTTAGGTAGCTTAGTTAATTAGCTTAGTAGATTAAAGTGCGCATTTGCTGCAATAGTTCTTCTTTAACTCTAGCCTTAAGGCCTTGTTAGAATATAGTAAGTAGAGCAGTATTATCCTAGTTAGTATTAGCTGCAAGTTGCTAGAAATTAGCAGCATAGTCTGCAGCTAATCTGCTTTATTAGATATGCTAAATCTTGCAGTATATAATACTTAGCTTATTAATAACTCTAAAGATAGTCTTAATCTTATCTTTAAAGTTATTAGGGTTACACATCTATTTATTAACTTTATTAGGGGCTTCTCTATTAGTATACTGCTAGAGAAATAGCTTAATCTACTTTAGGGCCTAGTTATGCATATAACTAGCTATAAGTATTACTCTCTAGACTTTAGAAATATTCTAACTCTAGAAGGTAAAGAATAAGTCCTACTAAAGGAGCTATTTATCTAGCTTATTGCAGTCTCTATAGTAGAGGTCTAGCTTAGCTATAGTAATGCTGCTAGTGCCTAGTGCTACTTTATATATAGGTAGAGCCTTATTAGAGCTGCTTAGAGTAGCTTAGTTTCCTAAGGTAGTAGATATCTTAGAGGTGTTTAAAATATTAAGGTTATACTTTAAGTAAAGCTTATAAGCACTATTTAATTAGTTCTTAGAGATAAATATAGTAATAGGAGTTTAGTAAGAAGAGTTATTACACTAAGGAGTATAGATATAATCTGTCTAGCTTAAGAGTAATAGGTAATAATAAGTAGTATAGAGTAAACTATCTAGCTTAAAGGTTAGGTTAAGATCTAATAACTTAGATTATTACTTAGGTTAAATATAAACTATAAGAGTTGTGTTTCTACTTGCTATATACTACTATATAGGAGATACTTATTAATAAGTAACTAGAGTTAGTCTAATAAAATAAGAGTGTTGTTTATAGATAAGCAGTATTAGATTATACTTATAGATAAGCAGAGGTTATATATATTATGCTTATTAATAAGTAGTTACGTAATATTCTATAGTTAGTACTGTCTCTACTTACTACCTTTCTTTAGCTAGGGGTAAGAGGTCTAGTTAGTAGCTACTTATTACTATACTATCCTTCTGTATAGGATTGTAATATATAGATATAATCTATTTATCTTAAGAGTAATAGGTAATAATAAGTAGTATAGAATAGACTATCTAGCTTAAAAGTTAGGTTAAGATCTAATAACTAAGATTATTACTTAGGTTAAATATAAACTATAAAGGTTATATTCCTACTTACTATATACTACTATATAGGAGATGCTTATTAATAAGCAACTAGAGTTAGTCTAATAAAATAAGGGTGTTGTTTATAGATAAGTAGTATTAGACTATACTTATTAATAAGTAGAGGTTATATATATTATACTTATTAATAAGCAGTTATATAATATCCTTTAGTTAGTACTATCTCTACTTACTGCCTTTCTTTAGCTAGAGGTAAGAGGTCTAGTTAGTAGCTACTTATTACTGCACTATCCTTCTGCATAGGATTATAATACTATTCTTCTTTCCTATCTAGTTTATTCTTAAACTATATAATTAGGAATTAGAATTATATATAATCTATAATCCCCTTATCTAGTAACTTATAAGTTAAGATATTCTTTTATATCTATAATCTTTATCTTATATCTAAAATTTATTAAGCTAATACTTCTACTAAGGTTCTCTATAATTATTATTTCTTTAAAGGCTATAAGTACTTTATTATACCTAGTAGTTTAAGTTATCTAAAGTATACTAAGTGCACTAAGGCTAGAAAGCTATATATAAATATATTATAGTCTTTGCTAAATAAGACTTATAAGAAGTATAAAAAGAAAGTTAAAGAAGATATAATACTATTAGTAACTATAATTATATAGCTACTTTAAAATAAAAAGATTCTAAAACAGGTAAATAAATATGTGCAGTAAAAGGTATTATATCTAGTAAATAAAATAGTAGAATTAGGAAAACTAGATTCTACTAAGGAGCTTAATTGTCCTATAGCTTCTATTAGTATTAGTGCTTTACTAACTACCTAAGGAGCTTTAGGCTTAATTAAAGAGATAGTAGTAAACTATAGTACTTACGCACTAATTAGCAGTAGTTTATAAGGTTTATTATTAGTTCCTATATATTCTCTAATATAGAATATCCTAACTATTTAACTAGGTATTCTTTATCTAGTCCTATTCCTTAATATATTATTATTATTTTAACTTTCTATTTATTATTACTATCTGCTTAGTAATAGAAGTCTTTCTAGATTAGTATTCTTAGGTCTGCAGGTTCTAATAGTAATATATAGAATACTAGGTAGATCTTTATATCTTTAGGTAGCTCTAGTCTATAGTTTACTAGGCTAATTTGTTTAGAAATAAAAAATAGTCTAACTTTAACTTTATCTAGTTTTTTTATTAGCCTTTTTATATGTAGGTTTTTTATAAGGAGATAGACTTTATCCTTCTCTCTAAGCTAAGGTGCTATTTTTCTTTTCTAGTTTGTATAGGAAATTGCTTATAACTAAGCTTTAGTAATATTATTAAGCAATTTCTAGTATACTTTCTTTAGTCTTTATACTAAGGATATTACTAATTCTATTTAGATATTATTATTAAGACTTTATATAAAGAGATTTAGATGCTATTTATAGCTTGCAAACAATAGTAAATAACCTATTACTTCTAATTTCTTATTATTATATATAATTTATACTATAGGCAAGAGTAAAACCTAATTATCCTGCTATTAATTGCAGTAAATCTAAAGGTATATTTCTATTATCTAGTTTACTTATTCTATTTATCTATCTGTCTAAGAGTAGTAAGCTG
>Ga0209073_10000180_pt1 | contig 10249 bp, 12 predicted proteins | sample GAAS100_FD_187520 | JGI IMG/M metagenome (GOLD analysis project Ga0209073, IMG submission 187520) | Agricultural soil microbial communities from Georgia to study Nitrogen management - GA AS100 (SPAdes) (version 2) | ecosystem: Environmental > Terrestrial > Soil > Agricultural land | place: USA...
CGCCCCATGTCCAGCTTCTCCAACCTGGAAAGCTGCGACCGCATCATCTACGGCGTCCTCTCGCACCTCAACAGCTCCTGGGAACGTAAACCTTTGCCCGAATTTACACACAACCCTTGACGGTATCCTTCGGGTACTAGTATTTACAAAGGAACTAAACTCTGTTATCATTCCCCATGAGCTTGCATCCCCAGTCCGTTCCTGACCGCGACGGGTATCGCCAACTAGCCTCCTCTGTTCTGCTGCGAATCTCCTTTAGAATCAACACTTGCAGATCTGTATCAAAACAAAGGACTTCAAGTCCTTTATTCTCCGCACTTACGCAAAACCCCGAGGGGGGCGGCGCCCCGGAAACCCGCACAAACGATTCCTCTGCTCTTCGGTTCCGGGCGTCGCCGTTTGCCCGGCAGGCCCGCCGCTGTGTCGCGCCCCGGCAAAGCCGCTACGGCTCGCGCTCCCAGGGGGTGCCAAAAAAAGAAAATTCGTTGCAAAAGGGGTTAATTTCCGAGACCATGCAACTGACCGCTGAATGGGGTCCGCCCGCGGTAGATCGGCTCTTTCGTCTGCCCGTGTATGACAGTGTCTGTTCAGCGCGCTCCGCGACTCGCAGTTGGGTTCCGGGCAGAAGGAGTTCGTAGGTGAAGAAGCTTTACGTGGGCAATCTTCCGTTTTCCGCGACGGAGGATTCGCTGCAGGAGTACTTCGGGCAGGCGGGCGTCAATCCTTCGGCAATCAACCTCATCCGCGACCGCTTCACGGGGCAATCCCGTGGATTCGCGTTCGTTGAAATCTCGAACGACGAGGAAGCGGATCGGGCGATCAATTCCCTCAACGGCCAGAACTTCGGCGGCCGGAACCTGGTGGTGAACGAAGCACGGCCGCAGACCGAACGCGGCGGTGGTGGCGGCCGCGGATTCGGCGGTGGCGGCGGACGCGGCGGTCACGGTGGCGGGCGCGGCGGTGGCCGCGGCGGCGACCGGGGAGACCGCGGAGATCGTGGCGACCGCGGAAACCGCTGGTAGCGATTTCCTTCAAAAAAATGCGGCACGAGCTTGCGCCCGCGCCGCTGCAAACGGCCCTTCCGGATTTCTACGCTGGAGTTGCGTGTCTTTTCTTGACCGCTTCCACTCTTCCTTGCGTGAATGCGTAACGCTCGACGCGCATCGCGCGCAAGCCCGCGTCCACCAGCGCTTGCCGGTCGTAGCTTGCCTCCGCCCGATCCAGTTGTTCCGTCGTGGCGAATAGCGCCGGCGATTTCGGCAGAAATACCGGACAGCAGTCGTGGAATTTCTCTTCGGAGATTTCGTACGTGCCGATGCGCGCGGCGAGATTCTGGATTTCCAGCTTGTCGTCGCCCACAAGCGGGCGGTAAAGCGGAAGCCGCGCGATCGCTCCCACTGACTGCAGATTCTGCAGCGTCTGCGAAGCGACTTGGCCGAGGCTGTCTCCCGTGACGATTCCTTTCGCTCTTTCGCGGAGCGCGATGCGCTCCGCGATGCGCAGCATCAGCCGGCGATAAAGAAGGATGCGGTAGCGCTCTTCGGCCGCGCGCACGATTTCCCGCTGCAGCGCTTCGAACGGTACGAGGTAGAGCTTCGCCGAGCCTTGCCACGGCGCCAGCTTCTCCACCAGCCGCCGCGCCGCATGCACCGAAGATTCTCCCGCCGCTCCGCCTCCGCCCCAGAAATGCATGAAGCTCACATGCGCCCCACGCTTCATCATCTTGTACGCGGCGACCGCGGAATCGAAGCCGCCGCTGAGCAGGCAGGTCAAACGCCCGGCCGTTCCCGCGGGCAAACCGCCCGCTCCGTTGATGCGGTTCGCGTAAACCAGAATCGGGCCGCGAGTAATCTCGATGCGGCAGGTGAGGTCGGGATGCTTGAGATCGACGCGCGGGTTGCGGCCCGCTTCGGCCAGTCGATCGTAGATTGCGCCGCCAACTTCGCGTTCGATCGCGAGCGCGTTGTGCGGAAAACGTTTGTCGCTGCGCTTGACGCGAACCGCGAATGTGGAGAACGTGCGATCGCGGATTTCCTCCCACGCGGTTTCGATGATGGGCGCGAATGGATCGCCGGACGCGACGGTTTTGCGCTCGACGACGCGGGCAACGCCGTAATGGGAAATTCCGAAGACGCAAGAAAGCCGGGAGAGAGCGGCATTCGCGGAAGCCGCATCAGCGAGCTCGATGATATAGCGGTCGCCCGGCTGCGTGATGCGCGCGGGGCCGATTCCTTCGAGCGCCTGCTTCATGGCGCCGCGCAACTGGTGCAGGAAAAAGCGGCGGTTGCCCTGCTTGAGCCAGAGCTCGTGATAGTGCACGAGAATGTATACAGGCTGTGACATTTTCCAGTGGCCCAAGGGCTTTGCTGTGAGTAGTATATCGCCACCTGTTTCGGAACACGCGGCTGCTTCGCCGAGGACACCGTCCCGTTATCCCGCCCGCGAAACTCCCCGCCCCGTTACGTGTTTGAAACACTGTACGAGGAATTCTCTTCGCCCGAGAGAATGTATCGTATCGTCAGCGCTTAATAAGGTGAACGCCGGATTGCGGCGCTCACGGGACAAGTGGTTTGCTGTGGCTCGGAAGAATGGTGAACCTTTTCGGTTTGCCGAGCATCCAACGCCTCAGACTGGAGAAGGAGAACGCGAAAGGGTAGTTCGATAGAGCGGAAGAAATGACCACCTGGCACAAACGCGATTGGGAGCAGTTCTACGAACTGGCGCGGCGCCCGTGGAGACGGCACCGTCCGCCCCGTCCGGTTTATCCCACGGGGATTAACCGCGTGCTGCCCGCGCAGGGATTCAGCCTTTCCGAACTGGATGACGCGGGAGTGGATCTCGATCAGGCCGAGCGGTTGGGTTTGCCCGTGGATGCGGGACGCATCGGCGCGTACGGCCCGAACGTCACCGTGCTGCGGGATTTTGTGCGCTCCTCGCGCTGGCCGCTGTAGGCGGTAAAACTCCCGACAATTCCAGCAGTTGAGCATTTGCCTGGTTCCGAATGCTCGGTTTGTGACCCCGTCAAAATCCGCGTAAAATAGGGGAAGTTTCCGGCGCCACGAATGTCTACTCCATTTCCTATTCTTTCGAATGCCACGCCTCCGGCTCCGGCTGTCGGAAGTCATCCGAGGCCGGAATGGCTAAGGGTGCGGTTTCCGGGCGGCGAGCGTTACCAGGATCTGAAGCGCACCATGCGGACGCTGGAGCTGCATACGGTGTGCGAATCGGCGCGCTGCCCGAACATGGGCGAGTGCTGGGAACACGGCACGGCGACCTTTATGATTCTGGGCGACATCTGCACCCGCGCTTGCGGATTTTGCGCGGTGCCCTCCGGCAAACCGGCCGGCCCTCCCGACGAAGAAGAACCCCTGCGCGTAGCCGAAGCCGTCGCGCGAATGGGACTTCGCTACGCCGTCGTGACATCCGTGAACCGCGACGATCAGCCCGACGGCGGAGCGGGAATTTTCGCCAGGACGATTGAAGAGATCCGCAGGAGAGTGCCAGGCTGCAAAGTGGAAGTGCTGATCCCTGATTTTCGCGGGAATTGGGAAGCGCTGGGAATGGTGCTCGCGGTGCGCCCGGATGTGCTGAATCACAACACCGAGACTGTGCCGCGCTTGTACCGCCAGGTGCGCAAAGGCGCGGTTTACGAGCGGTCACTGGAGCTTCTGCGCCGAGCGAAACAAACGCATCCGGATGTTCCGGCAAAAACAGGATTGATGCTGGGACTTGGAGAAGAGAAGCAGGAAGTTCTGGATACGATGGAGGAGCTGGCGGCGCAAGGCACGGATATTCTTACTCTGGGCCAATACCTGCAGCCGACGCGCGAGCATCTGCCGATCGCGCGCTACGTGCATCCGGACGAGTTCGCGGAATACAAAGTGCTTGGCGAGCGCATGGGCTTCAAGCACGTGGAGTCGGGCCCGCTGGTGCGTTCTTCCTACCACGCATTCGATCAGGCGGAATCCGCGCAGAGCTGATGCAGCGGCGTTCGAATCGCAACCTCACCGCGCACCATTTCAATCAGGCAAGGCAAAAGCGACGTACACCCCTCCGCCACCGGGAGTACTTGGATCGCGCTGCCCACCGGCAGCTATCACAACGTATTGCCGCCCGCCAACTTCATAGGTAACGGGCGTGGCATTCGCGGAAAAGGGCAGCAGAGTTTCCCACAGTAATTTTCCGGTAGCCTTGTCGTAGGCGCGGAACTTTTTGTCGAGCACGGTGGCCCCAATGAAGAGCACTCCTCCCGCCGTAACGACGGGACCGCCGTAATTTTCCGATCCGGTATCGGGAAGACCCTGAGCAACGAGTTCAGGGTATTGTCCAAAAGGCTTTTTCCAGAGGTATTCGCCGGTATCGAGATTGATGGCGTTCAATGTTCCCCATGGCGGAGCGTTGGCGGGATAGCCTTCGAGGTCGAGAAACTTGTCGTATCCGGTGGTGTCGTATTGGGCTTGGCGGGTGTCCGGTTTTTCATGGCCTGCGCCTTTTGGTTCACCGTGGAGGAGATAGCGGATCAGCGCGCGAGCCTGGCCGCCGGCCGGATCGAGATTCGGGAAAGGGGGCATGCGTCCCTTGCCCGACTGCAGAAGTTTGCCGATCTGTCCGGCGTCCATTCGCTTGGCAATGTCGACCAGTGAGGGAATCTCCGGCGGCGATCCCGCGCGATTCTCACGATGGCAAGCGCTGCATTGACTGAGATAGACGGAACGGCCGGGAGAGGCGGCCGCGCGTTTGACCAGCGATTCGGTCAGCCCCACGTCGTTGCCGTTGATGTAGATGATGTGCGTTTCGGGGTCGAAGGCAGAACCGCCCCACTCGCCGCCGCCGTCGTAGCCGGGGAACATCAAAGTATCCGCGCCTACGCTGTTGGGCGTGAACTGCCCCTCGTAGTGAAATTTGCGGAAGCGCTGGAGCGCCCATTGATGGGCCTCGGGAGTGCGGTTGGTGAGATCGTCTTCCGTGATGTTCTGCCTCGCGAAGGGTAGAGGCTTTAGAGGAAAGGGCTGTTGCGCGGCTGCGACTTCCCCCGGGACGGTGCTGGCCGGAACAGCACGATATTCAATGGGAAAAAGCGGCTCGCCGGTGATTCTGTTAAACAGAAACAGAAAGCCTTGCTTCGAGGTCTGAGCGACGGCGGGAATTTCTTTTCCATCGCGCGTCACGGTAACCAATGTCGGCGGGGAAGGAAGGTCGCGATCCCAGAGATCATGGCGCACGGCCTGGAAATGCCAGATTCTTTTTCCGGTTTCCGCGTTCAGCGCAATCAGGGAATTTGCGAAGAGATCGTCGCCAATGCGATCGGCGCCATACCAGTCCGTGGCCGCGGAACCTGTGGGGACATAGACGATGCCGCGTTCGGCATCGAGGGCCATGCCGACCCAGTTGTTGGCGGAACCGCTGTATTTCCAGGCGTCTTTCGGCCAAGTCTCGTAGCCAAACTCCCCGGGATGAGGAATGGTGTGAAAGGTCCAGCGGAGCTTTCCGGTGCGCACTTCATAGGCGCGTATATCGCCGGGGGGAGCAGGGAGTGCTTCGGGAGTTGCGTCGCCAAGAATCAGAAGATCTTTGTAGACGACTCCGGGGCTGGTAATGGAGACGGATTGCAGTTTGGCGTCGCCGCGCAGATTCTCGCGCAGGTCGATGCGGCCGCGATCACCAAACGAGCGAATTATCTTTCCGGAGGCGGGATCGAGAGCATACACGTAGCTTGAGACTCCGGCGAAAATGCGCTTTTCCTCTCCATCATGCCAATAGGCAAGCCCTCGCTCGGCGCGCGAGGTAACTTTTTCCGACGGGAAGTCCTTTTGGGAGTCGAAAGTCCAGCGCAGAACGCCGGTGGCCGGGTCGAGGGCGATTACTTCCTGCTTTGGGGTGTACGCGTACAACACGCCGTCAATCACGAGCGGAGTCGTTTCGAGGCCGCCCTTTTCCCTGGTGTCGAAGCTCCACACCTGCCGCAGCTTCGAAACGTTGTTAACGTTAATTTGCGTCAGCGAGGAATAGTGCTGGTTGGCGGGGGAGCCCAGGTAAAAGGGCCAATCCGTCTCGGAGTTTGCCGGGAGCGGCCGCACAGGCGAGGTTTGTTTGCCCTGGGCGGCGCGGAATAACGGCAAGCTGAAACAGCACGCGATCAGCAACGCTGGAATAAGAGCGTTTCGCATTCGATGCCTCATCGCCTTGCGTCCCCGGGGCCGCTAGCGGTTTGCGCGCAACAGCAATCAGCAAACGCTATTCATTTTCGGGGCCGAGCGCCAGAACGAAATATTTCGCGTGAGTGGATTCCGGGTTGAAGATGCCGTGCTCGTCATGGGAACCGGCGAACAGCACGGAGCCCTCACCGGCGCGAGTTGCCTTGCCGTTGACGGTGAACTCCAGCGTGCCCTCGACGACAAAAACCATTTCTTCGTGGCGGTGGCGGTGCGGCGGATGCGGCCTGCTGTGGGGAGCCAAGTCGGACTCGTGCAGCGAAATATGGCAGCCTTCGAAGACTGTGCCGTCCAGAATGCCGCGGAAAATCAGGTTGCCAGCGGTGCGAGCCGGCAAATCATCGAACTGGTAGATTTTCGAGGGCAGCGTATTTTTGACACCCGCGGCGAATGGAGACGCAACCGCCTTGTGCAACGCGGGACCAAGTTCTTTTCCAAGCTGGTTCATGGAATCTCCCTCGATTCAGCGCTGCGGACCCAATTCGACGACGTAATATCTTGCCGGAGTTTCGCCCGGATTGCGGATTCCGTGTTCATCTCCCGAACCGATGAAGGCGACAGAGCCGCGAGATATGCGCGAGGATTTGCCGTTAATGGTGACTTCCAGGGTGCCCTCCAAGATGAGAAAAATCTCTTCTCCGTCATGGTGGTGGGGCGGATGCGGCTCGCTATTGGGGGCCAGCGCCGATTCGTGGACCGCGAGTTTGCATCCGTCCACGGTCTTGCCGTTTACGATGGGCCGGAATTCCAGCTTGCCGGAGCGGCGGACCGGCAGATCCTGAAACACGTATACCTTGGAGGGCAGGCGGTCCTGATCGTCCGCAGGGAAGCGGAGCGAGGCCAGGAGAGCCGGCAGCATTGCGGCGAATTCTCTGCGCGAGCAGTTGATTGAAGTCGTTCCGGGTTTTCTTTGAAAGTCCATAAGCACATGGGCCAGGCCGCGGCGGAGAAGGCAGGCGGCGTTTATTTGCGGGAGCGGACGAAGAGGGCGAGTCCCGCGCCGGCGACCAGGAGGAGAATCGAGACGCCGCGAGGGACAGAAACGGTCTTCTCGTCATCGACTGTGGCTTGAATGGGCCCGACGCGCGCCACTTCTTTTTTCTGGTGATAAGTGAAGTCGGGGTGCAGGAGGGTGAGGAGTCCCGCCAGGGCGAGGATGATGCCAATGATAACCATGGCTCGCTTCATGGGGGCAAAGCTATCACATTCAGCGCGTCTTGCGTGAGCGCGGGCAGCAGAGACACCCATGCGCGAAATTCGCGCACAGGTATAAGTTGAATTCGAAATTACGACCGGGCAGCGGCGGCGGCAGCTTTCTTGGCGGCTTTCGCGGCAGTGGATGCTTTGCGGCGACGCTTGGTCTTGGGAGGGGTCGCGGGGGCTTCGCCGATGAGTTCCGCAGTCATCATGCTGGTGACAAACAACTTCGGTCCGTGATCGTCAAAATCGACGGCGGTGCGCTCGGCATCGGATGCGGTGACGATGCCCAAGCCGTAGACTTCATGTTTGATGGTCTGGCCTTCCTGCATTATCTGCACAACGTCCTCCTTGGCCACTCGGTTGTTTTCATTCGCCTATTCGAATCGAAACTCTTTGGGAGGGGCGCCCCGAACATTGCGGGACGCCCGATTACCGGACTAGAGGCTTACGACGTTCTCAGCCTGAAGGCCCTTCGGACCCTTTTTGACTTCAAATTCCACGGCCTGCCCTTCATTCAGGGCCTTATAGCCGTCCATCTGAATGGCGGAGAAGTGCACGAAAACGTCTTCCCCGGTCTGACGCTGAATAAATCCGTAGCCCTTCGAAGCATTGAACCACTTCACAGTTCCTTGTTCCTTCACTTCCCAAACCTCGCCAGTAAGATTGCTTTGCCTCTCTTGGTCCGTGCCCCCGGTCTGATCGACCCGCGAGCGCCAAGGCTCGAGGCCTGCCAAGACATGTGCCGTGACTTTCCTTTTGTCGCAAAAAAAGGCTGCAAAGTTTGTCCTTGCAGCCCCCTGAGCGAATCAAAAGGTAGTACAAGAGCAACAAACGCTATAACTTACGATAGCACAAAAGCGGGGCAAAGTCCATGCGGGTTTCCACCCTACAGGGCATGTAACATGATGATTTAATGGCAGTTATTCCCGGGAGGGCGAAGGGGGGCTACTCCAGGGATTCGGGATGGAGACTGGCGCCTTCACCGCCCATGCCCTTCTTCTCCCAGTACTTCCGGACCCAAGCCTCCCAACTCTTGCCGGCGGCGGTGTCTCGCCCTGAGAAGGCAAGCGCGGCAATATTGGCGTAAGGGATGCGTACGCGGTCATTGGTATCGCGGGGAAGAATGCGAACGAAGGAATTTTCCAAAGTGGAACCGGCGACGCGGTCGTAGATGTAGCCATCGACTTTCGTTCCGTCTTTGCAAGTGACGGTGACATCGCCGCGATAGTCGAAGGCTTTTTCCAGCGCGGCGCGCAATTCATCGGGAGCGGCGAGATCGGGGATCCAACCTTCGAGGCTTTCCTTGGCCCTGCCCGGAGCAACTTCGAGCTGCTCGGGATCAAAAACAGCCGCGCCAGGCTGGCCGTGACGCTCGGCATGGCTGGGATTGCTCATGCGCGGGTCTCTTCGAGCTGAGATTTTCCGGCGGTGTCAATCTGAACCAGTGGGTTAAAGGCATGGACGGGACGGACGGGCTCTTTCAGCATGGCCGCAGCGCCGGAGTCTGCATAGGTTGTGGAAAACGCAGCTTTGACGGTGGCCCAGAGGCCGCCGAGGCCGCTGAAGGTGTGGTCCACGGCAGAGGCTTCGTAGCCGCTGTGAACCATGCAATTGGCGCACTTGGGGTTGCCGGACTCAGTGCCGTAATTTTGCCATTCGGTACTATCGAGCAATTCCTGGAAGGTGTCGGCATAGCCGTCCTGGAGCAAGTAGCAGGGTTTCTGCCAGCCGAAGATGTTGTAAGTGGGCATGCCCCAGGGCGTGCAGGCGTAGTTTCGCTTGCCCATGAGAAATTCCAGGAAAAGCGGAGACTGATTGAATTGCCAGCGCTTCTTGCGGTTTGAGAGGATGGCGCGGAAAAGCCTGCGAGTGCGGGCGCGGCCGAGAAAATGCTTCTGGTCGGGAGCTTTTTCGTAGGAATAGCCAGGGGAAAGCATCATGCCTTCGACACCGAGGTCCATCATTTCGTCGAAGAAAGCGCGGACGCTGTTGGGATCGGCGCCGTCGAAGAGCGTAGTGTTGGTGGTCACGCGGAAGCCGCGCTTCACGGCTTCGCGAACGCCCTCGAGGGCTTGATCGTAGCCGCCCTCACGGCAGACAGAAAAGTCGTGATGCTCGCGCTGGCCATCCACGTGGACGGAGAAGGTCAGGTATTTGCTGGGGGCGAAGAGATGCAGTTTTTCTTTGAGCAGCAGGGCGTTGGTGCAGAGATAAATGTATTTTTTGCGAGCGACGAGGCCTTCGACAATCTTTTCAATTTGAGAATGCATGAGCGGCTCGCCGCCGGGGATGGAGACCATGGGCGTGCCGCATTCGTCGACAGCCTTGAAGCATTCCTCGGGCGTGAGTTCGCGCTTCAAAATGTGGGCGGGATACTGGATTTTTCCGCAGCCGGCGCAGGCGAGATTGCAACGGAAGAGGGGTTCGAGCATGAGGACGAAGGGGTAGCGCTTGCGTCCTTTGAACTTCTGCTTCAGGACGTAGGTGGCAACGGTCCAAGCCTGGGAGATCGGTACGGGCATTGCGCCTCAGAATTATAGATTGGGTGGGAGAATCGCGGATTTCCCACTCTTCTATTCTACCTTGAGCGGGAGGGTTTTTCCCGCAAGCATTTCGGGTAAAGGTTCGTTGGAGGGAAACGCGGCAATTCCGTTGCAATGGCTGAAGCGCGTGGCGGAATCGGTGATTTCGAGGGGCGGCGCGGCAAGGGGCTACAATCTGAGGCGCTTGGGAGACGATGCGGACGAACCTGATTTCGCTATTTGAGTCCTTCGCGGAGCACGGGAAGACGCCGGCTGTCGTGCAAAGGCAGGGGTACCGGAGGGAAAGCCGGACAT
>Ga0209073_10000183_pt1 | contig 10195 bp, 7 predicted proteins | sample GAAS100_FD_187520 | JGI IMG/M metagenome (GOLD analysis project Ga0209073, IMG submission 187520) | Agricultural soil microbial communities from Georgia to study Nitrogen management - GA AS100 (SPAdes) (version 2) | ecosystem: Environmental > Terrestrial > Soil > Agricultural land | place: USA...
ACGCCGAAGACCGTCAATGCGCTGCGCATCTTGTGCGCGCGCAGCGTGTCCATCGCCTGCTTCAGATTTTCGCCGTGCGCCTGTGCCACTTCGCCAACCTCACCCGTCCGCCCGCAGCGCTTCGATGGGATCGAGTTTCGCCGCGCGCATGGCCGGGTAAATACCGAAGAAAAGTCCCACCACTGTCGAAACCACCAGCGACAGAATCACTCCTCCCGTGGAGGTATCCATCGGAAAGGAAAACACGGTATTGATCACGTAAACGGCAAAATAGGCGGAAGCGATGCCGATCAACCCTCCGGCCGCGGCGAGCACGCTGGATTCCGTCAAAAATTGCAGCAAGATGTGCTTCTTCCTGGCCCCCAGGGACCTTCGAATGCCGATTTCGCGCGTGCGTTCCGTCACGCTCGCCAGCATGATGTTCATGATCACGATCCCGCCGACAACCAAAAACACGCTGACCAGCGCCATGGCCACGAATGCCAGGTTCCCGGTCAGGTCGTGCCACAACGCCATGATCGAATCCGAACCGAGAATCGCGAAGTTGTCCGGGGCATCGTAGGGGACATGCCGCCAGGCGCGGAACAGCATGCGCGCTTCGTCCTCGCACGCCTGCATCATTTCGGCGTTGGGCGCCTGAACAAAAATCGTCAGCCAGTCGGTTTGCCGGTGCCAGCCCTTTCGATACGTGCCCAGGGGCATCATCATGTAGTTGTCTTGCGAACGTCCGAAAGCGCTTCCGATCGCTTCCGCAACCCCGATGACTTCGTAGCTGTGCGTTTCCGCGCGGATGCTCTTGCCGATCGGATCCACGTTCGGGAAAAACTTCTTCGCCAGGTCCGGCCCGATGAAGACCACTTCCGAGCGGTGGTCTTCATCCGCCTGCGTAAGGAATCGTCCCGAAGCCACATTGATGTTGCGAATGTCCGCGAAATTCGGCGTCACGCCCATCACGTTGGTGTTTTCCATCACCTGGTCGCCGCTGCGCGTTTGCACGTTGCGGTCTTCCTCGCCGGCAACAGCCTCGGCCGTTTGCATCGTGTCGCGCAGCCGTTCGAAGTCGTCCATCGTAATCAGCGGGCGTTTCTGCGCTTTGATGAACTCGTCGTAACTCGTGATAATTCCGAACCGGTCCACGATAAACGTATTTGCGCCCAGGTTAGCGATACGATCCGCCACGTAGGTGTTCAGTCCGCCGATCGCGCTCATGACCGTGACCAGCGTGGTCACTGCCAAAATCACTCCCAACAAAGTGAGGAAACTCCGCAACTTGTGCGCACGCAGCGAGTCCAGGGCGAGTTTGAGCGTCTCCAGGAACGTCACGACAGACCGCCGGAACCGTCCGAGCCGCGCTGCGGCGCCGGCAACCGCGGCATCCGGCGGACGAATCCCGCCTAAACTGTCGATCTGCGTTACACCCACAGGTTGCTCCCCCGGCTCCTCATGGTATTAATACGCGCGGAGATATGCCTTAGTTCCTACCTGTTAGACTTAGACGCCACATTTCGCTTTTGTGCCGCGAGTTCCGGGCAAAACCGCGGATTCCGTTTCCTCGCACCAAGCCCTACTGGCACCCAAACAATAAGCCCTTCAATATCATCGACTTAACGTAGGTCTCTGCAAAGCCCGTGCGTACCATACCCATTTGGGACCCTCCAATTGTACACTGCTGGCCTCAGCCTTCCCAGGAGCGCGCCCGGTGCAACAGTCCCAACCGGTCTCGAATCCAACATTGCTGGCGCCAATGCGTTGCAAATTGCGCAGATTCTTCGCCTTGGCAGGGGCTTCGGTGTTTCTCTCCCTGGTGCTCCTTCCCATTCTCGTCGCAACCCAGGAGCCTTCTTCCCCTCCTCCTCAACTTGCGGACGACGCCGCGGGGTCCCAGCGCCTTTCGGAAACCATCGAGGGTCTGAAACGGACCGAAAAAGCCATGTACCTCTATGAGCGGATCGAGCGTGAGGAAGACAGAAAACAGCCGGACGCGCCTCAGCCCGACCACATCACCGTATCGCGCGTGTTCCCAGCGGGAACCGGCATTGCCCACATTGTTCTCAACCAGGACGGCCGCCGCACGGACGATGCCGCTTACCACAAAGACTTGGAAAAGCTCTCCAGCTCCCTCGAATGGGCGGCGACTTCAGGGCGCGACCAGGACAAGGCGTTCGCCAAGGTCGACAAAAAACTCAAGGAGCGCTACGATCTCATCGATGCGACTCGCGACGCTTTCCTTTTCACCTTCTTGGGAAGGGAGCTCCGTGAAGGACGCCCGTTGCTCAAGTATCGCATCGATCCCAACCCGGCTTTCAAACCACAAAACCGCAACGCCGGCTTTCTCGCCAAGGTGAAGGGCTACATCTGGATCGACGAAGCCACTTCGCAGCTGGCCAGAGTGCAAGGCCAGATCATCGACGACATTTCCTTCGGCATCTTTCTTGGGAAGATTTATAAGGGCAGCCACTTCAGTCAGGAGCGCTATCCGGACGCCTCGGGCGTCTGGCTCCCGTCCTTTTCGCAATACGACTTCGATGGACGAAAGCTGTTCTCAAGCATTTCCATTCACCAGAAAACTTATTACAGCGGTTACCGCCGTGTCGGCCCTCCGAAGGAGGCCCTACCGCTCTTGCGCGCCGAACTTCAAAAAATGGCTCATGAGCCCGCCGCATCCGCCGAGACCGGTCCCTGAACCGTCCGCCGCTCTTGATTCAGCATTTTTTCCGCTTCCTCAGGGGACATCTCTGTAGCAACCGGGGCACGAATCTTCGCGTCATAAATTCTGCAAGTGCTTCCGGGCTGCGTTTGAAGATCCGTGGGGGCCCTGCATAAGACTTTACGCCGCGCGTAGCGTCTGGCTGTCTACCCGCTTGAGGAGAAGGAAGCGCGTGAAACGTTGCGTCCGGTTTCTGGTCGCCGCATCGATAATCTTTTTGACCGGCGCGTTTGTGCCGGCGCGCGCGCAAACCCTTCTTGAATCGCGGATGTCCCCGCCCGAGCTTGGCCGGCTCGGGCCGGCGGTTACGCAGGCGCCCAGCTTCCGGCGTCCTTACGCTTCCGCAACCCCGCCGTTTTCCTCATGCGCCGGCCCGCCGGATAAATCCTTCCGAATTTCCTGGCGCGCACAGCCTCCTCGCGTTTCCCTCGACCCCGCCGAGCACCATCCGGCGTTCTCCTTTTGTGGAACTGCTCCGAGCGGGGCCGCTGCTCTTCCCGATCTTGAAGCGCCTCTCAAGTTGCCGCCGATTTCGCCATGTCTCCCGTCCCTCGCCTCGGACGCAAGCCTTTCGTGCCTCCCGGAGCGCTCGTGGGCCTACCGCTCCTGGATTTCGGTCCTTGATGCTCCTTCCTCCGGCTCCATCCTCGCCGTCCAGCCACGTCACGAAGAGTTTCACTGGGCGCCGGCGCTCTGGCAGTCGTTTGAATTCTTGGTGCTCGAGCACACCTGGCGCCTCGCCTGGGATCCTTACGCCCGCTATCTCCTCTTCCACAAACCCTTTTGGCGCGACTACTTGGCCTCGGCGGGCCACTTCGATATGAGTCGATGGGGCGACGGCGACGACTTCTTGGTCAACTACATCGGCCATCCCCTCGAGGGCTCCGTCTCGGGAAACATCTTCCTGCAAAACGATCCCCAGGGACGCTCCGCAACCTTCGGGACATCACGCGCCTACTGGGTGAGCCGTCTTAAAGCCATGGGTTGGGCCGCGGCTTACAGCGCCTACTTTGAAATCGGCCCGGTCTTGAGTGAAGCCGCGCTCGGCAATGAAGGCGGCTACACCTATGTTCCGGACTGCGGCTTTTATCCCACCTGCGACAAGGAACCCGGAGAAAGATACAAGCCTCCCACCAATAACACCGGTTGGGTCGATTTCGTGGTCACGCCGGTGATCGGCACCGGCTGGATCGTGCTGGAAGACGCGATTGAAACGCAAATCGTCGACCGCGTCGCCGCCGGCAGGCCCAACTTGAAATACAAAGTCCTGCGCGCGGCCCTCACACCGAGCCGCACCATGTCCAACTTTCTTTCGGGAAAGCGTCCTTGGTATCGCTACAAGCCGAAGGACGCTGCGATCGCCGCTTTTGCTGATCCCTTCGAGCGGCTATCTGAGCGTCTGGAAGCCCGTCCCGACTGGATGGACCATCCCCGCTGGGCTGCTGGACTGCAATTCATTTCTCTGGATTTGCCCATGGACTGGGAAGGCTGTTCGGCATGCCGCGTATTCGTTCCCGGCGTTGGCTTGAATTTGAGCTATCGCGCCTCGCGCCTGCTCTCATTCGACTCCGAGTTCAATCTGTTCCCTGGAACCGGCTCGGAGGGAGAACGTGGCGGCGCTCAAGAGGTTTTGGCGGGCCTCAAAATTGGCCGCCCGCTCGGCTCTTGGGGGGTCTTCTCTCAGATCCGCCCGGGATTTATTCATTACGATAAAACTCTTGTTCCCGGTACCTCCGCGGATTACGACAGCACGACTCGTTTCGCTCTGGATCTCAGCGGAGGCGTCGAGTATTACACATCGCGCCGGTCCGCTATTCGCTTCAATCTCGGAACTACGCTCGTTCATTACCTTACCGGGCATCCCGATCCAAATCAGCCGCCGGCCAGTGTCCTCTCCAGCGATTACTATGCGACGCAGGGCAGCTTTCACGTCACCAGCGGCTACGTCTTTCGTTTTTAATGGCGTCCTTCCAATTCCCGCAGATCCCTACGGTTTCGATTTCGTCAGGGATTCCAGATTCTCGCGCGCCAAGCGGTCATCCGGATTAAGCTGCAGCGCTTTCTGGAATTCTTGCCGCGCCTCTTCGACTTTTCCCGTGAGCGCCAGCGCACTGCCGAAATTCGTGTGCGCTCCCGCGTCCGCTGGATTCAACCGGACCGCCTCGCCGAACTCTGCCGCGGCTCCGGCGTAGTCTTCAGCGGACGCCAGCGCATTCCCCAGGTTGTAGTGCGCGTCGAAATAATCGGGACGCGCTTTCACGGCCGCCCGCAGGTGAGGAATGGCGTCGCGCAATTGCCCATTGGCGAGCAAAGCCCCTCCTAACGCATTTTCCACCGCCGCGTCGCCCGGCCGAAGCTTCAAAGCCTCTTCGTATACGTGAATCGCCTCCGCGTAATCGCCGCGGGTTTGCAGCAACGCCGCCAGGTTATAGTGCGCTGCAAAATCCTCCGGGTTGTTTTCCGCGTGATGTCGCGCCAGCGCCTCCAGCAGCGGCATTCGCGGATCGCCCGCCTGGCCGGCTGCCGCGTGCGGCAGAACCTGCAGCCATAGATGCGCCATTTCATCTGTCGCCAGGTTTCCGGCTCTTACGGTCTTCGGAGGCCGATTCGGATTAAATGCGTTGTCGCTCGAGTTGTCGTAGATATACCTCATGGCGAGAACCGTGCCCTTTGGCAGCGGAATCGCGTTCTTGTATCGAAAGACCGCTTGCCAGTTCTGGTCCCACCGCGGAATATGCAGCAGCGTCTTTTTCTCTCCGTCCGGAAATGTGACAAAAGCGAACATCTCTTTGCAGACGTAATGCGCGTGCGGATAAATGGCCAGAAGGTCGACCGCCTCCGGCAGCCTGAACTCATCCGTTACCACAAAATCCGCGTCGTTCGCGGGAATGTTCAGCGCGCGGTCGTTTTCCAGTTGCAACAGCACGGGAAACAGAGTCGCCGCCTGCTTCGTGAAATAAATCCCGATGCTCGGCTGCACCTCTTCGGGCTTGCCCGACGGCTGTAAATGCGTGTTCAGCACCAGGTCGTCCCCGGGATCAAGCCGCAGCGCCATTCCCGCCGGCTCCGGCTCGAGGATCGTCCCCGGCTTCCAGAAGAAAAAATGCCCGTCCGGATCAAATGTTTCCGACTCGATTTGCAGCTCCATCCCGGGAAATCCGCTGCCCGGAAACTTCTCCTGACGTCGCGCCGAATGCGCCCGATCAATCAGCAGATTCGCGTGATGCACCAGGCGCTTTGCAGCCGGGTGTATTTCGATGGCCTTCACCCAGCGCGTTTCTCGAAGGGGCGTTTGGAATACGAAATTCCAATACTGGTCGCTGCCGCTCGCCGGAAGCGCGTACGGTTTTTCAGCACGCAAGATCAGGTCGGGCTTTCCGAGTTGCCATCCCGAGGCAAACTCGGGAGCCCGCGGCAAGTCCGTCGCATCGCCTTCGAGCAGCCCGTCATCCACCCACTTCTGAAATGTCGCGATCTCCGCGTCCGTCAAATGGTTGTCATCCTCCAGCGGATAATCGCCCGGCCCAGGCAGCCACGGGGGCATGATGTGTTTTCGGGTGGTGTAGGCAATTTGCCGCGCGTGCGATTTTGCGTCCCCGTACGTCAACAAGGGGAACGGAGCCGATTCTCCGGGATGGTGACACGGCGCGCACGTCCGGAATACCAATGGGGCTATATCGCGATCAAACGTGACCCGCCCGGAATTCGGGAAAACTTTTGCTGGCGGGGGCGTTTCCTGCCTCGAACCGGTCTCGCTCTTCAGCAGTGACGCGGCACCGAAAGCCATGAGCATTGCTACAGCGATAGAACGGCTCGTCAGCATTCAATCCAGGTCCGCAATGTAGCAACCTACCGCCTGCGTCGGTTTGACCGATGCCTTCGGGCTCTTCACCGCCGCTTCAATCGCGTTTTCCAGATCGTGCGTGGTTGGCGCGGACCGCGCGCGCCCCATCTCCACAAACCAGTCGTCGATTCGCCCGTGATAAACCAGCCGGCCGTCCTGCGCGAACAAAGCCGCTTCCGGCGTAATCGTAACTTCCGCAAATTTCACCAGCTTGTGATCCGGATCTCGCAACGCGGAAATCGAGTATCCATACTCTTTATCGTGTGCCCGTATCCTCTGCGGAGTTTCCTGCTTGTCGGGATACACCAGCCAAAATCGCACGTCCGCGGAGCGCTCCGCGCTCAATCGCTGGATTTCCGGCGCGTAGCGGTTCGAGATCGGACAGTCCGTCCGGACAAACAGCAGCACAACGAGTTTCCCCCGCGACGCTTTGAATGGATTCACTGGCTTCCCGCTGAGATCAAGTGCCAGCGCTCCCTGCCCCGCTTCAAGGCTTGGAGCAGACGCAAACAAGGCGACAAGCAGCAGCCCACACGCCTGCCGGCGGACACAACGCAGGGATTGCCGTAACGGCCACAATGGAAGTGCACGCTTCCCTTCTGGAGGCCGTTATTCTACACTCTCCTAAGTCTGCGAGGGAACCTCTTGGCGGATTCCTCTCCCTCATGGGTGACGACGAAAGAGGTGCAGACTCTCACCAGGTTGAATTGCCGGAATAGCTGCGAAATCCAGGAAACGCTGTATGCGCGATTTACGTCCGTACCGTACAAGCGAGCCGCAACCGATGGGCGCAAAACTCAAAAGCGGAAAAAAGACCTCCTCTGGCAGAGGCTTTCTTCCGCTTCTGAAAACATCCCGGGACGACCTGGTGTCCCAGGATGAAATGCTGTCGTTCCCCGCAGCATGCTGGTGCCTCCAAAGAGGGTCAAACGAACTACAAATCAACCTCCAATCAACTGCTAACTCACTGTGGCACGAGCCTTTACTGCAGTTAATCAATTGTCGTTGCCGCGCCAAAATCCATCGCTTTGCTGCCTGGACTGTGTATGAGTAACGCTCCGGTCTCGGAAAATAGAATTTGGCGTTTCGGTCAGTACGAACTGGACCCCGTCACGGCCCGCCTTAGCAAACAGGGGAACGCGATCAAGCTCCAAGAGCAGCCCCTACGCATCCTGTCCATGCTGTTGGAACGCGCTGGCGAGACCGTTTCGCGCGAAGAACTCCGTCGCGAACTTTGGCCCGAAGGCACATTTGTCGAGTTCGACGGCAGCCTCAATACGGCCCTCATGAAGTTGCGTGCTGCCTTGAACGACGATCCCGACAATCCCAGGTTTATCGAAACCCTCCCCCGCAAAGGCTATCGCTTTATTGCACCGGTGCACCTGCTGGGTGCCGCGGCACACGCTCACGGGCATAATGGCGGGCCGGATGTCTCTGAAGCTTCTTCTCCCTCGCCAGCCACCGATGCTCATGGCCTTGCCGCACTCGTTTCAAGGACACGTCCCAGGCCTGCCGCCTTCGGATGGCCTTGGGTTGTCGCCTCTCTGTTGGTTGCTGCCACGGTGATCTCAGGAATCCTTTGGAGGCTCTGGCCTCGTCCCGAGCCCCGCGTGCTTGTGGCTACTCAGCTCACCCACACGGGAAAAGTCGTGCCGGACAGCAAAATCGTCACCGACGGCACCCGCGTCTACTTTTCAGCCGAACAAGACGGCTTCCCCCGCTTGATGCAGTCTTCCATTCGCGGCGGCAGCGCGGAACGCGTCGCCACCCCTTTTGAAAGCACCGTCGTTCTGGACATTTCCCCCGACCATCAGCAATTCGTCATCGGTCCGGCCGGTCATCCTGGCGAGCCCATGCCATTGTGGCTTTGGCCCGCTCATGGAGGCGCTCCTCACCGGCTCGGAGATGTGTCTGCGCAGGAGGCCGCCTGGTCTCCCGCTGGAAATCTGATCGCCTTCGCGAAAGGCTCCAAACTCCTTACCGTCAAGCCCGACGGCGCCGCTGTCCATGAAATCGGCGCCTTTTCGTCGGCGCCCCACGCCCTTGTCTGGTCTCCCGACGCCAAAACCCTGCGCTTCACGCAGACCGACGCCGCCACCGCCACAGACGAGATCTGGGAAATTTCTGCCGACGGCCGCGGGCTTCGCCTTCTCTTTTCCGATCAGACCCGTCGCCTCCAGGAAGCCTCCGGATCCTGGGCTGAAGGATATTTCCTTTTTACCGCTGGAGCGGATTCTCGTCTGAATCGCGCCGTCGATACCCTTTCCAACATTTGGGCCGTCAGAGCCAGCCGCGGATTTTTCGGCGCGCGCGCCCCGCGTCCCATGGAGCTCACGCACGGTCCGGTTTCCTTTACTCACGTCACCGCTGTCCCCGCCGGAGGCCGTATCTTTGCTCTCGGCTCCCATCCTCAGTACCAGCTAATGCGCTTCGATCCCGCTTCCGGCGGCGTGAGTCGTATCCTTGAGGATGCCGGCACAACGCAAGTGGACTACTCACCGGACGGCCAATCGATTGTTTATGCGCTCCGTCAAAACGGCACGATATGGAAAAGCGCCAGGGACGGCAGCGGCAGGCTCGAGCTTACCTCCACTTCTCCGGGCGCCTATGCACCCTCTTGGTCTCCCGACGGCAAACAAATTCTTTTTACAGCGTTCTTGCTGGGAAATCGCCCGCAATTGTATGTCGTTGCCAGTGGTGGCGGCGTGCCTCGCCCGATTCTTCCCGCCAGCGCCTCGGGAGCTACTCTTTCGGGGGACTGGTCACCCGACGGATCTCGCATCGTTATGGACTACGCCGCCCGCGATAACGATTCCACATCTCAACTCCAGATCCTGGATGTTCGCAGCGGCGCCGTGCAGCGCTTGCCAGGCACTGACGGCCTGACTCAGCCTCGCTGGTCCCCTGACGGCCGGCATTTGGCCGCGGTCGAGCAGCGCACCCACCGGATCCTCTTGAGCGACGAGAATGGAAAGGTCTGGGCCTTCTTGACCGAAGTCCAGGATCCTTCCAGCTTGTACTGGTCCGCCGATGGCAAAGCCCTTTATTTTCAGGATAGCGGCGATCCGCAAAAGACTGTCTATCGGATCCGCATAAGCTCCCGCGCCAAGGAAAAAATCCTTGGCTTTGGCCCCTGGCTTACTAACGGCGCGGCGCAATGCCATTTCACGGGTGTCGGACCTGATGGCTCCGTCTACGCCACCATCGACCACGGCGGCACCGATCTCTACGCCCTGGATCTCCATCTTCCCTGACTGGATTTGGAGCCCGCGAACGGAACTTATTCTGGAATCATCCGCGGCTTTAGGTCCTCAAGCGCCGGGAATGACTGCGGCGTGGTGTAACTCCGCTCCGGCAGCCGCGCTCCCGACTGATACGCGCTCGCCATCATTTGCAATGCCTGCCCCGTATTCGGCGGCACTACCACCGTCGCGGCCAGCGATCCGTCCCTCACCCACGCCTGCCCCGTCTTGGCCAGCCCGTCTACTCCCGTGTACGGTATGCGCAGCCACCGTTCATCCGGATTCTCCGCGGTCGCAAGCACTTTGCGTGCGGCCACCGCCATCACGTCGTTTTGCGCGCCCACCAGGTCGATCTTCGTTTTGTTCGCGATGGTCAGTTTCAGCCACGAGTTCACGCTTCTT
>Ga0209073_10000185_pt1 | contig 10161 bp, 5 predicted proteins | sample GAAS100_FD_187520 | JGI IMG/M metagenome (GOLD analysis project Ga0209073, IMG submission 187520) | Agricultural soil microbial communities from Georgia to study Nitrogen management - GA AS100 (SPAdes) (version 2) | ecosystem: Environmental > Terrestrial > Soil > Agricultural land | place: USA...
CGATTTTCTTTTTTCCGCTTCACAAAGCGGTGCTCCGGCGAATGAAGCCGACTCCCGCCGCGCTTGTGAGCACGGTATTGGTGACGATTCTGCTTATCGTGCCGGCTCTGACGGTCCTGTGGCACACGGCGGGGGAGGCGCTGGACGCCGCCGGCCGCCTGCAAGCCGCGCTGCTCAAACCGGATTCGGCGCTTCCCGCGCACGTGGTGGAATGGACGCGCAGCCATCTGCCGCAATCGCTGCAGAACGTGGACTTGTCGGCTCCTTTGCGGGATGCCGCCCAGAAAATCGCCGCGTTTCTTGCCGGAAAGCTGGGCGCGCTGCTGAAGAATCTTTTCTCGTTTTTCGTGGACCTGTTCATCCTGCTCTTTTCGCTGTTTTTCATGTTTCGAGACAGCGAGCAGGTCGTGCGCGGGGTGCGGCACCTGTTTCCGTTCGAGCCCGCGATTCAAGACGCGGTGATTCACGAATCGCGCGACCTGATCTTTGCCAGCGTCGCCGTGGGACTGATCATCGCCGCGATTCAGGGGGCGCTTGGCGGATTTGCTTTTGCCGTCACCGGCATTCCCACACCCCTATTCTGGGGAGTGGTGATCGCGTTTTTCTCGCTGGTTCCCGTGGTGGGCTCGGCGCTGATTTGGGTTCCGGCCGCATTGTGGATGGGATTCGCGGGCCATTGGGGGAAGGGAATCGTGATTCTGGCAATTTGCGGCGGGGTGGCGGGAGTGGCGGACAACCTCATCCGGCCGCTGCTGCTGCGCAACCGCACGCGACTGAATGAACTGCTGTTGTTCGTGAGCGTGCTCGGAGGGCTGCAAGTGTTCGGGCTGCTGGGGCTGGTGATCGGGCCGACGATCATCGCGGCGGCGCTGGCCGTCTACCGCGTGTACATGGAGCGCCGCGACCAATTGGAAGACTCGGCTGCGTGACCTTCTGCGAACCGCCGGCGGGGAAAGTGCATGCGCTCCGCTTGGGCTGTGCTAGAGTACCCGCCTTGAATGAGCGACGAACACACAAACCGGCCGGCGCACGCCGAATTGCCTCCGGAGAAGCTCCGCTGGCGCTGCGAAGCATCGCGGCTGCCGTTTGAAACCACGGCGCAAGCCGAGCCACGCGAGGGATTCGTGGGGCAGGACCGCGCTTTGCGCGCGTTGAAAATGGGCGTGGAGCTTTCCGCTCCGGGATACAACATTTTCGTGTGCGGGCTGGCGGGCACGAGCCGCGGGGGCACCATCGCGCGGATGATCGAGGAACTGCGCCCGGCGACGAAGGAATCCCCGGACCGCTGCTATGTGAACAATTTCAAGATCAACGACCGTCCGCGCCTGCTGACCCTTCCGCCCGGGCAGGCGAATGGATTCAAGAAGGACATGCAGGCGGGAGTTGATTTTCTGCGGCGGCGCATTCCGCAGGTGTTTGAAGGCGAGCCTTTCCAGCGGCAAAAAGGACGCATCGTCGAGCGTTTTACCGCGCGCGAAAAAGAATTGATGGACGATTTCACGCGCAAGATCGCGCGGGAGCAATTCGCGCTCGGGCACATGCAGGTGGGGGCGGTGGCGCTGCCGGAAATTTTCCCGGTGCTCGAAGGGCAGATGGTGCCGATCGAAGACATCTCGAAGATGGTGCACGAAGGGAAACTGGACGCGCCGGTGGCGGAGGAAATCGAAAGGAAATACGAGCAGTTCCGGCAGGAATTCACGGTCGTTTACCGGAAGACGCTGACCCTTTCGCGCGAGCTGGCGAGCGAACTGAGCTATCTCGAGCAGGAAGCCGCTTCGGTGCTGGTCGACGGGGTCATTGAGGAGCTGAAGGAAAAATATCCCGGAAACAGCGTGGCCGAATACCTTGAGGAGGTGCGCCACCACTTGCTCGACAATCTCGATCCGTTCAAGGAACGCGAGGGAGAGAGCGACGAAGCGGGCGGCGAAACTCCCGAAGGCCTGCCGAAGAGTCTTTCACAGGACCGCGACCCCTTCCGGGTGTACGGCGTGAACGTGATCCTGTCGCATGAGGACGAGAACGGCCCGCCGGTGATTTTCGAGACCACGCCGACGTACGCAAATCTTTTCGGCACGATCCAGCGGGCGTACGACCAGCGCGGGGGCTGGACCAGCGACTTCATGGACTTGCGGGGCGGTTCGCTGCTGCGGGCCGACGGCGGATTTCTGATCATGTATTCGCTGGAAGCTTTATCGGAACAGGGGGTGTGGCGGGCGCTGAAACGCACGATGAATCACGCGCGGCTGGAGATTCAGCCCCCGGAGATGTTCTATCCGTTCGGGGGCAGCGCGATGAAGCCGGAGCCGGTGCAGATCAACGTGAAAGTGATCCTGATCGGCGATCGCGATCTGTACGAACTGCTTTACGAGTACGAAGAGGACTTCCGCAAGATTTTCAAGGTACGGGTGGAGTTCGACGAAGAGATGGCGATGAACGACTCGGTGATCGCCGAATACGCCGGGCGCTTGCGGGTGCTGAGCGAGAAGGAAGGGCTGCTGCCCTTCGATCGCGGGGCGTTCGCGGCGATGCTGGAATACGGCGTGCGCAAAGCGGGACGGCGCAGCAAGGTGACCGCGCGATTCGTGGACATCGCGGACCTGGCGCGAGAAGCAACGTACGCGGCGAAAGCAGCGAACGAGAGCGTGGTGCGGGCGGCGCACGTGCGCGAAGCGCTGGCTTCCAAAATCGAACGTCACAACCTGGTGGAGACGCGCATCCGCGAAATGATCGAAGAGGGCACGCTGCTGGTGGACGTGAGCGGCAAACGCATGGGGCAGGTGAACGGACTGAGTGTTCTCGAAATCGGAGGATATTCGTTCGGCAAGCCGGTACGCATTACGGCGACCGCGGCTCTGGGGAAGAACGGCGTGATCAACATCGAGCGCGAGTCGAACTTGAGCGGGCGCTTCCACGATAAAGGCGTGCACATCATTTCCGGATACATGCGCAGCCGGTTCGCGCAGGACAAGCCGCTATCGCTGGCGGCGAGCATTTGCTTCGAGCAATCCTATTCCGGCGTGGACGGTGACAGCGCCAGCTCGACGGAAGTGTACGCGCTGGTATCGGCGCTATCCGGGCTGCCGCTGCGGCAGGACGTGGCGGTGACGGGTTCGATGAACCAGCAGGGCGACATCCAGGCCATCGGCGGCGTGAACGAAAAAATCGAAGGGTTCTTCGACGTTTGCCGGATCAAGGGGCTGACGGGAACGCAGGGAGTGCTGATTCCCGCGTCGAACGTCGAAGACTTGATGCTGCGCGACGATATTCTGGAAGCGGTGGCGGCGAAACAGTTTCATATCTGGCCGGTGGCGAAAATCGAAGAAGGAATCGAGATACTGACGGGCATGCCGGCAGGGCAGCAGAACGGCGACCGGACGTTCGAGCTGGATAGCGTGTTTGACCGGGTGAACAACCGGCTGAAGGACATGGCGAAGACGTTGAAGGAATTCGAGCATTGAGAGGGCCAGCTTTTCCAGTCTTCTCGCCTTTGCAAATCCTGCCTTCCCGGACTGTAGGCGCAACGCCGACCGCAGACACCGCGACGCTCCTAGCCACGTGGGGCAGTTGACGGCGAAGCTATGTTCTTGAGAGCCAGGGAGTTATAGAGGGCGCTGAAGCGACCGGACTGGCTGGCAGGCCCCTCCCCCCGCCTATTTTGAAACGATATGAAAACAAATGCTTTAAGCCCGCAGGGTCTGCTAACGATGTGTTTCTGCGGTACTTAGCTGGAGACCCCCGAGTGAACGCGGTTGCCGATCGTCAGAGGGCGGGCAAAGAGTTACTCAGAAAGTATCATAGCAAAAACACAACGGCCAAGCAAGAGGAATTTTTGGGGAGTTTGACCGACCTTCCCCGAGTTATTTGAAGCCGAGCCTGGCGAGCACATCCTTGACTGCCTGCGAGGCTTCCGTGGGGATTTCGGCGGACGGCAGTTTCGCTCCCGCTTTGAGGATGGCTTCGACGGTGGCCGGATAGTCGCCCTTCTGCGGATACCATCCGTGCACGGAGCCATAAATCGCCCACTGTAACGGCGTGGCGTGGAACTCGTTGTCGCTCGCTTCGAGCGGAGGGTTATACCGCAAAATGTCGCGGGCCATCTCGGAATTTCCATGAAATCCGGCCCAATGGAGAGCAGTGACGCCACCGCGATCGAGCGCGCCCGGCGGCCAACCTGCCGCGAGCATCAGGCGCACCGCGGGGGCGTTGCTGTCCATGGCCGCAGCGACGAGCCGTGATTGGTGATCCGGGTCCAGCGATTGGGCGGCGGCGGGATTCCGCGCGAGAATGGCGCGCACGATTTCTTCCTCTCCCAGTTCATAGGCCATCGCCAGGCGCAGCCCTTCCGGGCTGCGGTCCATCAGCAACTGAAAAACCTCTAGGTGATGAAATTCGTGCGCGAGGAGGTGCGCGGTTTTGTTCTGGCCCAGAGTCCAAATATAGATCGTGCCGCCGGCGCGCGGGTTTTGCATGGGGAAGTGTTCTTTGGAGACGGGGGTGCGAATGGCGGCGGGGTTGGCATCGAGGTGCTTGCGAACGAGAGGGAGGTCGCCGAGGGCCGCGGCCATCAGAATATCGGTGCGACAGCCACGCCGGACGAGGTAGCGGGCGACGTCCTGAGCGTCGCGGACCAGGTATTGAGCGGGAGTGGACTCGTGATCGACGTCGAGGGCGTCGATATCGGCGCCGCGTTCGACGAGGTACTGTGCGATTTCGACGGAGCGCGCAACGTGCAGCGGCGTTTGACCGTCACCGCCGCGGGCGTGCACCAGCGAAGGGTCAGCGCCGATCAGGGATTTCAGGGCATCGAGCATACCCAGCCGGGAAGCGGCGTGAACGTCGAGCTTCGCGCCGCGTTCGAGAAGGAACTGCGGGAGCCAGGGCTGGCGCCAGGCGTCGTCGAGGACGCTAAAGCCTCCGGCCCACCAATCGCTGCGCTTGTTGATATCCGCGCCGGCGGAGAGAAAGAGATCGATCATTTCGCGGTTGGCGCGGCGAACGGCGATGTGCAAGGGCATTTCGCCGAAGGCGGAACCGGGCCAGGGATCGTTGATGCGCGCCTTCAGAGCGGGATGACGCGCGAGAATCTGAGCGGCCTTGGCGGCGTCGTTGGCCTGAACGGCAGCCTTTATGGCAGCGACCGGGTCTTCCTCGGAAGCAGAAGATCCGACGTGTTGCTTGAGATCCGCCCAGGAGGCGAAGCCGTACTGGCGGGCGAGGACGTGCTGGGCATCGGCGAGCTTGGGCAAACTGTCCTCAGGGAGCGAGGCATATTCCCGGAAGAGCTTGCGCGCAACGGCGTCACCTTCGCCGAAATTGCGCAGCAGCTCTTTGGCTTGTTTCTTGAGGTGTTCGAGATTGGGACGCGCCGGCAGTTCGAGAGACATCATTCCTCCTTCTATAGCGCCCGGCGTCCGCTACTTCGGGCAGAAGAGAGGTTGATGTTCGGTGGTGCAGAAATCCTCAGGTGGGATAATCCCTTTCCGCGGACGGGCGGCAACCTGGCTTGCAGCCAAATTGTATCAATGGTTCCGAGCGGGAACAACACGGGAAATGCCATGGGGAAACGCGAGGAAGGCTAGAATCGCGGAGACTATGGGGACAGGCCTGTGCCGGGGCAAAGTGAGGGGCAGATGGAACAGAATCTGGAAAACACGATGGCGCTGCTTACGCGTACGCCCGCCACACTCGATGCGCTGCTGCGTGGGTTGCCGGATGCGTGGGCGCTGCAGAACGAAGGCAAGGGCACGTGGAGCGCTTTCGATATTGTGGGGCATCTGATCGAGGGCGAACGCAGCGACTGGATGCCGCGGGCGAGAATGATTCTGGAATCTGGAGAGACGCGAACGTTTGAGCCGTTTGACCGGAAAGCGCAGGAGCGGGAGAGCCGCGGCAAGACGCTCCCGCAGTTGCTGGATGAATTCGCGGCGGCACGCGCGGAGAATCTGGCGGCGCTGCGCGCGCTGAAGCCAAGCAAGGAGGATCTGGAGCGCCGCGGACGGCACCCCGCATTCGGAAGCGTGACGTTGTCGCAATTGCTGGCGACGTGGGCGGTTCACGACATGACGCATTTGCACCAGCTTTCGCGAGTGCTGGCTCACCAGTACCGAGCCGCGGTAGGACCGTGGAGCGCTTTTTTGGGTGTGCTTCAGTGCGAAGGGCACAGCGCCGCCGGGTAGAGCAGCGGAAAGCAAAGGCCATCCGCAGGTTTAGCGGCCGATGACGCAGAGAAGGGTCATGCGAGGGTCGACGACGATTTTGCCGGGAGGCTTGCGCGAGAGAAAGTGGAAAGGAGTTTCGGGGCCGCCGGCGATGACGCGGCCGAGGTAAGCGCCGTCGGCGGCGTAAAGAGGAACGGGAGCGACGAAGGAGCGGGGCACTTCCGTCTGGTAGATTTTTCCACGAATGAAGTAGCCTTTCTCGTTGCGGCGGACGGCGTATTCGACGCGGTAGTGCGGAATGCCGACGCCGCGAACATACTCGTCAAAAAACCAATCGAGGGAATGATTGCCTTCGATGTCCATGGCGGGGGTCATGATCGATTCGAGTTCGGCCTGCAAGTCTTCGGTGGAGAGGCCCTTATAACTGTACTTGGCGAGCAAACCGCGCATGAAGGCGATGAACCGCTCGTCAGGATCCTTGGCAGTGGGATCGCGAAGCATTTCGCGAATCATGTGAATGACCCAGGAACCCTTGGCGTAGATGACGCGTTCGAAGCCGTCGGGGGCTTTGGAGGAGACCAGACGACTGCCGAGCGTAAGCGCGCCAAAGTCCGAAGGGGGAAGGTCTACGCCGGGGGGAGTTTGCGTAAGTTGATTGCGGTAACGATCGAGCCAGACGCGCAAGCGATGATCCGGATCCTTCTGGTTGTCGGCGAAGAGCAAAGCGAGGTAGTTGGCAAAGGATTCGTCGATCCATTGATCGCGGTAACTGGACCAGCCGACGAGATTGCCCCACCACTGATGGGCGACTTCGTGAAAGGGAACGAGATCGGTGAAGTGTTCCTGGGCGTTGGAAGAAAGGCCGGCCCGCAACTGGGTCTGCGCGGGAAGGAAGGAAAATGTGGAGAGGTAAAGAAGGCCCGGCCAGCCCTGGCCGAAAGTGCCTGGAATTTGCGAAACGCTTAAACGTTGAAAAGGGAAGGATCCGCAGTAGCGCTCGTAAAATCTGATGGAGGAATCAATTTCCCTGCCGAGTTGCTTGAGGGCGTCGGCGGGACTTGGCTGAATCGACGGGGGCATATCCATGCGGTCGCGGCGCTGGGGAAAGCCGAAGGGAGCGGAAACGGGCGGAAACACGTCGGAGCCGGAAGGGCGAAGGCGATTCTGGAGAGCGGCTTCGAGTTGCCGATTGGCGTAAACATCGACGGAATAACCGGAGGAGGGAAAGGAAGCGAAAGCATATTCGCCGAGGTTGAAGCCGGCAACGCTGAGAGGAGCGGGGGCGCGCCAATGGCCGACGCGAAAGTCGCCGTCTTCGTGTTCATCGAGTTTCGTACCGGTGGCGGTGAGGCGAAGGCGCCTGGGCCAGCGTATGGAGAGATCATAAGCAGCGAAATCGGCATTACCGCCGAGACGCGGATACCAACCGTCGCGGTCGCCGACGAAGAGCACGCCGTTGCCGGAATCGCGGATGACGCGCCCGTGATATTGGACGCGAACGGTAAACTCTTCCTGCGGGCGCGACGGCGGGATGAGGACAAAAAGCAAGTCGTTCGAGGCGGCGCCGGTATTGCCGCCCAAGAGGCTGTCGTTGTGAAACCAGACGAGGGGCTGGCCGTCGGCGCCGGTTACGGAGTTGACATCGAGATCGCGGGAAAGCTGGAGAGGAAGAAGGCGTTCGCCGGAAACTTCGGAGCGGATGCGGACAGAGGCCGAGGCCTGGACGGAGTTGTCGGGCTGGATGGAAGCATCGATAGAATAGGCGAGGGCGTGAAAGGGGACGGGGGGAGGAGCGGAATCCGGCAGGCTATAAGAGGCCCAGATGTTGTAGAAGGTGCCGGCGTCGGCCTTCGCAACCTGCCCGATCAGGACGGGTTCTTCGCGGGCCCGATCGAAGACGACATCAAAGGGACCGACGGAAGCGCCATCGAGGCCGGCATAGAAGTAGGGGCGCGGGTGGGCGGAAAGAGTGCCGGCGAGCAAGCGCATGGCATGAATGGGATTCAAACGTTCGAGAACGGGATTCCAGCGCTGCAGGAAGTCGTCATTCGGTTCGGGGGCGACACCGGCATTTTTGAGCTGACGACGGAGTTCGCCGGCAGTGTCATCGCTGAAACGCAAATAGGCGGAGTAAAACTCCTGGTCGAGGATGGGAGCGCCGAGAAAAAGAGCGAGTTGCTGTTTTTCGACGATGTCGCGAGGAGCCGCGAGAATGTGGCCGCGTCCGAAGAATACGGCGCCGTTCACGCGGCCGTCGAGAGGGAGGAAAAATGCGAGCCAGCCCTCGTCAAAGGCGAATTGGATATCAGCGCGGCGGAGCTCCATGCGATTGGCGGGATTGAGTCTGAAGACAGAGGCGGGATCGAGGCGGAGGGCGTTGAGAGCGGCGAGTTGATCGCGGGGAGCACGCTCTTGTGCGGAAGCGGCAGGAACCAGGCCGAGGCAGAAAAAGAGGAGCGCGGGCCCGAGGACTTTCATGCATCGAGTGTAGTCAGATAGGGCATTGCGGACAAGGGCGCAGGGCGCGCGGTTGCGGCGCAAGAGATAAAATTCAAGTATGCAACGGCGATGGAAAACGTGGGCAGGAGTGTCGCTTGCGGCGGCGCTGGTGGGGGCCATTCCGGCGAGAAGCAGCGACACAATCGTGCTGAAGAATGGCAGACGCATCGTGGCTTTGAGCGCAGCGATCGAGGGAGACAAAGTGCGGTATGAGACGGCGGCAGGTTCGCTGACGCTGCCGAAGTCGATTGTCGATCACATCGAGAAGGGAAGCGGGATTGCGGCGGACGCCGGAGGAAGCTCCGCGGGGGGACTTACGATTACGCCGCCGGCGATGGAAAGCACGGCCAACAAGAGCGAAATCGAACGAAACACGGTGCACGACGGCGGAATCGACAGGAGCTACATCGCGAAGCTGGAAAGCGACGCGCGGTTCGGAGGGCGCGCGGCCAACGATGAGGCGGCGCTGGCGCATCACTTGGCGGCGCAATTCGAAGTGTCGCACGGGGATATGGAACACGCGTTGGAGGACGAGCGCGCGGGGCTGATTTACGCACCGGAACAGCCGGTGCTGCTGATGAACATGGCGTATCTGCACTTGAGAAGAAGCGAGTACAAGCAGTCGCTTGATTATCTGGAGCGCGCGCGGCGAGTGGCTCCGGAAAATCCGGACGTGGCGAAACTATCGGGCTGGGCGTACTACGGCCTGAACAAACTCGACGAAGCGGTGCGGGAATGGAAGAGCGCGCTGGCTTTGCGAGCTGATCCGGAGGTACAGGCGGCGCTGGAGAAGGCGGAGCGGGACCGGCGCGAAGAAGCGAGTTACAAAGAAAACGAGAGTCCGCACTTCACGCTGCGCTACAGCGGAAGTTCCGAACCGGCGCTGGCGCGCGATGTGCTGCGGACGCTCGAAGGACATTTCAGCGCGGTGGAGTCGGAATTGAACTACACGCCGCCGGAGCCGATTGGCGTGATTCTGTACACGCAACAAGCCTTCGAGGACATTACGAACGCTCCGGCGTGGGTGGGGGCGCTGAACGACGGGCGCATCCGGGTGCCGGTGCAAGGATTGAGCGCGGTGACTCCAGAGCTGGCGCGGGTGCTGAAGCACGAGTTGACGCACAGCTTCGTGAGGCAGAAGAGCGCGGGGCGAGCGCCTACGTGGCTGCAAGAAGGACTGGCGCAATGGATGGAAGGCAAGAGAAGCGGAGCGGTGGCGGAAGCGCTGCTGCAGAATTATGACTCGAAACAGAGCCAATCGCTTTCGCAACTGGAGAGCACGTGGATGCACTTGCCGAGCGATGCGGCTGGTTACGCGTATGGGTGGTCGTTGGCCAGCGTAGAATATATTGTGCAGTCGGGCGGAATGACGGACATAGAGCGGATTCTGGACCGGATCGCGGCGGGAGAGAGCACGGAAGCAGCGCTGCGAAGCGTACTGCACGACGACTACGCGGATTTGATGGAAGCGACGGCGCAGTATTTGCGGAAAACATACCGGTAG